>Ga0315339_1000644_pt1 | contig 40023 bp, 34 predicted proteins | sample ASW17metaG_FD_204514 | JGI IMG/M metagenome (GOLD analysis project Ga0315339, IMG submission 204514) | Ammonia-oxidizing marine archaeal communities from Pacific Ocean, United States - ASW #17 | ecosystem: Environmental > Aquatic > Marine > Oceanic | place: USA: California | collected 2016-12-05 | reverse complement strand
ATCTTCTCACGTCAGCACCCTTCGGCTTCGCGAACTTCCTGATCGAGATTCGGGACAAGTATCAGCCGGACTATCTGGCCGTCGTCTTTGACGCCGGCAATAGCCACCGCGAGAAAGTTTATCCGGAATACAAGGCCACTCGTGAGAAGATGCCCGACGAGCTCCGTGCGAGTCTTCCGAGGGTCAGAGAACTCGTGGCGGGGTTCAACGACGCGCTGGTGGAGTTGGAGGGATACGAGGCCGATGACGTCATCGGCACCCTGGCGGTGAAGGCTCGTGACGCCGGTCTCGAGGCGGTGATCGTGTCCGGTGACAAAGATCTCTATCAATTGGTCGGCCCGGGGATTCATCTCTTGAACCCCGGCCGAGGCGGAGCCCACGGCGTGGCGGCCGAGTGGGTCGATGAGACCAATGCACACGAAAAGTTCGGTATCCCGGCAACCAAGGTCATCGACTACTTGGCGTTGATCGGTGATTCGTCGGACAACATTCCCGGGGCTAGAGGGGTGGGGCCCAAGACAGCTCTGAAGCTGCTCGAGGAGTTCGGGAGTGTCGACACGATCTTGGAGAGGGCCGAGGAAATCTCAGCGAAGCGTGCACGCGAGTCGCTCACAGAAAACGCGGATGCAGTACGCCTGTCCAAGCAGCTCGTGACCATCATGACCGACCTCCCGGTGGAGTTGGATCTGTCTGCGCTCAAGGTTCAGGAGCCCGACAAGGAGAGGTTGCACCGCTTTTTCGTGGAGATGGAGTTCCGCCGGCTAATGGAACGTTTCGCACCTCCCGGTGCGGCCGGCGACACCCTCAGCCCAGTTCCGTCCCCTCCGCAGGGTCACGCGACTCAGGCTCCATCGGTCACGGGAGTCGCTGGATCATCCGGATCAGCGCAGGCGGCTACTTCCGGAGCTATTGCCGAAGCCGACCCCTTGAATTGTGTGCTGGTCACCGAGCCGGACCAAGTGCTCGAGTTGGTCGGCCGAATCCGCCGGACCGGCCGCCTAGCACTTGCCGTGCACACAGCGTTTCCGGATGCACACCGCGCCGGGTTGGTTGGGTTGGCGCTTGCAGTCGACCCTGGGGAGACCTTTTACCTTTCCTTCGATCATGTGCCTCAGGGTGAGCCGACTCTGGCTTTTGAGTCCGTTGGCATTACGAATCTTCCGAGCCTGGATGCTCCAGAGCTGGGTGCGCTGGTCGAAGTCCTGGAGGATCCGGAGATCGAGAAGGTCGGGGCTGAACTGAAGGCCTCGGCCGTAGCCCTCGAGCGGTTCAGTGTTTCGCTGTCGGGCGCCAGCTTCGACGTGACCATTGCTTCCTATGTACTCGATTCTGGCCGCCGGGCGCACGACCTTGGGGCCCTCTGTCAGGACTTTCGCGGCTTCTCGCTCCCGCCGTACAACGACGTCGTCGGTACGGGTAAGAAGCGGGTCAGCTTCGCTGAGATAGAGCAAACGGTCGCCGGGAACTATGCCGGACGACAGGTGGATTCGGCTCTGCGATTGGCCGAGCGGTTTACGAGTGATCTCGAAGCGCAGAGCCTCAGCGGACTCTTCAACGACCTGGAGATGCCCCTCGTCCCCGTCCTGGCAAAAATGGAACGGGAGGGGATCCGCATCGACGCCGACTTCTTTCAGGAGATGAGTGAGCGCCTGGATCGCGACCTTACCCTCATCCGCGAAGAGATCCACAAGGTGGCCGGGGAGGAGTTCAACCTGAACTCGACACCCCAACTACGAGAGATCCTTTTTGAAAAGCAGGGGCTCCCGGTCATCAAGCGGACGAAAACAGGGCCTTCGACTGATTCATCGGTGCTTGAGGAGCTGGCGACCCAAGGCCACGAGATCCCACGCTTGATGATCGAGTACCGTGAGCTCGAGAAGCTCCGTTCGACCTACGTCGACGCGTTGCCCCAGTTGGTACTCCCCCGCACGGGACGGATTCATACGCGCTTCAATCAGACGGTGGCGGCTACTGGCCGCCTCTCCTCGAGCGATCCAAATCTTCAGAACATCCCCATCCGTACTGAGTTGGGGCGTGAGATCAGAAAGGGCTTTATTCCGGCTGAGGGATACCTCTTTTATGGTGCCGACTACTCTCAGGTTGAACTCCGGATTCTTGCCCACTTCTCCGGTGACGAGCCTCTGGTTTCAGCGTTCCGCGACGGCATCGACGTCCACAAGCAGACGGCCTCGGTCATCTTCGACATTCCGCTCGACGAGGTGACGGCCGATCAACGGGGGCAGGCCAAGACTATCAACTTCGCCACGCTGTACGGGCAGGGCCCCTTTTCTCTCGCTCGGCAGCTCGGTATTGGACGAGACGAGGCCAAGGCGTTCATCGAGCAATACTTCGAACGCTTCAGCGGAGTTCGTTCGTATCTTGACGAGCAAGTCGCCAAAGCCCACAAAAGCGGTTTTGTGGAGACTCTCATGGGTAGGCGCCGTTACGTCCCGGAGCTGACGGCTAAGAACTGGAATGTTCGGCAGTTTGGTGAGAGGGTTGCTCAGAATACGCCCATTCAGGGCACCGCTGCCGATATGATCAAGAAGGCCATGCTCGACGTTTCCCAGGCATTGGCCGAAGCCGACACAGGCGCGCGCATGCTACTTCAGGTCCATGACGAGCTGTTGTTCGAGGTGCCCGTGGGCGAGGAGGAAGCGCTGGCCGAACTCGTGGTCGCCCAAATGGAGGGCGCCATGGAGCTCAACGTTCCGTTGGTCGCCGAGGGCGGCGTGGGAACGTCCTGGTACGACACCAAAGGGTAGGCCGACAACCGATCAGGTCTACCGCATCGCGGTCTCGTGTAGCCATCCAAATGCCCGTCTCCCTCCCTCACCTTTCTGTTCCAATCCAGCCCACTGAAGGAAGCGGAATCGTTTGTCCCTTCCCCGTGGCCGGAATACCACACGCGGGAGGAGCAGAATGAGCCGTACCGTCAACAAGATCACGCTCGTGGGCAACGTGGGCAGAGACCCTGACGTCCGGGAGACCACGAGCGGAACCAAGGTCGTCCATCTATCGCTTGCGACCAACCGTCCGCCGTTCGGGGACGAAGCCGAAGAAAGAACGGACTGGCAGCGTCTCACGTTCTGGGCTCGTTTGGCCCAGTTCACCGAGGACAACGTGCGGAAGGGCGACCGTATTTATGTGGAGGGTCGCGTGGAATACGACACGTATGAGAGGGATGGGGTCAGCATCCCCTCCGCCGACGTGAACGCCAGGGAGCTCGTATTGCTCTCGTCGAAGGAGAGCGAGGTGGTGGAGGCAGCGGCGTAGCAGGTTCGGGCATCCGCTCAGCGGTTTCCCCCGGGGCGGATCTGTGTGGTTTGCCCTGGGGGAAACCCTCCCCTCTTCTACAACCACTCCCAGAAACGTCGTTGTACCGACAGGACGAATTCCCATTCTCCGCCCTCGTTGAGCCCACGCCCCGCGTCGAGGTGAAGCAGGTCCCATCCGAGTCCGATGCCCAATCCTGCGGAAGTCTCGAAGCCGCGCGTGCTCTGGGCTGGCCACCCCTCAGGTAACGATCGACTACCGAAGCCGGTCTTTCCGGTGACCCCGAAAGCCCTCAAGGACAACCAGGGCGCGAAGACATGCCGCGAGCCTTCGATTCGCATGAGCAGCATCTGGTCACCGACGAAGGAGCGATATGCATAGCCTGGAAGGGTATGGCGACCCCCCATAAGGTAGAGGGATTGCACCGGACTAGTCTCGGACGAAAGCCCCAATAGGACGCTGCCCTCTATCGTGGCCTGGGACCAGTTGAGTTGACGAACGACGGTCGACTCCCACCAGAGTGAAGCGTAGCTCTGCCCTTCGAACTCGCCGACGCGAGCTTCGGCCGAGGTCGTGATACCGCGGCCGTCCTGCCTTCTGGCATAGGAGGCCTCTAGTGCCCACCCCTCTCCTTCGTCGATGGGCAGAACAGATCGATACTTCCCCGTCCCCGTGGGTCTCTCGGTGGCCACGTTCTCCCCGGAACGATGGCGCTCCAGGATACCGGTCAGGCGCAAAGTGCCCAACGACCCGACCAACCAGTCGTACTTCAGTTCGGCGCTGGAGGAGAAAAACGGATCCATGTAGTCCTCGCCGGCCAGCAGGCCGCCCAAAGAGTTCAGTGATGGGCTGGCCCCGGGTAGTCGACCGCTCACGTCCTTCACTTCGTTCCATCCGAAGCGGAGGCCCGGCCCCGGACTGGACGGCACCTGGGCGAGGGTGGCCGAGACCTGGCCTTCACCACGTCCAAAGGCGTAGCCCCCATTCGACTGCAGCCTCCAGGCAGGTCCCAGCATCGAGGCCACACCACCTCCCACGAAAGACCCCTCCGCTCGGTTGTACCTGTAGATTGAGGAAACGAAGGGCACGTACAGTCGAGACGGCTTGAGTCCGCTGACGTATCTACGGCCTGCGACCGCTACCGCCCGCCTGCGAATGCTCTCAATGTCGGTGGACGTCTCGAGGCCCTGTTCGTCGAGCTGATCGTACAGTCCGGTCTCGAAAGGAAAGTTCTCCCTGACGAGTTGGGGCACCGATGACACGGGTCCGCCCGCGAAGGTCTGGTCGTCCAACGGCGGATTGAACAGATAATTCCTAATCTCGAATCGGCCACGAATCACGCTGCCGGCCAAGAAGTCGATAACGGGGAGTTCCCTCCTCAGCTCGACCTCTTGGCGGTACGGCAGCCAGTACTTGCCGTCCCAAACCGAGTTGTCCATCGAGATGCGGATGTAGTCCAGGTTGCCATCGACGTAGGACGCGGGGGTGAACGTGAAGTTCATCCTGACGATTGCGCCCGAGCCTCGTTGCAGGAAGAGGGTCCCGATCACTCCTGGAGCGTCGGGATTTTTGGGCCGCACCTCCAGTTCGTATACACGGATGTCCGGATTGGGGCCCGGTAGGGAGACCGTGAGGGAGTCGGCCAGGCGGAAGTCGTACACCCGCTCAGCGGCCGGCGCCGCTGGATGGGTTACGGCGGCCACCTCGTCTCCGTCGCCCAACCGGATCAGGTCCCCAAAGTCGTCCTGCACCACGGTCAGGTGGTCCAAGTGATACTTGATGCTCGTCGGAAGCTGTTTCTCGTCCCGGAGTCCGACCACGCGCTGCTTGGCTTCATTCGGGGCTCGCCAGAAGAGCTCGAGAGCGATCTGGTCGGTCTTTACCAGGCTGCGTTCATCGGTGTCGGGTCGGTCGAGGAAGAAATAGACGTAGCCCCTAGCGTCCGCCTGATAGGCATGCAACGTCGAATCGACCGCCGTGGCCTGTCGGAGGTCCCTAGCCTGTGCCACCAGTTCGAGCGCCCTCGTGCCGTTCCAGTCGCCGCCGGACTGCGCGTCGAGTCCCGGCGTGAAGAATAGCCAGAGTAGGGAAGTGGCGGTGCTGAGATGCCACACCCGGGTTAAGAGGGATGGGCCGTGCCTGTGGGTCATGCAGATCGTATGCCCCCCCCTATGATCCCGGTTCCCTGCAGCCTCGACCGGAACGTCGCGGGCGATCGCTGCCTACACACCGGAGGAAAAAAAACCCCGTCCGCAATCGGACGAGGCTTTTTTCACCAAACGGAGATTGAGCGTCAGTTCGCGCTCCAGAATCCCGAAAGAGAATCGCCGTGCGGGCTCTCTCTGAGCTTTTCGAACGCACGGTTGCGAATCTGTCGAATTCGTTCGCGCGTTACTCCCAGCAAAGATCCGATTTCTTCCAGCGTGCGCTCTTCGCCGTCGTCGAGACCGTAGTAGAGATAAAGGATCTTCCGCTCCCGCTCGGTGAGGTAGCTGTCGAACATCGTCTCAAGAAAGTCACGACGGGCAATCGCCTCGACGTCCTCTTCGATGTCGGTCGCTTCGGCTCCCGCAAACCTTTCGCCGAAGCTGGCACTGTTGCCGTCGCTTCGATCGATGGGAGCGTCGAGACTGAGCTCACTGGCGGCGACTCGGCGGAGCGCGCGGATGGTTTCGATGGGCTCTTCCATCTCGCGTGAGATCTCTTGGATGGTCGGCGAGCGTCCCAGCTGCTGCGTGAGCGCCGTATCGATCCGTGCGAGTTTGGCCAAGTTCGAATTTTGGTTGAGCGGGATGCGGACTGACCGCGTCTGCTCTGCCAGAGCCTGAAGCACGGTCTGTCGAATCCACCAGACGGCGTACGAGATAAACTTCACGCCCTTGTCCGGATCGAATTTCTTCACCGCCTTGAGAAGCCCCTCATTGCCGATGCATACCAACTCGGCGAGCCCAAGACCGCGACCCTGGTACTTCTTCACATAGGAGATGACGAAACGGAGGTTGGCAGTGACGAGGCGCTCAGCGGCCTCCTTGTCACCGACGCGGGCGCGGCGAGCCAGGGCGCGTTCTTCCGCGGGATCCTGGATGAGTGGGTATTTCTCGACGTCTTGCAGATACTGATCGAAGGAGTCCAGGCCTCGGGAAGTCGAAAACATTCGTTCCGGGCGCCTCGTTTTGGAGTGAGAGGGGTCTTCTATTTGCAAAAACGTTTTGCCCTCAGCATGAAGCGGCCCACTAAACGAGGCGGCGAGAAGGGCTTAACCCGAACCATGCGAAAGGGTGTGAAACTTATAAAGGTGTGTTTGCGGAGTCAAAGGTTTTCTTTGGAGCCGGGAATCTAAGCCACGAACGAGGACGAAACTGCCAAAGTGGCAGCGTGCTGAGGCTTGAAATGAACCCGAGACGTGCCCTTTCATGCATCCTTGTTAACGCCGACTGCGGCTCAACTGGAAGTCCGCCGGCCCCCGGAGTAGCCCGAGCAGTTCGGACGCCGTTACCCGAAATACGGGCTCGGTAAACGCGTCGGGTCCGTTGATCGGAAACGCCAGATCGATTCGTATGACGCCGCGGGTACCTCCGGGGAAACCGATACGGAGGCCGGCCCCTGCGCTCACCCCCAGGCCGGAGTCGGCGCCAAAAGGCGCTTTGCCTCGCCAGACCGCCCCGGCGTCTACGAAGGCAGTCAGCCCCAAGTCGAAGAGCCCACCGCCGGGCGACCACAGGTACATGCGGTCTTCGAGAGACGCCATCAGACGACGGTCTCCCGGCGCATGGTCCTGCGTGTATCCCCTGAGATTGGAGGCTCCCCCCAAGGTCAGCTGGAAGGGCACGGTCATGGACCACCCGGACCCGCCGGACACGCGGGCGAAGAAGGTGTGCCTATGAAGCGCCGCTGGCTGCCAATACGTGAAGATGTCGATCTCACCGATGGCGTCTCGCCATCCCTCGCGCGGACCGGCGTGGACCCGACGAGCTTGAAAGGCCACAGTTCCCGCTAGTACCCACCGCCCTGGGGCCAGTCCTCCAAAGACACGGACACTTCCGAAGAAGTCGTCGTCCTCCTTCTCGATGTCCGGGCCCAGGAAGCTGAGGCTGCGGCCGAGCGTCAACGTCGCCTCGCTTCCGACCGGTACGTCCTGAACACCGCGTAGCGCGTCGAGGCCCGCCCGTCGCTCAAAGCGTAGGTTTCGCTGACCGAGTGTGAAGTTCAGGCGCGTCGCCGATGTGCCCTGGATCTGCGACGAGATGGGTCCAGACAACTCCGCCGGGGCCGGTTCAGTGTTCGCGAAGTCTCTATTCCGCACGACTTCTGGGCCATCGGCGAATCGCGCAAAGTCGAGGTTTTCCCGGGAAATGCCAAGGCCGAGTGTCGTCAGCCGACCCGCATCACCCAGCCTTCCCGCGAAGGTGAACACCGCTCGTTCCCTCAAGAACGGGGCGACGACGTGCGTATACTCGCCGCCGTCCGGAAGGGCGTACGCGAAGAGGTCTTCTCTGCGAGTGTAGAACTGGGTGGCGGCATAACGTCCGACTTCACCGACGAACGGGTATACGAACGCCTGTTGGAAGAAAGGACCGACGCGGGTCTCGCCGGCGCGAAGCTGTGCGTCCCATCGAGTACCTAGAAAGCGGGCCGTCTGGAGTTCGCCCCCAATTTCACGAGCCTCCCGGCGTTCGCGGTAGAAGCCGCGCGCCGAGATCCCCTTGCCGAGCACGTTCTCTTCGGTCACGTCGAGCCCGTTGAACTCGTATCCTTCGTCGAAGCGTGCCCTGACCGTCACCTGAAGGGTCCACTCGTCCTGCGTATCCACAATCACATGAACCGATCCGTCGGCCTGTGGCACCGCGAAGACATCCACACTGGCGATGAAGCCCAGCTGGCGAATGATCCTTTCCGACTCGGAGGCTAGGAATGCGTCGTAGCAATCGCCGACCCGCAAGAGGATCTCCCTACCGATAAAGTCTTCGTCGGTCTCCATGTGGAGCCAGTTGGCGAAGTCGAAGAACCAGCCGAAGGACTTGCCGCTGGAGAGATTAGCGGTGTCAAAAACCGGACGGCTGTTGACGAAAATGAAGGAAATTCGGCCCTCGGCACATTCCTGCCCGACTAGGCCGCTCGGGGTCGCGGCCCCCAACGCGGTGATCAGGATCAGTGCTCTACAAAAACTACGGGCCATCTACTCTCCAGCGGTGGTGATAGACACTCGGTCTTGCTCGGCTAACCTAAACATTCCCTCTACATAAGGCTTCCGAATGGATGCTCGTAGCAAAGCAGCCTTGGATTATCATACCAAGGGCCGGCCTGGCAAAATAGAAGTCATTCCCACCAAGTCCCTCGGCACCCAGAGGGAACTGTCGCTCGCCTACAGTCCGGGAGTCGCAGTCCCCTGTCTCGAGATCTACGAACGGCCGGACGACGTTTTCAAGTACACGGCACGAGGCAATTTGGTCACTGTGGTCTCGAATGGTACGGCGGTGTTGGGCCTCGGGAATATTGGACCGATGGCGGCCAAGCCGGTCATGGAAGGCAGGGAGTTCTCTTCAAGAAGTTTGCCGGGATCGACGTCTTCGATTTGGAAGTCGGCTCCGAGAATCCCGAGGAAGTGATTCGTCGAGAAGTTGGGTGTGGTGCCGCGCATCGCCATGCTGTCCTTTTCGAACTTCGGCTCCGCTCGGCATCCCGAGTCGAAGAAGGTCCGCGCGGCCGTAGCCCAGATCAATGAGCTTCGGCCCGATTTCGAGATCGACGGCGAGATGCAGGCCGACACCGCGGTTAATACGGAGCTTCTCAAGGCGCAGTATCCCTTCAGTACGCTCACCCGAGCGGCCAACGTGCTCATCTTCCCGAACCTCGCGTCTGCGAACGCATCCTATAAGTTACTAGTCCAGATTGGAGGGGCCGAAGTGATCATTCCGATCCTGTTGGGAATGAAGCACGCCGTCCACTTTATTCAGCGCGGATCCACAGTCGAGGACGTCGTGAATCTTGTCACGTTGGCAGCGGTAGACGCGCAAGCCCGATCTAAAGAAACTTAGCTGCGCTTTGCTTGACGGTACGGCACGTTTTCGCACTGAGATCCACTGAAAATAAGGAATAGAGGAAGCGATCCATGGCGACACAGACTGAGGGCACTCCGTCGGTGATTGGCGGGCAGGTTTCGGCCCGCGCCGGGCTGGAAACCCACGGGCTCGAGCCCCAAAGGGACGTGCACTGGAATCTCTCTCCGGCCCAACTCTATGAGCAGGCCCTGGCGAGAGGCGAAGGGCAACTGGCCCACATGGGTGGGTTCACGGTAGTTACGGCCCCACATACGGGGCGCTCGCCAAACGATAAGTTCACTGTGAAGGAGTCCGCGACCGGCGATAGCGTCGATTGGGGTGCAGTGAATGTGCCTATGAGCGAAGAGCACTTCTTCGCGCTGCGCGAGGAGGTCATTGCATACCTGAACGAGCAGGAGCTGTTCGTGCGGGACGCTCGGGCGGGTGCTCATCCAAGCCACGGACTCAACGTGCGGGTGATCAACCACAAGGCGTGGCACAACCTGTTTGCCTACAACATGTTCCTGCGCCCATCGGAAGAGGGACTCGCGAACTTCCAACCCGAGTTCACCATCCTGCATGCGCCGGGATACCTCGCCGATCCCGAGAAGTACGGGACCAACAGCGGCACGTTCATCGTCGTGAACTTTCAGGAGCGCCAAGTCCTGATCGGTGGTTCGAATTACGCCGGCGAGATGAAGAAATCGATCTTCTCGGTGATGAACTACATGCTGCCCGACCAGGGTGTGCTTCCGATGCACTGCTCCGCCAATGTGGGCGACGACGGGGTGACCGCCCTGTTCTTCGGCCTGTCGGGCACGGGCAAGACCACCCTCTCGGCCGACCCGGAACGGGGACTGATCGGGGACGACGAACACGGCTGGGGTGACGGGGGGATCTTCAACTTCGAAGGCGGCTGTTATGCGAAGACCATAAAGCTGTCTCGGGAAGGTGAGCCGGAGATCTACCAGGCCACAAAGATGTTCGGGACCATTCTCGAGAACGTCGTTCTCGACGAAGACACCCGCGAGATCGACTTCAACGACGGCAGCATCACCGAGAACACCCGGGCGTCTTACCCGATCCACTACATCCCCAACGCCGTAGAGCCGAGTCGCGGTGGGCACCCCAAGAACGTGGTCTTCCTAACGGCCGACGCGTTCGGTGTGTTGCCTCCGATCTCCAAGCTCTCTCCCGAGCAGGCCATGTACCATTTCGTTTCGGGCTACACGGCCAAGGTCGCCGGCACAGAGCGGGGGATCACCGAGCCGAAGGCCACCTTCAGTGCCTGCTTCGGTGCGCCGTTCCTGCCTAGGCATCCGGGTGAGTACGCCAAAATGCTCGGCGACCGGCTGCGCGAACACGACTCCAACGTCTGGCTGGTGAACACCGGCTGGAGCGGTGGTGGCTACGGCGTCGGAAGCCGCATGAAGCTCGCGTACACGCGGGCCATGGTCCGCGCCGCCCTGGAGGGTGCTCTCGATAGCGTCACCACCGAGGCCGATCCGGTGTTCGGATTGGAAATTCCGACCGAGGTGCCGGATGTGCCGACCGAGGTGTTGAACCCGAGGGGTACCTGGTCCGACGGTGCCGAGTACGATGCCGCCGCCCAGAAGCTGGCCTCGATGTTCAAGGAGAACTTCGGGCAGTTCGAGGCGTTGGTGCCGGACGGTGTGAAGGAGGCTGGGCCGAAGTAGGGCGGACCGTCTTAGCCGAGCCAGTAGGAATTCCGGATCGGCGCTTCTGTTTCGAGGTGGCCGTCACCCCTTGATGCTTTTACCTGGTCCGACGCCTCCACTCTGCCCGCTGTTGTTAAGAATCGCTTATTCGCCGTACTCTTTGAGCCCGCAGATAGACGATTTGCAGGAGCGCCCACTCGCCCCTTACGGGCGCCCGGAGCTACCCGCCCTCGAACCGAGTGAACGAACGACATGGCGAAGTCCTATTGGCTCATGAAGAGTGAGCCGCACGTCTACTCCATCGACGACCTAAAGAAGGACAAGACGACCTACTGGGAGGGTGTTCGGAACTACCAGGCCAGGAACCACATGATGGCCATGGAGAAGGGCGACGAGGTCCTCTACTACCACAGTCAGCAGACGCCGCCCGGAGTAGTGGGCGTGTCTCGTGTCATAAAAAAGGCCTATCCGGACTTCACGCAGTTCGACAAGAAGAACAAGTACTTCGATGCGAAGTCGGACGAGGAAAAGCCGCGTTGGTGGATGGTGGACGTTCAGTTCGTGAAAAAGCTGAAGTCCGAGGTCTCACTGCATGACATCAAAGCCGTGAAGGCCCTGTCGGATATGGTTCTGGTCAACAACTCTCGTCTTTCTGTTCAGCCAGTGCGGAAGAAGGAGTTCGACAGGATTCTGAAAATGGGTGAGGGGTGAGGGCGCAATGGGCGCATGGTTCCCGTGCGGTGCGGGCCCGTGCCGTGTATTCTTGGGCGCCACGGAAAGCCCCGTCTCAAATGATGCCGCTCCATGGAGGACAGTCGTGATCGTCGACGTCAGATACCACCTTTCTTCTGGTGCCCTTGTGGCGCTGTTGGCCGTTTCTTTCATGGCCACGCCGGTCGCCGCTCAAATCCCTGACGAGTTCACCAACCTTCAGGTACTGCCTGAAGACATCAGCCGCCGTGAGCTGGTCAGAATCATGCGTAACTTCACGGCGGGTTTAGGGGTGAGGTGCTCGTACTGCCATCTGACGTTCCAAGACCGCGACGACGACTACGCGGCCGACGACAGGGCCCCGAAGGAAACGGCCCGCGAGATGATGGCGATGGTTCAGGCGATCAATGGCGATCATATCAACAGGTTGGCCAATCGGGGCGATCACAACCTCGAGGTCGGCTGTATCACTTGCCATTCAGGAAGGCCCCAGCCAGCCACACTCGACCAAGAAATGACTTGGGCTGCCGAGGAGGGTGGTTACTCCGCTCTCGAGGCGCGCTACAACGAACTGCGCGAGGAATACTTCGGAGGGGGTTCCTACGACTTTGGCCCTCGTCCGCTCGAAAAAGTGGCGCAAGCCCTCGCCAGAGATGATGCCGAGGCGGCGTTGGCCGTGGTGGACCTCAATCTCCAACATCATCCTGAGTCGATCGGCTCGTGGATGCTTAAGGGTCAAATCAATGCATTCGAAGAACGCACGGCGGAGGCCATCACAGCGTACGAGCGAGCCCTCGAACTGGCGCCGGGCGACGAAGACATCGAGAAAGCGTTGGCCAGGGTCACGGGCGGAGGGTTCTAAGCCATGACTGAAACAATGACGGCGAGGGAGACGGGTACCGAAACTCCGGTGGTCGGCCACTTCATCAACGGACGGTTGGTAGCGGATTCGGAGAACACTCAGGCCGTGTACGACCCGGCCGGTGGGGAGGTCGTCCGACGGGTTGCTCTAGCAGGGAAGGAGACCGTCGAGCAGGCGATTGCTGCAGCCCACGCGGCCTTCCCGGCCTGGCGGGACACACCTCCGGCCAAGCGAGCGCGCATCATGTTCCGCTACAAGGAGTTGCTCGAGGAGAACGCCGATCGCTTGGTGGCTTTGCTGAGCCAGGAGCACGGAAAGGTTCTCGAGGACGCGGCGGGGGAACTGCAGCGTGGCATCGAAAACGTCGAGTACGCCTGCGGCGCTCCAGAGTTACTCAAGGGTGAATACAGCAAGAATGTCGGCCCGGCGATCGATAGCTGGTCCGAGTTTCAGCCGTTGGGTGTGGTTGCGGGCATCACGCCGTTCAACTTCCCGGCGATGGTCCCGATGTGGATGTATCCGATCGCGCTAGTGTGCGGAAACACCTTCGTGCTCAAGCCTTCCGAGCGGGATCCGAGCGCTCCCATGTTCGCTGCCGAGCTGCTCAAAGAAGCCGGCCTTCCGGATGGTGTCTTCAATTTGGTCAACGGCGGCAAGGAGGCGGTGGACACGCTCTTGCGCGATGAGCGCGTTCAGGCCATCAGCTTTGTGGGATCCACGCCCATTGCGGAATACGTGTACCGGACCGGCACCGCCAACGGGAAGCGAGTCCAGGCTCTGGGGGGCGCCAAGAATCACGCGATCGTGATGCCTGACGCCGACATGGAGAATGCGGTCAACGCGTTGATGGGGGCCGCCTATGGCTCGTGCGGCGAGCGCTGCATGGCGATCTCCGTCGTGGTGGCCGTCGGGCAGGAGACCGGCGATGCTCTGATCCAGGGACTCTCCGAGCGCATCGAGCACATGAAGGTCGGTGCCGGATGCGAAGCGGGGAACGATATGGGGCCGCTGGTAACGAACGAGCACTACGAGAAGGTCCGCGGTTACGTAGACCTGGGTGTGGAGGAAGGCGCGGACCTAGTAGTCGACGGTCGAGGCCTCGAAGTAGCCGGCCATGAGGACGGCTTCTTCCTCGGTGCCTGTCTCTTCGACAATGTGAAGCCTGAGATGCGCATATACGCCGATGAGATCTTCGGGCCAGTCCTCTGCATCGTGCGTGCCGAGACCATGCAGGAAGCCATGGACATCACGGATGCGCACGAGTTCGGCAACGGCACGTGCATCTTCACCCGCGACGGAGAGGCGGCTCGCTACTTCAGCGATCACATCAAGGCCGGCATGGTGGGGATCAACGTCCCCCTTCCGGTACCGGTCGCCTATCACAGTTTCGGAGGTTGGAAGCGCTCGCTCTTCGGTAGCTTGTTCGCTTACGGACCCGATGGGGTGCGCTTCTACACCCGTCGTAAGACGATCACACAGCGTTGGCCATCGGCGGGTGTCCGGGAAGGCACAACGTACGCCTTTCCCAGCAGCACCTAGATTCCGGTCTGATCTGAGCCGATCGATCGAGTCGAGAGGCCATTTGGCATATCTGGGTCTGCCACCCCGCGCAACAACATTGGAGGTAGCATGGAGACCACCGGCGCTGAGACGATGTTGAAGAGCCAGGCCGTCATGGCGGGTCAGAGGGAATTCATCTTCCCTGCGGTCAAGGCGTTGTACGATGAGCCGGTCGTCATCGCTGAGGCCGAGGGTGTCCGTGTGCGGGACGTGGACGGTAAGGAGTACCTCGACCTGTTCGGCGGAATCCTCACCACGTCTGTTGGTCACTGCAATCCAAAGGTGGTGGCCCGGTCACAGGAGCAGATGGCCCGCCTTGGTCACACCTCTACGCTCTACGTGACCGAACCACAGGTCGAGGCCGCTCAGCGGCTCGCCGATATCGCACCCGGCCAACTCAGCCAGACCTTCTTCACGAACTCAGGTACGGAGGCCATCGAGACCGCCATTCACATGGCGTGCCTGCACACGGACCGGACGGAGATCATTGCGCTTAGGCAGGCGTATCACGGCCGTAGCTTCCTAGCCAGCAACATTACCGCAGTGAGTTCCTGGCGGCCCATGGCCAGCACCTTCCCGGGCATCAAGCACACGATCACCCCTTATGAGTACCGCTGCCCCTTCAAGCAGCCGTGCGATGAGAGCTGCACCGACGCGTTCATCAACGACCTCGAAGATGTCATTCGGACGACGACCAACGGTCGACCGGCGGCTTTCATCGTTGAATCGATCATGGGCGTGGGCGGATACATCGTGCCGCCCCCGAGATACCTCGAGCGTGCTGCCGAGGTCATCCGTTCGCACGGCGGACTATTTATCTCCGACGAAGTGCAGTCCGGCTTTGGCCGCTCCGGTGGGCGCTGGTTCGCCATCGAGCATGCGGGTGTGGAACCCGACATCATGGTCATGGCCAAGGGGATCGCGAACGGGATGCCGGTAGGGGCGACGATCACCACGCCCGACATCGCGGCGTCCTGGAAGGCAAAGACGATCTCCACTTTCGGGGGCAGCCCCGTATCCATGGCTGCGATGGCTGCTACCCTCGAAGTCATGGTGGACGAAGATGTCCCGCAGCGGGCCAGGGAGCGGGGCGGACAACTTTACTCCGGCCTCATGGAGTTGTATGCGCGTTTCCGCTGGATCGGCGAGATTCGCGGGATGGGACTCATGCAGGCCATGGAGTTGGTGGAAGATCCCGACATAAAGGAGCCGTCCCCACAGAAGGCCAAGGCACTGCTCGAGGCGGCCAAGGCTGAGGGCCTGCTCATCGGAGTCGGAGGCCTTCATGGACACGTCATCCGTCTTGGACCGTCGCTGCTGATCACCGAGGCCGAGATGGATGAAGGACTCGAGCGCCTAGGGAAGGCCTGTCAACGCGTCGAGGCTGCCAGTGTCGGATAGCTTCGGTTCCTACACCAGACAGGAGACTAGTCCGTGACCGTCATCATCGCGGTTCTCGTCGTCTATCTGATCGTCCTTCTGGTCTTGGGCGCCTGGGGCAGCAAGTCGTCGGGGAGCGTTGCGGGCTACTACGTAGCCGAGAAGCAGCTCCCGTCCTGGGTCATCGCCTTCAGCTCGACCTCGACTGGCGAGAGCGCGTGGTTACTACTCGGCCTTACGGGCATGGGGTACGCCGTCGGAGTTCACGCTTTTTGGGTGATCCTGGGTGAGTTTCTCGGTGTCTTGATCGCGTGGAAAGTCGTGGCCCGGCCGTTCAAGGAGTACACGGACCGATACGACTCGATCACCGTCCCGGACTATCTGGAATCGCGCTTCCACGACGTCGGTCACGTGATGCGCGTCGTGAGCATGGTCATCATCGTGAGCATGGTCACGGCCTATACGGCTGCTCAGCTAACGGCCTCCGGCAAGGCCTTCAGTTCCTTCCTGGAAACCAGCTATTCGACGGGGGTTTGGATTGGCGCGGCGGTAATCCTCTACTACACGACCGTAGGGGGCTTCAAGGCCGTGGCCTATAGCGACCTGCTCCAGGGCATTCTCATGCTCATATGCCTGGCGGTGCTCCCGGTCGTAGGAATCGCGGCGGTAGGTGGATGGGTGCCAATGATGGACGGTCTTCGGGCCGAGGATGCGAACCTGTTGGGCTTGATGGGCGCCAACGGCTTCAGTCTGAGGGGTGTCATCGACGTCGCGGGGTTCATCGCGATTGGGCTGGCCTTCATGGGAGCGCCGCAGCTACTCACTCGGTTCATCGCGGCACGAGGACATCGGGACATCGTCCGCGGTGGTCGGATGGCAGTCTTCATCATCCTGATCTTCGATGTCGGTGCTGTGCTCGGTGGAATGGCGGGACGCGTGCTTTTCCCGGGACTCCTCGATCAGGAGACTATTCTTCCTGTGATGAGCAGCGAGCTCTTTCCGGCACTCTTCACAGGGATTTTCTTGGTGGTTGTTCTGGCAGCCATCATGTCCACCGTAGACTCGCTCCTGATCCTGGCATCGTCTTCGGTGGTCAGGGACGTCATGCAGCAGATCTACAATCCGGATATGAGCGAGCGGAGGCTCTCGCTGGTTGGGAAAGGCGTCACGGTGGTCATCGGAGTTGTGGCTCTGGCGGCCGCGCTCACCGAAGCGCGAGCGATCTTCTGGTTCATACTCTTCGCCTGGTCGGGGTTGGCCAGTGCCTTCACGCCCGTCGTGCTCTGCTCTTTGTTCTGGAAGAGGACCACAAGGGAGGGAGCCATAGCAGGGATGGTAGGGGGATTCCTGGCCGCGGTCCTCTGGGTGCTGTTGTTCAAGGAGCAGTTCTTCGAGCTCTACGAGATGATCCCAGGATTCATCGTCGGTTTTGCCGCCACGATCGTAGTAAGCCTTGCGACTTCACCGCCTGAGGGAGCCGCCGAAGAAATGGACAGCGTTCGCGAGGCCGTAGTGGAGCCGGCCACCGTCTAGCCGATCACGATTCCATCACCGAGCAGTCCTTCGATTTCATCGGAGGAGTAGCCGATCTCTGCCAGGACTTCGCGGGTGTGCTCGCCGGCTCGAGGCGGCACTGTCCTGGTGCGAGGCCTCTCGTTGTTCCACTGAACGGGAATCGCCACGTCCCGGTAGTTCGGGATCGATGGGTGATCGACGGCCGGGAGCATACCGGACGCCGCGACTTGTGGGTCGCTCACCACAGCCGCCATGTCCTGGATCGGCGCGGCCGGGACGGAGTTCGCACCCATGAGCTCCCATAGTTCTCGAGTGCCGTACTGGCGGGTCTTCGCCGTGAGAATCGTGAAGAGTTTGTCACGGTTTTCTACTCGACTCGGATTGCTCGCATACAGGGGGTCACCGGGCAGCTCGGGTAGGTCGAACGCCGCACAGAGCCGACCGAACAGGGCATTACTACCCGCAGCGATCATCAGTTGTCCGTCGTTCGTAGGGAAGGCCCCGTAAGGCGCGATCATCGCGAAGCGAGATCCCATTGGCCCGGGAATCTGGCCGTCGGCCATGTGGCCCATTAGGTGATACGAAACCCATCCAAGCGCCGTATCCATGAGGGACGTCGACACGTGGCAGCCGTCTCCGGTGTCAGAGCGCTGGTGCAGGGCCGAGAGGACGCCCAGCGCAGCCCACATGCCCGTGCCGAAATCCACTACTGAGCCCCCCACTCGTGCTGGCCCGCTATCCGGGTGTCCCGTGACCGACATGATGCCGCAGTACGCTTGCATGAGCGGATCGTAACCAGGGAGGTCTTTTAGGGGCCCGTTCGCGCCGTACGCGGACACAGACACGTAGATCAGCGAGGGGCGCTTGGCCTTGACGGATGCATAATCGAGGCCGAGCCGCTCCACGACCCCTCCCCGGAGCGCTTGCACGAAAACGTCGGCCTCCTCGATCAGCCTCCAAACGATCTCCTTGCCCCGTTCTGTCTTCAGGTCGAGGCCCACGCTCCGCTTGTTCCGGTTCGCGGACAGGTAGAGTGGGCTGTCTTCTCCCCAGAAGGGCGGCCCCCACGCACGGGCGGCGTCCCCCTTGGGGGGTTCGATCTTCACGACCTCCGCTCCCAGGTCGGCGAGGATCTGGCTGCAGTAGGGCCCCGCAAGGTTCTGGGTCAGATCGACGACACGTATTCCCTCTAGCGACTGCGTCACGCGGGTGCCCCACGACTCGCTGCGACGGTGCGTTTTGCTCGCCGCGGCCGCCCGATGGTGCCGTTCTCCAGCCACTGTTTGGGGGTGGCCGTTCGCTTCAGCTCCTTGGGGCGAAGTTCGAACCAGCGTGCCACGAGAAGGATATCGGCAGCTTCGTGAGGTCGGAGTGCCGCAGGCCCTCGGTCGACGCTCCGGAAGACCTCTTCAACCGCCTTGGACACCCGGTTCCGGTCCCGCGTCGACCGCGGATACACATGGTCGCGTTGAATGCGGCCCCGTCGGATCAGGTAGATGCGATCGTCTCCAGCAAAGCCGGGCACGCGATAGAGGAGCGTCAGGCTCTCGACGCTACCGCCGAAGGCGGCGAGCTGATCCTGAGAGGTCTGTAGGCGCTCGATGCGGTCGCGCAGGACGCCGGCGTACTCGAAATCCATGCGAGCGACGGCCTCGTCCCTGCGGTGTTCGAGGCCGATCAGAGGCTCTCGGGTGCGACCCTCCAAGAAGCACCGCGCCACTTCAGCTTGCCGATGATAGGCTTCTCCGGTGCTACCGCCGCAGCAGGGAGCGAGGCAGCTGCCGAGTTCGGCCCACATGCACAACGGTGTACGCCCGCCCTTGAAGACCTCCAATTGGTCGTCGAAGAAGACAGGTGTAGGTCCCGGACAGTCCCTGAGCCCCACGGCGTGCGCTAGCTCTCGCACGGTGGCTCCCACTTTCCCCACTGCCGGGAATGGGCCGAAGTACAGTGATCCGTCAGCGACGACCCTGGTCACCGGCAGAATCCGCGGAGCGATCTCGCGGGTCAGCTTTACGAAGGCGTAGATGCGCTTGCGCTTGTGTTGAACGTTGAAGTGCGGCTGCCAGCGCTGAATCAACTTCATCTCTCGAACCAATGCAAAGAATTCATTGGGGATGTATTCCCAGCGGATTCGACCCGTCTCACGGATCAGATTGGCGGCCTTGTCACCCGCGGGAGCCCGAAAAGTAGGAGAGGAACCGGGTTCTGACCCCAATCGACTTTCCTACGTAGATCGGATGCCCGTCGACGCCGAGCATCTGGTAAACGCCGGGGCGGTTCTCGGCGTGGGTGCGAACGTGGTCGCGGAGGTTGGAGGTCGGCACGTCCACTCGGGGTCGGGGTTGCAGGACTTTCGCTTTTCGTTCGGTAAGTATAAGGGGCGCTGTCCCCAGGGGCCATTGCTCCCGATGGCGCCGCACCGCTAACGTCCGCCCATGCCTTCCGAGAGCCGAGAGCGGGTCGTTCGAGACCCCCTGTGGAACACGATTCGTCTGGATGCGACCGCCGTTCACATCATGGATACGCGTGCCTTTCAACGGTTGCGCTACATCCGCCAGTTGGGTTTCGCACACCTGGTCTATCCCGGTGCGACGCACACCCGGTTCGACCATGCCCTGGGCGTCTATCACCTGACCGTGACCGCCATTCGACGCCTTACAGAGGCGGGTCGCCTGCCCGACGATCTCGGGAGTGAGGCACTCTTGGTGCCATATGCGGCTCTTCTTCATGACATAGGCCACTACGCGTTCTCGCACGCTCTCGAGGAGCTGGAGTCCGATCTTCTCCCAGGCGACCACGAGGCGATCAGTGCACGCTTCTTCGAATCGCCGGAGCTGAACGACGCGCTGTCTAGTATCGCCCCGGACGCGGGCCCGAAGATCCACGATCTGATCCGTGGTCGGAGCCAAAATCCGCTGGCCGGTTTGGTGTCGGGGAGCCTGGATCTCGACAAGATGGAGTACCTCAAGCGAGACGCTCGGTTTTGCGGCGTGCCGTACGGGGAGGTGGACGTCGACCGCCTGCTCCAGGGGATAACGATTCTCAGTGATCCTGCGTCCGGTCGCTCCGAGGTGGGAGTACACGAAAAGGCGGTGGCTGCGCTCGAGTCGCTGCTGTTCGCCAAGTACCAGATGTTCAGAAATGTGTACTGGCATCACGGAGTGCGTGCGGCTACCGCTCTCTACAAGAGGATCGTAGACGAGGCGGTGCGAGACGGACTGCTGGACTCGGAGGAGCTGGTCGGTCCCACGGACGAAGAGTTGATTTACGAAATAAGCCGACGGGCTCAGGAGTCGGACAGCCTGGTCGCTGAACGGTTGGCAACGCGTTGGCTTCCTGCGCTCCGAACCAGGAAGCTTCCGAAGCGCGCGCTCGAGGTCACGGCAGCGGAGCTGGGTGACCGCGTAGTGGAAGATTGGGCCATTTCAGAGACCGCGATGAAGCGAGAGGTGGAAGACCAGCTGGCCGAGGAAGTAGGACTGGAGCCGGGCGAGGTCGTGATCGACTTTCCCGCCAAGCGCTCAATGTTTCAGTTGGACCTTCTCATCGAAAGGCGAACGGGTGAAGTGCAACGTCTTGGAATGGGTGGCCTACCGGGGCTCATCGACTTGCCTCGTCTAGCCCAGGAGCTCTATACCACGACTCGGGTCCTCAGGGTGTTCACATTCGAGCGGCGGACATTGGACCGCGATCTGGTTCTGGAGCGCATCACCCGCCAGGCCTGATCGGAGACAACGATCGTCGGTGTCTCGGGACTATCAGTCCGCCTCGTGAAGTGCCAGAAAACCGACTGTCACATTATCGGGGGCCCCTCGTTCATGGGCTTCCGCGATTAAGCTTGCCGTGGCATCCTCGAGACCGTCCAACGTGAGGTTCTCCAGGGCCTCCTCGAGCTCTGCATCAGTCACAAGCCCGGCAAGGCCGTCTGTACAGAGAAGAAAAATGTCTCCGGCTTGGACTCTCCCTTCGAAGACATCAGGCTCGACATCGACCGCGGTTCCCACGGCCCTGTTGATCAGGTGGCGCAATGGGTGCCCCGCCGCCGCCGAGAGACTGTGAGCGCACCCGACTCAACGAGTTCCTGCACGACCGTGTGATCTCTGGTGAGGCGCTCGAGCCGACCATCGCGGAAGAGGTATGCCCGGCTGTCGCCGACGTGGCCCACCATCCACTGCTCACCCATCACGGCGAGAGCGGTCACGGTGGTCCCCATTCCTGCTTGCTCGGGCTCTTCGAGAGCCGCCTCCCAGATAGTACTGTTGGCCTTATGGACCGCCTCGGCCATTCTTTCGCCCGGACCAGAGGCCGACCCTGGGGAGGTCAGACTCTCCTGAACGGCACGCGCTGCCTCGGCGGACGCGACATCATCTGCCGGGTGCCCGCCGATGCCGTCGGCAACGATGACGATGCCGTTCGGCTCGTCGAGGAGAAGGCTGTCCTCGTTGCGTCTGCGCTTCAGGCCAGGGTTCAACGTGCCGGCTACCTGCCACGTGAGTGCCGAGTACCCTCCAGGGTGAGAGGATGGGTGAGCAGGAAGCTTAATCGCAGCGAGATGTGCAAAGCAAAATGGCTCGGGAACGCGTGGCCAGCAGTGCGGCCCAAGGGGACCCTGTGAGAGCATTCGAGAAGGAACTGAAAGCGGGAAGAGGGTTAGACTGCATGTTCGGCCGCAGGCAGTTTCCGCGCCGCGCGAGGGTGGATGACGAGAGGGTTGAGTGACTCCGCGGGCGGTCGACAGTGGGCCTGAGGTCGACCACGCCCATCTGGATATAATGTCCAAATGGCTACAGGAACATGTGGACAAGAACTAGGTATGTCGATATCTTGAACGGCTGCATACCCTACCCTTGCAGCGACCCGGTCCAGGACCGACCGGTCGACAGTTAGAAACCCGAGTACCAGGAGAATAGATTTTCGATGGCTACGGCAAAACCGCGAAAGCCAGCCACAAAACCGCAAAAGCCAGCCACGCGAAAGCGGAAGGGACGTAATCCCCTCGCCGGCTTCGACGCTAGCATCGAAGAAAAGACCGCCCTGGATCAATATCTGAGGGACGTTAGTCGCCACGAGCTGATCACTCCGGACAAGGAGAAAGAGCTCGGCGCACTCGCTCAGAAGGGTGACCAGGATGCGATCCAAGAGCTAGCACGAGCGAATCTTCGATTCGTCATCAGTGTGGCCAAGAAATACCAGAACCGTGGCGTTGCGCTCACGGACTTGATCCAAGAGGGCAACGTCGGCCTGGTTACGGCTGCACGTAAATTCGATCCCGAGCAGGGCGTGAAGTTCATCAGTTATGCGGTCTGGTGGATTCGTCAGGCGATCCTGGCGTCGTTGGCCAACCACGGGCGTGCGGTTCGGGTACCGCTCAACCGGGCCTCAGACCTTGCGCGCATCTTTCGCGAGAAAGAGCGCCTCAAGCAGGAACTGAATCGTGAGCCCACGGCGGATGAACTGAGTTCAGCCACGGACCTGACGCCCGAGTTGATCGAGTCCCTTCAGACTCTCAACGCGGCCGAGATTCGCCTCGATGCGCCCATCGGCGACAGCGAGGATTCGCAGTTGGTGGAGCGATTCATCACGGAAGAGGCCGCCGAGCCGGAGCAGGAGGTCGAGAGTCGGCTCCTGACGGAAACGGTCGGGGCCGCCTTGGACACGCTTGAGGCGAGGGATGCGCGTGTGCTTCGCTTGTACTTCGGGCTCGAGGGTGAGCGCGAACATACGCTCGAAGAGATCGGCAACATGCTTGGAGTGACGCGCGAGCGCATTCGCCAGTTGCGTGATCGGGCCCTGCGGAGGCTTCGTGAGGGTGGTAAGGGTGGTGCGCTGGAGTCGTTCGCGGCGTGACCTCTCGGTTGGGAAACCCCGCCCTCGCCGAGACGATGCCGTCTCGGTGGGGGGCGGGGCTGTTTTTCGCCCGTTACTCATCTGGCTGAGCCGATGACGGGCATGGTCCACCAGGTTGGGGGTGGAGTGTATACCGTCGCCCTCGAGAAAGGGCACGTGATGGAGGCGTCGCTCCGGGGCCGCCTCAAGCTCGAACGCCGTACCGGTGACCAGGTAGTCATCGGCGACCGCGTTCGAGTAGTGGAAGCGGGTGAAGAGACTTATGTGATCGAAGAGGTGCTACCACGAGCCACCGCGATTACCCGCAGTCGTTTTGGCGGGCGCTCCACGAAGGTTCTAGTCGCCAACGCAGACCGGCTCCTAGCCGTCTTCGCTTCGAGTCGACCAGAGCCGAGACTCGACCTGATCGATCGCCTGTTGGTGGTGGGCGAGTTCGGTGGTGTCACTCCGGTCATCGTTCTCAACAAGATGGATTTACCCGGGGCGGGCGAGGTCGCGGACGAGATTTTGCGGATTTATGAGCCCTTGGGATACGGGGTTGTGACGGTGAGCGCGGAGGCGGGCGAAGGCCTCGCGGGGTTCGCGGAGCAGGTTTGCCACGGCATTGCGGCTCTTGCTGGTCCGTCGGGAGTTGGCAAGTCGAGCCTGGTAAACGCGCTCGAGCCTGATCAGGAGCTCAGGACCGGAGAGCTCAGCCGCAAGCGGGGGACGGGACGCCACACGACCGTGTCTTCCAGACTCATCCAACTGCGATGCGGGGGGCTGGTGGCTGATACACCGGGGTTCAGCGACATCGGAGTTTGGGGAGTACGTCAGGTTGACTTGGACCAGTGCTTCCCAGAGCTACGGACTCTTTCGGAGGGCTGCCGGTTCCGTGAGTGCAGCCACCTTCACGAGCCGGATTGTGCCGTCCGTGAGGCAGTCGACGCCGGAGACGTCAATTCGGGTCGCTTCGAGAGTTACCGGACCCTGTTTGAGGAAGCCGAACCCAAGGACCGGTAGCTTCCCGACTGTGGTGTAACTCGAAGGATGCCCGTGTCCGGATCATCGTCGACGGAAACGGGCCACTGGTATACCTCCTGAAGGGTACTCTCTCGAAGGACCTCGCGAGGTGCGCCCTCGGCCGCGACGCTGCCGCGATCCAGGAGTAGCACCCGGTCTGCGAAGCGGGCTGCGTGATCTAGATGATGTGTGATCAGAAAGATCGTCATGCCCCCGTCGGCCGACGACCTCAGCAGTTCGAGGATCTCCATCTCGTGCCGGATGTCGAGGCTGGCCGTCGGTTCGTCGAGCACTAGCACCCTGGGCTCTTGGGCCAGCGCCCGCGCCACTCGTGCCCGCTGTAGTTCGCCGCCGGATAGTGTCGACACGAATCGGTGTCCCAGCTCCCAAACGTCACAGCGCTCCATCGCCCGCTTAACGGCGGCCCGATCGGTCGAGGTCTCGCTTTGGAGTGGCTTCAGATAGGGATAGCGACCCATTCCCACGAGATCGCGGACCGTGAGGGGGAACGCCAAGGACTCGGCTTGAGCAACCACGCCGACCTCCCGGGCCAGGTCCCGTCGCTTCCAGTCGGAGACCGCGCGCCCGGAGACCCGGGTCTCTCCGCCAACCGACGGGACCATACCGAGCAGCGCCCTCAGGAGCGTGGATTTCCCCGATCCGTTAGGGCCGAGGACCGCATAGAAGGCCCCGGAGGGGACGATCATCGAAACCCGGTTCAACGCAGCCTTGTCGGTGCTGGGATATTGAACCGTTAGCTCGGTCGCCTCCAGGGCTGGGGCCTGATCGGACGTCATCGTTGTCCTCCCCCCATGCTGCGCCGGAGAAGAACCAAGAACAGCGGTACCCCCACGAAGGCGGTGATGACCCCGATGGGAATCTCCGTGGGCGACAGAACAGTCCGTGCCACCACGTCGGCCAAGGTCAGGAACACCGCACCGGCCAGGAATGAGAGGGGGAGCAGGGACCGGTAGTCCGACCCTACGACCAACCTCACGCCGTGCGGGACGATCAGTCCGACGAATCCGATGACACCCGTCGCCGCCACACCCGCAGCCGTCAACAGCGAGGCCACCACATAGGCGGTTCGCTTCACGCTCTCCACGTTCGTTCCCAGATAGCCCGCCGTGTCTTCGCCGATGGCCATGAGATTCAGTGGTCTAGCCAGACCGGTCAGGAGAACGGCGGCGGGTATGGTATACAGCGCCACCGTAGCCACTGTGGTCCAATCCGCCCCGGCTAAGCTGCCCATCATCCATAGGACAGCGCTACGCACCGTCCTGGCATCGGAGATCGACAAGATGAACGCGATACAGGCGGCAAAGAACGCTCCCACAACGACACCGGCGAGCAGCAGTACTCGCACGTCTACACGGTCGTCGGCGGCCAGGGCTACTCTCAACACGAGCACCACCGCGAGGATCGCACCGGCGAATGACGCAGCTGGAAGGGCCCAGGAGTGGCTGGCCACCAACCCTAGAGCCAGGGCGAGCACCGCCCCGGTCGCTGCCCCTCCCGAGATACCCAAGATGTAAGGCTCCGCGAGCGGATTGCGGAGTAGTGCCTGAAACACGGCTCCGGCCAGGGCCAGTCCTCCGCCCACCAGAATCGCGAGGACCGCCCGCGGAGCTCTGATCTGGACGACGATCAGGCGGTTAGTGGGGTCGCCCCGCCCGGACAGAGCGGCGATCACCTCGGATGGCGAGAGTTCGACTGAACCAAGCCAGATGCTCAGGACGAACGAGCCGACCAGAGCCAGGAACAGTACTCCGGCCCACGTGGCCCTCCTCACGGAAAGGCCTCCGGGTGGATCAAGCGGGCGATCAGCTTGGCAGCCTCCCCCAGTCCAGGGCCCGGCACCTCCACCCAGCTCGGTATCGACTTGTGCTCCACGTCAATCAGGTCCGGGCTACCACCCTCGTCGGAGACTAGGACCAGATCGACCTCACGAGTGATCAACTCCTCCAGGCTGATGGGGCCGTATAGGCCCTCCAGGTCATCGAAGACGTTCACCGCCCCGCCGGAGACCACGAGTTCATCGATGTAGGTACCGGGGCCCGCCACCCAAGGGGGTTCGCCGCCCATCAGGTATACCACCCTGCGACGCGGTCGCCCCTCGACCCGCGCGGCAACATCGGCCAGGTCGCCCCGAATTTCTGCCAGAAGCGCGTCGGCAGCTACCCGTTGGTCCGTAATGAGTCCGAGACGTTCGATACTCGACAGGACATCATCGATACCGTCGGGCCGAATCGCGAAGTTGGGAATCCCCAGGTCGGTCAGCCGATCGGCGGTGGCTTGGTCAGACTCACCCTCGAACCGAACCACGAAATCGGGTTCGAGTGAGACCAGCACTTCGAGATTCGGTTGGAGCCCACCGCCTACCGAGGGGAGCGCCGCGAGCTCCGACAGCTGGTCGTAGTCGGTCCGGCCAACAAGTCGCCCGCCGACTCCCACCGCGAGGAGTGTCTGGGTGGCCGACGGTACGAGCGATACGATTCTCGTTGGGGGTGCCTGGAAGCGGTGTCTGACCCCCGAGTCGTCGACGACTTCCACGGGGAACGCCTCTAGCGAGGCGTCAGAGGGAAACTGAGAAGCGTCGCGCTCGGGGAGGGCCGCCTCTCCGGCGCAGGCGAGATGCGACACGATGAGCGCGCACGTACTGAGTTGCAGGAAGGAGACAGACCATGAGTTAACGAAACGCACTAGCCGTAGAACGCTCGCTAAGGCGTCCCGGTGACCGCGGGTGCGGGCAAGCCACACGGGTCCCGGTACGCCTCGGTCCAGACGCCGTCCCGCTTCTGCAACGCGGCGATCCACGCGGATGACTCCCCGAGTACTTCAACGACCACCTCTGATGTGCCGTCTTGGTCGACATCGATTCTCCCGAAGAACCGAGCGGCGCCCTTGCCGTGTCGATTCCACACCCGATGGTCGACATACGTCGTCTGATACCCGTTGCCGTCGGAATCGGAGGCCATCAGAAAGACCGAATAGGCGTTGGTCCCGGCCGGGCCGACCCTCAGCGAGTCACCATATACGAACGTTGCGACCACCGTTGGTGCGAGGTCGCCACGGCCCATAAAGACCTGGATGTCCTGACGGATGTCCAGCGTGGATTCCGGCCATGGGGAGCCCAGCGTCGGGAGCAAACCCCTCATCATGCTTAGCGAAACGATCCTCAGGTCACGAGTCTGGGTTGTCGGGGCGTAGGCGTCATGTGCCACTGAGGTCGCGATATCGCTCGGGACTGCAAGGAAGGATGTGCTGGCGGCAGCGCTCGGGGTCAACTCGATTGGTCCACGGACCTGAGGTCGGGCACCGCAGTACGATGTGTCAGAACCGTAGGAGGCGGCGGTAAGGGTGCCGACTCGGACCCCCTCGGCAAAGAGTGTGAACGTCGACCCAGCCTCGAAGTGCCGTTCCGCGAAGGTCCGGGCCCCTTCCACTTGTTCTGGGAGCGGGCCGAGGCCGTCCGCGTCGAGGGCGGCAATAGGGATCAGCCAAGCCTCTGATCCTACCCGGCGCCCCATATATAGGGCTGGTACCAAAGTCGCGTCATCCACCGCTGCCATCGTAGTATCTACGGTCCCTGTGGACGTCTCGAGGATGGTTGATTCCGCCGGGGCTCTCAGGCCCACGTCGATCCCACCCCATTCCACGTTGTCGCACGCCAGAGCGACCATTACAATCCCGAACAACGGGACCCTCTGAAGGCCTTTGACCATGCGGAAAAGCTATCCCGGCGCCTGGGGGAAATCAAAGGCGCCGCTTGGAATTCGGACAGCGCGGTGTGTAATAGGTTCCCGGAATGCGGGGACTCTTTGAGGGCTCGCCTTGTCTGGGTACCGTCTTTCGTCGTCGGCGCAGCCGCTGCAACGGCCTCTGCGGCCGCTGTAGCCCTCCTCCTGTATTCGGGCGAAGGCATGCTCCGATCGCTGACGCTGATCATTGCTGTGGAGCTGGTTGCATTCGGTGTAGGTTTGGCCTCTCCTCCTGAGTCGGGGCACTGGCCCGTAGTAGTAGAAGCGCTCCGAAGACGCTGGCTGACGACGCTTATAGCCTTCCTTGCGGCGTCGGTGTTTACGGTGGCTTGGACGTTCGGAGACGGATTTGGCGCGGATGGCCGCTCTCAAGCACTTGGGTTGGCCATGTTGGGAGGTTTGCCTCTATACGCCTGTGGAAGGTTGCTTGCCGGCATCTCCACTGTCGCGACCGCTGTGGGTCGAAGTAGCCCCGGGGCATTCGCGTCGCTCGGTGCCGCGCTCGGGGTGTTACTAACGGGCTATAGCGGACTCTCTCGGCTGGGTGCCCCGTCCCTTCTGCTCGTCGTTCTCGTCTTCCTGTCCGGGGCGGCCCTAATGCAGGGGTCGATTCTTGGGGAAGTGCCTGTGATGACCGGCGGGCCCGAAGAGGCGGAGTCCGGGGTGGAAGACGCATGATCGTTGCCCATCTCTCGGACCTACATCTCGGATATCGCGCCTACGCTCATGTAGAACAGGGCCGTAACGTTCGAGAGACGGACGTTACCCGGGCATTCCATCAGGCTGTCGAGATGGTCATCGAACTCAAGCCGGCTGTGGTGATGGTAGCGGGTGACGTCTTCGACCGTCCGGAACCGCCCCACTCGGCCCTCGTAGCCTTGGCGCAGGGGCTTCAGGCGCTTCGAGAGGCCCTCCCGGACACCCCTGTGCTTCTGGTCGCCGGCGCACGCGATACCCCAGCGCCGTTGGGTGATCCTGGGCCGCTGGCCACGTTCGACACGATGTCCGCAGTCGAGGCGGTGACCGGAACCACCCGCTCGGTGTACTACTCGCAGTTGGGTTTGAACGTGACACTCGTGCCGCACCGGGCCACGCTGCAGGGGCCGCCGCCACCGGTAGCTCCAAACCCTGAGGCGCAGTGGAACGTGCTGGTTGGTTATGGATCTGCGGATGGAGGCGACGAGGCCATGCTCGCACTGAATCCCTCGGACTGGGATTACGTCGCACTCGGCTATGAGCACCATCGACGCCGGGTCGGAGGGCCGGTGCACTATGCCGGCTCCCTGGAGCGCGTCGGCCCAACGCCCTGGGAGGAGGCGGCCGAGGAAAAGGGCTTTCTGACGTGCGATTTGGAGTCAGGGCGCGTTCGGTTCCATGCGATTCACGGCCGGCCTGTGGTATCGCTCGCATCCATTCCGTACGAGTCTAAGCGCCCTGAGCGCTTGCGGGAGTGGGTTCAGGAGGTGCTCGACGAGGTGCCGGGTGGAATCGAAGAGAAGATCGTACGTATTCGCATAGTGGGGCTTCCCCCCGAGCGGTTGGACCTCCTGCAGGGGCTCCTGCCCGAGTACCGGCAGCGGGCTCTTCATCTCGAGGTTCAGCTCGACGACGGTCCTACGGGCGGAGAGATGAGGGAGGAAGAACGCCCGTCGGTGCGGATGGCCACCCGGCTCGCGGAACGGTTGGCACAGGAGTGCGGTGGCTCTCCGGAGGGGGGAGAGAGCTTGGAGGACCTTGTACGGCTGGTAGAAGAATGCTTGCCTACGCCAAATGCATGAGGAGGATCGGTTGAGTAACGTCGACATCCGCGCGTCACCGTTCGACCAGGAGCGGCCGAGCTTTCGGTTGGGCCCTGGTCTTGCGGCGCTCGTCGGTGGTGATGGCCCCCTTCGTAGTGACGTTCTCGAGCGTTATGCCGGGCCGCTCGTCAAAGGTGACGAGCGACTGGCAACGCTCGTCGCTGGGCATGGTCTCGGTGAGCCTGCACGCGCCTGGAGGCGTGCGACTCGGGTCCTCGCTCAGTGGCTTGGCATGGACGGGGTCGACAACGAGATCTCCAACCTGCAGGACGACGGCGTAACGAGTTCCGGCCTTACTTCGTTGGATTCGGGCGTGGAAAACTTGAAGGCACGGGTGCAGGAATTGCGGCGGCTTCCTGAGGCGGTCCGGATGAAGGAGCGCGAGGTCCGAGAAATGAGGGCCGACGCCGTCGAAGTGAATGGCGACATGGAGGTCGCCAATATGGAGTGGCTTCGGGAGAGGCAGGACGCCGAGACACACCTCCTGGCGTACCGGGATCGTGCCCGCGAGCTCAAAGTGCGACTGCAACAACTCGAAGCCGGGGGCCCAGAGAGCGAGTGCCCCACGTGCGACCGGCTTCTGGCGGAGCGCTTCGCGTCTGTCCTGACGGTGCTACGGGAAGAGTGGGAATCCGTGGTGCAAGACGGCAGTTGGTGGAAGCGCCGGCGGGAGCAGTTGGACTTCAAGCCTGCCCACCTCCAGGAGATGGAAGGGAAGGCGATCCGACTGCAGGCGGTGATTGAGGAGTGCGCTGAGGAGGTGGAACGTCTGCGTGCCCGCCTACCCGACTTGGCCGAGGCTGAAGACACGCTTGCGGCGGTGCAGGCGGCCGGAACTTCCAGGGATCGACGCAAGTCCACCCGTGTAGAGCAGGAAGAAGCGATCGGCGATGAACTCGAGATGGACCGTCGCCGCAGGTCCCTCGAGGCTTTGCGTGCAGAACTGCTCGCCGATGCCCGGAACACATTGGCCGCCCGGACAGGTCGCTACCTCAATCGCCTAACCAGCGGTGGTGTGCTCGGTGTCGGCCTGACCGGAGACGGAGAGCCGACAGTGGTGCGGGACGATGGCGAGCGACGATTGCAGTCTGATGAAGAGGTGGCCGCCTACCTGTTCGCGCTTCGCTTGGCGCTCGTCCAACTGGCGGCAGCTCAGGGTGTTCAGTGCGAGGGTGTGTTTCTGGGCGATACCTTCGACCGCCTGGAGCCGGAGACAAAGGTTCGGGCAGTCGGGCTCCTCCGACAAATGCTCCCTCAGGTGCCGAGGATTCTGCTCTTCTGCCGAGGCGAGATTCTAGACACGATCCCCGAGTCCTTCGATTGGATCGTGGATCTGCGGGTCGATCGGTCTGGTTCGCCCCACACCCGTGTGCGGAGTAGCGGTGTCGGGAAGCTACGCGTCCACTGAGCCCGGTGGGTCTTCTGAGCGAATGCTTCCCGCCGCCTCCCGCAGAGCCGCTTCCACCCTTTCTCGATCCCGGTACTGACCAATCGATATGGTAGTGCCGCCCCGACGTGACCGGGTGACTCGGATTCTCACGTCGCCCCCGAGGTCACCGGTCCGGAGGAAGTCCTCTACCGGGTCGTCCCGCGACTCGTAGCGGAGGCCGGCATCCATCAAGGCGGCCTTGTATCTCACCGCGAGTTCTTCCCGGACTGGATCACTACGGTAGTGAGCGCCGCGGTAGAAGGCACCTGATATAGCGTGGCTGAAGCTGGCTTCGTCGGGAAGCACCATCCGGAACCCGGGCCATCCCTCGTCGGCTAGATCCGGAAACTCGACGTAGCGCGGCCCACCGTCCTATCCCACCTCCTGAACGGATTCCCGCCCTGAACCCAGGATGCCGAAGGAGCGGGCGATGTCCTGCACACCCACGTACCAACGGTCCACGGTCTGTACGAGGCGGAGTAGGATCTCCGCCTCGATGTGACGGTCAGATCCGCTGGTTGTCGGCACGCCAGTTCTTCACGCGCTTCTTGACCTCGGCGCGGTCCGCAATTCCCTCAGAGATGATCGCGTTGAACAGGTCGGCGACCTCACCGTCGGAGGCGAAACGGAGGCCGATCAACAGGTCCGTGCTCATACCCTGGATCGCGTCTCGCTTCTCGGCTCCGAGAATACGTTCGAGGCGATCGCGCTCCTCAATACGAATGACCCGGTCTTGCACGCCGAGCGCGAACAGTCTGGCGAACAGCATGACGATGACCACGCCGACTCCGAGCAGCAGCGACATGAGTGCTCCGAAGGAAAACGAAGTCACCGCAACGTATAGGGACCAAAGTGTGTAGACCGCGATCAGCCCGAAGGCCACTCCGTGGAACATCGGCACGAATTTGGCGTGATTGTCGAGGTTTTGTGGGGCACCACTCACGGGATTCCTCCTGGCAGGGATTTCAGTTCGGGGTCAGGATATGAATGCGGTAGAGCCGCCGCCATACCTGATCGATCGACGGTTCGTGCTCCAAGTTCGGCCGAGCAGACCGCGGGTTACCGTGCTAGGGTTTGCCAGGCGATCAGGCGTTCCTCGTAGGGAGCCGCCCCGTCCGGGTCGCCGGCCTGGAGTGCGCTCTGCACCAAGGCCGCATAGGCCCACGTGTAGTAGTACGGAATGCCGATCGTTGAGCGGTCGGGCCAATGCATCCAACCGTCCGGAATTCCGCCTCGGTGCATGAACACGTCATCCATGAGCGTGCGGGTTCTCGCGTCGTCCAGCCACGGCCCGGTTACTGGCGCGAGGCTGGGGTCATCCATGAGCACAGTTTCCGGCGTCAGATCAGGGGGACCTGGATTGAGCTTGAATGCCACACCCTGTCGGACCAGGTAGGGAGATAATCCCAGGGACCGTGCCGCGTTTCCGCTAGAGGCGAAGTAGATAGGCCTATCGTCGATGCTGTTCTGGATGATCGACAGGGCGAACTGCTGCCACGGGGAAATGACGGTCCCCCCGTCTATCCGGGCCACCACGGGACCGAGCCTGAAGTCGCGGGCCTCCTCCATTGAGAAGTACCCGGCCGGACTTGCCACCTGGTCGATGACGGTGTCTTCCAAAGCCAGCAACGACCTGAGCGGAGTCGTCACCGGAGTCTCCATCAAGATCCCGATTTTGCCCGCATCAGCTGCCTCAGAGGCGTCGTGTGTGTACATCGCGGATGTCAGGGCGGCCGAATACGGTCGCTGGCATACGATGACCGTGGGACTTTGAGCCGGGTCGATACCAGCAGGACAGGGGCGGGTCAGGTCTCTGATCTGCTTGGTGTACCACGGGGTGTTGAGGTATGAGGTGACGATAACCGTAACGTCACGCCGAATCCCTTCGGCCTCCTGGAGATACCAGAGAGGAAACGTGTCGTTGTCCCCATTCGTGAAGAGCACCGCATAGGGCTCCACGCTCATCAGCAGGTTGTAGCCCCAATCCCTGGCCGAATAGTCCCCCTTACGGCTCGCCCAGGACCAGTTGAGAATCAGTGGCACGAGGGCCAAGAGCAGAATGGGTGAAGCTCGAAGCCAGTTGCCTTTCAGTTGCTCCGCGAACCTCTGCCATAGCGCGGCGAGCCCGACTCCGGACCATAGCCCCCAGATCGAGAAACCGACGATGAAGAAGTAGTCGCGCTCCCGTACCTCGTGATACTGAAGACCGGGCTCCGGAGAGGCCAGAGAATAGCCGTACTTGAAGTTCATGTAGAACACCAAGCCCAGCGACAGCGTCGAAAATAGGACCAACGTGTAGAGCCCAGTAGCCGAATCGCGCTGAAGGTGCTGTGTCGCTCCAAAGATCCCAAGCCCCGCGAACAGGAACGAGAAGGGGAGTCGGGCCAGTGGAAATACGGTCTCTGGTCCGGCTACACCTCGCGCCCATTGCCAATCGAAATACTGCAGGAAATTCGCGTACTGAGATCCCAGAGGGGCTAAGCGTGGAAAGAGGGCCGCCTTGTCGTATTGTTGTCTGGTTAGGGAGGCGGACAGCTCCGCACAGCCTGCCTGCCCCCACGTTACGATGCTGGTCAGGGCGCTCGTAACACTCTCACAGGTCGGGTCAGCTTGGTTGATTACCGGAGCCAAACCTGCCCTGAGGGGTAGGAAGAGGTGGATCGAGAGGCCGAGGAGCACCGCCACGGCACCCACCACGTAGAGTCGCCAGTTGAGCAGGGTCCGCGGCGACACGTAGAGGATGAACAGACCCAGGGCGGGAGCGGCCAGGAACGCCATCAGGTGGTTCCCCACCGAGAGCGCCAGAATGAAGGCCATCAGCACCAGAATGTTATCGTCTCGGCCCCTCCCAAGGTTTTCGCGCCAGTGGAACGCGAGCCAGGTCAACAAGGCGATCGTAAAGAGTGAGACGGTATAAACCTTCTCGTTCACATTCGACTGATTCCACACCGTGAAGGCCGTGGCGCTCACGAGCACAGCAGCCACAGCACCGACGAGCCTGAACCGTCGGTCGCCATCGAAGAACCCGAGCACGTGGTAAACAGCCAGGAACCAGAGGCCGTGTGCCAAACTGCCCATCAACGCTGAAAACAGATTGATACGCGTGGCGACTGTTAGCCCGAACGGGGCGAGGACGATGTCCCACGCCCTCGCCAGAACCACGAACAGAGGGTTTCCTGGCGGATGTGGGATTCCCAGGATATGACCGGTAGCGATGTACTCGCTCGTGTCCCAGAAGGCGGTCGTGGGGGCCAGGGTCAGGGCATAGAGCACGCCCACTCCGAGCGCGACCGCGACGGCCCAGAGATAGGGCGGTCCCTCCACGGCAGGTCCCTGGGCGCCAGCGGGCTCGTCGTTCTTGGCCAGCTTCGGGGCGCTTTCGCCTGGGATGGGACTCATTTGGTCGTTGGTTGGAGGGCGATTGTTCGGCTGCAAGATAGCACAGCGCCCTGCTACTGTGAGGACAAGAGCAGGTTCCCCCAGTCGTCCAGAGTCGCCTGCCAGCCTTCCGGAACCCAGGTGGTGGCACTGTACTCCAACACGATCAGAGGCCCCTTGAGGTCCTGACCCTGAGCGAGCGCGTTCCGCCAGACGCGGCCTGCCTCGATCCATCGTCCGCCAACGTGCACCTGGGCGGCTTCCGGGACAGCCCGCTCGGAAGACACAGCGAGGCGCTCCAACTTCAGCTCGGGTCCAGGCGCGGTGGCTATTACCCGTAGAGTCACGGCTTCAGCGGGACTGGCGTCCCTTCTATAGCCGTATCGTTCCTCGTGAAGGTCATGGAAGGCCGACACCCAGTTCGAGCCGGGGACGCGCAGCTCGAAGCTCTGTCCAGCGTACCGAGCGTCGACCCATCGATCCAATCGCACCGTTGACTCGCTCACCTCTTCCTGGAGGATGGCGTCGAGGGTTTGTCGTTCCAACTCGAGGTACGTCTCCTCGATGCGTTCCTCCCAAGTTGGAGTGTCCGTGGATACCAAGACGGTTCGGGAAGCCTCGTGCGTTATGTCGGCCGCCAACATTCCGTATGCGGAGAGTAGGCCGGGCAGTGGCGGCACGATCGCGCGGGCCACACCCAGCCTCTGCGCGAGATCCGCGGCATGCAGTCCGCCGGCCCCCCCGAAGGCGACGAGGGAGAAGTCCACCGGGTCGTAGCCGCGTTCTACCGAGATGACCCGGAGCGCTCTCTCCATGGCCGCGTCGGCGACGGCCAGAACGCCCTCCGCAGCGTCTTCGAGAGTCGAGCCGAGACCTTCGGCGAGGCGGGAGAGCGCGGGCTCGACCGCCTTCCTGTCCAGGGAAACCTCGCCGCCCAGGAAGCCGTCGACCGGCAGGCGCTCCAGCCAAACGTGGGCGTCGGTCACCGTGACACCTTCGCCTCCACGCCCGTAGCAGATGGGGCCGGGAGCCGCCCCCGCGGACTGTGGACCCACCCGCAAGGCGCCGCCCGGATCGATCCGAGCGAGAGAGCCTCCGCCGGCTCCGACCGTGTGGATATCGATGACGGGCACGGCGACGGGCTGGCCCCCTATCTCGAATTCTCGTGTGTGCAGGAGACTACCGGGACACAGAGACACGTCTGTCGACGTGCCGCCCATATCGAAAGAGAGAATCTGCTCGAATCCGGCGCGGCGCCCCCATGCTAAAGCGCCAACCACTCCACCTGCCGGGCCGGACAACACGGTATGGATCGGCTCTCGGGCAGCGCGGGCGACCGGTAGGGAACCGCCGTTGGACCCCATGATCCTGACGTGCTCAGCCCCGGATTCTCGATCCAGCCGTCCGAGGTAGGCCGACATGCGAGGCGCTACGTAGGCGTTCACGACGGTCGTGGATGTGCGCTCGTACTCTCGGTATTCGGGAAGAAGTCTGGACGAAACAGACAGCGGAACTGCGGTGCCGGCCAAGGCCCTGGCGACGGCTTCCTCGTGCTCGGGGTGTGCGTAGGAGTGAAGGAGCACCACCGCGATCGACTCACAGGCCGCGAGCCGGTCTGCCAAGCCGCCGAGTTCGCCTTGGTCCAGTGGCTCAACGACCTGGCCCTCCGGCCCGATCCGGCCTTGGATACCGATGCGGTCGTCTCGTTCGACAAGCGGACTGGGCCGGTGGCCGACCAGCGCGTAAAGCTGCGGTCGGTTCTGCCGCCCGATCTCGATTACGTCTTCAAAGCCAGAGTTGGTCACCAACATGACTCTGGCGCCGTCGCGCTCGAGAATTGAGTTCGTCGCTACAGTCGAGCCGTGAAGGAGTAGGTACTCTCCCTCTGCGGTTCCGAGCATCTTTGCGACTCCCTCCAGTACCGCGTCTGCGGGGTCGGCGGGCGTTGAGGGTATCTTTAGGGACTCGAGACGACCGTCATCCAAGATGAGGACGTCAGTGAACGTGCCCCCGGTGTCGACCGCGACGATGCGGGGGATCTTTCCCTTCGTCGCTTCGTTCATAAGTTCTCCAGGCCCCGACCCGGGTTCCCTCTCACACGATAGATGCCGTCCATGCAGCTCAAGCCCACCTTCGAAGAGTTCCGCTCAAGGGCGGATCGTTCCGGTGTTCTCCCCGTATGGAGAGAATTCCTTTTCGATGTGGACACCGCGGTCACCGCCTATCACAAGATCCGTTGTCCTCCGTTCGGTTTCCTGCTTGAGTCCGTGGTCGGCGGCGAGCAATGGGCGCGATACACCTTTCTCGGGAGCGAACCCGCCGAGGCATGGCGCCTGGTACAGGGTGGAGCCGAGCTTTGGACCAAGGACGACGGTTGGGCCCCGATCGACACCGACGACCCACTTTCGGATCTCGACGAACGACTGCGTGCTAGGGAACCACTCGCCACCGAAGGCCTGCCCCGGTTGTGGGGAGGCGCCGTAGGGTACTTCGGGTACGACGTAGTGCGCCAGATCGAGGACTTGCCTGGGGCCCCACCGGACGACCTGCAACTGCCCGATGGCCTCTTCCTTTTCATCGACGTCGTGCTCGCCATCGACAACTTGCTGGGGAGGGCGATGGCCATAGCCACTGTCGAAGTCGAGGCCGATCTGAGCGATGATGAGCTCCGTCGGCGCTACGATCTCGCCGCGCAGAAGACGCAAGAACTCGTGTCGAAGCTGTCAGAAGGGCCGCCCCTTCCCGCGTTGGAACTTGGGCCGGAGCCCGAGACGGACCCCGGTTTCACCAGCACGATGACCCGCGAGGAGTTCGAGGCCGCGGTGGAGCGTATTCGTGACTATGTGGTCGCGGGCGACGCGCTTCAGGTGGTGCTGAGCCAACGTCTCGAAATGGAACTGCCCGCCGGACCCTTCGACCTCTATCGTGCTCTCCGCTCGCTCAATCCGTCTCCATATCTCTACTTTTTGGAACTCGATGGGCTTTGTTTGGTCGGGAGCTCGCCGGAGGTTTTGGTGAGGGTGGAGGACGGGGTCGTTACGGTGCGACCGATTGCGGGGACTAGGCCTCGCGGCGACACCCCCGACCAAGATCGTACGTTGGCCCAGGATCTCGCCGCGGACGAGAAGGAGCTCGCGGAGCACCGAATGCTGGTCGATCTGGGGCGCAACGACGTAGGCCGGGTCGCGGAGTACGGGTCGGTCGAGGTTCCCGACCTTATGGTGGTCGAGCGGTATTCGCACGTCATGCATTTGGTCAGTCAGGTCGAGGGGCGGCTGAAGCCCGGCCTCTCGGCGATTGATGTGTTCAGGGCGTGTTTCCCTGCGGGGACTGTATCTGGTGCGCCGAAGGTCCGCGCGATGGAGATCATCGACGAACTAGAGCCGGTGAGGCGTGGCCCATACGCAGGGGCCGTGGGTCATTTCAGTTGGGGTGGGGCAGCGATGGACACCGCCATCACCATCCGCACGGTCGTGGTGAAGGACGATACGGCCTATGTGCAGGCGGGCGCTGGCATCGTGGCGGATTCGGACCCGGGTCGGGAGTACGAAGAAACCCTCAATAAGGCCAGAGCGCTTCTAAAGGCCGGCGCCATGCTACCGGACGAGGACTAGCCGAGTTCTTCGTAGAGGTAGGCCAGGGCGCGAATCCCTTTCTCGATGTTCTCTTTTGGGAACCACTCATTGGGTGCGTGGAGGTTGGCCCCCGGAAGAGAAAAGCCCACCAGCAAGGCAGGGGCGCCTAGTACCCGCTCGAAGTCGCTAACGATAGGGATACTTCCGCCTTCCCCTGCGAGTACCGGTGCAGCACCGAACGCCTTCAACAACGCTGAAGTGGCTGCCGCCTTCAGCTTGTCGCTGAGCTGGGCGCGCCATGGCATGCCACCGGTGAGTTCTTCAACGCGGCTGGTGACTCCGGGGGGAGTGACCTTCGCAACGTGTGCCCTGACGAGATCGTATACACGCTCCGGGCTCTGATCGGCTACGAGCCGGAAGCTCACCTTTGCCATCGCCTTCGCGGGAAGTACGGTCTTGGCGCCCTCGCCGGTATACCCCGACAACAGGCCGTTCACTTCACAGGTAGGCCGGATCCAGAGCTTCTCGGGCACCGAGTACCCTCTCTCGCCACCCGCCAGGACCGCACCGACTCCGGAGCTGAAATCATCTTCGTCGAAAGGCAGGTCCCGAATCGCGTCTCGGGTTTCGTCGTCCCAATCGAGCACGTCGTCATAGAAGCCCTCGATGGCGATGCGTCCTTCATCAGCGAAGAGAGTTGCCAGGATCTGCGCCAGCGCCATTCCGGGGTTTACGACCGGGCCGCCGTACACGCCTGAGTGTAGGTCGCTCGACGGCCCTTCGACGTGGATCTCACAGTAGGCGAGCCCCCGCAGCGAAAAGAGCAGGGACGGCAGCCCCGGAGCGAACATGGCCGTGTCCGAGATGATGACCGCGTCGCATGCCAATCGATTCCGGTTTTCCTCGACGAAGGGAACGAGGTTCACGGATCCGACCTCTTCTTCGCCCTCAGCGAGGATGATCAGGTTGACGGGCAGTCCGCCTCCGGCCTTCAAGTGCGCTTCGGCCGCTTTTACGTGCAGGTAGAGTTGCCCTTTGTCGTCCGCGGAGCCGCGCGCGTAGAGACGGCGGTCGCGGAACTCCGGCTCGAACGGAGAAGAGTCCCAAAGGTCGAGTGGCTCGGGAGGCTGTACGTCGTAGTGGCCATATACCAGGATGGTCGGGGCATCCGCACCGGCTCCGCGCCACTCCCCGATCACGATCGGGTGGCCGGGTGTCTCCATGACTTCGGCTTCTAGACCGGCGTCTTTCAGTTTCGCTCGGAGCCACTCGGCGGCATGGCGAGTGTCTTGATTGTGCGCCGGCTTGGCACTGACGGACGGTATTCTCAGAAACTCGAAAATCTCTTCGGTGAAGCGCTCCAGTCCGTCACCGATGTATTCCTGGACATCACTCATGGCTAACCTTCTTCAATAAACCCTATGGGGCTGGTTACCTCGAACAAGAAGGGCGCCGGCTTTTTTGGCCGCGCCCCTGATGGTCCAACACGCCGTCCTGCGAGACGGGTCAAATGAGACTGCGAATACCCCACCGATATACGAAGCTCATCAGCACCGAGAAAGCGAGTGCTCCTCCCATGCCGCCGGCGCTTATCGCGAGCGGTTCGTCAAACTCGAAGATACCGACTCCCAACATGCCTCCGATGACGGCACCGAAGGCGCCGAGCACCATGAGTAGGGGTACGTGCCCGGAAGTCTCTTCCGGTCGTTTGATGGCCATCCGCATCAGAAGGCCGATGAAGGCCCCCATCACGATCCAAATGCCGATGCCGATCCAGTTCTCCATGGGTCACCGTTTGGGGTCAAGCGTGGTCTCGTTGTGCGAGGCATGTACCTCAGTTTGGAGAATCTAAGAAATCCGTCGGTCTGCGCCACCGGTGGGGGCGTTCATATTGCGCCATGGAGCCGGCGGGTCTGCGGTTGGATCGTGAACGACGATGTGATCGATCTGACCAAGTATCTGGCCCGAACTCCGCTGGACCCCGAGCAAGAAGGGGCCCGTGGCAACTTCTCGGTATGGGGTGGCGAAGGGGAGCGGTCGCGGTTTGCTCTGCCCATTTGGCGGTCGATCTATCTGGTGGTGGGTGGTGGTTTCAGTGCTCGAAGGAGAAGACGCGGTGCCGCAGTCCCCCTTCGTGCTGGACCTCGCTGCAGAGCCTTCGCGGACCGAGTTCGAGTTGCCCAAAATGCGTAGCGATATCGGTGGTGA
>Ga0315339_1000643_pt1 | contig 40071 bp, 29 predicted proteins | sample ASW17metaG_FD_204514 | JGI IMG/M metagenome (GOLD analysis project Ga0315339, IMG submission 204514) | Ammonia-oxidizing marine archaeal communities from Pacific Ocean, United States - ASW #17 | ecosystem: Environmental > Aquatic > Marine > Oceanic | place: USA: California | collected 2016-12-05 | reverse complement strand
AGTTAGTGCTCGCTCCTAATCCCCCCGTGGTCATCGTGCTCTCGGTTGCTCCGGCTACCGGCCAATTGGTGTCCGGATGTATCCCTCCATACCACTGGTAGGTTAGATCATCTCCTGTTGCCTCGATGCTTAAGGTTACCGGATGTCCTGTTGTTACTGACTGACTCAATGGCTGCGTCGTGATCTCAGGGGCTGGGACTGCTGGTACCTCAGGGGTTACAGGGGTTGTAGTCGTACCTGAACCGGGTGCCCCTATCGGGGTGAATCCAAAATCGTCAATGGAATTATATGTAAAAGATCCTGCTGTGTTACTCGAAAAAGTATTAATATAGGTCACTTTTCCAATCCCGCCAGGGGCGCCTAATTCAGCTGCATCAAAGGAGAAAAAGGTGAAAGGTACGTTTGCTTCTATACTAATACTTATAGGGATGTCTTTAGTCGAAGCGATTAAGTTATCTTCAGTATCAAATACTTGAATTTCACCTGCACCTTCCTCAACAACAGCAGCATAAAATTCTACCTTCGCAGCTGGAGTTTCTTCAAAAGTGATTATTCCTGTAACTTTATCTGGAACTTGCCAAGATGCACCTTGACTACTAGCAGCAACACCAGCAGTTACAGGACTCAAAGGATAAGTATGATTATATATTCTACCTATGCCTGCACCATGAATTTCTGTAACTATTCCTTTAGTGAAAGTAGCAGTAGAGGGTGATGTTCCAATTGTGAAATTAACTCGGTTAGCAAAGGATTTAAAAATCGGGTGATTTGATAAGTCAGCAAAATCTTCAAACACGGTATTATTAGGTGGGCCCTCAACATATGTATATGTAAGATCATCTATTGATACCTGACCCCCTGGGTTAACGATTTTAAGTTCTTTTATTCCATTCGTATAATTTAGATCAGACGTATCAGCAAAATTACCACTATAGGCAATAAAGCTCTGTTGTAGTGGATTAACGCCTAAACTAATATTATTAGGTAAACCATCAACAACACCTTGCGTTGCCATGACTACCAAATTTTTATCTCTTAATTCAATACGTCCTCCAGCCTGAGTATCAGCAGCATAGAATTTTAGATCATTAACTCCTCTTTCAAAAATAATTTGTCCCTGGGTAGCACCAGGCATAAGAACCAAAGCTTTAGTTCCAGAATAAGCAAGGGCTGGATTGTCCACTGTCTCCAGGGTAAAATTTACTGCCGTAATTAAATTAGGAGAATTTCCAATATAAGTGATATTCCCAACAGTTGTCGCATTAACATTTTCAAAATCAATTACCTCAGCTTGTGTAGTTGCAAGAGCAATTAATCCAAAGACTAACAAAATACTAGCTAAACTTTTATTCATTTTTATCAAAATTTTTATATAATAATTATCAAATTTTACCTTGAAATATGATTCTGTTAAATGATTCTTAAATAAATCTCAAGATCAAGGTAAAAATGACCTGGTATACCAGTGATTATTGTTGATGCCAACCCCGCTGAAAACTGATCAAAACACAGTAATTTTAATTATAATTGTATTATGAAAATTGTTGATATCAAAGCTTACCCCATCAGATTGAAAAATGATCTGAACGAATCATCTTCTTCCGATAAAAAAGGAAAACAAAAATCTGATCCAAGCTTCGGAGGTGAATCAGAGCGTCCTCCAATTAAAGATTTAGGTGATCATTTCATAGACGAAACTAATCATACATCTATCTATTCTAAATTCCATCAGACCACAGTAGTAAAGGTTGAAACTTCAGATGGAATTATTGGTTGGGGAGAAGCTCAATCACCTGTATCTCCAAATACAACAGCAACAATAATAAAGGATCTGGTATATCCACTGACTATTAATGCTGACATCTTTGATGTTGAAGCAATTTGGAATAAAAATTTTACCGCGATGAAAGAGCGAGGCCATTATACAGGATTCTATATTGATGCCATCTCTGGTGTAGATATAGCCATTTGGGATGCAATTGGAAAAACCCTCAAAATGCCAATCCATAAATTAATGGGTGGCAGGCACCGCGACATGATTAAACTCTACAACGGAATTGGGGGGAGAGATCCTAACAAAGTCGCAGAGATGGCACAGTCGTCAATAGCCAAGGGTTATAAAGCTGTAAAACTTCATTTAAGGGAAAACATAGAAGATACAGTTAAAATTGTTTCCAAAGTAAGAAAAGTAATCGGGAATGATATCGATGTGATGCTTGATGTACATATGATGTTTAATACTTACCAGGCAATCAGGTTGGGTAGACAACTTGAAAAATTTAATATTTATTGGTTGGAGGCTCCTACAGATCCCAATGACATACCGGGACAAATAAAAATTTGTCGGGCTTTAGATATTCCTATCGCAAATGGGGAATGGACGAGAACGAAATTTGAGATGCGTGAAATATTTGAGAAAAGAGCCTATGATATCTCTATGCCTGATATTGCTCGCACAGGTTTAACGGGAGCTAAACAAATTGCTGCGATTGCTGATCTATATAATATTCCTGTAGCTCCTCATGTTGGAGGCGGAGGAATATTATCAGTAGCCGCTACAGTACAATTTTCAATTGCGACTCCTAATTTTCTTATCATGGAGCACTCAGAGCAGGGCAATAAAATGAAGTCTCAATACTTGTCCCACCCTTTCGAACCGAAAAATGGAGCATTTCCAGTAACTGACAAACCTGGGTTAGGAATAGATATAGATGAAAATTCCTTACAATCATTCATCGCGAAACCATCATTGTAATTATTTTAAGTAGGTAGCTTTTTGAACCAAGAGAGAGAATATCCATACTGGAAAGATTCGTGAAACCGACACCCAAGCAGGGCTGTTTTCCAACGTGATAATATCCTGTCTGGCGTACTGAATTCTAGTCTTTAAACTTACCCTCCACAACCATCAAGTCCTCAATAGCGGAGAGGATTACATCTAGCTCTCGATGATCAACTGTATCCATTGGCGTTTGGAAATAATTTCGGATTGTCGCGCTTCGAATAACACCGCGACGTCTAAGTACTTCCTTGTAAAGCTGCAACGGGTAAAGCGATTGCATATTCAAGAGAGGAAGCAAGCGATCGAATAAACGCCTTGCTTCAACGGTTTCGCCACGCTCATAGGTATTCCAGATGGCTGAATGCACATCCGGAATATCGCAAGCTGGCATCGACCCACACACCCCCCTGGCCATTTCATTCATCAAGTGCCGGCCGGCCAATCCACTGAATATCCCGTGCAACTTATCTTTATGCTGAACAATTTCAAAAAGTTTCGAAACCACATGCGTGCAGGAAAGAGATTCTTCCTTGATATAATGAATATGTTCGATCTCATTGATGAGATGCACCATAAACTCAGGGCTCATTGGTGAGCCGACAAAGATGGAGTTTTGAACAATAACAGGAACTTCGGTTGCTGCACCTATGGCTTCAAAATAGCGATATATCCCCTCACTGTGCAGGGACTTGATTGGTGGTGCCATCGCCATAATCCCATTGGCACCCAAGCCGTTCATCGTCTTCGTCAACTCTACTGCTGCATGCGCAGACACTCCGTTAGCGACGAGGACAACCGGAATGCGCCCATTCGTCTGTTCGCAAACAATACGGCTGACAAGTAGTCGCTCTTCATCTGAGAGAGCGAAAAATTCACTGACATTCGCGGGAACTACCAACCCATGCGCACCCGCATCAATACTGAAATCAACAACCGAACGAAGAGACTCTTCATCAATACTCCCATCCTCATAAAAAGGCGTTACCAGAATAACGTATACACCGCGAAATTTATTCTCCATATTATGGACGAGTCAAAAGAACAAAAAGCCCAAAAGTCAAAAGGATTTATATTTTATTTAACTCTCTCTCAATTAATAAAGCAATGCATTCAGGTCTTGCTTTAATATCGACCACCAGTGCATTTTGGGGTTCCTCAAGAGTATCAAACTGGCTTTCTAATAACGATTGTTTCATATAATGCCCTTTTCTTTTTACCAGGCGTTTTTTTATTAATAGCTGTGATCCTTTTAGGTAGACCAATTTTATTCGCGGGTCATTACAGCCTAATAAATTTCGGTAGTTGGCTTTTAAAGCTGAACAGGTTAACACGCTATATCCCGGTAGCTCCAGCTGTTTGTCGATAAGCATTCTCAATGTCTTAAGCCATACTTTTCTATCGGTATCATTGAGAGGGATACTCTGACTCATTTTATGTATATTGGCAGGGGGATGAAAATCGTCTCCTTCAATAAATGATCCTCTAATCATTTCTGCTAGAATTTTTCCTACTTCAGTTTTACCGCAGCCACTGACCCCCATTAAAATGATAACTTTCACCTCCTATGGCATAAATTATTTAATAGAATAAATGAAGGATAATCCATACTGTAATCTCTATCATCTTGAATCTTCACATTCGAACTCAGCGCAAATTTAACGGAATGACTCCTTCCGACTATCCCCTATTTACTAAATCAGGATTAAATTTAAATCGTAGGGCATTTGCACGCATCAATAGGGCATGTCCCTGCTTTGCAAAGTTGCATTCCAATTGAAACTTCTCGAAATGTCTGTTTATCTTTGTATTCCGTACAAAGTTGACCATTGGCTTCACGCAATACATACTAAGCTGATATTGAGAAATACGATCGTAAGGATTAGTCCAATAATTAAATCTGGCCACCTTGAAACTGTCAGGCACACCCACAGTAGCTATTAACGCGCTTGTATTGGCAATAATATCGTTACGAAATACAGCCAAGTTGAGCGCATATTGAGATCGTCATTACGGCGGATCATCAAAAATAATAGATAGATTGTATTTGCTGCAAGCGCTACAAGACTGATGATGCCAAGCTTGTGTATTGGGGATATCATTCAAAAAACTTGTAAGCTGTTTGTCCCAATACACTGAGCCCAAAGACGAGCATAATACCTTCTTCAAGTAGAGCGACATGTACTTTCCAATACTCACTACGGGGTAACCACAAACAAACTAAATCCTTACACCAACATGTCACCTAGCATATCAAGACTGTTAGCCAACAGCGCTACTAAGCCAACAATGAATCCGATACTAAATTTGAGGATGAACATAAACGTATTAATGACAAAGAGCATCCATAATACGTTAGATTGTGGCTCTGACATCTCTTCAAGTTCACAAGCTTTATATTAACAACAGCTATCCAGCAGTATGGGTCATCGAGGTGTTCTCCATCTTTATGACCCGAGCATCAGTCATCAGACGTACCATTTACATGGCATGGGCGGGATTTTTCATTTCCTCGTAGAGCTCGTCAGGAGTAAGAAACCTGATGTTGAGATCCCTGGCACGCTCCAATAATTCTCGAATCCACTTTCCTTTAGTTTCCATAAACACCTCCTTGCTTGAGGTATCGTGGTCATGACTGCATATATTCCAAATCCAGTTCTTTTCCGACACCTCTTGAAGCATCGAAAATAGATAGTCCTGATAATTGTTGCCGTGGCTACGGTCGTCGAACCGGTCCCAGTAGAAATCGTCCTGATAGCCCTGCACACCGAGTTCAAGAATTTCTGGAAATCCTTGATCCGCGTAGAAAAAAGGCTGTTCTGTGAAAGGTGTAGGCTGACAGTCGCGGGAGTCACGCGCGTTTGTGCGAATACAAAGGATACCGTTGTCGCTCAGGATCTCCAAGAGATCGGGGCGGTCAACCAGCCCTCTGTAGTAACCCCAAGGGCCAGTCAGTCCGCGACACTCGACACCCAGCAGGTCGTGGATAAGCGCCTGGGTTTTCTCAATTTCCTCTCGTATCTCCGGCAGAGATCCACCTTTATTGAAGAAATTCGGATAGGAGTTATGCACCGGTTTGTCATCACCGGGTCTCATATAGATAGATTTGAGAAGCACATGGCTATAGGTGTGCTGTGCAATATTCAAAAGTGGATTATCAACCATCTGGCTAATCATCTCACTATGCTTTTCGAGGGTTTTCCCCGTGAGGTAGATCGTCCACGGCACTCCCAATCTGTCATGAAGTTCCTCTGCACCCTCGAGAAATCCGATCGTGTTGTCCGACGCGGTCTCGACATCGTATCCGCAAATTATGGTTCCACTCATGACTTGTTCCGTTCTATTAGTTATACCTTTGCTATCTGCCTGTTAATTATTTCGATTATCTTTCTAGTATTCCGTTTATTCCAACCATAGGGAGTATTACATAGAACCGTCCGTTTCAGGTAATCGTCTGTCTGCCGTAAGGGACGCCGATAGTTGGTCTTGATCTTTCTGTTCTTGGGATGGCGGAAACAGTCCCAGGCCGGATTGTGTCCACCTACCTTACCATTGATCACACCCCAGGCCGAATATACATGTCGACCTGAATTGATCGGGCGTTGCACTGTAAGATGCTTGCCCATTATCGCTTCAAGTCTCTTAGCGTCGTCGACATTCTCGGCCTGGATTAGAAAACACACGCCGCAGTTGCCTTTTTCATCATTGCTATTTATGAATTTGAAACCGGTTGGCAAATTAATCCCTGTTAGGAAGGTTGCCCGTGTTTGCTGAAGAGCAGCCAGTATTCGGTCGAGCCGTTTAATCTGCTCTCTGGTTATCGCTGCGTTGATTTCATTGAACCTGAAGTTGCCGCCGCAAAAAAATGCTTCGCTCATCTTGCCAGTTTCCGGCCAGACGCTGCAGCTCCCGTCATGCGCCATGTATGCCCGTTCTCCATATATCTTCTTCGATGTCACGCATGCACCACCTTCACCACCGGTGACAATTTTATACTGATTAAAGCTGTAAGCGCCCATATCACCAATTGACCCAAGTCGTTTCTTTCCGTAACTGCCGCCAAGGGCTTGACAACAATCTTCGAGAATGAGGATGTTTTTTGCTTTTGCTATCTTTCGTATTGCCCGCATATTGCAAGGCATGCCCTGCATATGCACCGGTATAATGCAAGCTGTGTGCTTCTCTATCTTGTGCTTCATATCGATGGGGCAGATCGTTAGGGTTTCATCTACTTCTGTATAAATTGGGATTGCACCAACGGCTGTCACAGCGAGGGCAGTGGCAATGAATGTATATCCGGGAACGAGGACAGAATCGCCTGGGCCGATCCCCATCGCTTTCAAACAGGTTATAAGCGCAGCTGTTCCCGATGTGACCGCAACTGCTGACTTTACGCCGATCAGGGCCGCCCATTCTTCTTCAAACTTGACCGTTTCCGTGCCGCCGTATCGAAAGAACTCACCTTTTGTCAGAACGCGTTCTACGGCGTTCAGTTCCTTTTTTCCAATCTCGTACATTTCATCACCTCCTATTGTTCCTCAATATCTGCCGATCACTCGGTTGTTATATATGTTATCTTGTCTGTCATTTCCTATACTGCGAGAATTTAAATAAAAAGACGTTACCTTACTTTTATCGTCGTACTATTTCACGGTTTGGAATGGCTCCCAGGCATCGCCGGCTGTGGCGGCTTGTCGCTCCAGCTCACCGCACCAACCCACTACCTCACCGGCTTTGATACGCTCGATATCAAACTCCGTATAACGATCCTCGAGTGTATTCCCCAGCTTCAGGGTCTCTGCCCAGCGGTCCCACGCCGTACGCATCCAAGCGTAAGGGAGTGCTTCCCGCACCGCTGGATCAAACTGCCATGCCTTGCGCGCATCAGCCACAGGTGGCTCATCACTGGGTGGCACCGACCACTTTCTCCAGCCGATAAGCAAACTGTTGCGCTCGCGCTCGGGCACGGTGTGCCCAGTGTGGATCGTCGACCCAATACGAATGAGCGCTTCCCCTGCCTTGAGCCGGATCGCAACCTGGTTGGGCAGTGGTGATACTCCATCCCAACTGGGCGTATGCGGCACCCCCTCATCCTTCATCGTTTTCGGCAGAAGCACGTCGTGCTCAAATGGGGTGCGCCAGCGATTGTGGCTGCCCGGTATAAGCTCGTGACACTCGTCGTCGACCAGTGCAAGAAACATGAACACATTGTCACGCTCCGTAATTGATTGTTTATTTTCAGTGCAGATTTTTTTCCAACGTATTTTTTCGATCTCCTCGGCGTAATCCTCAGGGGTATATCTTCCGTCTGCCTCCTGCGAAAAGTAGGGCTTCCCATCGCCCCACCAAGTTGCATCCCGATGCCAGCTGGGACCATTTTCATGCCGCCGCGGATTACACCAGAGCAACATGTCTTGTAACACCATATCTTTAGGTCTCAGCCCTTGACACCAGGAATGAATGAAGCCTAGAAAATCTTCAGAACCATGGAACTCAGCAAAGCAGGGTTCACCGAAAGCGGGATGAATGATGCCGCGGATCGCCCACGGCTCCCAATTATCAGTTCTGTGCACATAGCCTTTGGAGCAGTTGATCTTACTGTACACCTGATCGGGCTGGCACGCCTCGGTTATGCGGCGCCCTGCTTCACGGAGAATGGGTATCCATGGGTTATTGATAAAGTCAGTAATGATAACGAAGCCATGCTCCTCCAAGTGAGCCAGCCGCTCCGGTGTCGCCCCATGCGCTGCCAGCTTGGGCAGTGCATCGGCAAAGGCTGTTGCACGGTAAGGTTCAATCAGTGACTGATCGGTGCTCATTTTCACTTTTTATCATTACAGCAACTGACAGCAATATAAAAAGGGATCTATTCTTTTTAACATTCCCCTGGATCGCCACGGCTGCCAAGCAGCCTCGCGATCACAAAAGAAAAATGACTTTTACTTTCAACTACAAACAACCAGCAATTGACATGACAACTTTTTCATTCTTCTTGTGTTTCTTCAACTCTACAAGAGCCCCATTGATCTCCGCATTCATCGAATGCTTTGTGAGCTCGTCGAGATCAATCCCATTGCTTTGAATTACTGCAGCCAACCTTGCTTCGCAATTAATTTGGATATAACCTCGAGGATACTACTAGGAATAGTGACAGTCGTCTTCAATTGCGCTTCCCCAACCATGAACACTTGAATCTTCAAGTCAGCTATGATCTTCTCCTTTTCGTATATCTTATCTATCTAACAAATGATTCTAAAGTTCATTATATTCGCATATGGGAAAATGTTATCAAGGTAGCACAAGGGGTGGTTGTACCTGCTCACTTGATCGGGAAGAAATGGGAGACAATGCCGATGCGCGGCTGATCGGTCTGGTTACCTGACGAACCATGAATGCATAAGCTGTGATGAAATGCCGCATCACCTGGTGCTAACCGGGCATACACCACCTTGTCCGAGGCGGGCTCTGGTAACTCGAAGGCATTGTGAATTTCATACTCGCCGACAGCATTTGTATGTTGATAAACACCCGTCCGGTGACTATCTGTCACATATCCCACAGAACCATTTTTTGGATTGCACGCCGACAACGCAATCCAACAGGTAATTCCGGATTCACTCGCACTATGACCTTGCCAATAGTGACCGTCTTGATGCCATTGCACCCGCGCGTTGTATTGTGCCGGTTTGGCAATCACCTGCCCATAGGAAAACCGCAATGGATAACCTGCAAGATACTCAGCTAATTGTTGGGCCCGTCGACGGTAGGGATGCTCAGCTAACTTCGACATCGCTCCATCGTCGCTGATGCTAATCTGCTGTTGAAGGCCATGTTTAATATCCGTATTGCCTTCCTCTCCGAAACCCACATGCCCAAGTTTACCATTGAGGGCCGGGCGCAACAGTTCTAAGAGTTCAATCGCTTCATCATTACTGAGAAGCTTTTCATAAAATTCAAAACCATTGTCCAGATATCGTTGGCGATGGGATGGATTGGGATTGGCAACCATGCTCATTTAGCAAGTAGTCCTTATAAAACTAAAGGGGGCAGATCGATCTTTTTTCAATTTCCACCCTCTCTGATTAAAAACTTCTGATCATCCCTTTAGAGAGGTTCGGTCCTGCGAAATCCGACAGGGGGTTCTGGAACGTCTGGCCAGGTATCCCCAGTCTTCTTTAACCAATCCGAGAGAGCGGACCGCATTTCCTCGATTTGCTCCTGGTAGTGAGGATCGTCAATCAGGTTGTTCATTTCATGCGGATCGTCGACAAGGTTATAGAATTCATCAATCCCATTCTGGGATTCGATGTATTTATAATTACTCGTTCGCCACATTCGCAATGGTGTCAGGGGATCTTCCGCCCAGCTGCAGGAATGATATTCTCCCGCTAAACCTTCTCTCACAGGTTGCGTATCCCCTTCGATGAGTGAGGCGATAGATACACCGTGAAGTTCATCCGGGGGTTCAACGCCACAGTAATTCAGAATCGTCGGCATAAGGTCGACATGAGAGACCAGTTCCGGAGAGCGCCCAGGTATACTATCCCCGCCTGGAGGAACAATGATTAAAGGGATATGTATCAGCTCCTCAAACATCAACGCACTTTTGTAGATAAAACCATGGCTTCCCAGTAGCTCTCCGTGATCCGAAGTGAATATAATAAGCGTATTATCAAAAAGGTCTTTTTGATGAAGGGCTGCCATTAAGCGTCCAGTCAAAAAATCAACGAAACTGACTTCGCCTAAATAGCCGGCCCACATTTGTCGTAACTGGTCGTCATTCCATTGTTCAACTGATCGCAAATGCCCTTCTCGCAAGCGCTCCTTGAGACAAGTCGCGGTATAAGGATCTCTAAGGGATTCTGGTAGGTTCATGTCATCAGAGTTGTACATGCTGATAAAAGGCTCAGGGCAGACCCAGGGCGGATGGGGTTCATGTGTGCTCCATACCAACATAAATGGTTTATCCAATGAATCCGCATGATGGATGAACTCTACAGCACGATCACACATCAGCGATGCGGGGTGATCGGCAAGTCCAAACCGAGACGGCCCGAAGCAAATCGTCTCGTCATACTTATCCTTATCTGGATCAATTCCACCTTGATGACGGCCGGTGACTTCCTCTCCAATTTTCTTTGCATGTTGAATAATTTCGTTCTCTTCTGGACGGTCCACATCAAAATTAAAATGAGCGGCTTTAAAGTCAGAGAAACCTCTCCGGTCGTATCCAGTACCCATATGCCACTTTCCCGTGTAGCCGCAGAAATAGCCTGCCGGCTTTAGGTAGTCAGCAATAAGCTTCAGATCTTTACGCATCAGCATCTGATCAACACCGGGTCTCATTTGATGGTTCGCAACCATTCCGTGGTTGTGTGGATAGAGACCCGAGAAAATCGAAGCCCTCGAGGGTGTGCAGATGGGCGTTGTGCAGAAAGCATTTTCGAAGAGCATTCCATTTGCTGCCAACCCATCGATGTTTGGTGTCGAGATGCATTCGCAGCCCGTACATCCCAGCGTATCATACCGCTGTTCATCCGTCACAATTAAGAGCACGTTCGGGAGCGAGGTCACATCAATTTCAGATTAAAAAATATCGGAGTTCTATTGTAAAATAAATAAAGTCAAAATAGCATCGTATAAACCTTATCATAGGATTATCTAGCTCTCCATGGCTAAATCCTTACTCCAAAGTTAGCCTCATAGTCCTGCCACACATTTTCTGGCACTATCGTGGTGGCGCTCGCATATACCTCATGAAATTCCTTCGGGTTAGCCGGTCCTGTCAGGACAATGCCATTGCCTCTGACCGGTGCATGGAGAGCGAATTGCATTGCCAGGTCTCGAATATTAAAACCCTGTTCTTTGCACCACTGCCAGATCTCGTGTGCATAAGTTACCACAACGGGGTCTGTCGGCCCACCAATAATCGACGGAGGAACAATCCCGTTTTCATCTGGTTCCAGCTCTTTAATGCCTTGGATGTCCGGTTCTGGACCTGCGAGAAGTGAGCCACCCAATGGACTGCCCAGAATGATTCCTATGTCATTTTCCAGCGCAAATGGAATTGTCGTTTGAGCGAGGGAATTAGAAAGCAGGGTATAGTCCAAGAAAGACAACACGATATCTATTTCGCCGGTTTCAATCGCCCGCCGATGAAATTCAGGCTGACGCACACCGATGCCAATATGACCGATGCGCCCTTTCGATTTCCAATCTACCATCACATCCAAACACTCCCCTAACGGTGCTTCAATGTCGAAACGCGGGCCGTGAATCAACACAGAATCCAAGTAATCTGTCTGAAGCAGCTTTAAGCTGTTCTCCAAGCTCCACGTCGTTGCTTCTTTTGAAAAATCGCGGAGAAACCGTGGATGAGAACCCACCTTTGTTTGAAGGTAGACCTTTTCACGCCATCCGCCAGCCAATGCCAATCCAACACGATACTCGCTGACCTCGTAGAACGGAGAGGTATCGACAAAATCAACCCCCTGTTCAATTGCCTCCCGAATCGTTGCCACCGCTTCTTCATCTGGGCGCTGCGGATAACCCAGATGCCCACAACCCAACCCAAGTACCTTGGGTTTCATCTCCGTTCGCCCTAATCGACAAACTTCCAGATCTGGCATTTTTGAACTCCTCTACTTAATGCGGTTTAACGATTCTCGATCTCTTTCGTGAAAATAGAATCATCCTTAATCGGACAACTCCAGGCAAGCACTATCACTAAACCGAAAGCAGCAAAAGGAGTCATTGTTAACTATTCTCGAGAAAGTGTTTTTCCTGCTGCGCCCGCAAAGACCAAAGCACTGAATCGCGAGGCTCAATGACCATATCGGTAGTGATGATTTGGCCGACTTTCACATCCTTTGCCAATATATTCCCGGCGAGCATTTGCATAGGCAATGGTTCCCCTGGGCTTATGGATTTCCCTGGTTGCATAAGAGCTTTGAACTTACGAGAATGGCTTACACCCGGGTAACGGCTCCACTCATTGCAGTCACCCGCCTTGAAATTAACCAAGGCCCGAAGCACGACATCAAAACGGGGTACATAATCTACAGGTGCTGTTGAAATACCCAAGAGCACAGCACACAGAATCGAAATGGATGTCTCCACACCACAGAGATGGTAGGGCCGATAGATGAGGGCAGAACGACCTGATTCATTGCTGATTAAGCCTTTACCCGTCAGAATACGCCTGGAGTAGTCGTTTGCACAGGACACGACGATGAATACGCCACCCCCAAGGCCTGGCTCACCATAGTGATGAATACATGTCACCATATCTATCACCCCTCGTTTGCTGAGAATGCCACCTTCTTCCGCAGGACATAGCACTTGGGGGATTTCCGTCGTCCGTACTACAGGAGCGTGTAACTCAGGAATGTCAGGCACAAGTCCCGTTGCATTGGCGACAATCGTCAGCTCCTCGATATCGAAAGAATCTATATTCGCAAGAGTCCCCAGCGCCTCCCGACGGTGCATTATTTTTGCAGAAACATTACTAGGCGTTACCAACTGAAATAGGTGAGGATCTTTTATATCCACCCTTTCACCCTTTTTAATCACAGACCCTGTCGCTGGATCGAGAAGGATACCTGAATCGCGTGCCTTACCGGCGCAGAGAACATCCAATCCTAATTCACGGGCCCACGAAATCAGACCTATGAGTAATCCATGCTGATCGCCATCGACGGCCGTGTAGACAACCCCTGCCTGGTCTGCCTGGTGCTTAAGGATGGGACCTACTATGGCATCCGTCTCCTTGTTCACCATCGCAATATGCTTGCCATGTCGAATGGCCTCCAGTCCATGGTGTACACCCATTTCAGGGTCACCTGTGGCTTCGACCACAATATCGACTGGCAAGTCCATCATCAAAGACGAGTCCGATAGGATCACCAGCTTTCCCTCTTCCATTGCTCGTAGTGCATTACTACGACTCTCACAGATTGAAGTATTCTGCTTTGAAATCCCCGCCTGTTGACACGCCTCGAGGGCTGCATTGAGGTTCGCGTCTGCAATCACGGGAACCGACAATCTCCGCATACATTGTGATTGTGCAAAGACTGCTGTTGCGAAATTCCCCAACCCGATAATGCCAGCACGGACAACTTTGTCTGGCTGTTGATTGAACATTTGCTCGTATATCATAGATTCACTCCTCCGCAATATTGTCAGCTCCTCATTGGACTGATTGAATACGAAACCAATTAATTCATGCGGAGCTGACAAGCAAATGTAAAAAGGCTCAGGTTACTATATTTCCGGCATGTCTTTTCTGGATTCTGTACCCAATCAGAGAACATTCCCATCGAAATCGATCTCATTGATTACGTGAAATTATGATCCGATTATATCGATTGTGAACCCCAATTCGCTCATATCGAGGATTACTCTAACCGGCTTCTACCCATGAACGATACGGTACGCGACCAGACAACAAGGCATCACAAGCTGCATCCATAGTTGAATTGCCGCCCTCCAAGCGGCCCAACTCCCGGGCCTCGACAGCCGTCAAGCCACCGGCAAATAATTGTGTGAAGGTATTGATGTCACACCGTAGCGCATCCTTATCCGCCCTATCGACCACCTCCACATGTCCTTCTTCCGCGTAAGCCGTCACGGCCAATGGCTTGTCTGCATCGATCACCCAATCGGCCACCTCGAAGGAAACCTGTACCCGCATATCATCGGGCGGCTTGAGATGCTCTAAGGCTCGTTCCACATGCAGCACTCTCAGAGCCATGGAATAGTTGACAGAGGTTTCAAAACGTTCGGGGAAAGCTTGAAGAAACAAACTGCCAACCGGCAACTCGAGATTCAGGGCGACGACTCGGTCCAGCTCAGCGAGGGACCGGACCAAACGTAATTGGGAAGCAAAGGTGGCTCCGTGCAATTCCCGCACGGTGATCCTTTTCCCTTGGGCTTGCAGCATATCCTCTAGTTTAACAATGGCGCAACAGTCCAGATCGCTGCTCTCACCCTCCAGCACCCAAAGCTGTTGCAGTATCTCCTCCTTTAGCCAAAAACTCTCCGAGCGCACGGATTGTCCGTTACGCAACTGTGCCCCTTCCGTGTATAACCGGTTAACGGCCATCACATCATCGGATGTTGCCTGGCGTATAGTCTCCAGTTTTAGTTTGGTCGGGCGCACCAGATCGGGCCACAACTTCATCCCTAAGACAGGTGCGGGGCTGGCCCAACCAAATTTACCGTACCACCTAAAGGAAGAAGGCCATAGTGGACAGATGTAGCATCCCCGCTCTCGTAGAATGTGAACAGCTTGCACCATGAGCCCTCCAGCGTGACCGCGCTTCTGATGCTTGGGATCAGTAGCCACACACTCGATGGCCCCGGCAGGAATCTGTGCGGGCCCCCACCACAGTGATTCGGGTTGAAAATTGAGGACGCATAGCAGTGTGCCATCCCTATCGAATCCACCCAGATTATTCTCTGTCCCGTACCAATCTTCACAGTGCATACCATAAGCGCGCCCGGCCACTTGGCGGGCTTGTGGTAAGTCCTCCGCTTCCACTATACAGACGTTCAGATCTTTATTGTAGTGTGTGGGCTTCATCGTTTTCTCCACTTAGCAGACACTATTCGACACCCTTGGCATCGTCGCAAGAAACTATTCAGTAGCTATCTAACAGACAGCCTTTCTTCCACCATCTTCATGCTCTCTTCGCTTGTAAAGACTTTGCCCTGACTAGCAATCGGTAGATTCGCGACGTGGAAATTGTTCTTTCCATCTATGTCAATACAATCCGCGGATTGATATACGTTTACCAGTCCGATTTTTGTCGCGTCGTCAGCATTTGAGTTAGCCCGATGCATCAGTCTCGAATCAAAAACAAGAACGTCACCGGGACGGAAGTGAGGCGTAACAACATCCGCTTCGTAGTTTTCGAAACCTTCAAGCCGTCTCTGTTTTTTAGGCCAGCCCTCAACATCCTCCCACACCGGCTGAAGCATTCCGACAAGATGGCTTCTAGGGACTAGTGAAGTACTGCCGGTACCCGGTCCCATATCCCCCAGATACGTCATAGCATTTGCATTCTTGAAATTTGATAGTGGCTGATAATCATACATGTCTTGATGCCAGCCATGGTAGTCAAAATTGATTTGAGGGGGTTTAATCACAGTGGCGGATTGGAAGGCTGTAATATCCGAACCGAAAAGATCCATCATAACACCTACCAGGCGCTTACTCCTCATATGGGCATCAAGCCTCTGGTCATACTCGAACAGATCATTGATATAACTGACTCTCAGCGGATTCAAGTCATCACCCGGTTCTTGAGTCCAGGGATCATGGCCTGTCGTCGGCGTCCCACGTTTGATTGTTGGTAGAATTCTTCTCATCGCCTCGAGGAGCTCCTGCACTTCAGCATCATCGAAGAAACCGGGAAGGATAATATAGCCTTCATTTTCATAATGATCGAGTTGTTCCTGCTTCAGCAGTTGCATCGATAAATACCTCTTAGATCCTGGGCATGACATTGCCTCCGCAAACAGGCAGGTACACCCCAGTGATGAAGGCGGCGAGATCAGAGGCCAGAAAGGCAACGGCGTTGGCGATCTCCTGGTCCTCACCGCGACGCCCCATGGGCACAAGGTCCCGGTACCGTTTATCCTCCGCCGGTGTTTCGCGATACTTGTCGCTGATGGTCCAGCCAGGTGCCACCTGGTTGACTGTGATACCGTGCTGTCCCACGTCATTGGCCAGTACCCGCAAGACACGATCCTGTCCAGCTTTACCTGCAATGTAGGCCGACTGACTAGGCGAGCACTGCATAGTGCACTCGGTGTTGATTCCGATGACCCGCCCCCACTTACGCTCGATCATATCCGGAACGAAGGCCTTTGCCATAAATACATTGTGCAGAACGCAGGTGCGGAACTGGCTTTCATAATCTGCTGTCGCTTGCTCGAGTACCGAGGTCCAGTCGTACTGATGCACTGCATTGTTCACGATGATATCCGCATGACCGAGCTCCTCGGCCACCGCACCGCGCATGGCATGGACCGAGTCAAGATCGCTCACATCGGCCTGAACCGTCATTGCCTTACCGCCGGTGTTAATGATGTCCTGACACACGGCCTCGGCCCGATCCTGACCACGTAGGTAATGCACCGCTACAGCCGCACCACTGCCCGCCAGTGTCCTGGCCATAACCCGGCCCAACTCACCACTGCCACCGGTTACAACCGCCACTTTATTGGTAAGATCAATCTGTAGCATTTTCGAAATACTCACTGTGAATGCCCATAGCTTAGTAGGTTCCGTACAAGTTTTAAACCGCTTAATCGCGACTTAAAAATAATCTTTTATTTTTATACGTTAGGTTAGCTCAAAAGTCCTTTGGAACTGTTTCTTGCATCTTTCTTGTTTCTCTTGGCCGCCTTCTTTTCTTTCGGGCTCATCGCCGGTTTTTTCTTATTTTCTTTATTACTTTTTTTTTCTTTGCTCATGGTTATTTTTTTCCAAAATAATGGAAGAATAATCATCAATGCGAATGATCACATCGGTATACTACCGAGATCGCCCAATGATGATAAGGAATTACTTATAATGATTGCACACAATAGTTTATTTAAAACTATTTTTGATGTCAAAAATAGCAAGCCAAACAAAAACAGGTAGTGAGAGAATATTAAAATTTTCTGTAGAGAGAAATACTCTCAATACGTCCTCACATCGAGGGGCAGCGACTGCCAGTAGTACTTAAGCGGATCGTCTGGCTCCCAGTCGGCGTATAGCTCATTCCACTCTGCCCAACTTCTCTGTGGTCCGAGGGCGAGTTCGTCCACGGGTTCAGAGACAGGTTGATAGCGGGCGCTGGTCGCGAGCCGAATAGTATCTGCGGTCACGTTGTCACGTCCTTGGTGCACGGCCAGGCTGTGAAACATCAATACGTCCCCGCAGGTAAAGGGGTTCCAGTTCCACACTGATTGATCGTCCAATGCCTCGCCGGTAGCAAGTTTACCCGCATCGAGAAAACCGAGTTCGTTAGAGCTGCGGGCGATAGCTACACCTCCGAGGTCGGCATCACAGTCCCCGAGAGGAATCCAGACCGTCCAGGTATTCTGTGTTCCGCGAACGGGGGCAAAGTCTTGATGAGGTTCGACCGTATGCTCGAAGCGCTGTGGAAAAACGATATGACAGATAACGCGAGGGTGAACCAAAATCTCTTCACCGAGGAGGACTTTGAGTACGCTTAATACTGTCGGGTGATGGAAGAACGCATTAAAGCTGCGCAAACCGAGAACCTCGTTGTAAAAAGTCCTAACCTCAGCCGTTGGTTTCTTCACATATTCGACGTCGACGTAAACTCCCTCCTTGTGAATGGCTGCATTGAGATCGGTACCTTCTTTGATCAAACCGTGCCGCTCATGGATCTGCAGAAGTTCCTGGCGCAGCCGCATTATCTCGTCAGTCGGGAGGAGGCGCGGAAAGTAGAGGTAACCATTGCTGGTGGCGCGCGTCAGGAGCCGATTCCGATCCTGCAAGACATCGCTGCAATCATCGAACGGCTCGATGTTGTTCATCGGTACGTTAGTCATCGATCGGCTTCCAAAGTGGAATCTCTAAATTCGACAGTTAGTTTTTTTCAATTTTGATGAGTAAATAATTATGCAGGTCGTCTGAAAATTTTAACCTGAGGATTAAAAGTCACGTCATCATCCAAAGGAAAAACAGGACGGGCGCAGCGAGTATGACCTAAACTCTTTAAATTCGCGCTTGTCGAACCCGGTGCGTCCACGTTGATGTGGCAAGCAGCCCATTCTTCATAGAATTGATATTGGCAATGGGGAGATTTTACGACCACGAGGTCAAAGTTTTTTGGATCCTGCCCCATAGCGAGAAAAAGTGAGCGATCATACAGATCAACGGGGCGGCTTGAGACAACAATCATATAATTGTCAGCTTCCAAAACTGTAGTGAGACCGGAATTCCACATTCTTTGATAGGATTCATTAATAAACATGCCATCAGAGAGGAGTCTCACCCGTGCTTTAACTGAGAGTGGAGAAAATCTCTTCGCATCCAAAAAACCACCTACCTGAGTTTCAATAATGCTCCCAACCCCTTTTTTAAAAGCCGCAGTTACCGCAGGAGGATCAACGATGGGCAACAACACACGACCCTTATAAGAGGCGTCGATCAACGCGCGCATGATAGCATTACTGTCACCCGAAGCTCCAGAGCTCGTTGCATCAGCGGCATCAAATAAAACAACTGTTCCCATTGTTTCCTTTGCGATGCGTACTGCATCCTCCATGCTATCCAAAGGGGCTTGTAACTTTTCCCGCACCTCCCAGAAACCGCGTGCTAATTTCAACGCTTCCGTCTCTGCCAGCTCACTATCATTATCAGTAACGACGAGACTGTATGAGCGCAAGGCCGGAACATCAGTAAAAGGATTTCCTATAAACATTCCTGCGCTGAGCCCACCGGGACTATTTTCAATAGCTTGAGCTTTACAAATAGACTGACCAAATAATCCCGTCTCAGTTTTTAATTCATCGCCACGCACGAGGGCGGGTATTTCAACTTTTGCCGTTACCGGCTTCACCCCGTCATCCAATATTTTTAATAATAGTTTAGCTGCCCTTTCACCTGTCTCATAAAAATCGATATGGGGATAAGTATGGAAAACGACGATTGCATTGCTGTGTTTTACCATGCGATCAGTGAGTATACCATGCATATCGAGCGAAATTACTATGGGAATAGCCTCACCCAGAATCTTGCGTAACTCTTGAAGGAAAAATCCTTCAGGGTCTTCTTCGCCTTCAGATACCATAGATCCATGGAGTGAAAAATAAACCCCATCAACCGGTGGAGCCGCTTTAATGCACTGTAATAATTCTCTGGCAATACGTTTAAAATCATCACCTGCAAGGAGTCCACCCGAGGTTATAGAATGAGCGCTGTAAGTGGGAACAATTTGAATATCTGATCGTTTCTCGAAAACATTGAGCGCTCCAGCGATTTCCTGTCTAGCGCTTTTCAGTTCAAGAATTTGCTCTCCCTCTAGGATTTTAAAATCATCGTAATGGCTGAGAACAGGATTAAAACTTGAAACTTCCTGTCTGCATTCAGTGATAAGAATTTTTGGCATAGTCCGTTAATCTTTATTAAATAAAATCAAATTCAGAAAATAGCTAAGCTATGAAGTCAAAATCTACAGACTTCTGTTATCTGCTGAATAATGGAAGTTGCCGCTACCATTTAATTCCCCCAATTTCCAAGTTCCGCGAAAGAGAGAGCGTCGCTTTACCGCCATCTTTTTAATAATCTCATGATCCAGGTTTAGAAGATACCATTGAGCCCAAAGGGAGTTGTAACAATTGAATACCGCGCACCGGGGATTGTTGGGATTGGTCCATTCATTGGCTGCATGGATTAGACTTTCAGTAAATATGACGACTGATCCGGCCGGACAACTATAACCCTTCATAGTCTCACGCATGCTTTCTTCCCACGGCGACTCACTGATATTTGCTCGATAGGGATCAGGTCCTCCATAGTTAAAATTTGCTTTGTGAGAGCCGCTGAGAAAAGAGGTTCCACCTTGTCCCGCCTTCACCTCTTCAAGTTCCCAGACCACGCGAGTCAGACCAGAATATATTTTATTTCCTTTTACCTGGTAGCGCATGGCATTGGCCTGCTGGGGAGGACGCACAACATGGGGCAAATTATTACTTGGAATATGATTCTCAGAATCTTGTTCGTTGCTGATCGCTCCCACACGATGACGAATGCTGATAAAAGAATTCTCACAACGGAAGCTGTAGTAGTCGTCAGAAAGATAAGGGGGTTCCGATAATATTTCGGTCAGAATACCAACGATAGCCGGATGGTCTAACAACTTCTGCAGTGAATCTACATAACCCCGCGAATTCCTTAAAGATCGGGATCCATCACACGCATACGCCTCAGCCTTCATCTCATCAATCTCAGACGACAATAACACGTTCGGTATAAGTATCCACCCGCGAAGGTCATAAAAAAACTTTTGCTCTTCAGTCATTGCGAATGCTGACTGTTTTGTTTCCACCGATCCTACCATTATTTTAGAGTGAAAAAGTAATAATTAATAAAACGTGGATCTAGTATCAGGTAAATTAAATAAGTGTCAGGTATTGGATTTAATTTTTGACTTTTTGACGCGCTCTAGCGCTTCCTCCCTGCGTCTATCAAGAACATCCCAAAAAGTAAGATCCTTGGTATCCTTTCGGGGACCCCCTGCAAGTACACTTGCCAGCATCCCTGCGCCCATGAGAACAAAATGGCTGAATATACCAATCACGAATGGACTCAAGGTATAATTAAAACGCCCGAAATCAAGCAAGGGTGATTCCATTCCCGGGAGAGTAATACGTGTAAACGCTGCCCACGAATTAAAGAGAATACTAACTGCAACGCCAATATAGGCGCCCCTTGTCGTCACCCATCGAAATAAAAACCCGAGCATAAACACACCTAGAACACCACCTGGTATCATCGCTCCCACGACAATGGATAATTCAATGACTGATTTAATCCCGATCCATTGTTGTGCCATGAAGATCGATGACACGCCAAAAAACACAACCACAGCTTTCCCCAAGAGCAAGCGTTGTCTGTCTTTAGATTTGGGACACAGTCGCACATAAAGATCATTGACGACTACGAGCGCAATTGCATTTAAATTTGAATCGATCGATGACATGGCTGCTGCCAATAACGCCGCTAAAATAAGACCAACCAATCCTACAGGTAATTGGGTCTTAATAAAATAAGGCATGATAAAATCCTTTTGTTGAAGCACCTCGTTTGGAAGTGGGTCTGTTGATAATTCATAAAAGGCCCACGTTAAAGCGCCTATTACCATAAAAAGAATCCAGATAGGAACACACACAGCTGCTCCCATATAAGCTGCTCGAGCTGCTTCTTTGTCGGTCTTTGCCAGGAGATAGCGTTGTACATTGGACTGGTCACAGGCTAAACCACCGATTGCGCCTAATATTCCACCAAAGACGAAAAACCACTGATTTTTTTCATACCAGCTGAAATCCCAATTGCCTAATGAAAACTTCCCCCCCTCCCAGGCCTTGGCGACAATTGCGGAAGGACCAGCATCGGATGAGAAAAGAACAACACCCAGACAAATCAGACCACCAATTAAAAGTAAGTTGCCTTGTATTACATCAGACCAAGCGACTGCTTCAATACCACCGACCACTGTGTAAATGACTGTCGCCAGGCCTACGAAAAGGATTACCCACCACACATCCCATCCGCTCATGTAAGCAACGGCGACCGCCAGAAAATAGAAAGTCACACTTAAATGTAAAATGTGTCCCACAAGAAATACTCCCGCGCCATAGGCCCGCACGGGATAGCCAAATCGCATCTCCAAGTACTGATTGGCCGTCATACGAATCGTCCGGCGATAAAAGGAAACTATATAAATGGACACAAAAACCATGACAAACGGGAAAGCTAAATGCGCGGGCAATGACCACATATTGGTTTTAAATACCTCTCCGGGATGGCCTATGAAGGTTACGCTCCCTATAATTGTACCCATTATGGAAAAACCGACCACCCACCCCGGTAAGTTGCGGCCCGCTAGAAAGTAGTCTTCTGTCGTCTTTTGACGGCGTGAAAAATACACACCCATAGTGACAAGAACGCCTAAATAAATGACGATGACCGCTGTATCAATTATTCCCATGGGCTTTTCCTTCTCCTATTATTATAGTATACGATCAATTCGATGAATTGTTAAAGCCTTGTCATGGGTTAGAAATAATTGCACTTCCATGATACCGAATAGTTTAACTTCCCTCTTACTAATATTTTTGATTTCAGAAATGCAACCCGATTCTACTTTAGAGGAAATAACAAGATAAGCTAACGCGAACATCCTTCTTCAATAGTGTTAGGTTATAATAAAAGGGTATCAGGTGTCAGTAGTGAGAGTAAGTAAATTGGATTCCCTCTGATAAAGCTTGAGATTAGTGGAATTACTTTTTGACATTTCTTGACGGCCATAGACTTGGTGACGGCTGTTGCCTTTTTGACGCGCCCTAGCACTTTTTCACTTTTCACTAATTTCTTCTCCTCACGACGTCTTGCGAGAACATCCCCAAAGGTAAGATCTTTGGTATTCAGTCACCCCCCTGCAAGTAAACTCGCCAGCATGCATGCCCCGATGGTAAATAAAATAGATCATCTATCATGGAGAGAATATATTAAAAATCCTAATTTGTTACATGATATAGCGAACATAAATGTTCCAGCGATATTTATAAATGCGGGAAAGGATATAAGGCTAAACTGGCCAACAGAACAGTTAGCAAATTTAATTAAAAAAGGAAACGACCTAGCAACTTCCGCCAGCGAAGCTTTTTATTTCACTATCCAATGATGCCAAATCGATGACCGTAATCGGGCTGTGACCAACGCGCATTGAAAGTTCAAAGCGATTCGTAAGCAAATGAATCATTTCTATCGATTTCTTATTTACCATTGGCGATTGTGATTTTGGAATTTAATTTCTAAAATTAAATAGGATGACTCATAACATTCCATTTATCCTTCGACCAATCAAAGAGGAGAACCAAAACTATAAAAGTAATGATACAAATTTTGGTGAGGGGAAAGAGGCACAGCTCCTTACATTAGCTCAAGAACCGCGAAACCTGTTACCCTAATGCTGGCTGATTGATGGCAATTACTGAGATGATTTATAATCACCCGTTTAATTAGAAGACGGGTATTTTTATATTTTTACGTAAAGTTTTTAATCTGCGTTATCGTCGGACTTCAGTGGATCTATTGTACTTTTATTGTGATTTAGCGCATTTACATATGTCTATAAATTTATAAGTTTTTTATTATAATATACTTATAAAAAAAGTGATTATAGGTCGATTTCTCCTAACGGTGAAAATTATCTTCCCTGATACCTGCCTACCCTGAGCATCACCGAATGACCTACCCTGCTTATCTAATTATCGGTCTTACCTCTCAGTAGCGGATAGTCATTATTATTCAATAATTCTCCTTCACCATTGCAGGTACCCACTGGCATATAGTGAATGACCATTGCTCGCCGATCACGTCTGGAATAGTTTGGCTGCGTGGTATGAAAGGTTAAACAGTGATGAACCATAGCATAACCAACAGACAAGGGTATGGGGACCGCTTTGCTATCATCTACCTGAGATGTCATTAATATAGCCGATGTATTTCCATCGCCCGCTTTAGCTCGTGAATGCTCCAAGGCACCGCTAACGTGACTGCCGGGGATAACATTCATGCAACCGTTTTCTTCATCGGTATCATCGAGAGCAATCCAGATACTAACCAGGTCTGCCGGCTGACAGTGCCAATAGCTATTGTCCTGGTGCCAGGGAATAGGTCCACCATTGTTCGCTGGTTTATAAAGCGCCTGGTCTTGAAATAGCTGGATGTTTTCACCAATCAAACTCTCAGCAATATCCAACAACGGCTTGTGATAGACTAATTGCCGGAAATCCTCACTTCTTTTCCACATCCCCATTACCTGCCACATTTTCCCGTCATTTGTTTCCACGGCCTCTTCAGTTGTCGATTCCGTTTCCGCAAGGTTGCGTACACCCTCTCCGACTTCATGGTCATTAAATACTGCGTCATAAGATCTGACAAGACGTTGTAGATGCTCTTCTTCAATCACCTGATGGGGGAGCTTCAAGTATCCCTCTCGTTGAAATGATTGAACTTCTGATGCCTTAAGTTTCATTTAACGACTCCACATGACTCTCTTATATATTCATTAACTCTAGGAAGTGGAAGTTAAAATAGGGTAACCCTCTTTCAACAATTCCCCTTCACCATTGTGAGTACCAACGGGCATGTAATTAATGACCATTGCCCGCCGATCGCGACTTGAAAAGTTTGGTCGGGTAGCATGTAAGGTTAAACAGTGATGAACCATAGCATGACCCGCAGACAAGGATATGGGGACTGCATTGCTTTCATCAATCTGAGTTGACAGTAAAATCTTCGATATATTGCCATTGTCCGTCTTTAATCGTGAATGCTCCACCTCACCTTTTTCGTGACTGCCGGGGATTACATACATGCAACCGTTTTCTTCATCGACATCATCGAGAGCAATCCAGAGACTGACCAGGTCTGCCGGCTGACAGCGCCAGTAGCCATTGTCCTGGTGCCAGGGTATTTGGCCACCATTGTTCGCCGGTTTATAAAGTGCCTCATCTCCAAATAGCTGTACGCTTCCATCAATCAGGCTCTCAACAATATCAAGTAATGGCTTGTGATAGACCAAATGCCAGAAATCCTCGCTTCTCTTCCACATCCCCCCCACTTTCCACATATTCCCATCATCTATTTCCACGGCATCTTCAGTTGTGGTTTCCGTTTCCGAAAGGTTGTGTACACCCGCTCCATTAAATACCTGGTCATAGGATCTGCGAAGACGCTGAAGATGTTCTTCTTCAATCACCTGATGGGGGACCTTTAAGTACCCCTCTCGTTGAAAGGCTTGGACATCTGCTGCCTTGAGTTTCAATTAGCTATTCCTCTATAAATTAAATATTTGCTAAGCCCCATGTGCAATGTCTAGAATATAACTTAGTTTTGAAATGTTCATTGCTCCATTCATTTAATATTTGATATTGAATTTAATTGTGCAAAACAAATCTGTTTTAGAAAAAAAAGATCTGTCTTTTAAACCGGTGATCAATGACACCCCTAAGAGTCTTTCGGGTGAGCAGATAAACTTCTATAATGAAAAAGGTTATTTGAAACCATTAAAAATTTTCTCTGACGCGGAGGTAAAAGAGAACCGGGACTACTTTGATTATTTGCTCAATCTCCTAAATGGGAAACACAAGGGTGATTTGGCATATGCGATCAATGGCTACCATGTCCAATGTGAGGGAATCTGGGATATTGTAATGGACTCCAGAATACTCGATTATGTGGAAGATCTGATTGGACCCAACATCATCGCGTGGGGAACTCACTACTTTTGTAAACTACCACAGGACCAGAAGATAGTACCCTGGCATCAGGATGCATCCTATTGGCCGATAAGCCCATCGCGAACAGTTACTGTCTGGCTTGCGATTGACGATGTGGATACTGAAAACGCTGCTATGCAGTTTATTTCCGGAACGCATAAGCTCGGGCTCCTCAATTGGGAAAAAACTGAAAAACCCGCAGTATTAAAGCAGGAAATCACTAATGTAACACGGTATGGCAAACCCGTATTTAATAATTTAAAAGCGGGGGAAATGTCTCTGCATGCCGATATGATGGTTCACGGTTCAACCTCTAATGATTCTATGCGCAGACGATGTGGGCTTACCATTCGTTATTGTCCCCCTGAAGTCCGCGTGATTGATAATAAACAGAAAAATTATGCAGAACAGGCGATTCTGTGTAGAGGGAAGAATAGATATAATCATTGGACCTGTCACTCCAGGCCACAGGGAAATGATTTGTCATCTTTAATAAAGAATATCGAATAATAACCAATGAGAGAAGAGGATTTTGTGCTACATGGAATGCAGAACAAATAGCAGTCGATTAAGGTCGGTACCATACTGATTAAAGCGCTGACTGAGTATTCCCTTGGGATGCGGATATTGACATATAATTAAATACTTTGGTACTTACTTAAATAATTTTCCTCTAAGTATAAGTAAATTTTTCTATGATTACTCGACTAATCACCGATCCGAAACACCACTTCTCTGGATACTATGGAATTTGCGCGATGGATTCTACGAGTCAATATCACCTGGCACATCAAACAGACTTCACATTTGGGTTCATTTCCGTATGTGGCTGACGTAATGGCCGCCTGGAGGTGTGATCTGTATCCTCAGTGGTCACCCGATGGTAAGACCATAACCTTTGATTCTATTCATGAAGGATCCAGTCAGATCTATGCAGTAGACGTGTCAGAAATTGTGCGCTGTTAAGCATCAGTAAATATATAAGAGGTCATGTTGATCTCTTGTAATTGATATAGAAAATGGTCTAATATTTTCTTGTGAAATATTTCAACCTATCATCTCTTGTTGAAAAGATTAATTTTTCCATAATGAATAGAATTGAGAGGACACATTAATGAAACATACTGACAAAGAAATTGTTTCCGATGCCTTGGCGCTTAACTACCACTTGATGCACCCCGGCGGTGACAGTGCGCCGGGCGATCCTAACGTCGCTTTCTACCTTGACGGCGTCTACCACCTGCACTACATCCTGCGACACCTATGGCAGGACAAGACTTCCTACTCCTTCGTTCATGTCACCAGCCCCGACATGATCCACTGGGAGTGGCAACCCACTAAACTGCAGCCCTCCTTTACTGCCACCGGTATGTTCAGTGGCACCGGATTCATCACTGCGGAGGGAAAACCTGCGGCCATCTATGCGGGTTTGGCAGATCCGAATCAAACGTACATCGCGGTCGCAAAGGACAATCAACTGAGTGAATGGGAGAAACCCTATCCGATACAGCCGAAAGGCGGACCCGACGGAAAGGACATTCCCTTAATCCACGATCCCGACTGCTTTCGCATCGACGACACTTATTACGCCTATTCAGCTGCCGACGATGTTCCACTGTGCAAGTCCACTGATCTAATCAACTGGATTTATGTCGGGCCATTCATGAAACACGACATGCCGGATGTCGCGATCGGCGAAGATCTTTCGTGCGCCCATTTCTACCCCTTCGGTAACCAGTGGATGCTGCTGTGCATCAGTCACATGATCGGCTGCCGTTACTACCTTGGCGATTGGGACGCCAAAAACGAGCAGTTCGTTCCTCACATCCATGGACGTATGAATTGGAGACGTCCAGGTCAGTCACTCACTGATCCTACCTACCGTGACTTTTTTGCGCCAGAGAGTGTGCTCACGGCAGATGGTCGCCGCGTAATGTGGTCATGGCTTACCACCCTCGATCCGGAAATCAACCTGAAGTCGATCCAATCACTACCACGTGAGCTGAGTCTTCACGAGGACGGTAGCTTAAACATTCAACCACTGCGCGAGCTCGAGACCCTTCGGCACGACGAACAGATATTCAACAACCTCGAGGTGACTTCATCAGACGATCTGCGCATTTCATCAGACGATCTGCACATTGCTGATATAGAGACGGACGCTTTCGAGGTGCGCGTCTCCATGGAAAGAGCAGCGGCCGATCGCAGACGTTTTGGCTTCCGGTTATTCGCCGACGAAAACAGTGAAGGCCTCCTTGTGCTGATTCGTCCCGAGACAGGCACGGTTTGCATCGGCGAGACCGAAGCGCCATTTTCCGTCGCCAATCTCCCGGATGGAGAAGATTTAGACCTGCGTATCTTTGTCGACAAGTACCTCGTTGAAGTATTCATCAACGGTCGTCAGGCGGCATTGACTGCCCATATGACTTATAAAGATGAAGGGAAAAGTCTAAAAGCATATGCCTTCTTCGGCCGCGATAACAACCCTACCAGAATCAAAAAATTAGAAATCTGGAAACTCAAACCCACCAACCAGGGTTTCTTCGAAGCCAAAGAGAATCGTATCTGGGCCCCCGAAGTAAACTGAGAACAATTGCAGATGTCGGAATGCGGATTGCGGAAAAAGATTAGACCGCAGAGGTCACACGGAGTAAAAAAGATAGCCACAAAAAGTACAAGAGAGATTTTGGGGACTAATTAGTTTACAGTGGAGCGAGCTATCCCTAGCGCGTTTAAAAGTTAAGTTGAATATAGAAGCCAGCCTTCAACTTTTTGACCTTTTGACTTTTTAATGCGCTGAAGCGCTTCGCGCATCAGCGCTCCCAGCTATCTAATCCCAGCAGTTTCCGACCTAAAGGGGTTAATTTCGCGGTTTGACCGAGAGCATGTTCCTTTTCCTTGAACAACTCCGTCTTTTTACCGAAAGGCAACTCGTGCATCACGCCCCACGCCCCACCGCCAACCAGGTTATTACGCCATGCATTGATGCGATAATTTCGCGTGTCTTTGTCCTCTTCCTTTGCCGGGAACATACTAATATACTGCACAACCCGAGGATGCCTCGCTATATTCTGACCTGCACCGTGAGGTAGTGCACCTTGCCAAATAATGAGGTCTCCAGCTTTACCGGAAATCGGTGTTGCACCCAGACTCATCAAATTCTGCTTACGCGGATCGGCATCCACCGGCAAATTCGCCAACCATGCTTCTGTCTTTCGGTGGAATCCAAGCACACAGGTAAACGCTCCCATTTCCGCTGTTGTGTCTTTCAGATAGAGCATCCCTTGAACAGCAAATGGCAATGGTCGTTCTAATGGGATATCCCAGTGCATCGGAATGGGTTGTTTTGAAGAGTTCTCACTGAACAGTTTTCCAGAATATTTTGGGTAAGAACGATCCGGTGGGCTCATGCTAGCTTGATCAAAACTAACCCACAAACGATCTGTTCCCCAGATCTCTGCAAAGGCTTTATATACGCGAGGGCACTGACGATTGTCCCATATAGCCTGGTGATGATACAGTTTGACCCCGATACTTTTCCTGGGCGGATCGGGATACCAACTCTCCTCATCGTCGGGGTGCATTTCCAAAAAATCCCAAATCGCATGAGAAGCAGCTTTTATATTTTCCGGGGGGACAGCTTCGTGAATGATGACGTAACCATTCTCGTCCCAGAACTTATGATCTTCTTTGGTTAATACAGGATGCATATTGCAGGGTTCAGGGTACAGATAATGATAGGTGAAATCGTTACTAAAAACCCACAATCGGCAATACAAAACCCCCAATTACCTTGCCCAAATATTATCACCTTTCATCTTAAAAGATTTATTGTATTAAGCCATGGTTAATTTCATAACCTTAGCCTTAACAAATTTATCATAGCAGTGATGCTTTATATTTTAATTGTTTAGACATTATTTGGACTCTTTTATAGCTATTATTGCCGTATTTATACCCCAAGGGGCATCGAACCACCATGTCTTCGTCAATCAATAATCCGCTTAGTCCTCTAGATGAATAAAACATCGAAGTATTGCGGATTTATTTTTCTTACTGGTTGTTCCTTATTTGTTTTTTTGTATTTCTGGAGTGATGTCTTAAAGCCGGAACTGGAGGAGGACCCCATTCACTATAGTCCGGAAGCTATTGAATACACGCAAAAGTTAAGAGACGTTAGTTTCACCGAAGATGACCTTTTCAAAATACAACAGGATGTTGATTACAGTAAGGGCAAGTCTGGTCCTTGGTATCCAAAATCCGAATCCCCTATCCTCACCGAGCTGGTAGAAGTGGGTAAGCTTCCACCTGTAGCCGAACGTGTGGGATCCGAACCGTTAGTTCTTGAAGGCGTAGACAGTATTGGTAGGTATGGTGGCACCTGGTTTCAAGCGGTTGGATCACCGCATGAGGCAGAATATGTCGGCACTTTCTTTGCCGGAGCAACGCTTGTTCGCTGGTCGCCACTCGGTTATCCGATCGTCCCTCATATCGCTAAGCGTTGGGATTCCAGCCCCGATAAGCGGAAATGGACATTTTACCTGCGTAGAGGCATGAAGTGGTCTGATGGCCACCCTTTTTCTGCCGATGATATCCTCTACTGGTGGGAAAAAGAAATACCGCTTAACATACCTGGGGTTGCTACGGCCGATTGGATGGATATAGGCGGAAAGACAGGGGAAATTAAGAAAATCGATGATCACACCATAAAGTTTATTTTCCCTCAACCCTATGGAGCATTTTTAGAAAGCTTGGCTAAATTTTATGAAATTGGCTCGCCTCAACATTACCTGGAAAAATACCACCCTGAATTTGGTGATGATGACCTTATCGAAGCAACGATGGAAGAAAGGTGGCAACCCTCGCGTAGGAGCCTATATGCTTCATTAAAACGCTGGAACAACCCCGAACACCCGAGGATTTGGCCCTGGATTTATCGCACATTTAAAGCGAATCCACCCCAAGTATTTCTACGCAATCCCTTCTACTGGGCAGTTGATATGGAAGGCAATCAGCTCCCTTATGTGGATCAACTTTTTACCGAAGCAAAAAACTATAAACTTATACCGATAACCGCGGCTAGTGGGGCTGTCACCTTTAAAATTTTTGGCAGTATGGATCTCTATTATACCCTGCTCATGTCACAACGAGAAATAAACAATTACGAGGTGTATCACTGGTTTCCCGCTTCACGTTCACGCTACCTCATTCATCCAAATCTTAATTTATTGGTGGACCCTGACGATCCGGTCACCCAAATGAAACACGATCTCCTCAACAGCAAACGGTTCCGCCAGGCACTTTCACTCGCCATCAATCGACGTCAAATAATAGAAAATGTATACAATGGAGTGGGAGAACCCGCACAGTTATCACCCGGGAGGGAATCTTATTTCCACCATGAAAAACTTTATAATAGTTTCACCGAATATTCACCGAACAAAGCTAACGCCTTGCTCGACGAGATCGGTCTAATCCAGAGGGATTCCAATGGGTACCGTACATTTGTAGATGGCACACGTATGGTCTGGTATTATACCATTAAACAAGGAGAAGACGAAGGTCCGACGGAGCTCATCATCGAAGACTGGAGCCGTATTGGCATTCGCGCCATCCAACGTCAGCCGCCGTCGGCACTCTTTAGAGTGCAACTAAATTCGCGCAAAGTCGAATTTTCCATATATCCAGGGGCCGCAGAATACATTCCTGTTATAGGAGGGAGTCAAATTGCTGGATTATCAGCATATCAAGCCAATGGGTATCTGAATTGGTACAAGGGAGGTGGACTTTACGGAAAACCCGAAGCCAAAGAGTTAGGCGGCATTGAACCACCAATTGATCATCCAATACGACAGGCAATGAAGCTGATCGATGAATCATACGGTGCAGATAGTCGTGTAGAACAACGGTTAATTTTCAATAGGCTTTTCGATATCGCCGCAGAGAATGTTTGGTCAATCAATGTAACTACTTCACCACCGTTCCCGGTAGTGGTCAAAAATGGATTTAAAAACGTTCCACAGAATGCTGCATATAGTGGTTACTTTCTTACTCCATCTAATGCCGGAATGGAAACCTACTATTTTGAGAAACCTTATCATTCGCCTGGAACCCTGGCGCAAATGAAAAAAGAATTGGTAGAAATCACCCCCGCTTCTTACGGATCCAGCCAAGATAAACCAACATCAGGTAGTAATGAACGCGTGGCCTGGCTTATAAAAAAATTGTTTTTAGGTGTTGCCGTTTGTGGAATAATTTTGATCGGGATAAGGCATCCTTATATCGGCAGGAGATTACTCATCATGGGTCCGACCCTTCTCATTATCTCGATGATCTCTTTTGTTATCATTCAGCTCCCACCGGGAAATTATATCGACACAAAAATTATAGCATTACAGTTAAAAGGTAGTCAGGTAGACATCGATGAGATTGAAAAGTTGCGGGAGATCTTTCATCTCGATAAGTCTATTATCGAACGCTATTCAATTTGGCTAGGTCTTAACTGGTTTACTTCCTTTGAAAAAAAAGATCAGGGTTTATTACAGGGTCACTTGGGTTTATCGATGGAAAATCAGAGCACGGTCAATGCAGTGGTAGGTGATCGTATCCTTCTAACTTTTCTCATTTCGATAGCCACTATAATATTTACCTGGACCATAGCCTTGCCCATCGGGATATATTCAGCCGTTCGTCAATATACTTTGGGTGATTATGTATTTACATTAATAGGCTTTATGGGAATGAGTGTTCCCAGTTTTCTCCTCGCCTTGATATTTCTCTATTGGAGCAGTAAGTATCTGGGGATTAATATATCGGGGCTATTTTCACCTGAATATTCAATCCAACCAGAATGGACTAAAGGTAAAATAGTTGACCTCTTGCAGCACATCTGGGTACCCGTTGTCGTCCTTGGCGTCACGGGAACCGCGAGTATGATCCGGGTAATGCGAGGTAACCTGCTAGACGAATTGAAAAAACCTTATGTTATTACCGCGATGGCCAAAGGGCTGCGCCCCTTTAAACTGTTAATGAAATATCCAGTGCGACTGGCACTTAATCCGTTTATTTCCAGTATCGGTGCCATTTTTCCCCAACTGGTCTCTGGGGGCGCAATCGTCGCGATGGTCCTCAGCTTACCCACGGTTGGACCGTTAATGCTGGAGGCGCTGATAAAGGAAGATATGTATTTAGCCGGATCGATGCTCATGATTCTCAGCTTGCTCGGGGTCCTGGGTACACTGGTCAGTGACCTGCTTCTAATTTGGCTTGATCCTCGCATACGCATGGAAAGCGGCGTGCGCTAACGTGGTGTCAGGTTTTAAGTGTTATCTTTTGAAAGTTCAGGGTAGATCTATTTGGAAGATGTCGGACTTTGTCCTCGGGACGATTGCCGAATTAAAGGATTCGGCCGAACTTTAATTTTTGTGTAATTGTCGATTATATTCTATATTTCGAAATATATAACTTGTCATTGCGAGGGGGGCGAAGCCGACTATGACTACCGAGCGCAAAGCTCGACATCCCTCATCTGCAATCGGTTCATTCTATCGTAATCTCATCTACTCTTACGGTAATATTATCTCCGCCCTCGTTAGCAAACATGGCGTCGATGCGATGGGCGCCGGTTAATCGATAATTACACTAGCGACAGCGGCCATCAGTAACGCCATCTTCGACGCAACCGGTGCACGTATTCGAGAGGTGCCCTTCACTCACAGCGCGTGTGCTAGCCGCGTGAGAGCGTTTTAATAAGCTGGGGTTTGCTTTTTTATTTTGGAGAGGGGGATAAATTACCTTGAGTCAAATTAGGGAACTCGTAATATCGATGCTACAATAAGTCACTAACCTATATGATAGACAACAGAATAATCGTAGAAGACTGCTCGAGAACCCAAATCCAATGGGGGAAACGTGTCTAGTATTCAGGATCGAATAATTCGTGCTGCGAAGTTGGATGCCAAGCTCTATGAGGAGGTCGAGGCTGATCAAGGAGCGATGGGGCAGGCCATTGCCGTGGTTGTCTTATCCGGAGTCGCAGCTGGGATAGGAAACTCTGTAAACGGGGGTCTTTCGGGAATCATCACTGGCACGATTGGAGCCCTTATTGCGTGGTACGTCTGGGCCCTTCTAACTTATTTCATTGGAACGAGATTCTTACCAGAACCGCAGACCAGAGCGAATCTCGGAGAGCTGCTGCGAACCATCGGGTTCTCGAGCGCACCCGGGTTGATTCGAGTCTTAGGAGTCATTCCAGGCTTCTCAGGTCTCGTTTTTTCTGTTGCGAGCATTTGGATGCTGGTCGCGATGGTGATTGCTGTCCGTCAGGCGCTGGACTATCAGAGCACGTGGCGTGCGTTCGGCGTCTGTATAATCGGCTGGGTCGTACAGGCCGTGATTATCTCGAGCTTACTCTTCGTCTCATCATGAATAACTCGCGTCAACTAGAATGACCAAAAAAATCGTATCAATTTACAGAGAGAGGTTATCGGGATAAACAGATAACTTCAATGAAAAGAAAAATCTTTATGTGAACCCATTACACCAACCTATCCCCCATCTGCCCATACCCCAATGACGAGATGACACTAGGAGGTTATAGATCAGGTTCTGGAAGACCCAAAGGTTCGATTAACACATTAGGTGGAATCAGGGCAGACATAGCCCGACTGTGCAAAGAGAAATTGCACGCGCTTAAGCGATGTCGTTGGACGGTAGAAAAGGCACGCCAATGGTACGACGATCAACCCTGGACACTCGGATTTAACTATATACCCAGCTACGCAGTAAATTTCACCGAAATGTGGCAGAAAGAAGCTTTCGATCCCAAGATCATTAGTCGCGAATTGAAATGGGCGGCCGCTATAGGTTTCAACTCCCTTCGCACCATAATGCAATTTCTTGTTTGGAAGAGTGATCGGCAAGGGTTCATGGATAGGTTCGATCGTTTCCTCGAAATCGCAGGAAAACATAGTCTCAGGGTAATGCCCTGTCATTTCGACGACTGCTCGTTTACCGCTCCCGGGAAACCACACATCACGGAACCCTATCTTGGAAAACAGTTGGATCCAATCCCTGGCTGTATTGGATCGAGCTTCACTCCCAGTCCCGGACATGATACGGCCCAGGATAAAAACCAGTGGCCGGAACTAGAGGATTATATGAAGGAAATTATTACGCGCTATGTGAACGATGAAAGAATTTACGCCTGGGACCTGTATAACGAACCTGGAGGCTATGATGGCATGGCTTGGGGAAAGACGGATAGCCTGGTCGATGCTGCATTTACTTGGGGGAGAGAAATTAACCCAAGCCAACCGCTTACCGTCGGATGGTGGTCGAACAGTGAAACTGGCGTGGCCTATGGCAAACGCTGGATGGAATGTTCAGATATAATTACTTACCACCATTATGGTCGACTTGAAACAAGCGATGCACCGTTAACTGAGAAGCAAAAGGAATTGGGGGTCATTTCTATGGGGGAGAAAAAACGATTAGCAGTATGCCGAAGCTTCGATCGCCCTATCCTTTGCACAGAATGGCTGGCAAGACAGTTGGGTAGCCAGTTCGAATCACACCTACCTTTTTATAAAGAGGCGGCTATCGGCTGCTTTCAATGGGGAATGGCCAACGGCCGATCACAAGGTCATTGTCACCACGCCTTCAGTCAAAAAACGGAATGTAATGATGTTTGGGGCCATGATTTACTTCATTCAGACGGAAGACCTTACGATGAAAAAGAAATTGAACTGATTAAAAATACAATCGTTTAAATTAGTAGCTTATCCACTCTCACCACTTTATTCAATCAAGTAAGTATATTACACCATGAAATTATTCTCAATTATATTTCTATCTGCCTATCTTGTCATTTCTAGTTTTGCTCAGGATCCAATTAATATTGGTTCGCGTCGGGAGTTATTTGTTGATGATTATTTAATAGATGAGCTGTCTGATGGAGCCCGACTGATCTTACAACATCCCACTCCACAGGATGTGGCAATTGTCCATGATGAACCCTGGGAAGGCAACAGTAGCGGTTACCACAGTATCTTTAAAGACGGTGATCTATTCCGTTTGTACTACAAGGCGAGCCAGCTTGCTACCCTCGAAGGTAACCTCGACCGGCCGCACCCGCTATTCTTTTGTTACGCTGAAAGCGACGACGGTATTCACTGGCGCAAGCCGGAACTTGGACTCATCGAATTCAACGGGTCAAAGAAAAACAATATAATGTGGGCCGACAACCTGACCGATGGGGAAGTGCCGTCCGGTACCGCGGTAGTTATTTCCATTGTTGTAAAAGGTGACGATCTCAAATATCAATGGTATATCGGAAAACCTGGTGATACTTCTAACCCGATTGCAGGTGCAACCAGCAACACACTGAATACCGGCCCCCTCAATGAGAGCACAAATTTCTGGGTCCAGATTACAACGAATGCTGGAGTTCATATTAATAGCGACACTTCGATCATCACCGTTGCAACTCCCTCCGTCACCCCGGCTCATGAGGATTTAGACAGTACTGCCAAAAAAGACCCTCAAGGTCTAAACGGGAACAGTATTGGTCCGATATTTCTCAATGCTGTCGATGCAGCACATACCGCAGTTTTTAAAGATACAAACCCAGATGCACCACCAGATGCTCGTTACAAAGCTGTCCGCGTATCCGGTGATTTTGAAGGATTAATGGTTTTTAAGTCGGCTGACGGCATTCATTGGACGGCAATGACTCACAAAAAGATCATTTCAGAAAGTGAAATGAAAATTTATGAACCATCGGTAAAAAGTATTTATTTCGATTCGCAGAACCTGGCTTTCTGGGATGCTATTAACGGAGTTTACCGTCTCTATTTTCGTTACTGGCCAGATGACCGCCGCGACATAATGATGATGACCTCGAGTGACTTTATAAATTGGGTCAATCCCGTTCGGCTCAAATACCCTGGCGCGCGGCCCGATCATTTATACACCAGCCAGATTAAACCCTACTACCGAGCACCTCATATTCTCATCGGCTTTCCAACACGCTTTATCAATCATGGATGGACGGATTCAACACGGGCACTGCCGGAATTATTAGAACGTCGCCAACGAGCTGGATCCCATGTCGACACTGAAAATGAGGGCGTAGAGCTTCATGTCAGCAGCGCTATTACCGAAGCTGTGTTTATGAGCAGTCGAGATGGACAGACTTTCAAACGTTGGGATGAAGCGTTTCTACGCCCGGGCATTGAACGAAAAGGCAGTTGGGCCTATGGCACCCAGTATATTGCCTGGCAAGTGGTTGAAACAGAATCTGAATTTGAAGACGCTCCCAATGAACTGTCGCTTTACGCTACTGAAGGCAATTGGACTGGTACTAGTAATCAGCTACGCCGCTATACTATACGTATGGATGGTTTCGTTTCGCTCCATGCGCCCCTAAGTGGCGGTGAACTGGTCACCAAGCCACTTGTTTTCAATGGGAGTGAGATGGTCATCAACTTTTCAAGCTCCGCAGCAGGTGGTGTCCAGGTAGAAATCCAAGATGTATCGGGTCAACCCATAGAAGGGTTTACTCTGGCGGATTGTCCACCGGTATTCGGCGATTCCATCGAACGCAAAGTAAACTGGAATAATGCGCCCAACTTAAACAAGTTGTCAGGACAACCCGTCCGTTTACGTTTCGTTTGCAAAGACGCGGACCTCTATTCTTTTCGCTTTCGTCCTGCGCCGTAAGCTTAATTAGTATTTTAAGTGAAAGACTGAGGCGAAATTCTTTGTCAAATCATGGATTTATACGTCCCAGTTTTGTGAATGTTGAACCAATTCGAGTAAAAGGTGATGGTCCAGAGCCACCAAGTCCAGGGATGAGTGAAATACCATTGTTTACTGAAAAATATCATGAATGGATCGAAAAATAAAATTCAGAAGAACCCAATAGATCCTAGCACATCAACCTCCCTCATTTTTCACCTCCGCCGTGTACAGGGTAATGGATATATTAGAGCTATTCCACTGTTTATGAATTACCCCCCCGTACCCCTAAAATATCAGGGGAAAGTAATTAATTTCATCCAGCGTTATCCTTGGATATTGGTGAGTTTATTGTCAGTACCATTGTCAGTTTGGTATAATCACACAAAGCTAACATTCATAAAACAATGATATACAATAAGATATAGTTTTTTTATTATTAAGATCACTCAAACTGATAATCTCAATCATCGTCCTCCACCTCTGCATCGTCATCACTCCCTTCATCGAGTTGAACGTTCTTTAACTCATAAGCGTAGTCATCGGTCGGGTTAACCTGGATAATACTTTCTACAATATTGCCATCTGCATCTACATACTGCCCTTCGGTGTCTAACCGTAAATCATCAAAGTCATCATCGTCATGTTGGTAAACTACCTCGTATTCATCCGCTTCATCGATTTCACCGTCCCCGTCATTGTCAACTCCATCATGGTCAGCAGGAACCACTATGAATCCTGAATCAGTTACTTCTCCCTGAGAATTTTCTTTAACGGGATATCTTTCACCTTCTTCATCAATTTCACCGTCCCCGTCATTATCGATTCCATCAGCACTTCCATCTTTATGAATAAATGTTCCATCATCATCTTGAAATCCACTACCCTGTGGGTCACCTGTTTCTTTATCTCTAGTAAATACAATTAGCTCCATTTCATCATCTTCATCAATTTCACCATCCCCATCATTATCTACTCCATCATGGTCAGCAGGGACGGCTATAACTTTCATTGCGACTGATTTATCCACATCCCCTTCTCCACTGTATTCGTAATCATCTCGTGAAATTTTACCGTAGTAACCAGTTTCAGAATCATAGTTTATACCATCATATTTAAAATCCTTTATGCCATCATCGAGAGGGAAAGGGTTGTCCTCTGCATCGTATCTATCGTCAAACATAAGGCCACCTCCCTGGGCGCAATTACATTCCTTGGGAGTAATATCTTCTCCATCTTCAATTTTAAATTTAGCCTTAACGAGCTCATCGGGTCTAACCTTCTTAAGATGGGTGTCATCCGATTTGTAATTTGCTAATGTAGGTAAGCCCGTAAAACTTGGGTTCACTTGTCCAGGTGAACGAACCACGATTGCTGCTCCATTAGTCTGTACCAAGTCGCCTCCAGCTACCATCGGCCCTGGGCCTGCCTCGTCATTATCGAAAGCATTTTCGTCAAACAAAAGATACGGTACGGCATCGTCACTGGCATCAATGTCGCCAAACGTTACCCGTTGCTTGACTTTTACATTGCGTGCATCGACACCTACATGGCCACTTTTCCCACTAAATTCTGCATTCGCCATTAACATCCCTCCTATCTCCGTGGAGTTGATTACTTCCACCAACTTAACGTCGGCTTTCGCATCATACTCTTGTCCCTCGGGAAATAAGGCCTGGTTCACCGCATTGAGGGTACCTACCGTGAAGATACTACAATAAGTAGTCTCATCTGCCCCATCAACGACTACACTTGGTTTACCCGTCACATACTTGACATCCTGATTGTAGCGTGCAGGTAACGCAGGGGGTTTATAGGATATGGGGTCTAAGGTTATGGTGAAAGTTCCAGACCCTGAAAATTCTGCTTGTACGATATCCTCATTTTCATCCATGAAGGAAACCCGTGTAATCTGTCCTTCCTTCGCCTTAACTGTAATGGACTCTCCCGTTAACAGAATCTGGTCAAAGATGTTTCCGTTAGGGTGATGGATATTCTCCCCAGCAATTTCTCCCGAGCCTTCCGCAACCAGGAATTTGCCTGCACCTGTGTAATCCCGAATATGGGGGGATGGAGCATTATAAACCATTGATAGTGCCCCATCAACACGAACGATAGTATTACTTAAAAAAAGAATCAGACATATAAATGAACTTATAGTTTTCATGATGCCTTTATACGATAAAAAGTATCTCACCCTATTGTAATCTCAATTACAATTTTTTTGGGTAGGAAACAAGCTTTTACATCAATAATAATTATTGATGTTGCACACTATTTTTTATATCATAATTTTCCTGATTAAAATTCAACTTATTAAATAACCTCCATGATACTAAAAAGAAGGCTCATCTTATTCATTACCTCAGCTTTATTGCCTGTTGTTCTTATCGCCCTCCCTCAAGATCTGGAAATATTCACTGATTTCGAAGATGTTAGTGGTGAAGGAACAATCTACATTGGTGTGGAGCCGAACGTAATTACACTCGTAGGTTTCACGGTCGAAACGTTAGAGGATC
>Ga0315339_1000641_pt1 | contig 40208 bp, 46 predicted proteins | sample ASW17metaG_FD_204514 | JGI IMG/M metagenome (GOLD analysis project Ga0315339, IMG submission 204514) | Ammonia-oxidizing marine archaeal communities from Pacific Ocean, United States - ASW #17 | ecosystem: Environmental > Aquatic > Marine > Oceanic | place: USA: California | collected 2016-12-05 | reverse complement strand
TGTGGTGACTCAGGTTAAAACAGATGCTTCCGATGGCTATGATGCGATTCAAGTAGGTTATGGGGAACGGAAGAATAAACATTCTAATAAAGCATTGAATGGTCATTTTGAAAAAGCAAAGACTGATGTAAAACGTGTTTTGGCAGAATTTATACCAGTACCGGATTACGAATACAAAACTGGTCAAGAATTTGGTGTTGCATTATTTAAAAAAGGTGAATATGTCGATGTGGCTGGCACAACGAAGGGAAAAGGATTCTCTGGAGTTATGAAGCGTCACGGCTTTAAAGGAGGTCCAAAAACGCACGGACAAAGGGAACACCCACGATCTGCAGGATCAATTGGGCAGGCATCCGATCCATCCCGTGTTTTTAAGGGGATGAAAATGGCTGGACAATATGGTAATAAGAGAATGACGGTACGAAACCTTGAAGTTATATTGGTCGATTCAGAAAAAAATCAAATTTTATTAAAAGGCGCAGTTCCCGGTGCCAAAAATGGAATTATATTCATTACTAAGTAAATATGAAATTAAAAGTAATCAATCGCGATGGTGGAAAAGGCTCGACTGTTACAGTGGACGATTCCGTTTTTGGAATCAAGCCCAATGAAAGCGTGGTCCATCAGGCTGTTGTTGCAGAATTAGCCAACAGTCGCCAAGGAACCCATTCTTCAAAAAATCGATCGGCGGTTAGTGGTGGTGGAAAAAAACCATTTAAACAGAAAGGAAGCGGTAACGCGCGCGCGGGAACCATTCGTTCTCCTTTATGGAAAGGTGGCGGTGTAGTTTTCGGCCCAGAACCTCATAAATATGTAAATAGAATGCCAAAGAAGATGAAAAGATTGGCACGTCGTTCTGTTTTATCAAAGCGTGCGAGTGTAGGTGAATTGGTTGTTGTTAATGAGATTTCTGCATCAGCACCAAAAACAAAAGAATTCATATCGTTTTTGAATGGATTGGATCTTCAGGGTAAAAAGGTAACCATTATGGTTGCATCTTATAATGACAAGGTTTTCTTGGCTGCCCGAAATATACCAAATATTTATGTAGTTGAAGCGACTTCTGCCAGTACTTATGACTTATTGGATTGTGAGGTCCTCCTTTTTGAAAAAGCTGGTTTAGTATTATTAAATGAACAATTAATGATAAAATCATAATGTCTTATCAAAAAACAATTATACGTCCATTATTTACAGAAAAAATAAGTCAATTAGAAGATGAACAGAGAAAGTATGCTTTCCAGGTAGAAAAGGGTGTAAATAAGATCGAAATAAAACGAGCAATCGAAGAAAAATTTGATGTGGAAGTGACAAAAGTTGCAACGATGAATCGATTGGGTAAAGAGAAGAATATGACGGTTCGGAGTGGTGGGCGAACGATTCGCACCCAAGGATTTCGTGCCAGTTGGAAAAAAGCAATTGTCACATTAAAAGAAGGCGATATCATTGATTTGCTCAGAGGGGAAGAGGCTGAATAATGGGCGTGAGAACAATCAAGCCAACCACGCCGGGGAATCGATTTGCAACACGTCCGAATTTTTCTGAAATTACTAAAAATACACCGGAAAAAAGTTTAACGAGGGAACTGCGAAAAAATGGTGGCCGAAATAACATGGGCCGAATTACGGTTAGGCACCGTGGCGGTGGACATCGTCGAAGATATCGCATCATTGATTTTAAAAGAAATAAATTTGATATTCCTTCAAAAGTGGCAGGGATCGAATACGATCCTAACCGCTCCGCAAATATTGCTCTATTGTTTTATGCTGATGGCGAAAAGAGGTATATCTTGGCGCCGTTTGGTATTAAGGTTGGGGATGATATTATTTCTGGTAAAAATGCACCGCTTAGACTTGGAAATGCATTGCCTGTGGGTAAGATAGCCACAGGGATGTTTGTGCATAATGTAGAATTAGCACCTGGCCGTGGGGGACAAATGGTTCGAAGTGCTGGTGTCGGTGCACAAGTTCTGGCCCATGACGGTGGTTTTACATCTCTAAAATTGCCTTCGGGTGAAGTTCGACAAATACGTAAAGATTGTTACGCTACGATTGGTGAAGTTGGAAATAAATCTCATGAACAGATCGTTTCCGGAAAAGCGGGACGCAGCCGATGGTTGGGCAAGCGTCCAACGGTTCGAGGCGTCGTGATGAACCCAGTGGACCATCCTCACGGCGGAGGTGAAGGAAAAACTTCAGGAGGTCGCCATCCAGTATCACCTTGGGGACAGCCAACAAAAGGATATAAAACTCGGAAAAAGAATAAAAAATCAAATGAATATATTGTGAAAAGGAGAAAATAGGATGGCCCGTTCACTCAAAAAAGGACCATTTGTTGATATCAAGCTTGAAAAGAAGGTTGAAAAAATGAATAAAGGCGGAAAGAAAAAAGTAATTAAAACTTGGTCCCGCCGTTCCATGGTTACTCCTGATTTTGTAGGTCATACTTTTGCTGTTCATAATGGAAATAAATTTATTCCAGTTTTCATATATGAGAATATGGTTGGACATAAGCTTGGCGAATTCGCCCCCACTCGAACCTTTAGAATACATTCTGGAGATAGAAAGTAAGAACCATGGAAGCGAAAGCAATTACGAGACATATTCGGCAATCTCCTCGGAAAATTCGCGTTGTGCTCAATGAGGTACGTGGCCGGGAAGTTGAAGATGCATTAAATTTTCTTCATTTTTCAAAAGCGAAAGCAGCAACTCAAATTGAAAAAACGGTTCGGTCTGCTGTTGCAAATTTGATGAATATCGAATCAGATATTGACGTGAATACAGAAGATTTGCATATTAAAGCATGTTATGCCGATGGTGGACCGCATATGAAAAGATTTCGTGCCGCATCTATGGGGCGCATTTCCAAATTAAATAAACCAACAAGTCATTTAACAATCGTCGTATCCGACGAGAAAAATTAAGGATAACCCTTGGGTCAAAAAACACATCCAGTCGGATACAGACTACAAATTAATAAAAATTGGCGTTCTACCTGGTTTGCAGGCAAGTCTTTCGCAGCAGGCCTTGAAGAAGATGTCCGTGTACGAAAGTATATTAAAGCCCGGTTGCCTAATGCTGGTATTTCTCGAGTTGAGATTAGTCGTACTTCGAAGACGGTAACCGTTACAATTCATACGGCGCGTCCCGGTATTGTCATCGGAAAAGGCGGGGAAGAAGTCAATCGTTTGAAAGATGAGATCAAACAATTGACGGAGCGAAACGTTCAGGTTAATATATCTGAAGTAAAACGACCTGAATTAGATGCAGCGCTTGTGGGGGCAAACATTGCTCATCAGTTGACAAAAAAAGTTTCATATCGTCGGGTAGTAAATAAGGTAATTCAATCCACCATGCGTATGGGTGCCGATGGAATACGTATTAATGTTGCCGGTCGTTTGGGTGGGTCAGAAATTGCCCGAAGTGAGAAGTTTTCCCAAGGACGGGTGCCGTTACATACGTTGCGGGCGGATATAGATTATGTATTAACGGAAGCCCATACACAATATGGAATCATTGGAATTAAAGTTTGGATTTGCAACGGCGAATCAACCAGAAAATAAATTATGTTAGAACCAAAAAAAACCAAATTTAGAAGGCATCATCGAGGGAATCGCAGGGGGATGGCAAAAGGTGGAGATTATGTTGCTTTTGGTAGTTACGGTTTAAAAGCAGTTGAAGCTGGATGGATAACCAGTCGCCAAATTGAGGCATGTCGTATATCCATCACAAGAGTAGTAAGAAAAATCGGAAAAATGTGGATACGTGTTTTTCCAGATAAACCGATTACAAAAAAACCAGCTGAAACCCGAATGGGTAAAGGAAAAGGAACTCCAGAATATTGGGTAGCTGTTGTAAAGCCAGGCCGAATTTTGTTTGAAGTTGAGGGTGTTGATCGCGCAGGTGCCGAAGAAGCATTCCATAACGCATCACATAAATTACCAATTAAAACCAAAATAGTTGGCCGGCGAGAAGTATAATGAAAAAACAGGAATTAAACGAGTTATCTATTACGGATATAGATGCAAAACTTCATGACAATTTGGAGGACTTGCAAAATCTGCGGTTCCAAAAGGCATTGCAACAGATTGAAAATCCGATCCGTATTTCACATTTGAAAAAAGAAATTGCACAATTAAAAACGGTAAAAAAAGAATTTGATCTTGGCCTTCGTGGCGGAAAGAATGAGGATTAATTATGGCTGATAGAAAAAGACAATCTTTAGTGGGGGAAGTTATAAGTGATAAGATGGATAAAACTGTAGTTGTTCAGGTTATGCGTAAAATCCCTCACCCTGTTTATCAAAAATTTGTGAAAAGATTTAAAAAATATTTCGCCCATATAGAGTCAGTTAAACCAAAGATTGGCGATATTGTGGAGATTAGCTCGATGCGCCCCATGAGTAAAAGAAAACGTTGGCGTGTGAAAGAAATAATCCGTGAATCTATTAAAATTGGTTAAATAAAGTGATTCAACAGGAGACAAGGCTAAAAGTCGCAGACAATTCTGGAGCAAGAGAAGTATTATGCTTCAAAGTATTGGGAGGTAGTCGACGCCGTTATGCAACGGTTGGCGATATTGTCGTTGTAACGGTGAAACAAGCTATTCCAGGTGGAATGGTTAAAAAAGGTGATATATCCCGTGCTGTTGTAGTGCGCACCAAGAAAGAAGTACGAAGATCCGATGGATCTTATATTCGCTTTGATGACAATGCGGCAGTGTTACTTACAGCCGCTGGAGAACCGCGAGGTACGCGGGTGTTAGGTCCGGTCGCTCGTGAGCTTCGGGACAGTGGTTATATGAAAGTTATATCCATGGCACCGGAGGTTTTATAATGAATATCAAAAAAGGAATGTCCGTCCATGTTATTAGTGGAAATCATCGTGGTGAGGAGGGAAAAGTACTTCATATATTTCCAAAAAAAGAACGCATTATAATCGAAGGTGTTAACTTGATTAAACGCCATACTCGCCCATCTCAAGATAATCCTCAAGGTGGCATCGTAGAAAGGGAAGGATCTTTACATGTTTCTAATGTGATGGTTATCCATGGTGGAAAGCCAACCCGAATAGGATATAAAAAATTAGAAGATGGTTCAAAAGTTAGAATATCAAAAAGAACTGGTGAAGAGATTGGTTAAGAATTATGCCTGATAAAAAGAATACAAAATACGTTCCAAGTTTACGTAAGCGTTATAAAGATACAGTTGTAACAGGGATGATGGGGCAATTCAGTTATAAAAATATGATGGAAGTCCCAAAGGTTAGCCATATATCCATTAATATGGGTATTGGAGATGCTAAGGATAATCCCAAAAAACTGGAAAGTGCCGTCCAGGAATTAACCCTTATATCCTGTCAGAAACCGGTCGTAACTAAATCTCGGCATGATATTTCAAATTTCAAAATCAGAAAAGGATTTCCCGTTGGTTGTAAAGTTACACTCCGCGGTAACCGGATGTATGATTTTATGGAAAGATTGATTAGTATTGCACTTCCTCGAACGCGCGATTTTAGAGGATTATCATTTAAGTCATTTGATGGCAGTGGTAATTATTCATTTGGTGTGAAAGAACAAATTATATTCACCGAGATTAATTATGATAAAATTGATAGTATCCGTGGCATGGATATTTCATTTATAACCACAGCAGGATCGGATGAAGAATCATATCATTTGTTAAAATTAATGGGTCTTCCTTTACGGGATAAACCGACAAAACAAGACGAAATAAATGAGGCCGCTTAATGGCAAAAAAATCATTAATTATTAAGGCAAAGAGAAAACCAAAGTTTAGCACGCGTGGATATAACCGCTGTTTTAACTGTGGTCGCCCTGATGGGTATCTGAGAAAATTTGGACTTTGCCGTATCTGTTTTAGAGAAATGGCATTGAAAGGTGAGATTCCTGGTGTTACGAAAGCTAGTTGGTAGGAGAATAATAGTATGGCAATGACCGATCCGATTGCAGACATGCTTACACGTATTCGGAATGCGATGGCTGTGGATAAACGATTTGTAGATATCCCGTCCTCTAATCTGAAGAAGCGCATAGCATTTGTTTTAAAAGAAGAAAAATATATTGAAAATTTCATGTTTATCAATAATGGTGTGAAATCTTCTATACGCGTTTTCCTAAAATATGATCATCATGGTAAAGCAGTCATCACATGTATTGAACGGGTGAGTACACCTGGACGACGATTATATGTTGGCCGTAATAATATTCCCCGTGTTCTGGATGGGTTAGGAATTTCAATACTTTCCACATCGCGAGGGGTTATTTCAAATAAAGCGGCGAAGCGATTGGGTGTTGGTGGCGAAATATTATGCAACGTTTGGTAAAATAATATGTCAAGAGTTGGTAGCAAAATTATAGAAATTCCCAAAGATGTCATTGTGAATGTGAATGCGGGTATAGTGGGTATAAAAGGCCCAAAAGGTACATTAGATGTACCCTTTCACGGAGATATGACAGTGACAAAGGATAATGGTACAATTCTCGTTGCGCGTCCATCGGATTCTAAAACACATCGATCGCTCCATGGAACGACTCGTCAGTTAATTGCCAATGGAATACAGGGCGTTTCTGAGGGGTATTCAAAAGATTTAGAAATTAGAGGCGTGGGCTATCAGGCAAATATGGAGGGAAAATTCCTCGTGCTAAAACTTGGGTTTTCTCATGATATATATTTCGAACCACCTATCGGAGTTGAGATTAAAACCAATCAGAGAGAAATCAGCGTATCGGGAATCAATAAAGAATTGGTGGGTGAAGTGGCTGCAAAAATTAGATCTTTCCGTAAACCTGAGCCATACAAGGGTAAAGGGATTCGATATAAAGACGAATATGTACGATCAAAACAAGGTAAAACGGTTGGCGGTGGATCAGAATGAGAAAATTATCAGCAACAGAAATGCGTAATCAGCGCAGACGTAATCGGAGTAAACGGAATAATTACGGTCATCCTGAAAGACCGCGTTTGGTTATTTATCGTTCCAATAAACATATCATCGCCCAAATCATTGATGATTTGAACGGTACAACACTTGCTTCAGCTTCCTCTTTAGATAAAATGATTGAAAAGGAAGTTTCAAAAGCAGATTCTAAAAAAGCAATCAGCACCATTGTTGGAACTGCAATTGGACAGCTGGCTATTAAAAATAAAGTGACTAAAGTTGTATTTGATAGAAATGGGTATCCTTATCAAGGCCGTGTGAAAGCAGTTGCTGAAGCTGCGAGAGATGCCGGTTTAAAATTTTAAAGAATAGAGAGTTATGATTAATCCTGCAGAATTAGATCTAAAAGAAGAAGAAGTCATTCGAATTTCTCGTGTATCGAAGGTGACTTCCCGAGGAAGAAATTTTCGTTTTGGCGCTTTAGTTGTCGTTGGCGATGGAAAAGGCCATGTTGGCATCGGTCAAGGAAAAGCCGGTGAAGTAATGTCGGCAATTAACAAAGCCAAAGAAAATGCGAAGCAAAATATTGTAAAGATACCGGTGATCAATGGTACCATTCCTCACAAAATTATATCGCGTTATGGTGCTAGCAAGGTGATGCTGAAACCCGCAGCACCCGGTACCGGTATTATTGCCGGCGCAGCAGTTCGATCTGTCATGGAGCAGGTGGGCATTCATAATATTTTAACCAAACGATTTGGATCAAATAATCCTACAAATTTAACCAAAGCGACCATGCAGGCATTGTTGGATTTACAGGATGCGGTATCTGTAGCCAATAAGAGGGGTATAACGATTAAGGAAGTGTTTAATTAATCATGGTCAAAGCAAATACATTAAAGATTACGCAAATAAAAAGTGCCATTGGTTATAAGAAAAAAGCGAAAGCAACGCTCAAGGCGTTGGGATTGCGTAAAATGCATCAAACGATAGAACAGATAGACTCTCCTGTACTTAGAGGAATGATTAATCGGGTCAATTATCTTGTTAAGGTTGAGGAATAAAAATGAAACTTGGAGCTTTAAAGCCGTCAAAGGGTTCGACTCATAGTAAAAAACGTGTGGGGCGTGGACAAGGATCAGGATGGGGAAAAGATGCTGGTCGTGGGGAAAATGGATATCATTCTCGCTCTGGGTCGAAACATCGTCCTTGGTTTGAAGGGGGACAAATGGCACTATACCGCCGATTACCAAAACGTGGTTTCTCTAATTATATATTCAAAAAAGAATTTCAACTGGTTAATGTAGCCGATTTAGAAAAATTAAATGTACATACGATTGATCCAAATATCATGATGGAAAATGGTCTGGTAAAATATGCCCTGCGTCCAATTAAGGTTTTGGGCGAAGGAGATTTGACTAAGAAGGTAAATGTATCTGCAAATGCTTTTAGTGCAACAGCTAAAGAAAAAATTGAAAAAGCAGGTGGATCGGTAACGGAACAGTGATCGACAAATTTAAAAATATATTTTCCATTCCCGAACTTCGTAGACGGATTTTGTTTACGTTGGGCATTTTGGTTGCTGTTCGTCTGGGTGCTCATATCCCTATTCCTGGAATAAATGGTGATGTTTTAGCCGCCGCTTTCGAAGGATTACAAAATACACTTTTTGGTCTGTACAACTTATTTGCAGGTGGTGCATTCGAAAAAGCGACATTATTTGCCCTTGGGATCATGCCATACATTTCAGCTTCGATTATAATCCAGCTGATGAGTACGGTGGTTCCCTATTTTCAACGGTTACAAAAAGAAGGTGAAGCTGGTCGAAAAAAAATTACCCAAGTTACCCGGTATTTAACTGTTTTGATTTCTGCCATGCAGGCGTATGGGATTGTGGCTGTTTTTCTACCATCCATGTCTGCCAGTGGGCAGTCTGTTGTGATTAATCCGGGCATAGGATTTATATTCACTGGTATGGTGAGTTTAATTACCGGTACGATTCTCCTCATGTGGTTGGGTGAACGGATTACGGAACGGGGAATCGGAAATGGAATTTCCTTAATTATTATGGTGGGAATCGTATCTAGTCTTCCGAATGTAATTGTGAGTGAAATTACCTTGATCAGCGAAGGCGTTCGAGGAATTTTGAGTGAAATTATCTTACTTGGTATTATGTTTGCCGTGATTGCTTTTGTAGTTCTCTTAACACAAGGAACACGAAAAATTCCTGTCTCATATGCCAAACGGGTTGTGGGACGGAAAGTATATGGTGGACAATCCACGCATATTCCACTTAAAGTAAATACGGCTGGAGTTATGCCCATTATTTTTGCACAGTCCATCATGTTTATCCCCAGTACCATTGCCACGTTTTTTAGCGAGAATGATTTTATGCAGGGTGTATTAAGATGGTTCTCGTTTGACCACCCATTTTATTGGTTTATTTTTGGAATTATGATTGTGTTCTTTACTTACTTTTATACCGCAATTGCTTTTGATCCAAATCAGGTGTCCCAGCAAATGAAACAGCATGGCGGTTTCATCCCGGGTATTCGTCCAGGGAAAAAAACAGCAGAATATATCGACAATATTTTATCGCGGGTTACATTGCCCGGCTCCTTTGCGTTGGCGTTTATTGCTATTTTTCCGTATATACTTATGCAAGCCATGGATGTGAATTATGATTTAGCTTCATTTTTTGGCGGTACAAGTTTGCTGATTATAGTAGGCGTTGCGTTGGATACATTACAGCAAATTGAATCGCATCTCATGAGTCGTCATTATGACGGATTTTTGAGTAAGGGAAAAATTCGTGGCCGGAGGCGGTCTTAAATGGTTCATATTAGAACCCAGCGTGAGATTGACCTGATTACTGCCAGTTGCCAGATTGTTGCGGATACATTAGACTTTATCAGTAGCGATATTAAACCGGGTAAAAATCTTATTGATATTGATTCTAAAGCAGAGGCGTTTATTCGATCGCAAGGTGCCCGGCCCGCATTTAAGGGATATATGGGATTTCCGGCAACATTGTGTATATCGGTGAATGATGAAGTGGTTCACGGTATTCCGACGAATCGAGTTTTGGAAGAAGGTCAGATTGTGGGGATAGACTGTGGCGCTGAAAAAGAAGGATATTATGGGGACCATGCAAAAACATTTGCCGTTGGAAAAATTTCGAAAAATAAAAGAAAATTAATGGATATTACACAAGAATCTCTTAGAAAAGGCATTGCACAGGCATACCCAGGTAATTATGTTTCTGATATTGGATATGCTATTCAAACTTACGTGGAAGCTTTTGGTTATTCAGTGGTTCGTGAATTGGTGGGACACGGTATTGGTACCAAACTCCATGAAGAACCGCAAATCCCAAATTATGGTGAACCGAAACAGGGGTATAAATTGCGTGAGGGAATGTGTATTGCAATCGAACCCATGATTAATCAAGGTGTAAAAGAAGTAAAAACAGATACGGATGGATGGACCATTCGAACGGTTGATGGTGAGGATTCTGCCCACTTTGAGCATACCATTGCCATCACAAAGAATGGCCCTATTATTTTGAGTCAGGGAGTTGCCACCCATGGCTAAAGAGCAGAGTATTCAAGTTGAAGGAATTATTAAAGAAACACTCCCCAATGCCATGTTCCGGGTGGAGGTAGAAATTGGTGACAGTACCCATGAAGTATTGGCACACGTTAGTGGAAAAATGCGCATGCATTTTATTAAAATATTGCCAGGGGATGTGGTAAAATTAGAGATTTCACCCTATGACTTATCTCGGGGTCGAATCACGTATCGTAATAAGTAGGAAATCATGAAAGTTAGATCTTCAGTAAAAAAGATTTGTGATAAATGTAAAATCATCCGTCGTAAAGGTGTGATATTTGTTATTTGCTCAAATCCTAAACACAAACAAAGACAAGGATAGGAGTATTTAGTGGCGCGTATAGCAGGTATAGATATTCCCCGCGATAAAAAAGTTCCTTTTTCGCTATGTTATGTCCATGGTATTGGTTTAACACTTGCGAATGAGATTTGCGATCATGCAAAAATTAATAAGGACACGAGGGTAAAAGATTTATCAGATAGTGAAGTGGCATCTGTTCGCGATGCAATCTCGATATTGGAAATTAAAGTAGAAGGTGAACAACGAACTTTTGTTTCAATGAATATCAAACGTAAAAGAGATATTGGATGTTACCAGGGATTACGGCATCGTCGCGGATTACCAGTGAACGGTCAACGAACCAAAACGAACTCGAGAACCCGTAAAGGAAAACGTCGGACTATCGGACTTGGAAGTAAAGAGGCATAATAACAATGGCTAAGCCAATCAAAGAAATAAAGAAGAAATCAAAAAAAAAATCAGTCGATGCGGCGGGAATTGCCCACATTAAGGCAACTTTTAACAATACCCATATTACGTTGACAGATAAATTTGGGAATGTAGTTGCATGGTCCACCGCTGGGACAAGTGGTTTTAAAGGATCAAGGAAGAGTACAGCCTTTGCAGCTACAATGGCTGCAGAAAAAGTTGGGAATGAAGCAATATCTATGGGTATGAAAACCATAGAAGTAAAAATTAAAGGGCCGGGCTCCGGTCGTGAATCAGCCATGAGAGCATTGGCCGTTGCGGGATTGGAAATCACTTCCATCCGAGACGTAACTCCTTTACCCCATAATGGTTGTCGTCCGCCCAAAAGAAGACGTGTTTAAAAGGGAGTTTAATGGCAAAATCAAGTGTACCTAAAGGCAAACTTGTCCGCAAATTCGGGGAGAATATTTTTGGAAACCCGAAATATGACAGTCTGCTAAACAAAAAACCTTATACACCGGGACAACATGGCCCGACCCGCCGCCGGCGTTTATCTAATTATGGCGTTCAATTAAGGGAAAAACAAAAAATCAAAGCCATGTACGGTGTATTGGAACGTCAATTTAGAAACTATTTTCACAAAGCAGAAAAGATGACCGGAGAAACGGGAACCAATTTGCTGCAATTGTTGGAATGCAGATTAGATAACGTAGTGTATCGTCTTGGTTTGGCATCTACAAGATCACAGGCACGGCAAATGGTAAGCCATGCGCACTTTTTATTGAATAACAGAAGGTGTAATTATCCATCGGCCACAGTTAAGCCGGGTGATGTTATTCAGGTTCGTGAACGTTCCAGAAGAATGGAAATTATTATGGATGCGATGAAACGGATTAAGGGTGATATCGGATTACCCTGGTTAGAACTGGACAAAGGAAAAATGACAGGTACATTTTTAGCGGTTCCAGAAAGAGATGAAATGGCGCTAACGGTTAATGAACAATTAGTCGTCGAACTTTACTCAAAGTAAATAACAAGGTATAAAACTATTATGGCAAAAAAATACGATATAAAAATAAAAACGGATAATAATTCTCTAACTGACACCTATGGTAAATTTATCATTCAGCCTTTGGAAAGAGGCTACGGGGTTACCGTCGGAAATGCGCTAAGGCGCGTATTGCTCACCAGTATCCCAGGTGCGGCGATTACCAACGTAAAGGTCGAAAACGTTTTACATGAATTTTCAACCATTCCCGGTGTGAAAGATGATATGACTGATATCATCCAAAACCTGAAAGGTGTACGGTTTAAATTATCAGACTCTGACGTAGACAATGTAAAAGTATCTTTGAAGGGGAACCGGGTTTTTTCTGCAAAGGATATCCAGGATGCTACCGATCAGTTTGAAGTTTTGAATCTGGACCATTATATCACTGAAATCAATGCAAAAGGATCCATAAGTATGGAAATTCGTATTGGCGTTGGTAAAGGATATGTGCCTTCAGAAGAAAATGAATTACCCAATGCACCGATTAGCACCTTGGCCATTGATAGTATTTTTAATCCGGTGACAAAAGTGACTTATAATGTCCAGCCGGTTCCCGGTGCGAAAGACCCCATCGAGATCTTAAGTATCGAAGTGGAGACGGATGGATCTATTACACCACAGGATGCCATTAGTTATTCTGCCAGTGTGTTAATGGATCACCTTCGCCTGGTCGTAGCGATTGCAAAACCAGAAGTGCTTGAAGTAACAGAGCAAATCAGTGAAGAAGTGATTAAAATTCGAAATCTATTGAACTTAACGATTGATGAAATGGAATTATCCGTTCGGAGTCATAACTGTCTGCAGGCGGCTGGAATTAAATACATTTACGAATTAGTAAGTAAAGAAGAGAGCGCCATGCTGAAGTACAAGAACTTTGGTCGTAAATCACTGACAGAACTTGTTGAAAAACTAGATGAAATGGGTATCAGTTTCGGTATGGACGTAGATAAATATTTAAAATTGGAAGTTTAGTTTAACCATGAGGCACCAGAAAAAAGGCCGAAAACTTGGTGTAAACCCTTCCCATCGGAGGGCGATGCTAAAAAATTTAGCGGCAAATTTAATTGAGCATAAGCGAATCAAGACCACGGATTCTCGAGCGAAAGAATTACGTACTTATATTGAGCCATTAATTACAAAGGCCAAAAAAGGTGATTTAAATTCTATTCGTCAAATTAGCAGAAAATTACCATGGAAAAATGTCGTCCATACTTTGATTCATGAGATTGCCCCTGTTTATGCAAAACGGAATGGTGGATATACACGTATTATTAAACTTGGATTTCGGGATAATGACCGTGCATCTGTTTCACTAATCGAATTGGTTGACTACGAGAGCGTAGATTCTACAGAAGCGGTTGAAGCTTCTGAATAGAGATCTATTGATTCAATCAATCAAAATTATCCATAGAAGGGCAACGGTTTCCGTTGCCCTTCTATTTTCTATACTCTTGGGCTCCAGTTCAGGACCGGGCGAATTCGAAGAACGGTATTTATGGGTGGTTCGCAACACACTAACCGATCAAGTAAGTATCGATCAAATGATCCAATTTGCCACGTTAAATCGATTTAACCATATATTGGTACAGATCCGAGGTCGAGGTGATGCATATTACACATCAGAATTTGTGCCTAAATCCCACCTCATTCAGGATACATCCTTTGATCCTTTAGCCTACTTAATTCCGAAGGCAAAGGAAAGCGGGATTAAAGTTCATGCCTGGGTGAATACGTATTTACTCTGGTCATCTCGTGTTAAACCGGTTCAAAAAAACCATTTATTTTATACAAACATGGAATGGTTGGATCAGAATAAAAGAGGTGAAATCAATATTTCCAATGAATTAAAAAAACTTAATGGAGGTAAAAACGGATACGAAGGAATTTATTTATCACCGAATCATCCAAGAGTAAATCCATATTTAATTTCTGTATTTAAAGAATTGATTGAAAATTATGATCTGGATGGCCTTCATTTAGATTACATTCGGTATCATGATTCTGAATATGGACAAAATCCCCGCGCCATTGCGCAATATCGAAAAGACAATAGATTAAAAGTACTCCAACTATCCACTTCCGCAACAGATCCTATGACAGTAATTAAAGCGGGGAAATGGAGTGATTCTCGGAGAAAGGCAATTACAGAATTGGTTCGTGATACCAAAAGCCTTATCGATGTTATTCGCCCAAATTTAATATTATCTGCTGCAGTGAAACCGAATCTTTACCAAGCAAGGGATCGTTATTATCAAGAATGGGATGTATGGTTAGCCGCGGGATATTTGGATAAGGCAGTTGTCATGAACTATACTAAAAATTTAAAAGATTTCGCCGCCAATATTGATATTATGTATGATAATCTCCCCACCAAATATCGGAAGAAAATTGTTATGGGAATTGCCACATATAATCAGCCTGCACGGCAAGTGGTGGATAAAGTAAAATATACCCGGGTCACCCGATTTAAAGGTATTTCATTTTTTTCTTATAATGTCATGGTCCAGAACCCCCGATACTTTAAATCTATAAAAAAGGTGTTGTACCCACGAGGATAGAAAATTGACCCTTAGTTAAAATTAAGAGGCAGCTTCTTCATAAATCAAAAATCGTTTATAATGTTTATAGTCAAAACCATTATCGGTTTTGGCCAGTTCATTTTTAATCAGATGAGCATTAATAAAGATTTTATTTTTTAAATATAAATAACAGAGTCTATTCTTTTGATTATTAAAATCTATGGTATCATAATTTAGGAATACTTTCTGACCTTTTGTTTTTTCTGTGATACACTGTTTTCCCTCAGATGTTTTACATTTGATCGGCTTAACGCCAATAAGTTAACTACATAAAGTTTTATAGATTTTTCCTTTCGTCATAGGAAAAAAAATAACTTCTTCTTCAATAACCTTAGATACGTGTCCCAGTAATAGGAGGAAACTTGAAAATAGTGATTGGTCTCTTTCCATCCGGTATATTCAAATTGTAAATCGGTAGAATTGCCTTTACGGGTTAAAAAGAATTTGTCATTTGTTCCAGTCCAGTCTTCGACTGCCGCTTTAATCTCTAACATAAATTCGGTTTTTTCATCATTTTTTAGTTCAATGGCGCGCCAGTCATATTCATCACTGAAAAAAAGTTGACATTCTGCGCCCGATTATATTGTAAGGTTATGGAGTATGTCAGGCATTGTTTAAATTTCACACAGTAATTTTACGAAAGAAAAGGAATAATTGCATGTCAAAACGAATCATCCACGCACCGCGGGGTAACAAACTCACCTGTAAAAACTGGCAGATTGAAGCGGCATACAGGATGATTCAAAATAACCTAGATCCGGATGTGGCAGAAAACCCGGATGAATTGGTTGTATATGGGGGAAAGGGAAAAGCGGCGCGAAATTGGGAATGTTATGATGCGATTCTCAATACGCTGAAACGAATGAATGAAGATGAAACATTGCTGGTACAATCAGGAAAACCGGTGGGAGTACTCAAAACACATACCTGGTCGCCTCGTGTACTCATCGCCAATTCCAATCTTGTTCCTGACTGGGCCACCTGGGAACATTTTAATGAATTAGACAAACAGGGTCTAATGATGTACGGTCAAATGACCGCCGGTTCCTGGATATATATTGGCACTCAGGGAATACTGCAGGGGACCTATGAAACGTTTTCCGCCGCCGCGAAGCAACATTATAATTCTGATTTAACAGGAAAACTCGTTGTCACTGCCGGTCTTGGCGGTATGGGAGGCGCTCAGCCACTTTCTGTGACCATGAATAATGGCGTTTGCATTTGTATTGAAATTGACCCTTCTCGAATCCAACGACGTTTGGAAACGAAATACCTTAATGTGGCTACGGATTCCATGGATGATGCATTCTCCATGGCCCGTAATGCCCAGAATAAGGGTGAGCCACTGTCTATAGGCCTGCAGGGAAATGCGGCGGATATTGTGCCCAAATTTGCGAAATTGAGCATTGTGCCGGATATGATTACAGACCAGACTTCCGCGCACGATGAATTGGATGGATATGTGCCGAATGGCATGACTTATGAAGAAGCGGTGCAGTTACGGAAATCTAATCCGGATAAATATATCAAGGAGAGTTATCGCGCCATGACAGAACATTGTCAAGGCATGCTCGACTTAAAGAAAAAAGGCGCAATTGTTTTTGATTATGGGAATAACCTTCGAGGACAAGCCAAAAAAGCAGGTTTAGAAAATGCGTTTGACTTTCCGGGGTTTGTGCCTGCCTATATCCGAAATTTATTCTGTGAAGGTAAGGGGCCATTCCGATGGGTTGCCCTATCGGGAGATCCTGAAGATATTTATAAGACCGATAAAAAATTATTAGATATGTTTCCGGAAGATGAAACATTATCCCGGTGGATTAAACTGGCGAAGGAACAAGTACAGTTTCAAGGATTACCGTCGCGTATTTGTTGGCTGAACTATACACAGCGATCCCAGTTTGGTGTTGCATTGAATCAAATGGTGGCCAGTGGTGAATTATCGGCTCCTATTGTAATCGGTAGAGATCATCTTGATTGTGGTTCGGTGGCATCGCCTTATCGGGAAACAGAAGCCATGAAAGATGGGTCTGATGCAGTAGCGGATTGGCCTTTACTCAATGCTCTCATTAGTACAGCCAGTGGAACTACCTGGGTGTCAATACATCATGGTGGCGGTGTGGGAATGGGGCTTGCTATTCATGCAGGACAGGTCATTTGTGTAGACGGTACGCCAGAAATGGAAAAACGAGTAAAAGCGGTTTTAACCAATGACCCGGGCATGGGGATTTTACGTCATGCGGACGCGGGATATGAAGATGCGATTCAAAATGCAAAAGATTGGGATGTAGATATTCCTATGATGGAAAAGGAATAATATATAAATGGTTGATCGAAAAAGGGAGATGAGGATTGGATAATCAACAATCAAAAATCGACAATTCAAAATCAATAATCCTTAAGAATATAGGGTGTTTGGTGACCGCCAATGCTGATGGTGTAGCATCAATCGAGAATACGTCAATCCTAATCGAAAATGGGAAAATCGCAGCTATCGGTGACAGGCAATCGGAAAATGTCATTGACTGCGATGGAAAAATGGTTACATGCGGATTTGTAGATTCCCATACCCATCCTGTATTTTTAAATGATCGTGATGAAGAATATGCCATGCGGTTGACCGGCGTCACCTACGAAAAAATTGTGGAAAAGGGTGGTGGCATTGTTTCCAGTGTAGAAGGGGTGCGAAATGCATCTGAGGATGAATTAGTCGATAAGGTATCTCAACGAATGGATCGATTTATTGCGGGTGGCACCACGACCATTGAAGCAAAGTCTGGGTATGGACTTGACACAGAATCAGAATTAAAATCTTTATCTGTTATAAACAAAGTCCATAAAAGCCATGCAATAGATTTGATACCCACATTTATGGGGGGCCACGCCTTTCCACAGGAATACTCTGATGATCATGATGGTTATGTGAATCTCATCTGTAATGAAATGATTCCTGCCGTTGCGGCGCAGGGCATTGCTGTATTTAATGATGTATTTTGTGAAGAGGGTTACTTCACGGTAGCGCAATCAAAACGCATATTAGAAACAGGAAAAAAATACGGATTAAAATCGCGTCTCCATGCAGATGAATTTGTGGATTCTGGCGCGTCGGAATTGGCAGGGGAAGTAGGTGCAATTTCAGCAGACCACCTTATGGCCGTTAGCGCAGACGGTATTAACGCTTTAGTTGATAATAATGTAATTTCTACCTTGCTTCCTGGAACTACGTTTTTTCTCGGAAAATCCACCTATGCGCCGGCGAGAGAACTTATCAATTCAGGGATTACTCTTGCGCTTGCGACTGATTTTAATCCAGGAAGCTGTTATATTCAATCCATGCCATTTATCATGACATTGGCTTGCATGCATTTGGGTATGAGTGTTGAAGAATCCTTTCAAGCTTCAACTTTTCACGGTGCAAAGGCACTTGAATTAGAGGAGAAGATTGGGTCGATTGAGGTGGGAAAATCTGCTGACTTAATTATTTGGGGTATAAGTAGTTTGCTGGATATACCATATTATGTCTCAAATCACCCAATTCGATATGTCATGAAGAATGGGAAAATTGTATTTGGGACTTGACTCAGGAATACTCCTTCCTGTAAAATCGCGCTTGTTAAACGTAAAGAAATGGTAAATACATGACTACAAAAAGAATCTTCTCAGTATTCATTGTTTTAATGATGAGTTCGCAATTTGCTTTTGCAAACTATGGCTTTTATCGAAAAGTAGCCAATACCTGTAAATATTATAGGGTCACGGTTGATGAAAAGAAAATGTCTCTTACGATGAATAAGGATGGTTCATATAGTTTTACCATTGAAATGAAAAGCCTTAGAAATAATTTTGAAATGGTCATGCTGGTCGGATTTATTTCCGTTGGGCAAGCCATGAATCATCAAGAAAAATTTGCAAAGAAAAAACCCGGATACACAGCCATTATCCCAGAGGATACAGACGTAACAGTAACCATCCCGGTATCCAGGCAAAATACAATTATCACGGCAAAGGCAACTGCGGGTCAAATCCGTCAATTGACGGATGGTAAAATTGATTCAGCAGGATTTATGCGTCTGATAAAGAATTCAATTCAAACACTGTAACAAGGAGGAAGAATGTTAGATCCTACCAGTTGGAGCGGCATGTTCGCACAATACGGTCGTTCTTTATTATGGGCGATCACAGCGGCTATCGGTTTTGGCCTGGGCGTTGGTATTTCATTGAAAGTTTTCGATTGGCTTTCAAGTGATATTGACGAATGGGAAGAAATCAAAAAAGGAAACATGGGTGTTTCCATGATCTTTACCGCACTTATCGTCATGGTTGGTTTAATCGTTTATAAAGTTATTTAAACGCAACCGACATCTCTATAATAAAGCCTCATCTCGATTATCGGGATGAGGCTTTATTATTTATAATAGACGCTTTAAATCTTATAATTTTACCCATAATTCATCCAAAAGAAGTAGGCTACAAATGCGCCCACTATCGTATTGATGAAATTAACCATGTCGTTCCCAATCCACTTTAATCCAAATATTAGCTTTGTTTTATGATCGCAATGGTATCGATCCTCAGTTTGGTTTCCGCATTGTCTACATTTGAATTGTGCTTGGATAAAACGCCCTAGAATTGAATCAACTAATGATCCGGTAAGCCCAGCGACTGTGAGGGGTAGGAGCAGGCCGTTTAAATCCAATATTTCTTCTCCCAGAATTCCGATAATCAACGCTCCCATAGCCGATCCCAAAATACCCAGAAATGTGACACCGCCAGAAACACCACGAGCCACGATTTTTCTCGATAGAACTAGTCTGGGTTCAGATTTAGAATAAAACCCAATTTCGGTTGCCCATGTATCTGCTGTGGCGGCACCGATAGCCCCAAGATATAAAACGATGGCTGGTGGAAAATTGGTGAAAAAATAAATGATAGCAAAAAGGGTACCTACTCCTCCGTTAGCTAGTATTTGGAGAATATTCCGATAGGAATAGGGTTTATGGTGAAGGTGAGACAAAATGGAGGCTGAAATAAAGAAAAATACGAGGGGGATGATCCAGGGCCAGCCACCAGCACCAAAAATAATAATTCCCATTAAGAATCCACTAATCGCACCGCTTGTGGATAATGATTTTTGTTTCCATGCCAAGGAAAAAATACCTATTGAAATGCTAGTCCATACCAAGAGTTGAGGCAGAGTTTCATGGGTATAGTTAATCAGGAAAATCTCATAGGACAAAAAAGTAATAAGTGGCGTTGATAGATTGTCTGAACCGCGAAAACTAATTGATTCGGCTAATGCTGCAGAGAATGCGGTGAATACGCCTAATCCGATTAAAACAGGGAGCGGTATTAGAAAGGCTGCTTGATAGATCCTGGCAAGGATATCGGTACCAAAAATGATGATCAAAGTGGTTGTTCCAAACATGGCCAAAGATCCACGGCGAGATTTTTTATCCCGCCAGGGAATAAATGTGGTTCGGCCATTTTTTCCAATAAACGCTGCGGTGGGGTCTGCAATGGTTAAAACGATAATGGCTAAAATAAAAGAAATAGGTTTATCCCACCAAAAATATGACATAATTAATACGGCTATTGGAAAATACACAGTGCCATAACTCTTGCGCTCTGTGGCGTGCATGCTTTTTACTTTACCTGATATTAATAAAATCATATTAATGACTATAAATAATACAGATAGAGCAATTAGTTGGATATTAACTTTAAATATAAATGGACCGGAGGCTACAATAAGACCAATAAAAATATGGACAAATTGTCGTGTGGATTCCGGCGCCCATTTCTTATAATATCGGATAAATTCTGCTATACCGAGTACAATAATGATTCCGGTAAAAATTATTCCGAAAAGTGTCCAGTCGTTTAAAGAATTTAAAAACAACATTGTTGAAGTTATAAAAAACCCTCCGAATTTACCGGAGGGTTTTTTATTTATATTTCGACAGGGGCTTTACTTAACCAGATTGCCTTCCGCATCCAATAAAATGGGATCTCCAAATCCTAAAGATTTCATCCCTTCCAATTGGGTAGCTGCATCCCCCACAACGAGGTAGATCATTTCATCTGGTCGAATCAATTTTTTTGCCAATGCATTGTGATCTTCAACTGACATATTCCGAACCGTTTCTTCCTGGTCTTTGATATAGTCAAATGGAAATCCATAAGTGGCTATATTACTTATCATTCCCCGAAGTGCTCCAAGCGTTTCGAACCGTCTTGCATTAGATTTGAGAAGGACATTTTTAGTGAAATCCAAATCGTCTGATGCTATAGGATTGCGATAGGCTGTTAATAATTCCTTGAATATATTGACGGATTCTTCAGTAGTATTGGATCGAACTGCGGAGGAAGCAGTGAATTTCCCGGGGAAATTGGAGCCGCTAAACCCTGTCCGGGCACCATAGGTATATCCTTTTTCCTCCCGGAGAACCAAATTGACGTCTCCACTGAAGTTTCCACCTAATTTCATATTCATAACGGTGGCAGGGAAGTAATCCGGATCTGTTCGGGCCAAGCCAAGGTAACCAATTCGAATTTCAGATTGCTTTGCACCGGGGACATCTACGAAGTATACCTTGGCTTGTTGGTCTGGTTCGGGCAATTCGTATTCAGAAAAGGACACATCCTTAACCACCCACTTTTCTACCATACCTTTAAATGCCTTGACAGTGCCACTCTGGGTTACATCTCCCACAATGCTGATGGTGGCCAAGTCAGCCGAGAAGTTGCTGTTATAGAAGTTTTTTAAATCATCCAAAACAATTGATTCTATAGATGCAACGGTACCGACAGATGTATTGGCAAGGATATGGTTCCCGTAGATGAGTTTATTATATACATTGGAAGCAATGGAAGAGGGAACAGCGGCACGACGTTTAATTGATTCGGCTGTTTCTCTTTTAATGCGACTAAATTCTGTTTCATCCCAACGAGGCTCAAAAAAGATTTCTTCTACCAAAGATAGGGTGGCATCAAAATTCCGTTTGAGTGTGGTGACTTCGACGCTAATGGATTGCTTCCCAGTAAACATTCTAATTGAAGAGCCCAATGCGTCAATGGCTTCTTCAAGTTCGATGGGTGTTTTATTAGCAGTCCCTTCCATCATCATATCCGTGATGAGATTTGCTACGCCTATTTTATTTGGGTCGTCCAAAAGCATACCGCCTTTAATTTGGATTCCGAAATTGATTAAGGGTAATTCATCGAGTTTGGCGCCGTAAAGGGCAATCCCTTTATTATAATCATGTTTCCATATTTTGGGTAGGTTTAGCCGTGGTTGTGGGCCATCTACCGGTGGAACTGAACGATCAAAAGTTGAAGGAATATTCTCCATATTCATATCGCCAATTCCCGCTTCTTTGACCACATTCTCAACAATTTGTTCTTCCTGAACTGGAAAGAGGACAGACCCGTCAGCCACAAGATCCCTTTTTCCTTTTGGAACAAAGCTGGTCATGACATAATTCTGACCCTTGATATATTTTTCATATACCCGTTTTACATCATTCATATTCACATCAAGGACTTTTTGAAGCTCAGTGGCGATGGCATCGGGTGAACCAAAATATTCGTTATAATAAGCCAGTTGAAATCCTTTGCCTAAAACAGAAGAAATCCCCTGGTAGAATCCCGTCTCATATTTGGCTTTCAAGCGCGTCAAGTCATCTTTGGTAAACCCTTCGGTTTCAAACCGGCCAAATGCTTGGTGGACGGCGGATTCAACATCGGTAAGATTGGTGGTTGGGAAAGTCGTTACAATTACATTAAATGTGCCGGCTATTTCCTGGGTTCCACTATAAGAGAACAAACTGGGTGCGAGTTTCTTTTCTTCTACAATAACTTTATAAAGGGGTGCTTTTTTCCCATCGCTTAGCAATTGACTTAATAATTCTAGAGCAGACGCATCAACATGGTTTTGTTCCACGGTTGGGAATGCCATGGTTAATCGTGGAGAACGGGCGAAATTATCTTCGTGATATACTTTTTTAGTTTCCGATAGTTTCACAAGTAAGGGAGTGGGATTGCCATTATCTGGACCTGGTTTTATTTCGCCAAAATATTTTTGGACCAGTTTTTTAACTTCTGATTTTTTAATGTCTCCAGCAATAACCATGGTTGCATTGTTGGGACCATACCATTTTTCATAGAAATCCCTAACATCTTTTAGGGTTGCATTTTGGAGGTCTTCTAATTCACCGATTGTTGTCCAGTTATAAGGATGATCTGCAGGATACATATTTTTAATCATGACATAATTGGCATGTCCATAGGGGCGGTTATCTACCCGTTGGCGTTTTTCGTTCTGGACCACTTCCTGTTGGTTCTCAAAAGCTGACTGTGTAACTGTGGATAGGAGCCACCCCATACGATCAGATTCCATCCATAAAATAGTTTCTAAGGCATTTTTGGGTATTACTTCATAATAAACAGTTCCATCCTTATTGGTGCCTCCATTGAGGGTTCCTCCAACATTTTGAATTTTTTTAAAAAATTGATCTTGCCCCACATGTTGTGATTCCTGAAAAAGCATATGCTCAAATAAGTGAGCAAAGCCTGTCCGTCCCGGAATTTCCCGATTGGACCCCACATGATACTGAATAGCGACACCAACAATAGGATCTGATTTATCTTCGTGAAGAATAACAGTTAATCCATTATTCAACGTGTATTTTTCATAATCGATTGTGAAGGGTGTTTCAGTTTTTTGAGTACAGCCAGTCATAAAAATAAGTGTAAGTAAACTAACGAATAGTAATTTTTTAAACATGGAATTTTCCTTTTACCAATTTGAATGATTTTGTTACAACAAAGAGGGTTTCTATTGGTTCCCTATATGAATCAAAATTACGATAAATGGTTGTCCTAAATTATGAAAAGTTACTTTACAATTAACTATTCAGATAAATGATGGGTCAAAAAGAGATGAGTTCCGTAATTTCTTGTGGAGTATCTTAAATCTCTAGTTCATGTGAAAGGTCATCTGATTATAGTTAAAAATAAAGTAGAAGCCGGCATCGTTCCTTGCGAAAATATTCAAAAAGCGTTAGAATATTTTATAGAGGAAAATAGCTACCAACTCGATAGAATTTATCCTGCTGAAGATCCATCCATTATCGATATTTCAAAGGGACAAAAGCATATCCAGCTTAGACAATCGACTATTGGTCCATTTCCAAATCTTGAATCCATTATTGATGGGAAATTTGACGGAATTGATATAGAAACAATTGACTTGAATCCACCTATTAACGTGCCGGACGGAATTTCATCTTTTGAAATAAATAAAATGACTGATGATTCTCCATGGGTTGTGGGACGCGTGGGTATGGAATATCGCAATTTACTAAATCATCAAAATGACCGATTTGGTGCTTCCCATATTCGGATTAATGAAGGTGGTGTAACATCAGATTATGTTCACTATCATCAATTGCGATTCCAAATGATATATTGTTACAAGGGCTGGGCAAAAATGGTGTATGAGGATCAGGGAGAACCCTTTATCATGAATGAGGGTGATTGTATTCTGCAGGCGCCGGAAATTAGACATCGCGTTTTAGCATGTAAAAAGGGGTTGGAAGTGATTGAAATAAACAGCCCAGGAAAGCACATGACTGCCAGCGACCACGAATTAATACTCCCCACCGGAAAGCTAATTCCTGACCGATTATTTGGTGGACAAAAGTATGTCTATTACAAGGATAATACTGTTCATGAAGATTTTGGTTTTTTTGATGCGACCAATGGCATGATGTCTGCGAAGACAATTCATCCACAATCGGATGTTACTATAAAGAATGATTGTCAATTCTTATTTCATTTTATTCTCAACGGTACGTGTGAATTGACATATGATGGAATTCAACCACTTTCGGCAGGAGATTGTTATGTGATTTCTAACAGTGGCGAATTCAATTTGTCCCATTGCTCTGCTGATCTGAAGATGCTGGAAGTGAGAGAGGAAAATGAAAGGGGAGAGTTGTAATTGAAAAAAGCATTGCCGGCCAATATTTTATTTCCCCTTTTCCTTGCTTACGAGGATAAAAAGGCTGAAGAAGTTGACGACCCTAACTTCGATACGCCAGACTGGACAGACTAAACGAAATAATGATTGAAAAAAACCCTTCGAGTTTATGAGTATTTAATGTAGCGGCGCAGGGACTCGAACCCCGGACACCCGGATTATGATTCCGGTGCTCTAACCAGCTGAGCTACGCCGCCATTTTGCCTTTAAAAAAGCCGCCGAACTTACAGGAATAAAATATTTTTTTTCAAACTATTTGTGTGTGGTTTCCCATATTCACTTTTAAATTCTGTCGCCTTTATAACAATAAAAACGTAATTGTTTACAATCGATTTATTCAAGGAGAAATAATGCATCATTCAATTGAAGATTTTATGAGTTTTATTGAAGTGAAGAATTATGGTGAAAAAGAATTTCACCAGGCGGTTCATGAGGTGGTTGATTCTTTGTGGGTTTTTTTACAGGGTCATCCTGATTATCTCCACGCAAATATTTTAGAAAGAATCACTGAACCGGAACGTGTTTTTATTTTCCGTGTTCCATGGCGCAATGACCGGGGTGATGTTGAAGTCAATCGTGGATTTCGAGTGGAATTTAATTCGGCGATTGGCCCGTATAAAGGTGGCCTCCGGTTTCATCCATCGGTCAACTTGGGCATTTTAAAATTCCTTGGGTTTGAACAAATATTCAAAAATAGTTTAACCACCCTGCCCATGGGTGGTGGTAAGGGCGGTTCTGATTTTGATCCAAAAGGAAAATCCGATAATGAAGTCATGAGCTTTTGCCAATCATTCATGACAGAATTATGCCATCATATTGGTCCCAACACGGATGTACCTGCAGGTGATATTGGTGTTGGTGGTCGTGAAATCGGTTACCTTTTTGGCCAATACAAACGTATTCGGAATGAGTTCACAGGAGTATTAACCGGGAAAGGATTGAACTGGGGCGGAAGTTTAATTCGACCGGAAGCCACGGGATACGGATGTGTGTATTTTGCGAATGAAATGCTCAATACAAAAGGTGAATCTTTTGAGGGTAAAACCGTTTCTATTTCCGGTTCCGGAAATGTGGCCCAATTCGCGGCAGAAAAATTGAATGATTTGGGCGGAAAAGTTGTGACCCTTTCAGATTCAAGCGGTTTCATTCATGATCCAGATGGTATTGATGCAGAAAAATTAGCTTTTGTGATGGAACTGAAAAATGTGAAACGGGGCCGAATCAAAGCATATGCTGATGCATTTGGGGCCACTTTTATAGAGGGTCAACGACCGTGGAGTGTTCCTTGTGATGTGGCGCTTCCATGTGCCACACAAAATGAAATTAGCGGGGACGAAGCCAAGACGTTAGTGAAAAATGGATGTACAGCAGTTGCTGAGGGGGCGAATATGCCGACACTTCCAGAGGCGGTTGAAGTTTTTCAAGAGCATAAAATTTTGTTTGGTCCCGGCAAAGCTGCTAATGCAGGCGGGGTGGCTGTTTCAGGTCTAGAAATGAGTCAAAATGCAATGCGAATTTCTTGGAGAAGAGAAGAAGTGGATCAGAAACTACACGGTATCATGCAAAGTATTCATACCGCATGTATTTCCCATGGTAAGAATGGTGATTATACAGATTACGTAAAAGGAGCAAATATAGCTGGATTCATTAAAGTGGCTGATGCCATGATGGATCAGGGTGTCGTTTAATTATTAAATACCAGTGGATTCTGCCTCATCCATTAATTCTTTGGTCGGGTTCAGCGGTTTTATAATAACACCTTCTCCAGTTTGTCCATCTATTGTGACAGTCACTGGATCATTTAAACGAATCCACTTTGTGTATTTTGTGACAGAGTTTACGTGCTGATCTCGAAGCCACTTCATATCTAATACATCCTTCTTTTTCTTATGATCAATGGTAAAATAACCAATTCTCATACTGGTCACATTCTGGAAAAAATGACTACCGAAAGATGGATCTACGGGAAAATCCTTCATCCCCACTTCAACGATCACTTTGGCTCGAGATATTTGATCCCAATTCACGGGGACACCTAACCAGGGATCTGCGGAACCCCATCGTCCTGGGCCAATTAGAATAAATTTTTCTCCTTTGGGCATAATTTTATTTATGTGTTCGATATCTTGGGCAATGGTTTGTGTATGGGCGGAGTCAAACGTATCAGGATCCACAATGATGATATTACGAAGGTTTTGAATGACACCGTTTCCCAAGGCCACAGCACTAGAACATATGATATCCTTTTTATCTATGGTATCAATTTCCTGAATCCGGTCCAAGCCACCAATCACCATGGGCTTAATCTGCAATAAACAGAATTCATTTTCTTTCGTGTTATCCTCGTGAAGATTGATGGCAAATTCAATTTCAACTGGACAGCCAAGGGCATTTTCTCCTAAGGCCAATATATCGGTAAGCAGATCTGTGACGGGTGCTGTATTCCATTTGAGTATGGATGGAAAAGTAATAACGCGGGTACCTGGAAGTCGGAGGGAATCCCGAACAATATTATCTGCTTCTGAAACAACGCTGCCGGCCCATTTTAATTCACCATCTTTTTCCGCCAAGTCCAGAGGGTATGCGGTTGTATTTTTATCTTCCCCGTGTTTCAGCAAGGCCTTTCCCTTCGTGAGATCCAATGCATAAAATTGATTTTGTGAATTGGTGATGGTAGATTTCACAGAATAATATTGGGGTATAATACCAGGGTATTTTGGCGAGAACCGGAGAGATTTCTCTCCTTCTGCAATGGCCCGACCAAGACCCAGCGCAAGAAAGGCAACACCTTCTTTCCGCTTCATATAGGAAATTGGATAATAATTAAAACTTTGTGCTGAACCACTGGCAGTGGGGTAAAATCTGTTTTCATGCTGCTTCCCAATTAATTCCATTATGACGACCGCCATTTTTTCTTCTTCATGGCGATGGACGGAATTTTCGATTAATGATTTGGGCTCTTTAAAATAGGTTGAAGCATAGACAAGTTTGATGGCTTTGGTCAGTTGATCAAGTCGTTGTTTTTTAGACTTTTCAGCATTTGGAAGCATATAGGTGGAATACATCCCAGCCAGGGGCTGGTACTGGGAATCTTCTAAGAGACTTGAAGATCGAACAGCAATTGGAAATCTGACATCAGACAAATATCGAGAAAGGGTTGACGTCAGTTTCTTTGATAGGGATGCCTTTAGGAATGCGTTTATAATAGATTTATCAGATTTCTTTTTAGAAAATGCAATCTTCCATAATTTATTATCATTCATAAAGGAATCAAACTCATCAGTCCCAATAACCGCTACTTTTGGAATTCGAATTTGAATATTCGGATAGGATTTCTTAAATGTATTATCAGCCAGCATGTTGTTCATAAATGCAAGGCCTCGTGCTTTTCCACCTAAGGAACCACTTGCCAAACGGACAAAATTAAGTGATTCATATTTTGACGCCGCAGAATATTGGACAATTCGCCCATCAAGATGGGCTTGGATTCTTACATCAATTCGTTCGATGATATATGTACGCAGTTCTTCTAATGTATCGAAATCACTAATTTTTACGGGACGAATATCTGAAGCAAGGGAAAATTCTCCCCGGACAGCCAACCAGTTTGAGAAGTGATTTTTTGAGGCATGGAATTCCAATGATTTTTCATGAATTTTTAATAAAGATTTTCGCAACTCAGGTAAATCATTGGCACGGGTAATTTCAGTGCCTCTGGAATCCCTGAATACAAAATCGCCGAACCCAAAATTGCTAACGATAAAATTATCCAAATCTTTCAGAAGTGTCTCAGACTCTTTACCGATAAAAGTACAATTTACTTTTTTGGCATCTTTATAATGATTCGGGTTTGTGGATTGGAGTAATACAGGTATGTTAAAATCTTTTTGACGGATATATTCCACCAATTTCACACCGGCATTTTTATCCAATTTATTATTTTTTGGAAACCTTACATCTGATATAATTCCCAGAATATTTTGTTGATATTTATTGTAATAAGCGATGGCATCTTCATAATTAGATACCAGAATAATCTTTGGCCGGGCACGGAATAACAATAACCGATCGGTATCAGACAAACTTTTATTAATCAGATCCCGGGCATGCTTTAAAGCGATTTGATAAATAAGTGGCATGAGGGTTGAATAGTATCTTGGACTGTCTTCCACCACCAGGATACATCGAATATTTGCAATTTTATAATCCCGTTTAATATTTCTTTTGTCTTCATAATATTTGATAATTGCAGGAAACACATTGGCATTCCCGGACCAAATAAAGATTTTGTCTATCGATTTTTCGATACCGATAACTGGAAGCTGTTTTATTTCTGACGGGTCAAAAGCGAGAAGGATAACCGGTTTTTTTGGATAGAGGTCCTTGACTTTTTCGCCAAAAGTAACCGGATCCATATCTGCAATTCGCATCATAACAATGACCATATCATATTTTCGATGAGATAGCATATCCATCGCTTCACTGGCGCTCTTAGCATGCCAGACACGGGGAGCATAACTCAGATTCATCCCAATGTATTCATAAAGAATTTGTTGGGTTAGGCGGCCATCTTCTTCCAAAATGAACGCATCGTAAGGGCTTGCGACCAACAGTATTTCATGGACGCGATGCAGCATTAAATCTTGAAAATTAAGGGTGGATTTTGATTTTGAAGCCATTGTATACTTGTATGAAAATACCGCCTCTCAACTATCGATATAAATAGAATTTTATGTAGATTCAACCGATGAATTATTTACAATCTTCCGGTAATATAATGATGAAGTTGGTATTCCTCAATTTTTGTCTATCCTGCAATAAGGATATAGATCATGCCAGTCTATGTAATTCATGTTTAGGTAGGTTGGAAAAAACTACCCTTGATTGGGAAGAACGACTTCAAAATATGGAAAATGCTTTTGTAACTTCCCGCCCTTGAAAGGATTGAAAGTCGGAATTGTTGATTATGTTTTAACTACGGGTACAACCATGTCTACCTGTACAAAAGCGCTTAAAAATAAATAATGGTACCGTACATGTGATAGCCGTTACCTTAGCAACGCCGATCATTAACTAATAGAAAAACCTCGTGATAAAATCTCTCAAAACATTTGACTTAAAAGGTAAACGTGTCCTCATACGGGTTGATTTTAATGTACCGATAGAAAATGATCGTGTTGTTGATGATTTCCGAATTAAGGCGACAATTCCCACAATTCAATATTGTCTAAAGGCAGGTGCCAATATAGTTTTGATGTCCCATTCAGGTCGTCCCAATGGTCAAGTCGATTCCGAATTAAGTCTTATTCCCACGGGAGAAACATTGGCAGATTTATTGGAAATGCCTATAAAGTTTTCTGGTGATTGTATATCAGAAGATGCTCACGATGTATCTCTCAGTCTTCGTGGCGGGGAGATACACTTATTGGAAAATTTACGATTTTATTCAGAAGAAAAAAATAATGATTCAATTTTTAGTGCCCAGTTGGCAAAACATGGTCAAATATATATTAATGATGCTTTTGGTACTGCCCATCGTGCCCATGCATCGAATGTAGGTGTCACCAAACATTTTTCACATAAAGGTATGGGTTTTCTGGTCGAAAAAGAATTACAATATTTATCGGAAGCAATGATTAAACCTGAGAGACCATTAACAGTGATTTTGGGTGGTGCAAAAATTGATACCAAATTAAATTTGATCAGACATTTTGCAGGAATGGCTGATTATATTCTTATTGGTGGCGGAATGGCGTTCACTTTTTTGCAGGCGCAAGGTAAGGATATTGGTAATTCATTGGTTGATCAATCCATGCTTCCTACAGCAAAAGCTATTATGTCAAGAGCGCGTGGAAAAACCAAATTGATATTCCCAACAGATTTCGTATGTGCCGCATCCATGGAGTACAGTCAACAGGCAGAAATTCATAAAGTGGGAGAAATTCCAGATAAATCAATGGGATTGGATATTGGACCTGAAACAATCAGCAATTTTTCGGAAATAATTCTAAAATCAAAAACGATTATATGGAATGGTCCCATGGGCGTATTTGAAGTGGATGGGTTTCATCGAGGAACACAAAAAATTGCTGAAAGAATGGCGGATGTTACCGTCAATGAAACAATAACCATTATTGGGGGTGGAGAGTCTGCTGCAGCCGTTAATAAATTTGGATTGATGAATAAAGTAAGTCACGTTTCTACCGGCGGTGGTGCATCATTAGAACTGTTATCGGGGAATTCATTACCCGCCATTTATTCATTGGAGTTATAGGATGAAAATTAAACCAATTGTTGCTGGAAACTGGAAGATGCATAAATCACTTTCCGAGGGGGTTTCTTTCGTCGATAAAATCCAAAATCGAATATTGGATAAGGAAAAAGTGAAGGTTATATTCTGCCCGCCTTTTAATTCGCTCTTTTCCATAGTTGATGTATTGGATGGCACATCTTTAAGTGTGGGGGCCCAAAATGCCCATCACGAGTCCCAGGGAGCATTCACGGGAGAAATCTCTGTTGAAATGTTGAAATCCATGGGGGTTCAGTATGTGATTATTGGTCATTCTGAACGTCGCCATATTTTTGGCGAAACGGATGGATGGATTAATCAAAAGATTCATGCAGTGTTAAATGGAGAACTCACACCTATTTTTTGCATTGGTGAAACATTAGTAGATCGGCAGATGAGTCAAACAAATGAAATACTTTATCACCAAATAAAGTTGGGCTTAGAAGGAGTCGAATCCATCGATGCGGAAAGATTGATTGTTGCCTATGAGCCCGTATGGGCTATTGGTACGGGAGAAACTGCATCCAAGGATCAGGTAGAAGAGGCACATGGATATGTGAAGTTAATACTGGATGCTGAGTTTGGTCATAGCTCCAGTGAAGTACCCATCCTCTATGGTGGATCCGTGAATGAAAACAATGCTTCGGAACTAATTCAAACGGCGGGTGTGGATGGATTTCTGATTGGCGGCGCGAGTTTAAAAGAGGATAGTTTTTGTAGCATAATAGACCAAGTAACAAATTATTATAAAGGATAAATCGTGTTAGGATTCTTAATTACAATTCATGCAATTATCAGTTTGTTACTGATAATAGTCGTATTAATGCAAGCCAGTCAGGGCGGCGGATTAGCCGGATCTATTGGCGGACAGACAACCAATGCCATCTTTGGCGGACGGGGCGCTGCAACTGCATTAAGTAAAATAACAACATATCTTGCTGTCTCTTTCATGGGATTAGCACTGCTTATTAGTCTAATCGGTTCACCAGATACTTCTGGTGGAAGTTCAGTTATTGAACAAGCTCAGGAAGAACGAACATTAGCCCCCGCATCAGAGGTGTTAAATTTGCCAACGGCACCGGTAAAGGATATTAATAAAAATCAATAAAAAACTGGCCGAAGTGGTGGAATTGGTAGACACGCATGCTTGAGGGGCATGTGAGGGAAACCTTGTGCCGGTTCGAGTCCGGCCTTCGGCACACAATTAATTAAAAATGAGGAAATAAAATATTATGTTGAAAAGAATATTGATTATTTTATTATTGGCGAGCATTACATTGGCTCAGTCCCCAGTTGATTTGTATAATTCAGCCATTGCCAGTATAGAGGCCGGAGAGTTTACAGAAGCGGAAAATGGCTTTAATGAAGCTTTGAAAGTGGACCCCACATTTGCACCTGCCTATGCAGGCCTTTCCAAAGTTGCCATTCGGAATGGTGACTTAAAAAAAGCGGGTGATCTATTAAAAGAAGCAATTTCTGCCGATGAGGAAAACAAAGAATTACGTGCGGAATTTGATCGATTAAGCGAGCTCAATACCCTCATGAGTAAAGGTAACAAATCGATGAATAATGGTGAAGCAGATAATGCGTTTGAATCATTTCGAATTGCCCATGAAAAGTTCCCAAATTATCCAGAATCAGTATTAAATATGGGATTAGTTCATTTCCGCAAAAAGGAATACTTAATTGCTGTGGATTATTTTCGCGAAACATTGGCCTTGAATTCCGAACATAAAACAGCATTAGCTGCCATTAGTAATGTAGCAAAAAATTATTTTAATACTGGGAATCAATCCTATAAAAGGGGCGATCTTGAAGGTGCACTTAGTTCTTATAGAAAAGTCTTAGACATTGATGGTACATTTTATCAATCATACTACCAAATTGGTGTCATTCTATCAAAGATGGGAGACAAAGATGCTGCAGTGGTATCTTATGAAAAAGCTTTAGGCATCAATCCACAATTTTATAAAGGGTATTTTGCTTTAGGATTAGCCAAAAAATCAATGGGAGATACGGATGAAGCAATTAGTGCTTTAGAATCAGCAGTGGATATTTATCCCGGCTATGATAAAGCTTACGGTGCCATGGGTGATATATATATTGATGCAAAAAATTTTAAAAAAGGTAAACAAGTGTTGAATATGGCGATTACAGTAAATCCAAATTATGCGAAAGGATATGCAAGTTTGGGAATCCTTTCTAGTGAGGAACAAAACTGGGAAAAGGCTATTGGTCATTTAACAATGGCTACCACATTAGATGGCCGTGATGCAATGAGTTTCTTTCGTTTGGCCGGTGCGTATAATGCAACCGGGGATTGTGATGGTGCAAAAGATGCAGCACGTAATTGTACGGCAATAAAAAGTCGATTTGGTGGTGGATGGTTCGAATTGGGAATTGCCGAGTGGTGTGGTGGCAGAGGTAATAAAACGGGTGCAATAAATGCATTCGAAAAAGCAAGAAATGATCGTGCATGGAGAAAAATGGCTGAATATGAAATGGATAAAGTCAAAAACCCCCAGAAATACGAAAAATAAAATTCTGTTACTTTAAATTATAAAGTATGATTAAAGCAATTATATTTGATTTAGATAATACACTGCTTGATTTTGTCAAGATGAAACAGTTTTCCGTCAAAGCCGCAATTACGGCCATGAATGAAGCTGGGCTGGAGGTTGATGAAAAAAAAGCCTATGAGGATATTTTTGATTTATATATAGAAAGAGGTTGGGAGAACCAACAGGTATTTGACGATTATTTAAATCAAACTGTTGGTGAAGTCAGTAACAAGATCCTTGCAGCGGGTATTGTATCCTACCGTCGCGCTAGAGAGGCCACATTATTAGTGTATCCCAATGTGAATAAAACAATAATTCAATTGATCAAAATGGGCATTAATTTGGCGGTAGTCTCCGATGCTCCAAGCCGTGAAGCCTGGATGCGTTTATATTACCTGAATTTACATCATGTATTTGATCCGGTCTTGACTTTTGATGATACTGGAGTACGTAAGCCTTCCCCTAAACCTTTTCAAATGGCATTGGATTACTTAAAAATTAAGCCGAATGAAGCAATTATGATTGGGGACTGGCCTGAACGAGATGTGGTTGGGGCAAAAGAAATTGGGATGAAAACAATTTTTGCCCGCTATGGCGATACATTTGGAACTGTAGACTCCGGTGCGGATTGGGATGTGAATAATGTATATGAAGTCGTTAATATTATCAAGGAGTTGAACGACGTCTAAATCCTTCATTGGAACGGATATCGTTTCAGTAAAACGAATTTCCCGATTGCTGGAAAATAACGGCGATCGTTTTAAACGAAAATCTTTTTCTTCAAAGGAAATTATTTATTGTGATAGGAAGTCCAATCCATTCATTCATTATGCTGGACGATTCGCCGCCAAAGAAGCGGTTAAAAAATGTTTTTATTCCTCCGGATTAACGAATCAAATTGCATTCAGTAGTATTGAAATTTTGCCTAAAGATAGCGGGGCACCGGTCGTATCGTCTATTTTAAATTATAAATATGATCAATTAATAGTTAGTATTTCTCATGAATCGGAATACGCCGTTGCCATGGCAATGCTGGTGGTGTAAATGCGTGTACTTACTGGAAAACAAGCAAAACAATTAGACCGATTAACTATGGAAAATCATGGTATTTCCGGAAAAATTCTCATGAGGAATGGAGGCCAAAAACTCGCGGAATTTATTCGTTCTAATTTGATGAATATCCACAATCCAAACATTGGAATTGTCTGCGGTAAAGGGAATAATGGGGGGGATGGATTCGCCGCCGCCTATATCCTGAATAAATGGGGATATAGAATAACAATTTATTCATTAGTGCATAACAATGAAATAACAGGCGATGCTAAAATATTTTTGGATCAATGCGAAAAAAATGGACTCTCAATTATATACAATACTGATATTCCCACCTCAAAACCTGATTTTGACTTAATGGTTGATGCAGTGCTGGGAACTGGTTTTTCTGGAATTATCAGGGATAATACGATTCCGTGGATTCAATGGATGAATGATTGCAAACAAATAATTTCTGCTGACATACCTTCGGGTGTAAATGCTGCGACCGGTACGGCAGATATTCACGCCGTAAAAGCTGACAACACTGTATCTATGGGGTATCCAAAATTAGGTATGTCAATTGAACCAGGAAGAAGTCATTCAGGAGACATCCATTCTGTGGATATTGGTTTTCCGGAAATTCTTGATGAATTAGATGGTCGATCCTGGACAGTTATTTCACATGAAGATATTAAAACCATATTAAGACCGATGGAGAAATCGACTCATAAGCACGTTCAAGGAAAAATACTATTTCTCGCCGGATCAATTGGTATGACTGGGGCAGCATATTTAACAACCATGGCAGCGTTAAGAAGTGGCTCTGGGTTGACGGTTACATGTGCGCCAGCATCATTGAATGGAATATATGAAGAAAAAATTACAGAGGGGATGACGATTCCATGCGAGGATGACAAATTGGGCTTTTTTACTGAATCAAATTATGACACCATTATGAAATGGGTAGATTGGTGTGATGTCATTGCCATTGGGCCCGGGTTAGGTCAGGATGATCGTACGAGTGCATTGGTAAAAACTTTAGTAAAGACTATTGACAAACCCATGGTAATTGATGCGGACGGATTAAGACCATTTTATAATTATCCTGAATTATTTAAGGAGATACAATCCGAATTTGTTATAACTCCCCATGTGGGTGAACTCTGTCAATTATCGGATATTTCTTCTAAATTAATAACAAATGATTTTCCGGGAAGTATCGATAAATTCATGTCCAATTTCCCTGGTGTTTTGGTGGCTAAATTTGCACCTTCTTTGGTTGCATGGAAAGGTCAAGGTTCTGTTAATTCAACCGGGAATCCTGGGCTGGCTACGGCTGGCACCGGAGATGTGTTAACAGGGATGATTGCCTCTTTCATAGCCCAGGGATTCAGCATGGTTGAGGCAGCAAAATTAGGAATTTATACTCATGGGAAGGCAGCAGATCAATTGGCAAATAAAAGTAGTCAACGTGGTTTAATTGCTAGCGATTTATTAAGTCAATTAGGGATGGTACTTCGGGATTATGAATCATAAAACGTATCGAATATTATTGGTGGCTTATATGCTTGTCATTTTGAGCATATCCAGTGTGCCAGTCCAGAGTATACCAAAAACATGGCTACTCACATGGGATAAATTGATCCATATGGTTGAGTACTTTATTTTGGGAATATTGGCCATGAAAAGTATGGAATCAATTTCGTATCGCACTTTAATGATTGTGGTACCGCTTGGCATTCTGTTTGGCGGCTTGGATGAATATCTGCAATCGTTTATTTCGGGCCGGTTCTCCAGCGGATGGGATGTATTAGCTGATACAATTGGTATTATTATTGGTTCATTACTCGTTTTGGGAAATAGAAAAAAATGATACACCGCCTTTTTATTAAGAATTTTGCAATCATTGATGCCTTATCGCTTTCGATGAAAAAAGGATTAACGGTGATTACAGGTGAGACTGGTTCAGGGAAATCACTCATTTTAAAATCCATGGGAATTACTTTAGGTGGAAATGGGGATAAAACAGACGTAAGAAGCGGAGAAGAAAAGGCCATTGTTGAAGTAGAATTGGCCATAGAAGGAAAAGAAAAAATACTGCGGAGAATCATAAGTAAAGGTGGCCGGACCCGATCTTTTATGGATGATGAACCCATGGCCGAACAGGATTATCGTGATTCAGTAGTTTCTTTTGCAGATTTTCATGGACAGCATGAACAGCAATATATTATGAACCCTGCCACGCATATTGACTTTTTAGACAGCTTTTGTGATTCGAATAATATGGTTCAAAAAATTGAAGAGACCTATCTGGATTTAACGCAAACAATGAAGAAATTAGATACCTTGAATGAAAAGCAAAAAGATGCCGTCAATCAAAAAGAATTGCTTCAATTTCAAGTTCAGGAAATTCAATCAATAGATCCTCAAATAGATGAAGATATTAAGCTGGGGAAAGAATTTAAACGGCTAAACCATGTTGAAGAGTTAGTTTCGACTATCCAGAGATTGAACCAATCATTAACGGAAAATGATCATTCGATTTATCGACAACTTGCATCAACAGTAGATGAGCTAAGCCGATTATCAAAATATGATGAATCGTTGAATCGTTACATTGAATCTATTAACGAAGCATCAGTCTCGATTCAGGATACATCGGCTGAATTAATTCACCATATTGAATCAATGGAACTGGATCAAAACCATCTAAAAGAAGTGGAGGAGCGTCTGCAAGTCATAGAAGGCTTAAAACGAAAATATGGCGGATCGATTGATGGCGTTTATTTATTTATTCAAGAATCGGAAAAAGAATTAGATGAATTATCCGGTTTAGATAAAGCTATATCCAGTTTAGAATCTGATAAAAACTATTTAAAAAGTCGCTACCAAAAATATGCAGATCAGCTCCATAGCATTCGGATGAAATATTCAAATAAAATTGGATCTAAAATAGAAAATGAAATGGCATTGTTGAATATGGCAGGTGCAAAGTTTGAAGTGCAAATAAAGCAACATAATGATTCTGGAAGTCTCATTGTGCATGAAGGGCAACCTGTAAAGTTTGGCCCAAAAGGATATGATCAAGTTGCGTTTTTTCTCAGTGCAAATCCCGGGGAACTTCCGAAACCATTAACAAAAATTGCTTCTGGGGGTGAAGTTTCCAGAATCATGTTGGCGATTAAATCAGTTCTTAAAAAGTATGACCCGGTGGATACGCTGATCTTTGATGAAATAGATTCAGGTATTTCTGGGCAGGCAGCAGAAAAAGTGAGTGAAGCTTTAGAAAAATTGAGCAAGGATAAGCAAGTCATCTGTATTACGCATCTTCCACAAATTGCCTCTAGGGCTGATCATCATTTATACATTCATAAATCAATTCATGAAAAGAAAACATCTGTGACTGCCCTGTATTTAAATGACGAAGAAAAATTAAAAGCAATTGCAGAATTATTTAGTGGAGAAATTGTTACAAGAGAAGGACTAACTTCTGCTCAACAATTTATGGATCAAGCGCGTGGATAAATTTATTATTAATGGGGGTGCCAGTCTCAGGGGTGATGTAGAAATAAGCGGCGCTAAAAATGCTATTTTGCCCATCATGGCTGCTGTTCTCTTGGCTGATGGAAAATCTAAGCTTGATAATGTACCCGATTTAAAAGATACGCGAACCATGGTCCGATTATTAAATATGGTCGGCGCCAAAACAAATTTCAATGAAAACTCTTTAACTATTGATGCCTCAACGGTAGATACCTTGGAGGCTCCTTATGATTTAGTAAAAACCATGCGTGCTTCTTTTTATGTGATGGGGCCACTCTTAGCCCGATTTGGTGAGGCACGGGTATCCCTTCCCGGCGGTTGCGCGTGGGGACCTCGGCCAGTAGATTATCATTTAAAAGGATTTGAAAAACTTGGTGCAGAAATAATATTGGAAGATGGGTACATCATTGCACGGGCAAAAAAACTGAAGGGTGGGAAAATTCATTTTGAAATACCCTCGGTCGGCGCAACAGGTAATATTGTTATGGCGGCTGTTTTGGCAGAGGGAGTGACTCAAATTACCAATGCAGCACGGGAACCTCATATCGTGCAGTTATGTGATGTGTTGAATGATATGGGTGCCCAGATAGAAGGCGTGGGAACCCATGAATTAACCATACATGGTGTTGATTCGTTAAATCCGATTGAAGTTAAGATTATTCCAGATATGATTGAAGCTGGAACATTCCTCATGGCGGGGGCTATTTTGGGAAATATTACAGTAAACAATGTATATCCAGACCATCTATCCATTGTGTTACAAAAGCTGGAACAGGCTGGATGTACTATTCATGTAGATGACGATACAATTTCTATTGAAAAAGCCGACAATTTAGAAGCAGTGGATATGACGACTGACGTTCACCCCGGTTTTCCTACGGATCTTCAGGCACAATGGATTGCGCTCATGTCGGTGGCATCTGGTTCGAGCGTTATTACGGATAAAATCTATCATGATCGATTTTCACACGTACCGGAATTGGTACGTCTTGGGGCAAATATCTCTATGGAAAATAATGTGGCTTTCGTTCGCGGTGTGGATAAATTACGGGGCGCACAAGTAATGTCAACCGATATTCGGGCCAGTGCTTCCCTGGTGATTGCAGCGTTGGTGGCAGAGGGGAAATCTACCATAAGCCGCATTTACCATATTGACAGAGGTTATGAAAAAATTGAGGAAAAATTTAAAAGTCTGGGCGCTGATATTCAGCGGGAATGCGATTAAAGAAAGAATGGGATTCATTTGATAATTATACTTAAAATTCAGGCTTTTACCGGAAAGGAATTATTATGCGCATTGTTATAATTGGGGTTGGTGAGGTAGGATTTCACGTCGCAAAAGCATTAAGTGAAGAAAATCATGACATTGTTGTTATGGATATCGATCCAGCAAAATGTAGACGTGCCACAGAAAGCTTAGATGTAATTGTAGTGGAAGGTAATGGCGCGAGTCCACGGAATCTTTCAGCAGCCAATGTTCAAGATGCAGATTATGTTTTATGTTTAACAAGAGTAGATGAAGTTAACTTAATTGCATCTCAACAAGCTCATGAACTTGGTGCAAAAAAAATAATTGCCCGATTGAGAAATCAACAGTATACAACTAGAGATTCTATAATTAAACCAGAAAAATTTGGCATCGATTTAGTTATTCATCCAGAGAAAGAAGCTTGTAAGGAGATTGTTCAATTGGTCCGTCATTCTTATGCAACGCAGGTGATGGATTTTGAAGGCGGAAGAGTCGAAATGATAGGGATTCGTCTAGATGAAAATTCACCAATTATTGGTAAATCAGTGAGTGAAATTTGTGAAGAAGATCAAAATTTTAAGTTTGGCATTATTACAGTTTTAAGAGACGGAGAATCCCATGTTCCTTGGTCTGATTATAT
>Ga0315339_1000640_pt1 | contig 40251 bp, 38 predicted proteins | sample ASW17metaG_FD_204514 | JGI IMG/M metagenome (GOLD analysis project Ga0315339, IMG submission 204514) | Ammonia-oxidizing marine archaeal communities from Pacific Ocean, United States - ASW #17 | ecosystem: Environmental > Aquatic > Marine > Oceanic | place: USA: California | collected 2016-12-05 | reverse complement strand
TCTTTAATAAGATGTTGGTTATTTTCTAATAATTCAGGTATTTGCTCATGACAAACAAAATTCAATGGAGATGGACAGAAATTATAAGGATCTTTTATTTTAAAATTTTGCGCATAATGAGCTGATAATGTTGCTAAAAAAGGTGAAGAATTTTTTTGCTTAACTAAACTGTCTAATTTTTGTTTGAATTGATCATATTTCTCGAGCTTATAAAGACAATATAATATCCTCTCCTCCCAATCACCAATTTGAGCAGATTCAAAATATTGAATAGCTTCAATAAAAGCTTTATTGTCATATAAAAAAATACCTAATTGGTAATTTGATCTTGGATGGGAAGAATTAACTTCGACGGCCATTCTTAAAAATCGATTGGCTTCTTTAATGTTTCCTTCATGCCATAAAGCATCGCCAAGATCTGAATAAAATTCAGCTTCTCCTGAGCCTATTTCAACAGCCCTTCTATAATGTTTAATAGACAATGATAGATTTCCTAGATTTCTATAAGCACCTGCAATATTATAATTACCCCTTGCATCTTCAAAAATTGTTAAGGATTTTTTAAAAAAAGAAATTGCCTCATCTAACTTTCCTTGCAATTGCTTGATAGTACCAATATTGCCAATAGCTTCATAAAATCCAGGTTGAAACTTTATTGCTTGCTCATATGAATTAATTGCTGAATCATAATCATATTGACTTTGGTAAGTAATTCCCAAATTAAAAAAAGCTTCCGTAAAGCTAGGGTTGAGTTCGATTGCCTTTTTGTAATGACTTATTGCGTCTTTATTGCTATTCATTGCGTATAACATAGCCCCTAAATTGAACTGTAATTCCGGGATATTTGGATTAATACTTATTGCATTTTGATAAGAACTCACCGCACCCTCTAAATCCCCTTGAGCTTCTTGACATACTCCTAATATATTGTGAAGTAATAATTCTTTTGGGTATTCTTTAATTAATTTTCTTGCCATTTCAGCAGCAGCCTCAATATTTCCCTGCTTATGAAGCATCATTAGCTCTTGTGTTTTTTGAGAAGATAGTTGCTTCATAACGACTTTTTTAAAATTAATTACCTAGGAATTAAAGCATATTTCTTTAAATAAAAGAACAATGTTTTTATCTAAATGTTAAAATATCTAAATTACAACAAATAAAGCTTTTAATCTAACCCCGTATGTTAAGCCCAAATTTTATAGACCTCATAGGTGCATTCTTATTCTTTATAGCAATTATTCATACTTTTTCTACTAAATATTTTGAGCATCTTGCTTATACCAATCCAAGATATTCAGGAATTTTACACTTATTAGGTGAAATAGAGATTGTTTTCGGCTTCTGGGCAATGGTTCTAGTTCTCTTTATGTTTGGTATTGAAGGTAAGGATTCAGCTATTAATTATGTTGAATCAAGAAATTTTACTGAGCCCATGTTTGTTTTTGTAATTATGGTTATAGCCGCCACTAGGCCTATACTTCAATGTGTACAAATAATTATTATGAATTTGGTCAAACTTATCCCAATAAAAAAAGAGATTTCCATCTACTTTCTTTTATTATGCTTTGTACCTCTTCTTGGTTCTTTTATTACCGAACCAGCTGCAATGACATTAGCCGCAATGTTATTAAGTAAAAATTATTTTGGTAAAAAAACATCTACTAAGTTTAAATATGCAACCTTAGGGGTGTTATTTGTTAATATTTCTATTGGAGGTACGCTTACCCCTTATGCTGCCCCACCAGTATTAATGGTAAGTAACACATGGAATTGGGATATATGGTTTATGCTTTCAAATTTCGGTTGGCGTTCTGCACTGGCTGTTTTAATTAATACAATCGGAATAATCTATATATTTAAACAAAGCTTTAAAGATATAGTCTTTAAAGAAAATAAAAATGAAATGCCGGTGCCTTTTCTGGTTATTTTAGTCCATTTATTTTTTCTTATAAATGTTGTACTTTTTGCTCATCACTCAGCTATCTTTATGGCTCTTTTCCTCTTTTTCTTGGGTTACACTTCAGCCTACAAAGACCACCAAAATGATTTAATACTAAATGAAGCTTTATTGGTAGCCTTTTTCCTTGCTGGCTTAGTTGTTCTAGGCGGAGCTCAGCAATGGTGGCTAGAGCCAACTCTGATGTCAATGGACTCAACCACCGTTTATTTTGGTGCTACCATCCTTACAGCTTTTACAGATAATGCGGCTCTAACTTATTTAGGTTCTCTGGTTGTAGGGTTAACAGAGGAGTTTAAAATAGCACTTGTAGCAGGTGCAGTTACTGGGGGTGGCTTAACTATAATTGCCAACGCACCAAATCCGGCTGGGGTTGCTATACTTCGTCATAACTTCTCTGAAAAAAGTATACATCCAATAGGGTTATTATTAGGTGCGCTTCCACCTACACTTGTAGCAATAATTATGTTTAGATTATTTTAAAATATGTTAGATAAGGATAATACTTTGGAATATAACTATAAAATTCTTTCTCAAGAAAGAAAAAAGAAAAAAATTTCTCAAGAACATGCTTCTATTCAAATTACTCTAAGTGTTAGTCAAATCAAATCACTAGAAAATAATCTTGACTCTGGATTTATTAATGATCACTTTAAGATTCTATCTCTAAAACGTTATGCTAAATTTCTAGAAATTGATTTTAATAAAATTATCCCACCAAAAGATACCCATTTAGATAAATATATTGCTGAAGAACAAATTGTTGGTGAAGTTGAAGATGATCTTCCGCTGGATACACCACCTAAACTAAACAAGGTAAAAATATCAAAAATAGGTACCCTTATAGGACTGACGACAAAAAATGATCTTCCGCTGGATACACCACCTAAACGAAACCTAAAAATACCGAAAATAGGTACCCTTATAGGACTGACAATATTAGGCTTAATATTAACCATCTTCTTTACTCAATCTAATAAAGACAAAACCCCTGATCTTGAAATAGTTATTGGTGATGTTAATATTGCTAAAGAAGCGCTTATGGATAATGATGTCTCGGCTCCCGTAAATAAAGATTTTATTCAGAATGAAAAGGTAGCCACAGTCTCCAAAGAAAATGCTCAGGAAATCGAAAATAAATCTAACATTATTCCAATTGAATTCTTATGCTCAATTAAATCTGCCCCTATGGATAAAATTTGGTCACGTGCAAACCCAGAAAAACCCGCGACTTATTTTCATATGATCTCTCAAGAAAAACAGTCTATTTGCACCATAGATAACCGAGGTATATTTAAACAATATGATCTAGGTGAGGGTGGAAAAATTACTCACCGAGGTGAGGCTCCCTTTAAAATTCAGCTAAATCCTTCCATTAGTGAATTATATTTTCAAGGCTGGAAAGTCATCTTAAATGAGAATGAGAATTTTATTCAGCTCAATCCAGTTGAAATGGCTATAGAAATTAATGATTAGAAACTTCTTCTCTAACATAATACTACTAAAAATGTATACTCAATAAAGTACAATTAAAGTGTTGACAATAAAATTAAAAAAAGGCAAAGTATTTTAAACCTAGTAAAAATGGGTGAAAGAGCAGAACAGTCATAAGATATAGGAAGTGCTTAGTTTGTGTACTAATTAATATTAAATCTAATTTTTGGAGGAACGGCATGAATAAAGGTGAATTAATTGAAGCAGTTGCAAACGCAACAGGATCAACAAAAGCAGATGCAGGTCGAGCAATTGATGCAACAGTTGACTCAATTACTGGTGCATTAAAGAAAGGCGATACTGTAACATTAATAGGTTTTGGTACATTCAAAACTGCTAAGAGAGCAGCTAGAGCTGGCCGAAATCCACAAACAGGTGCCGCTCTACAAATTCCAGCACGTACTGTGCCGTCTTTTAAAGCAGGTGCAGCACTTAAAGCAGCCGTAAACTAATAAATAACTTTCTTTAATTAAAAAAACACCCTTAAGGGTGTTTTTTTGTACTTTATCTTTACCTACATACCACAATGATCACATTTTCCTTTGACAGTTGAAAATCCTTTAATTGTCGATAGGCCAATTACCCCTTCAAAGTCAGCACCATCAACATCAGCATCAGTTAAATCAGCACCAGTTAAATCAGCACCTCTTAAATCAGTTTTAACTAGCTCTGCTCGATACAAATTAGTATTTCTTAAGTTAGCTCCTCGCAAATCTCCAAAAATAAAACTTGCTATATTAAGATCAGCACCCTCAAAATTAGCCTTTAAAAAATTACCACCGGAAGAATCAAATTTCATTTGCCCCATAGGTTGATTGCCTACATCCAAACCTAATCTACCTTTTATAAGAATAGCTCCTGACATATCAACATCTCCAAGTGTACCAATGATACGTGCATTAGTTAAATTAGCTCCCTTAAAAACTGTTTTACCAAAAATTGGTTGAAAGATAGTAGATTCAGCTAAATTAGCCCCAGTAAAGTTAGCTTTTTCAAGACGGGCTAAATTTAAATATGCTCTCTGTAAATTCCCTCCAGATAAATTTGCACCTCTTAAATCTGCACCAAAAAAGCTAGTATTAACCATTACACAATGAGTTAAATCTTTGCCCTTAAAATCTAAATACCCAACATCTGTATTAGATAAGTCACAATCTGGATCATTTAATAATTCGTCAGCCATCTTTTGTGAAATTTTACTTCTGGTATCACTTTTATTCTTACTATAGAAAGCATTGGCTTTGGCTAAAATAGCTTTAGAATCATTTAAGAAAACTGATTTTGAAGTTTTATTCCCAAAGCAATATTTTTTACCTTCAAAATTCGAATTAACAGAGCAATCCGTTTTATAAAAATTACCCTCGGCTAAGCTCGTAGTGCAATATTGTTCAAGCTCAGCAGCTTTAAGTGGAAGAATTAAAATTAACAATAACAATAACAAATATTTATTTTTCATAGGTCTACCTATATTATATAAATTAAACTACTAATTAATTATAGACTCAAAAAAAACTATATAGTTTATTTTAAATTAAAGGAGAAAATTTAGAATGAGTACCGTATTGATTACCGGAGCAAACAGAGGATTAGGGTATGAGTTTGTTAAACAATATAGCGAAAAAGGTTTTAATATTTTTGCTTGTTGTCGAAATATAGATAAAGCCAAGAACCTTAAAGAATTAGCAGAAGTTTCAAGCAATATTAAAATCTATGAATTAAATGTTGACGATATTAAAACAATTAAAAGTCTCTCACAACAATTACAAGATGAAAAAATTGATGTGCTAATAAATAATGCTGGGATTTATCGGTCAAGTACTGTTGGAAACATCAACTATGATGAATGGTTGGAAAGTTTTAAGGTTAACACTATTGCTCCATACCAAATGGTTGAAAATTTTTTAGATCAAATAATAAATGGTAATTTAAAGAAAGTTGTATCTATAACCAGCAAAATGGGCAGTATCGATGATAACACTAGTGGGGGGTCGTATATTTATCGAAGTAGTAAAACTGCTCTGAATAGTATGATGAGATCTTTGACTCATGATCTTAAAAATCAAGGTATAGCTACTTTAACTCTCCATCCAGGCTGGGTAAGGACAGATATGGGAGGCCCTGGAGGCTGGATTGACACATTTGAAAGCGTTCAAGGTATGATTAAACAAATTGATAAACTAACGATTGATGATTCAGGAAAATATATAGACTATGCAGGAAAATCTATTAATTGGTGATCAAAATATAAAATATAAAGAAGCGTCAGACTTTCTTTCTAAATTGGATCCTGACTGGAAAAGTTTAATAAAAAAAAAGGGAGTTTGCAACCTTAAGATAAGCCATAATTTAGAGCCTTACCAGTCTTTAATAAAATCAGTTATTTTTCAACAATTACATCCAAAAGCAGGAAATGCTATTTTTGGGCGTTTCTTACTAATATTTAATAGTAAATTTCCAGATGACAAATCTATTTTAGAAAAATCTTCTATTGAAATAAAATCATGTGGATTATCTCAAAATAAATTATTAGCCATTCTAGAAATAGCATCACAAAGTGCTAGTAAAAAATTACCAACATCAAATGAGATAATTAAAATGAGTGATAATGAAATAATTAAATTATTTACAACAATTAAAGGTATTGGGGAATGGACAGTCCAAATGCTTTTAATATTTAACCTTGGTAGGTTAGATATTATTCCTAAAAATGATTTGGCTATTAGAAAAAATTACCGAAAACTTAAAAGATTGACCAATCCAATTACGCCTAAAGAAATTACAAGAATTTCTACCATTTGGAGCCCCTATCGATCAGTTGCTTCTTGGTATTTATGGCAAGTTGACTAAGAAGCCGCCTATAAGGCGACTTCTCTATAAACTCACTATTGATTTATTATGATTTATCAACGCAATAAGTAATAAGCTCTTTTTGTGATTGTTCAACCACATCTAACATTTTTACTTTTTTAATTGACTTCACAATTTGAGTCTGAGCCTTGCATGCAAGATCAAAATTACCTTTATCTTTTGCAAAACTAGTCAGACTTTGTAACCTTATTATTTTTTTAAAATCTTCTGTTTCAACTGCATTTAAAGGATTCAGGAAGGATAATATTGTTAGAATTAGAACTACTTTGGCTTTCATTATTTTTCCTTTTGGGATAATTGTTAGTAATATTTGTCAACTTTTGATCGACAAATACATAGTAAACAAAATTTGTTTCTAAATTATGTCAGAACCCGCTTAATTTAAATCAACAATTAATGCTCTTTGTACCTTTGGAGGAACTATTATTTCTGTTTTATACAAATCATGATCGATACCAAATATAATTGGTAAGCCAACCTTTATATTAGTAATCATATCTTTTGTTAGCTCAAAACGCATAAAATGCACAGCTGAAGTTTTATCTTCAGTTTCACGATCCATATCCTCATTAGCAATTGCGTATACCTTCTCACTTTCTTCAACTTTGATCCAAATAGATCTCTCTACACCAATAAGCTTCGCTAAAGCCGCTTTTCTCTCATGAACGTCGGTATATTCAATCATAAAAGTTGCTTTCCAATTAGCGCCTTCAGGGATAAGTGTGTTGTATACATCTAACTCTTGTTGAATTCCTTCTGCTTCAAAGATTCTTTCGATTCTAAGCATCTCCTGCACTTGGTATTGCATAGTAAGGGCATCTTCAAAATAAAGTACTGCATGATTATTAAATGCTAAGCGTCTATTTTTCTTATGATTCATAACTCTTTCTCTAAATTCATTTCTAATTTCTGAATATTTTTCTAAACTAAATAAATCTTTTTTACTTAAAAGTGTCATTTTACTTTTCCGTTAATTATTAAATATTGTATGCTTTTCTAAGCAACGAAATAGGATGTTCTGGCTCTTTACCATTATTCATAATGTGGCCAATATGATGTCCAGCCATCGCACAATCGCTTCCATAATGCTCAGGCTCTGCTTTATTAATTTTTCTTACTACTGGTTTAACAATCTTTACAGAAAAATCATGACTTTCTTTTTTAACGGCATATGTCCCGTCATGACCAGAACACCTTTCAATAATTTCAACCTGAGTATCAGGTATTAAAGACAAAGTGTCTTTGGTTTTAGGTCCAATATTTTGGACTCTCTGATGACATGCTGCATGATATGAAACTTTGCCTAAACTTTTTTTAAAATCAGTTAAGAATTTATTCTCTTTATTTCTTAACATTAAGTATTCAAATGGATCATAAAATGCATTTTTTACTTTAAGAACCTCAAGGTCATCAGGAAACATTAAAGGGAGTTCTTGTTTAAACATTAAAACGCAAGATGGGATTAAGGCTGTTAGATCCCAGCCTTGATCGACAAGTTTAGCTAAAATTGGAATATTGACTTCCTTCGCTTCTTCAACTGCTTCAAGATTTCCAAGCTCAAGCTTTGGAATAGCACAGCAGCTTTCTTTTTCAGTAAGTGTCACTAGAATTTTATTATGCTCAAAAACTTTAACTAAATCCTCTCCAGGGCCCGGCTCATTTCGGTTCGTAAAACAAGTAGCAAATAAGGCAACTTTTCCGGTTGTTTTTCCTGCTGGCTCTGCCACTAGGTCACTTTTATAATTTTTAAGTCTTTTTCTTAGGGTGTTACTTTCGAATTTTGGTAGCCAAGCTTTAGAATGAATCCCGGCAATTAGTTCTAACCCCTTTCTTGCAATACCAACTTTATTAATAGCATTAATGGTTGGAGCAATAATTGGAATTCCTGCAAATTTGCCAACATTGTCAGTACTAGTAAGTACTTTATCTCTAAGCTTAGCCTCCCCTTTTTTATATTTAATCGCTTTAGCTCTTAACATTAAATGAGGAAAATCTACATTCCACTCATGAGGTGGCACATAAGGGCATTTTGTCATATAACATAAATCGCACATATAGCATTGATCTACTACTTTTTTGTAATCTGCTTTATCAACCCCATCAATCTCCATAGTGTTCGATTCATCTACCAAGTCAAATAATACTGGGAATGATTGGCACAGATTTACACACCTTCTGCAGCCATGGCAAATATCAAATACTCGTTCTAATTCTTGATTAAGTAGTTCCTCATTAAAATAATCAGGGTTTTTCCAATCAATAGGATGACGGGTTGGTGCTTCTAAATTACCTTCTTTTGAAGTGCTCATAGATATCTTTAAATAAAAAAACCGGGGGGTTTCCCCGGTTTTTTTATTACATTGCTACTAATTCGCCTAGTGCTTTTTCATAACGGTTAGCATGTGACCGTTCTGCTTTAGCAAGCGTTTCAAACCAATCTGCAACTTCATCAAAACCTTCATCTCTGGCAGTTTTTGCCATACCAGGGTACATATCTGTATATTCATGAGTCTCTCCAGCTACAGCAGCTTTCAGATTATTTTCTGTAGTGCCTATAGGGAGGCCTGTTGCAGGGTCGCCACATTCTTCAAGATATTCTAAATGCCCATGAGCATGGCCTGTCTCTCCTTCTGCAGTAGATCGAAATAAAGCCGCAACATCGTTATAACCTTCAACATCTGCTTTTGCTGCAAAATATAGATAACGACGATTTGCCTGAGATTCACCTGCAAAAGCATCCTTTAAATTTTGTTCTGTCTTGCTTCCTTTTAGAGCCATTCTGTATTACTCCTAATAAGTAAAAAAATATAAACTGTAAATTAAAAATAAATTTAATTTAATACGTAATAATATTTTATCTTTATTGTGCGCCTAAGGGGAATAAAAAAATAAATTTAAACTTAAATCATGATATTTATTAGACTAAAATATCTAAAATTTTCCGCTTAAAGAAATAGAAAAAATTAGATTATAATAAGATATACATGCCGTCGAATATAAATCACAAAACTTTAAGCACTTTAATTGCAATACTTGTTGCAATATTTACCACTGGGTATTTAAGAATTCATTGGATTCCTTTTTTACCGGAACCAGATGGTGGGATGTATACATTTTTTTCTCAATATTTTTACACAACCCTGGCTAATGGAGAATTGATAGATCCTAGTTACCCAATAGCTTTATACTCTCTACTCACTTCCTGGGTTTATGGATTAGACATTAATCAATACATGGCATTACGTTGGATTGATCTATGCCTTGCAGTCATTGCCTCTACTTTATTTTTTAAAGTGATTGAAAAAGAAAGTGGTAGTCTTTTTTTTAGTGTCGTTACAGTTTCCGCGGTATTAATAGTGATGAACAACTATTCTTTTATTCTATATGGTTTCCGAAATAGTATTTGGGCTGCTTATGTGCCCTTATTTTTAGCACTACTTGCCTCACAAAGTATTAACAAGAAAAATCACTACCTATTTTATTTCATAGGAGCAGTTGCAGCATTTGGTGTTTTATTAAGGATGCCGTTTCTCTTCTTTTATATAACCGGAGCAATTGCAATTTTATTTGCTTATGGCTGGAAAATTCTTGTTAAATATCTCATTGGTTCAGCAATATTAGGCTTTATCACTTTATTTATAGTTATTATGCTTCGAGAAGGTGAGGGTCTACAAACAATTATTAGCTCTTATATAGTACAGATTGCTGGAATACAGGATCTCATTAATGAACTTTTAATCTCAAACTTTTTAAAAAATAGCTTAATAGCCATTAAGGCATATTGGTTTGGAATAACACTTTCTATTATTTCAGCTATATATATATTGAAATTAAATTTAAAAGATAGGAAATCAGTGAGCACTAATCGATTTTTTTTCTGGTTAGCCTTAGCGCTAGTACCAATTATAGAGCCAATATCTAAACTAGGGTTTGATTATCACTTTATAAACTGCATACCTGGTCTTGCTGGTATTTCGGCAATGGGCTGGAAATATGTCAGTCTAAATGAATCCAAAATTGTAAAAAAATATATAATGGGAGCCATAATTATCTTATATGTTTTTGGAGTTTATCCAAACCTCTCTAGAACCCTAAATATTAATGTTTACCATAAAGAAAACCCAGTAAGTGATGCATACAATCATTTATGGAAAAACAGTTATAGTGAAATAGAAACTATAAGATTATCAAATTATTTAATTGCAGCTGATATGATTAAAAAATTATCAAGAAAAGACTCAACACTAGCTGTAGCTGGTTTTGCTCAAGTGCTATACCCTCTAACTGGATTATTTCCAACATCAATTGGAATGTGGGATTTAAGATCACTTTACTTAAGTCTTAACTGGAATGAGGATAAATTAGTAGGTATATTACAAGAGCAGCGACCAACTTTAATTTTTCCTACGAAACAAGTTCTGCCTGGCATACCAAATTTAACAAGGGCAGTTCAAAGAACTGGTCTTTATGAAAGAGTGGCCATTATCTCGTACAGCCCAAATGTATACTACAAAACTATAATAGGCGATATTTATAGATTAAAAAGTTTCAAACAATAAGAAAATGTTATTTAATTTAATATTAAAAAGAATACTGTTTATAAAATTTATTGTTGTTGGCGGTATAAATACAGTTTTTGGTTATGGTGTTTATTGGGGCCTTCTTCAATTAGATTTTCATTTTGCAATTGCTACGTTTTTTTCTACAGTATTGGGAACTATATTTAATTTTTTTACAACAGGAAGGTTAGTATTTAAATCAAAGGGCTCTTTTTATAAATTTGTATTTGTTTATGGTTTTCTGTACCTTATCTCTACAGGTGGAATTGCTTTTATCCACAATTTCGATATAAGTTATGAAATTGCTGGATTAATAATAATTATTCCTCGCGCAGTAATTGCTTTTTTATTAAATAAAAATTGGGTATTTAGATAATGAAAAAAACAATAACTATACTCACTCCTACATACAATGAAGTAGGTAATATTGATGAGTTATATAGTCGAATTTCCAAAATAACCGAAAAAAATCAAAAATATAATTTCGAACATTTAGTTATTGATAATGCATCTAATGATGGGACTATTGAAAAGCTTAGACAAATAGCCAAAAAAGATAAAAAATTTAAGGCGATATTAAATGTTAGAAATTTTGGTGTTGCCGCTTCAATGATGCACGCTTTTATGCAAGTCCAAACAGATACTTGCATACATATTGCATCTGACCTTCAAGATCCTCCAGAAATTATTCCTGATTTAATTAAAAAATGGGAAGAAGGTTTTAAAGTAGTGGTCCTTGTTAAAAATGAATCAGAAGAAGGGAGGCTCATATTTTTTCTAAGAAAAATTTATTACCGTTTTTTAACTAAAATCTCAGAAGCTCCCCCAATAGAAAACTCTACGGGTAATGGTTTAGTTACTCGAGAAGTTCTCAATATTTTAAAAGAAATTAATGACCCTGTTCCATTTTTTAGAGGTCTTTTAGTTGAACTAGGTTTTCCAATTGGTCGTGTATATTTCAAGCAACCACTAAGAAAGAAAGGCTCTTCAAGCAACGGTTTCTCCCAGCTTTATGAATCTGCTATATTGGGTATCATTAGTCATTCAAACCTTCCAGTAAGATTCCTTTCTATATTTGGATTTATATTGTCTATTTTAAGTTTTAGTCTTGCCACCACCTATATAATTTTAAAATTTTTTTATTGGGATTCTTTCGAAGTTGGTATGGCGCCATTGCTAATTGGTTTGTTCTTTTTTGCATCTATACAAATGTTTTTTCTAGGTTTAATTGGTGAATATATTGCTGTAATCCACACCAGAGTTCGCAATATGCCTCCAGTTAGTGAGGTGGAACGGATAAACTTCTAAACTAATTGTATGAGATAATATTTTTGTATTTAAATAGAAATGCTATTAAGTTGGATAGCCTACTATTTTTAGCTCTCTTTGGCTTTCTTTGGCTTGCTTAGATAAATTTGCATGCAATAATTCAGTTTCAGTTTCCGAGCTAAATGCAAAAGTCTCATTGCTGATAGTTTTTATTGACTTACTATCAAGTATTGGAAGATTGAATAAGTCAATATATTTTCGCCAAAATTTATCCCCTAATAAATTAACATAGCTCTCTAAGTACTCTTTTGATTTATCTTTATTTCCAAGCTTGAAGCTACATAATGCGGCAAAGAAATATGCTATTGCATGTTCAGGACTTATTCTTACAACATTCACAAAGCCCGACAAAGCCAAATCATAATCACCTAGTTTTACATCTGCGTTATATATAAAATTTAATTCTAGATTCATTAAGTAAGCTGTATCTTGAATATATTTTGATGAAAAATCTTCAGTATTTATTACTGCTTTTCTATAATCTGCACCTAGAGTATCTCCAGAGATATAACCATTTTCAAGGGCTATATCATGCATTTCACTTCCAACAATTGGACTTGCGCAAACAATATGGTACCAATTACAATTTAAGCTTCTCAGATTTATCCTGGCCTCATTGATATCCTCTTTTGTTTCGCCAGGCATTCCAATTAAAATATTTGCATTAGTATAAATCCCCAGCTCTCTGCAGTCTTCTGAGACTTGTTGAGAAATTCTTGTTTTTAATGGTTTCTTCATGAGGTTCTTTAAAACTTTCTCGCTTCCAGACTCAACTGGGAGAACTAACTGCTTAATTCCAGCATCAGCAAATGCTGATAGCATTTCATGGCTCATTGCATAAAGGGTTAAACCATTTTGAAATATCGCTTGAAGTTTTAATTTTTTAATTATTTTAAGAACTTCGTATACTCTTTCAGGATCGCCCATAAGATGATCATCCTGAAAGATCATTATAGATGCCCCATATTTATTTTTTAACCTTGTAAAATCTTTTTCTACTCGCTCTAAACTATGGTATCTCATGTCACGACCATGGACCTTGTGAGACGCACAAAATGTGCATTTAAAAGGGCAACCTCTTGAGGTCATTATATGGAATCCTTTATGGTCGGTCATTGTTCCAAATGTACTCATAACAGGATTGAGTCCATGTTCATTACCATAATCCATTAAATCATAATCGAAAAAAGGTATTTCATCTAAATCATCGACAAAATTATGTGTCGGAGTAACTGCCCCTTTAAACATTCTTAATTTTTTTGGAGTTATCCAAGAAGTTGAATTTTCTAAATATTTATTAGGGTTTTCTGCCTCTATTAGTTCTAGCATTGGCTTTTCTCCCTCACCAAAACATAAAGCATCAAAAAATTCATGTTTTAATTCACTATAAATATAGTCATAACTATTGGTTGGTATATTACCGCCACCTATTACCAGTGACTTTGGAAATAAGTCTTTAGCCATTTTTCCACAGTCAATAAAGTTATTAAATGATGGGCTAAAAAGGGATGAAATTCCAATTACATTTGGTTGAAAATCCGTTTCTTTAATAAAATTTTCGAGGTCTTCACGAACAAAATCATAAAAATTTTTATGTGTGAAGCCTTCGTCAACTAAATTTAGTTTTATATTGTAGTCAATAAGCCTAACGTCGATGTCAGGATAATGTTTTTTCAAGTATCCACTCATTGACATAGGCCCCAGTGGTAGATCTGTATTTACACTAGCATTATAATATTTACCATCTTTTTTCTTGGTTTTTCGAGCGTTACGAGGCGGGTTAACATAATCCTCAAAAGGAATATGTAAGGGGACAATAAATAAAACCTTAGTTATAGTTTTCAATTTCATTTTAATTTTAATTTTAATTTTAATTTCTAATTTCTAATTTCTAATTTTCCATTTTTTATAGCAGTACTCTATAATAACTTCTTTTAAAAAATACACACGGTTAGCGTATAAAACTTTTTCTGTGATGCCTTTTGTAAGCTAACTATATGTATTTTAACAACTAACATTATAAATGAAAAGTGTTAAAATTGAAGATTATTATGCGGTTTTAAATTTACCTATACATGGCGAGCAAATTTATTTAAATCAAACAATAGAGTTCGTAAAATAACTTCAGTTGCCTAATTATAACGAATAAACTTCTAAACTAATTTTATGAGATAATATTTCAATTTGGAATGCTATTAAAAATGTCTAGTATATTAAAAGATTTAATTGTTCTTGAAATAGCAAATAATCATATGGGAGATGTGAATCATGGCATCAATCTAATTGATACTTACTCAAAAATTTGCGATAAATTTAAACATCTTAATTTTGCATTTAAATTCCAATATAGAGATCTTGAAACTTTTATACATAAATCTTTAAAAAATGATCTTAATAACCATTATGTAAAAAGATTCTCTGAAACCAAACTAACTGAAGATAATTTTAATACATTAATTCAAAAAGTTAAATCTAATGGGTTTTACTCTATGGTTACTCCATTTGATAATAATTCTTTAAAATTAATACTAAGACAAGACATAGATATCCTTAAAATTGCTAGCTGTTCATTTACAGATTGGCCTCTACTTGAAGATATAGTTAAAATAAATAAACCAATAGTTGCTTCTACTGCTGGTGCATCTGAAGCCGACATTGATAATGTAATTTCATTTTTTAAAAATAGAGGAGAAGATTTTGCAATAATGCATTGCGTAGCAGAATACCCAACAAAAAATGAGAATCTAAATTTATCCCAGATTGATTACCTTAAAAATCGCTTTCCAGATACTACTATTGGCTATTCTACCCATGAAGATCCAGGTAATTTTAGCTTTGTTTCAATGGCAATTGCAAAAGGAGCTAGAATTTTTGAAAAACATGTTGCACTCCCAACAGATCAGTACCCAATTAATAAATATTCAGTTAGTCCTGAACAATTTGAACAATGGTTAAATTCTTTATCACTTGCAAAAAAAGTTTGTGGGCAAGGTAAGAAAAGGCGCCCTTTAGATAAAACGGAACAAGAAAGTTTACATTCTCTACGAAGAGGAATTTTTTCTAAGAAAGATATTAATAAGGGTGACATTATTTCAAGCAAAAATATTTATTTTGCATTTCCCCCAATAGAGAATCAATTTACCGCTAATGACTTTTCTAAATATTCTTTATTTAAAGCAACAGCTAAAATAAATAAAGATTCGGCTATTACTAAAGAAAATTCAACTTATAGCAATAATAGATATCTGCTGGAAAAAATTGGTAAGAAAGTAAACAAATTAATTCATGAAGCACATATAAATCTCCCACCTTCTATCTTTATGGAAATATCACATCACTATGGTCTCGAAAAATTTGACAACTATGGCATGGTTATTTTTACATTAATTAACCGTGCATATTGTAAAAAATTGTTAGTCGTATTACCCAACCAAATTCATCCTCCTCAATATCATAAGAAAAAAGAAGAGTCACTTATTCTGTTACACGGAGACCTTACCCTAACCATTGATGATAAAGATATAAAGATGGATATAGGTGAAATGGTTACAATTGAAAAAGGAATGGTACATAAATTTATTAGTGAAAGTGGTGCTATTATTGAAGAGATATCAGAATCTCATGATCCAAATGACTCACACTACATTGATGATAAAATAACCCAAAATAAAAATAGGAAAACCTTTATAAGATTTTATGATTTATAAGGGCTTATAAAGCTATATGCAAAAAATTCGAGTTGCTGATTACGTAGCTTCATTTATAAAAAAAATTGGGGTGGATTGTGTTTTTATGGTTCCGGGTGGTGGAGCTATGTTTCTAAATGACGCTATTCAATCCAAAAAAAATTTAGATTACGTCGCCAACCACAATGAGCAAGCCTCATCAATTGCCGCAGAAGCTTATTCTAGAGTAACTGAAAATATTGGTGTTGCTGTTGTAACAACAGGGCCAGGATCAACTAATGCTATAACTGGAGTAGCCGGTGCTTGGATTGAGTCCGTTCCATTAATGATTATCTCTGGTCAAGTCAAAAGATCAGACTTAAAAGGAAAATCTGGGGTCAGACAAATAGGACCACAGGAAGTCGATATAGTCTCGATAGTAAAATCAATAACCAAATATGCTACAACTATTAAAAATCCAAAAAATATTAGATTAGAGCTTGAAAAAGCATACCATCAGGCAACAACGGGACGAAAAGGCCCTGTTTGGATAGATATACCCCTTGATATTCAAGCTGCACCAATCGAACCAACTAAGCTTATTGGGTTAAAAAAATTATCTAATAAAAAAAATTCTGTTAAATTATTTAACAAATATGATGAAATCATTAATTTGGTTAACTCTTCAAAAAGACCAATTATTTTAGCCGGTCATGGTATTAGATTATCTAAGGCATCTAAAGACTTTACAAAAATGTGCAAAATACTAAAAATACCTGTTGTGACAACATGGAATGCAATGGATTTGTTACCAAATTCAAGTAAATTAAACATTGGAAAACCTGGAACTGTTGCTCTTAGGGCGCCTAATTTTGCAATTCAAAATTCTGATTTGTTAATTTCAATAGGAGCCAGACTAGATAATGTTGTTACGGCATACAACCCTCAAAACTTTGCTAAAAATGCTAAAAAAATAATCGTAGATATTGACTTAAATGAATTAAATAAATTTAAAATAAAAATTGATTTGAAGATAAATTTAGATGCTAAGTTTTTTATAGAAAAACTAAATGATAAGGCCGCTAAAAATAAAATAAAAAGTTTTTCTGATTGGCTGAGAAAATGTAATGACTGGAAAAAAAGATACACAATTAATGATGGGGAAAACTTTAGTAAAGGTAAAGAAATTAGCCACCTTCAACTAGTTGATGTTTTGTCAGACTGCTTACCAAAAAATTCTTTAATTGTAACGGGAAGCTCAGGCTTAGCTATTGAGTCTTTTTATATGGCCTTTAGAAATAAACCGGGCCAAAGGATTTTTTTGACTTCAGGTTTGGGGGCTATGGGATATGGAGTACCTGCATTAATTGGTGCTTTAAATTCTAATAAATACAAAGAAGTAATATGTATTGAAAGTGATGGCAGTTTCTTAATGAACCTTCAAGAAATTTTGACATTAAAGATATCTAAGAAGCCATTTAAATTATTCATTCTTAACAACAATGGTTACGCGTCAATCAGAAATACTCAAAAAAATTATTTTAATGAAAGATATATTGCCACTGGCCCAGAATCAAATTTATTTTTGCCTGATATATGCAAACTATTTGATTCAATTGGTATTAGTGCTATTAAAGTAAAAAATCTAGATGGCTTGATTGATGGGGTAACTAAAGTTCTAAGAAGTAAAAAATCAATCGTTTGTGATATTTCTTTAAGGGCAAATGACACTTTATGGCCAAAGTCTGCGGCAATTCTTCAAAAAAATGGCTCAATGTTATCAATGCCCCTAGAAGATATGTCACCCCTACTATCTAGAGCGCAACTCAAAGCTGAGATGATATACCCGCTAAGCCCAGCTTCTAAGAAAATAAAGAATTAGATGGGTACCAATTTAAAATGTAGGGCATGTAAAAGTCAATTATTTGAACCGCCGCTTTTATCTTATAAAGACTCTCCTATATCAGCACAAGATTTTCATAATGATCCTGATCAGAAAAATAATAATGTTAACCTTGATATATACCAATGTACAAAATGTAATCTAGTACAGCATATATTAGCTCCTGTTTCATATTATAAAGAAGTAATTCGAGCAGTATCTGTTTCGAAAGAAATGGAAGAATTTAGAATAAAACAATTTAAAGAATGGGTAGAGTTAAATAAACTAACTAATAAAAAATATATTGAGATTGGTTGTGGAGCTGGAGATTACCTAGAAATTATAAGAAAAATTGGCGTTAAAAAAGTATTTGGTTTGGAATACTCTGATAAAAATTTAGCTTTGTGTAAAACAAAGAATTTAGAAGTAAGTAAAGGTTATTTAGATGATGATTTGGTGATCCAAGATAGCTATGATGCATTTGGCATCTTTAGCTTTATGGAGCATTGGCCTAATCCCTCTGAATCATTAAGTATCTTATGGAATTTATTAGCGGAAGAGGCATATGGAATTATTGAAGTACCTAACTTTGAAATGATTCAAAAAAAAGGGCTTTATACAGAATTTATTACTGACCATATTTTTTATTTCGATAAGAATTCACTTTCACAAATATTACAGAGCAATGGATTTGAAATTACATCAATCAAAACTATTTGGCATGATTATATTTTATCTGTTGAAGTTAAGAAAAGAACTCCTCTTCCGGTTAACAACTTTAAAGATAGGTTTAATTCATTAAATAATGAATTAACTAATTATATTAAAAATCTTGGTAATAAAAATATTGTTATATGGGGAGCCGGTCATCAGTCATTAGCTATTATCTCTTTGTCAGGAATAGCAAAATATATAAGCTATATAGTAGACTCTGCGAATTTCAAGCAAAATAAATATACTTCTGGAACTAATATCAAAATTGAATCGCCAGAGCAATTAAAAAATAACGAGCCTGATGTAGTGATTATTATCGCAGCTGGTTATTCTGATGAAGTGAGAAAAATAATATCGAGCAAGTATAGCTTTATTAAAAATATTGCAATTGTGCGCGAAGATCATCTTGAGATTATTCAGTGAGTAATATATTAGAGTCGTACTTAAAGAAAATTAAAGGAATTATTTCAGACCCACGGGATGGCCTACCTGAAGAATTATTTCATTTTGCTAGCTCCATAACTGCAATGGCAAATGTAGACCTATTAATTAAAAATAAAAAAAAACAAACCTTGTTAATATGGAGAGATGATCAATACTATGGTCCCGGCTGGCATATTCCAGGTGGAATTATACGTTTTAAAGAAACTTTTTCTTCTAGAATTCATAAAGTTGCAGAATCTGAGTTAGGTATGTCTGTTACCCATCCTCAAGCCCCTATAACTATAAAAGAATTATTTGCTAAAAATAGAAATATCAGGGGTCACTTCATAACATTTCTTTATGAATGCTGGCCAGAAAGTGAGCCTGATATAAGTAGAAAATATAATGGGGGTGAACCCCAAAATGGGCAATGGTCTTGGCATGATAAATCTCCTATAAACATTATCAAACAACATGCTTCCTATGAGTCATTCATTAATGGAAACAATAATGATTAAGTATGATATTGAATCTGATTTAAATTTTATTTTTAATAAATGTAAAAATGAATTCAATTTACTATCAAATAAATCTATTTTAATTACAGGAGGAACTGGTTTTTTTGGAAAATGGTTTTTAGAGTTAATTTTCTATGCTAATAAAAATTATAATACGAATATTTTGACTACGTTAATAACAAGGAATGAAAATAAATTTTTCTTAGAAAATCCGCATTACAAAAATAATAAATTTTTAAAAATTATTCAAATAGATATTTTAGACCTTAAAAAGATTAACCATAAATTTGATTTCTTACTCCATATGGCTGCAACATCAGCTATAGAAACATTTAATGGTGAGACAGATACTAACAAAACCAGAACTTTATTTAATGGCGCAAAAAATATTATGGAGATTGCAATAGAAAATAATATTTCAAAAATTTTATTTACTTCATCTGGTGTTGTTTATGGTTCATCATCAAAGGATATGAAAGATGAAAGTGATGTTAGTTATTCTCTAAACTTAGAAAAAAGAAATGGATTAGCAAAAGGAAAAATTCTTGCGGAAGATATAATTTCTAATTTGAGTCTAGAAAATAATATTAATTTTAAAATTGCTAGGTGCTTCTCATTTGTTGGTCCATATTTACCATTAGATATTCATTATGCTATTGGAAATTTTATTAATGATGCTATTTTTAAAGATAAGATTCTGATTAATGGTAATGGATCACCTTATCGATCTTACCTATACATATCAGATACTTTAATTTGGCTTACCAAACTTCTTGTTGGGAATGAAGAAGGTGTTTTTAATGTGGGCTCTGAGAGACGAATACAGATTATTGAATTAGCTAATATGGTAAGAGACATTATTGCACCCTCCAAGGAAGTAATCATTCAAGAAAAAGAAATGCATGAAGGAAATTTCAAAAGAGATGTATATCTTCCAAATACAGCAAAAATAAGAGAGTCGCTTGGCGTAAAGGAATGGACATCTCTTGAAAATGCAATTTCAAAAACTGCTAAATTTACTTCCTAAAATTACCTTATTTTATTGAGATGTTTCTCACTAGTAGCTATTATGAATCGCTCAATTCAATATTACGTTTGTATGGTAGTGGTATTTTTATTTGTATTGCAGGAACTATTTGTGGATCATGAAGTGGCCTACCTGGGCAAAAATCGCAAGCTTTAAGGCTCCTCTTATCATCCAATAAACTTTTAATTTCTTTACGATTGGCAATTGGATCTGAATGCTTTGTTAAATCAATATAATCTTCTTTTTCATCACATACACCTAACCTTGTTATCTGTGCGGAAAAAGGGCATCGGTGTAATTCATTTTTTGATAATGTAGTAAGATTTTTACAGCAACATTCATCAAATACCCTTTGATTTTCCTCTAATGTCCTATTAAAATTTTCTATACGCCCACAATCTGTCCAATTTTCTGGTGGATGTCGGCGGTAATCAATTTTGTTATCAATGCAAAGTTGCTCAAGCTTATCTGTAGTTCTTTTAAATCTAGATAATTTTTTTGTATATTCATCTTCAACTTTTTCACCAGATCGAGAATAATCAGTAATATTCATAAGAACTTTATCATGCCTTAAGCATTCAATTTGATTCTCTCTTGGAATTATATTTCCATTGGTATAAATAACAATTCTTTTTACTTTTGGTTCTAATATCAACTTCTCAACTACATTATGAATTTTCTTATTTATAAATGGCTCGCCACCAATAATTCTAAATTCAAATATTTGGTCGGAGAATGAGCAAAGTAATTCTATTGCCTTATTCATTTCATCAAGTTCATAACTTTCTGGTTTTTCGAAAAACTGCATTAAATTAGAACAGTCGACACACTTCATTGTGCATTTCTCAGTTACAACAATATCAACACTTCTCATGAAGACTTTTTTGGGGTCTAAATATCCATCATGACATTCAATTGTGCTCGAAATTGCAAACTCAACAAATCCTTTATCTTTATCTTCATCATTGTATGGTTCGTAATAATTCTTAAATTCACTAAAATCAAAACCTTTAAGAATCGTGCCGCCTGGATATAAGTTAGTTTCTAAATATCCATAATCAACTAGATGATTTTTTATATCATTTATGTCTGCTGAGGATATTAAGAAAATTGCTTCTGGATGTCTATTTTTAATATCATCCGTATGGATAATCTCTAGACTATTTAAGGTGTTACCTTTTTTCTTAATATTATTGTCGCAAAAAGATTCAATTTGAATTCCAGCCTCCTTGCATGCTAATAGCAATACTTGCCCAGCCACTCCGGCACCGTAAATTACTATAGGTTCTTTTACCGAACTTAACTTTTTAGTTAATTCTTGCTTTGACTTCATTAGAAAGCTCATTTTATTCATTATTATTAATTACTTAAGTTTAATTATAACAACATTGGGGTTTTTATTTACTGTTATTTAACTTTATATCTCATTACCCCTCTAATCTTACAAGCATAAACAAGAAGTAAGGGCTGTTTTATTTTTATTAGCAATGGAATTATTTTACTGTCGTCACTAAGTGGGGCGTAATGATTAAGATTCTTCTGGAGCATTTCATCGTTAATACACTCACGAATTAATTTCAGTATTACTTTTTTATTATTCCTATTATATTGAAAGCCGAGACGTATTAGCTGAATGATCGTGTAGCAAACATATGCATGTGAAATGTTTTTTCTTATATTCTTACTAATCTTCATTTTTTCCAAATATTGACCTGCACTCTTAAGAGCTTGTTGGAACCCGAAAAACCTACTTGGATCTTTTGGTAGAAGCATAGTTGCTGATAGGGAAATATTATCAATTGTGTGATTCATAATATTCTTTTTGACAAAAGAGACCTTATCAACCCAAATTAAGTATCTAAAATTAAAATCGACATCCTCAAAAGTCCATAACTTCTCGTTGAAAAATAATTTATGCTCCTTAATTATAGATGCCTTAAATAAACGGCCCCATGAGTATGCAAATAATGGATATTTATTAGGTCTTTCTAAATAAAGACTAATGTAATCATTAATTTTTAACTTGTTAAGTGTAACTGTTCTAGAAAATTTTGATGTATGTTTTGATTCAATCTTTGCATCATTTAATAAGCCATTAGAGATTAAAAAATCTCCAATAGCTAAATCTACATTGGGAGTTTTAATTTTATCAAGTAAATACTCTAAGGTATTTTTTCTTAAATAGTCATCAGAGTCTAAGAAAAAAATAAATTCCCCAATAGAGCGACTAATTCCAATGTTACGTGCAGCGCCTGGGCCCTTATTCTTTGATTTAATTACTTTAATTCTTTTATCAGTCAATGCATATGAATCTGCAATTTGAGCAGACGTATCATTTGATCCATCATCAATTATGATTAATTCAAGATTGATATGCTTCTGATTTGCAACACTTTGAATACAGCGCGCTATTCTTTTTTCATCGTTAAAAACTGGAACAATTACACTGATAGTATTTTTTTTAATAGGTTTATTTTTTTTATTATTAGGTAAATTCACTAGTGTATTTTTCGTTAATTTATATGCCTTCAACGCTAAAATTGATTATATCTATATCAAGAGTTAAGAATATATTAAAATATATATTTATGCTAGAATTTGTAGCAATTACAACATTCTACATAATTCAGGGCTAATTAATGACTGACACACTTCAAATCTTAGCAGACCAAGAAGCTTTATCTTTAATTGAAAAAAATAAACGTAAGGATCAAAGTATACACCGCCCAAGAGTTCATGAAAAAATTCAACAATATTTTAAAAATATGTTGGATGGTGAAATAAGCCCAATTTTAAGAATAAAAATTAATCGCTCATTATGTAATTTTCATTGTATACACTGCTGCGAAGAACCCTACATGACTCGGGATATTAAAAAACAAACTGGAATGAAATTAGATCCAAGGCCACAAATGAATCTTGATGATTACAGGGAGTTGTCAAAACAGGCAGATGAAGCTGGTATATTTCGATTTGTATTAACTGGAGGAGAGGCCCTTCTGGACAAAAGTCTCGATCAGCTAATAGATGCGATAGACCCTAAAAAACATTTGGTTATTCTAGATACTAATGGCTGGACTTTCGATGAAGAAAAGGCAAGGTGGTTCGCTGGTTTAGGTGGCTATAAAGTTCAAATATCTTTAGATAGCATGATTGAAGAAGAGCATGATGAGTTTAGGGGGAAAAAGGGCTCATACAAAAGAGTTATGAAAGCTTTAAAAGCCTCAAAATCTGCAAATTTAGAGCTTCTCATTTCAACATGTATTATTAAAGATCGCGTTTTTTCTAAAGAGTTTGAGGATCTTTGTGGCTATTGTAAAGACGAAGATATACCACTGTATGTAACTCTAGCAAAGCCCGTAGGAACAGCTCGCGATCAAGATACTTGGGTTTGTACAAAAGAAGACGTTGATCAGTTAAAATTTTTAGAAGATAAATATAATATTTTTACCCATATGAGTCCATCTTACGGACAACCTGGGAAATGTATTACAGTAAAAGGGATTAACACTGTTAATCACGATGGGGAAATTATTCCTTGTCCTTATATGGACCTTTCTATTGGTAATGTAACAAAAGAGCCTCTCAAAGATATACTTAGTAGAGGTATGATGAACAGTTGGCTTGGCCCATATAGAGATGAATGTATAATCGGCGAACATATGGATTTTATTCGCTTTCATAACAAATCTGTTCAGGAGTATCAAGAAAATATAAGTCCACTACTCCCTGTACCATACGAACATGGCTTTGGTTTAATTCCTGAAATTGATAACAATGATAATCCACCTAACCCTCCTGAAATCCCGAAAGACAAAAAATCAGTATTTATGCTAAAAGCAATTTAATTAGGAGACATTGTTGAAACTGTTTACTGATTTTGGTCGTCGACTCCCGTCAGATGATGATAGGATATTTGGTGTTAAGCCAAGTTTCTACTATAAATTAAATCAGCCAGCTATTGATTACGATTTAATTTTAGAAAGAGCTAAAAAATATAATTTATGTAAAAACGATTTATCGACTGCTGATTTTAAATCTGTGGCTGATTCATTATTGAATAAATTAAAACAAAACGATAATTTTTCTTCATTGGCTAATGGTGTTCATATCCCTTTTATTTATCATCATTCTAATAAAAAAGATGATTTAGGAACAAACCTGGAGGAAAAAATCTTACCTGCTTTAAAGGAATCTTTTACAGACAAATTTCCTAATGCGCATTTTAAAGCCGTTCTTCAAAGTAATTCTGAATTACACGGCAATATTAAAATTCACCCAGATTCACATTATGATAAATTTTTAAACAATAGTCTTAATGGAGTTATAGGTTGGTATTTCCCCCAAGTATTCCAAGAATTTGATATAGATTCACAAAGATCGCAAATGGCAAAGCTACCAGAATTAGATAATGTAAAAATGTGTTTAAGTGGTGGTATGGATATAGGTGCTGCAGTTGTTGGCTTTCCTGAATTACTTATTAGCAAAGATCATTACACTCCAATTTTATGTATGTCGGCATTCGTTCATTCTGATGAACGATTAATATTAGCTCTTAAATCATATGGTCCACATATGGAATTCTGGTGTATGACGCAAATGCTTTCAAAAAATACAACTCAAGTTTCAGAGCAGTGGGCAGGGGGCTTAACTATTTTTTCTGAACTTTAAACTCGTATCTATTTCTAGCGATACTTTTAGATTAAAGTACCACAAAAATATTATTTAAAATTGATTCTTTCAGACTCAACAACTAAAGGCATCTTTCTTACTCTGGTATTGATTGAGCCAATATACTCGCCAAGAACCCCGATAAAAAATGCTTGTAAAGACCCAAAAAAGAATATACCAATCAACATTGGCGCTCCACCGGCTATAAATGTATCCCAGAAAATAATCTTCGCCACTAAGAAAAATAAAGCAATTAATAAGCTTAGGAAGGAAATCATAAAACCAAATATAGTGATAATTCTTAACGGCACTTTTGAATGCTGAGTAATACCCAACATAATGTAATCATATAAAATAAATATACTTAGTTTAGTTCTCCCTCCATATCTAAGCCTTTGTTTGTAGGGAACTAGTGTAATTGGAAAACCAATCTCAACTAATAACCCTCTCAAATATGGATTTGGGTCATTCATTTTACGCATAATATTGACCACTTCCCTATCCATTAAGCCAAATCCGGTGCAATTTTCAATAATTTGTGTTTCTGATATTTTATTCATCAAACTATAATATTTCTTTCTGAGGTGAAACATTAACTTATTTTCCTCAGAGTCAACTTTTTGACCAAGAACAATTTTAGCTCCAGCCTCCCATTGTGTAATAAACTCTTTTAGTAAAGATGGAGGATCTTGTAAGTCTGCATGTAGTAAAATACAAGCATCTCCAGTTGATTGATAAATTGCATGTTGAGGAGAGCGAATATGACCAAAATTTCTTGCGTTTATAATTAATTTTAGATTCTTATCCTTCTTTGCTAATTTCTTAATAATATTAACAGTAGTGTCTGTTGAGCAATTATCAATAAAAATATATTCATAAGAATATGGCAGCGATTTCATGATTGCTGAAACTTCTAAATATAATTTTTCAACGTTTGGTTCCTCATTAAAACATGGGGTAACAATACTAATAAAATTTTTTTTCATAATCAAATCTCAAATTGCACCTAATTAAATTTTAACATTATAAATATCTTTTCTTGGCAATAAAATATGCAGTTAAAATTGCGATAAAATACATTTTTTTTCTAATCAAAAAGGGGAGTAAACAACTACCCCCAGCTTTCTTATAAGAATAATTAATCATTTCGCTAGAAAGTACTTTTCGTTTGTAAAGATCTTTCCAAAATAAGTATGTTGAAATAAAGCTAGATAACGAATTAATCTTCATGCAGGATCTAATAGTATAAATAATAGTATACGAACCTATACAATGATCTACTTTATTCTGTATTTCTGATAAATTATAACCGTTTTGAATTAAATATTTTTTACAAGATTCAACTGCTATTAAAAATGATATTTGATGATTAATATCAAGCTCCACCCCAAAAGTTAATTTTTTTAAATTCTCATTAGCAATACCTAACGTATGCAAGTATATGGGTTCATTAATAAACTGAATACTCTTAGAGTTAGCTAAGAATCTAAAAACAAAATCTGTATCCTCGCAAATAAACATTTTTTCATTGAAAAATAAATTTTTATTTGATACTAATAATTTTGTTTTATATAACTTTGCCCAACAGGTTGTAAACAAAGAATATTTATTGGGCTTGGTTAGATAATTGAACATATATTCTTTTATGTCTTTTACCTCTAATTTTCTATCTATTTTATAAAAATTATTTTTAACTACTCTATTGTAAAAAAAATAATTAAATTTAAAAGTTATGAAGTCTCCATATATATTCTTTTTACTTATAATATTTGAGAGGCTAGGCAAAAGTAAATCGTCTGCATCTAGAAAGGTTATGTAATCTGTATCTCGACATAAATTTATTCCAATATTACGGCTGCTTGAAGCACCTAGATTTCTTTTATTAAAATGTACTGCATCTATTTGATTTGTTTTTTTTGCATGCTTCGCGATATTGATGGTGGAATCAGTTGAACAATCATCTACTAAAACAATAAATATTTTATTTTTTTTTTTAAAATAACTGCTGATTGAATTGCTTTTTCAAGCGTTCCTTGATCATTATAGGAAATTATAACGATACCTAATTTCATGAGGTTTCTACAGCAATATTAATATACTTTTTGAATGGTAAATTGCCTTTCGCTTGAATTGCTGGAATAATTTCTGGTGCATCATGAGACCTTCCATTACAAAAATTACAAGCTGGAAGATATTTTATTCCACTTGTATATTCAACAATATCATCTATTGATGCTTTCAAACTTATCCCATTTTTTGAATTAAAAGGTATTGCATGAAGCCTTTCAGCATTTGCAGTAAATGGGCAGCGATAAAGTTTGCCATACATAATTGTGAATAAATTTTTACCACAACACTTTTCAAAGATATCAATCATTCCATCTTCAGTTCTTTTCTGATCTCCTATACCTGCACTATCAGTCCAGTTATTTGGTGGAAGCGATCTAAATGCAACATTCATTTCACTTAATAAATCTGTAACTTTGGTAGTATTTTTTGATAAATCTCCATAATCCGTAACTATAAAAACAAGTTTAGGAGTTACATACTTTTTCATTAATTCTGCCTTTAAAGGAATGGTGGCATTTGTATACACAACAAGCTTAGTAATCTTAGAGGACTCTAAAAAATAATCGATTATCTTATATATATCTTTATTTACAAATGGTTCTCCTCCTATCAGCCTAACCTCAAAAACATGTTCAATTTTAGAGACTAAATTTTCAAAATCTCTTATCACCATTTCATAATCTATATTTTTTGCATCTTCATAATACTGCATTAAATTTGCACAATCTTTACAGTTTAATGTGCACTTTTCTGAAATTACTATATCGACACTATGTAAAAATTTATTATCTTTATTTAAGAAGCTTTTATGACATAACTCAACTGCTTTTAAGGTATATTCAACAAAGTCGTCAGACTCATTTGTTAAATTAGGTTCTGCTTTTTGATTTTTTATTAATTCGCCTAATGCGGACCATTCATTTTTTTTAAATTCTTTCTCAATAATAGGAATAACATCCTGAATATCTAAGACTGTAACAAGAATTGCATCATCAACTTTAATTATTTTTTTTGCTTCTTCAGGAGAATAAACTACCAAATCTGAATATTTATGGCCATGTTTTGCTGCCCCACTATCTATGAAACCTTTAACATTAGAATTTATATTATCTGAGGCCCATTTTCCTGCAACTCCAAAACCATAAATCCATACATTATTTTTTAAATATGCTTTCATCGTTTTCCTTTATTAAGATATTTTTTATAAACATTGTGATTACGGAGTAAGTTTTTAGGGACACCACTATGCCATTTTAGGAAACCAATATCACCTTCTTTGAGACTATTATTATCTATTTCATAATTATCTTCTAATTCGCACTTATAAAGTAAAGATATAAAATGGGATCTATTCTTAGCTTTATAATCGAGAATTTGATTAACAATTAGTGGCTGCTCAGAATGATACAATAATCTTGCACCCATTTCATGAAGTGCAACCTCTCTAATACGATTTGAAATATTTTCTTGAAACCTTATTATTCCTCCAGGGATATGCCAACCACTTCCTACACTATTATCATACATTGTTTCATCTCTCCAAGATAATAGAGTCTGACCTAAGTCATTTTTAACTAACAAATCGACATTAATATATGGAGTTAATCTTCCAACAAAATAAAAAATATCCTCTGGAAGTCCTTTTGAAGAGTTCTCAATATGTGATTCAATTTTTTCAATTAATTTTTTCAATAGTGAAATTCTTTAATAAATTTTTAACTAGTTTTTTTCAATTCTGTTCTTAATCCTACATCCGTAATAGTCTTCTGTTCTGCATATTTTTTCCAACCATTCTTATTTAATCCCATGTTGTATTCCGGCAGTCTTAACTTCATACACTTATTACATAAGTCTACATTCTTTTTATTTCTGTTAATTTCATTAAGATTACTTTCAAGGAAGTTTTTTGCAACCACATTTTCATCTCTTTGCCAGACTGTGCAACATATTGGTACAGATAAATCTGCATTAATATTAATTTGGTTTTCTCTAAAAGGACATGTGTTTTCTGGAATCACAGCCTCAGAGGATGCATTAATACCTTCATCAATAGTTACCAATAAATTATCTTCTAGTAATTTTGTTTGAAAATCTGGCTTACCTTCTAAATGTAAAAGTACTCTCTCTAAAGGCATCACAAGGGCATATGTTTTAGAGACAACAAAACCTAACTCCTTAGCGAACTGTTCCATTTTATCAATATTTTCTCCGCTATTATCTCTATATAAATGATAATTTATATCTACTAATGTGTTTGTTTTATATTTATCAATTAATTTTCTAATCAAAATAAGATTGGCTTTTACTAAGTCAATATCTCCACCTTGATGGGTATTATTGTATGCTTCCGGGAAAAAGCCTGATAATGAGACTTTCAAATAATCAGGATCTGATTGGATTATTTTATCAAGTCGAGATCGAAATTTAATTGATAAATTACTAGATAAAGCAACAGCAACATTTTTTTTATGAACATAACCTATGATCTCACTTAGATATGGATGAAGAAGTGGCTCTCCCCAACTGTATAAACTAATATGTGATGTAGATGGTGAATCTTCTACAATTTTATCAAATACAGATTTAAAAGTATCGAGAGTCATTGACCCTTTTGGCACATCTGTTTCTTCTATGCTATGAGGGCATGATATGCACTTAAGGTTACATGAGCCTAAAATATCTACAGTGTAATAAGGTGCGTTTTCATCATAAAAGCTTAAAACTGGTATATCTGGAATATTTAAATTAGCGAGTTGAGTTAATATTTCATTTTCTTTTAACGCTGCAGCCACTAAAATCACTACATCTTCACGATCACTAAGTATGTTTTTTAGTTCATTAGGATTATAAATCTTCAAGCCTTGGGAATACTTTCCATCAAAAGCTATATCCGAATCTACAAAGCCTAGAATATTAACTTTCTTTGCTTTTAATTGGCGCAATGCTCCAATGCCAGTCATTCTTGCACCCCAAATTAAAACTTTCTTACTGGAAACAAAGTTAAATATTTCTTTTCTACTTTTCAACTGAACTAGCCCTTTTTATATTGACTTGATTCTCACTAATTTCCCTAAAATTTGCTATATCTTCACTTGTGAAAGAATCTTTATAGAATTTAATTAAACTGGCTATAGAGTTTTCAAATGAAGTAAATTCAAAACTACCGACTTCTTTAAATAATTTAGCAGGATCCCCAGAATACTCTTTATTCATACCAGGATTTCTTACTAAAATTTCTAAATTACTATCCATAAGTTTATTAATTATTTCAGCAAGATTTAAAAGTGAAATAGGATTACCAGAACAAAAATTATAACTCACTGAAGATAACGGAATCTTGTCTAAAATACTATGAGTAAATTTTGCAAAATCTTCAACCCAAATATAATCAAATAACATATCTCTGTTTAATGAAATAGGTAGTCCAGAAAGTGCATTACATATATTATTTGAAATAAATCTCCTTGAATAATCTTCATACTTTCCAAACATGCCGAAACATCTTAAATTTGTAAATTTTTTACTTGGGGCATTCTCTAAAACAGTCGCAATAGAAAATTTAATTAATCCGTAAGTGTCTATTGGTACACTTTTGAAGAAAGGTGTTTCATTTATTTTCGGTTCGTACGATCTTCGATCATATTCTGACCCAGAACCAATTTGAATCATATGACCAAAATATTCTTGGGCATTATATATATTGTAAAAAGCTTTTAATGAATTTTCTACTGAAGTAATTTCAACTGCAGCATGAATAACAATGTCGGGTTTTAAATTTTTAATGTATGCCAAACACAAAACATCATCAAAAAGATCTAATTCTTTTCTGGTTGGAGCATAAACAGTAATTCCACTTTGTTTATTAAAATATTCTTTAAGATTTCTTCCAATAAAACCTGTGCCGCCAATTATCAATAATTTCATAAATTTATCTGTGAATTTTAATGGAGTTTACGTCTTGCTTTTTAGGCTGAAGCCACCTATTTTTATTTATATTTTTTAAATCTTCTACGCCACCAATTGCATTAATTACTACATCTACATGATTATCCAGGTCCTCTTCAACACAAACCATCGGTGCTGAACATGTTGAACACAAATCTATACATTTTCTTTGTCCGGCTAGCATAGCAACTTGAAGCTCTCTTAAAGAGTCGCCATTCCATATTTCCGAAACGCTCTGTTTGCTAACATCACCTATCACAACTTTTCTTGGCCAATCCAGAGTGCAAGGGCTAACAGTCCCATCACAATTAAAATGAAGGTACATAAAAATAAACGGACAAGCCTCTTTCCATTGGTTAATTTTCTGACCATACATACCAGTCTCATTAACATCATTTTGTTTGTCCAATTGTGTATCTGCCCATTGTGGAACTATTTTTTCTATAAATATTTCATCGCAAATTGGCGTAAATGTGTTAAAGAAATAATTTTTTTCTTCTTCTGAGAGATTGAATTTAACATCCTTATCTCCCTTTAATGCATGAGCTTGGTCTGCAATTTTTACATAAATTTGTAGCTCACTCTTTTCCCTAGTTTTTATTTCATACAAACTTTTCACGCCATCTATAATCTGTTGAAATACTTGCTTAATTCCAGCAACGGCCAGATACCTTTCATCTGATAAGCCTTCTAAGGAAATATTAATCCTCTGTAACCCAGATTTAACTAAGCCTTCATTAAGTTCAGGAGTTAATTTTGAGCCATTAGTAAACATTTCAATAATATCTGCTGAGTTACTCTTACTTGCATAATCAACCATTTTAACTACTTCTGGATGTAAAGTAGGTTCCCCATGGTTGCCAATTTTAATTTTCTTAATCTTTTCTGGAAATTCGTTAAAATCATCAATAATCTTTTTAAACATTGAGAACTCCATAAATCCTCTTTGCAAGCCTACATCTTTCATTCCTTGAGTGTCAGCTTGAAAACAAAAACTGCATCGATAATTACATAAACTAGAGATATCGACATGAGCAGAAATAGGAGTTTTTAAAGGGACTAACTCTTCAAGTGGTCTTTTTTCTGCAGAATGTATTCTAGGTCTTATTACTACTGTTTCTGAGTCACTCATTTAATCCTCCTATTTTCTAATTAAAGAGTCTTTTATCTTCAAATACTATAACTTTACAGGTTATTTTATTTTCTTCAACAAATCCTATGGCCTGCTCGGCATAATTCCCTGGCAACATAATAATAAGTAGATCACATTTGATGCCAATAAATTCCTCAGGGCTAATAATCTTTTTATGTAGTATTGGTGTAAATTTACCTTGCTTAAAGGTGGCGGAATCAATCACATATTTTATTTTATCTAATTTTGCTATTGCCATAAGTGCAAGTGCTCTATGTCCAGCACTCCATATAACGACATTTTTATGATTATTAACCTCTTTTTGAATTGATTTAACAATATCTGATACAGTTTCTATAGCGCCATCAATATTAACTTTAGACTCAAGTTTTGCAATTACAACAAGGTCATTCCCATTATTTTTTTTATACGACTCTAAAATGCTAAAGCCGTTAATTTCTATAGCTTTTCTTAATGTCTTTTCTGTGAAATATACTAAATGGTCCGCAACAAACTCATAAAGACAATTTTTTTCTAACAAATAGTTTACATTCGGAACCGATATATATATCACGCCATCATCACTTACCAAATCTCGTAAGCAGCTTAAATAATTTTTTGTTTCGGGCTGATGTTCTAAAAAGTTATTACAAACAACTAATGAATATTTTTTGTTATAAGCTTCTGGTAATTCTGTCAAATAAGATTTTTCTACATTTAAATTTTTTTTCTTACAATCATTTATATTTTCAAGAGAATGTTCGATGCCATAGGCATTAACATCCAACCTCTCTAATACCTCCAAAAAATCACCTCTTCCAGAACCAACTTCAATCGCATCTTTTCCTAAGATATTATATTTTTCTATAAAAGGACGCCATTCATTAACAAGGTTTTCTTTAGAAGCTTCAGATAATGAAGCAGCGGTTATAACGTCTTTGTAATAACTAACTGGATTATTTTTAAGCTGAATTAAACCGCAATCAATACACTGGCAAACCATTAATGTAATCGATTGGTCTTCTTCTGTACCTTCAAGGCTTGAGATAAAATATTGTGCTGATTTCGGAAATCCATCAAGGTCAATTAGAGACTCAGTTCGAGTTGAACAACATAATCGACATTCGAATTCTAAATTTTTTGATTTCATATAATATTAAAAATATTGTTAATCTTTAATTCTTAAGGATCTTCCATCTATCATTTAACATCTTTAGTCTTTTATCATCCTCCCCTGTTATAAGGGAATAAAATTCTCTTTTATTTAATAGCCATAATAATTCAAAATGGACTGCATCTAGTAATGCTTCTTTGATCTGTTCTTTATCTAAAGCACCTGCTTGAAAAATTATTTTTCGTGTTTCAAATCTTGATAGATGGTTTTCTTTAATTTTTTTTAATGGCTCTAGAGAGAGATCTGATATCCCACCACCAACTACAAAATCAAGATCATTTTTTTTACATTTATTAGCAACTTCGATGCAGCTATCAGTAACATTATCATCACAAACACTATCCAATGGTAACCCTTGAGATCCAACAAAATCAACCCTTCCGAAAACAATCCCATCAATACCATTTTTTTTTGAAGCTATTTCAATTATCTCATTAATGTTACTCAAGCCGGTATATGTTTCAATATTCACTAAGAAGTCTATGTCTTCCCTCTCATCCAGGGCGAACACTTTATTTTTAGCATCAATATACTTTTGCATCGCATAGGATGTTTCAAGCATGGGTGCAATTACATAATCTACGCCAAATTGTTTTGCTTCTATCAAATCACGCACTGCTTCACAGCCACCAATTTTAAGACCAATACCGATACCAGCTCTTCTAGATAGATCTATTAATCTTAATAGCTCTTCAGTTCGAGTGCCTTCAGCCTCAAATTCTGCCTTTACTGCTATTGCACCTTTCTCCTTTAGCTTATAAAGAATTCCTAGCATTTCTTTTTCAATTTTGTTCATAATTTTATTAGTCTATTAAGTCGTTAAAATTGTTAAATATCATAATACTCTTACTGGCTACCATCTTTTCATTAAATGCTACATTATGATAGAAAAAAGGGATAGAGGCTGAATTAGCTGACTTTTGATCAAGCTCACTGTCACCTATCATAATTATATTTTCAGGAGAAATTGAGGACATTTTAATTAATTTATAACACCCATCTGGCGATGGTTTTTTAAACTCTACGTCGTCACTAGTTACAATATAGTTAAAAAAATCATAAATCTTGTGTCTTCTAAGAGTCTTCGTAGTTAAATCTTTTGGTTTATTTGTAAAAACTGCCATCTGAATGCTTTTACTCTTTAGGTGGTTCAGATAATCAATTACTCCATCAAAAAGATTTTCGTTATCTAACGAATCTTCCAAATATCTTTGTCTAAAAATTCCTAAATACTTTTTAACATCCAAATCATTAGCTATTGTTTTTTTTATCATCTCTTCCCCTCCAAGGCTAAGAAAAAAAGAAATGTCTTTTGGCTTTAAGGCAGGGAGAGTTAGGTCTTTTCGGATGGTATTAAGTATTCTAGTTACTGTCTTATCAGAATCGACTAAAGTACCATCTAAATCAAAAATTACTAATTTAACTATATTCATTAACTAAAGAATATTCTTAGCAAGCTCATCTTCATCTAAGAAAGGACTCATATCATGAAGAGATGGCGATACCATAGTCCCATCATTTAATTTTCTTGAGCTCAATTTTGGAGAAAACCCTTGATTAGGATCGATAACGATTTCAAAAATTCCAGACTGATTACTATTAAGCATTTTTTTAAAAGCCATTGAAGATAGTTCGGATAATTTAGTAATTTTTATACTTGGGATACTTAATGCCTTACCCAACTCAGTAAAATTAGGCATTGTTACCCCGCTTTTTGGGCCAACACCAGAAACATTATCAGAAAAATATGCCTCCTGAGTTTGCTTAATTGATACATATCCGTCATTGTTAAGAATAAAAACTTTGATTGGCAAATTATATCCTTTCATAGTTTGAAGTTCTTGCAAATTCATCATTAAGCTCCCATCCCCAGCCAAACAAATTACTCTCCTTCCCTTCATTGCAATCGCTGCCCCAATAGATGCAGGTAAATCATATCCCATTGATGCCGATCCAGAATTCGTATACAAACGTTGGCCTTGTTTAATTTTAGCTGTTTGAAAAGTTATTACACAAGCTGAGCCATTGCCTGTAATTATCACATCATCTTTATCTAAAAATTTAAATAGATCATCAATAAACACGTATGGATTAATTTTTTTATTTTTTTTACTAGTATATTCGGGAAGAACTACTGGATAATCAATCACCTTTTCTTTACACCACATAAGATATTTTTTATGTTCTTTTGTGCTTTCATAGCTTAAATCTTGAATCTTCTTGATAAAAAGAGGTATAAAAATTTTAAGATCTGCCTTAATCTTTTGATTGATTTTTAAAGTTGGCTTATCTAATTCTGCCTGATCAAGGTCTACCATTATTTTAAAGGCTTTAGGTGCAAACTCTTTCCAATTGTAACTAATTTGCCTGATGTTTAATCTGCAACCTAATACAATTAATAAATCTGAATTTTGGACGGTAAAGTTTCCTGGGCGATCTCCTACTGTTCCTGGCTTCCCAGCATAATATTCATTATCATTTGAAATTAAATCATGTGCATTCCAACCAGTTACAACAGGTATTTTTAATTTTTTTATCAATTGTAGAAATTGTTTGTTCATTTTAGAAATACTCACCCCAGTTCCTGCAAGAATAACGGGTCTCTTTGATTTTCTTAACTTCTCGAAAATTACATGAAAAGCTTTATCGTTTAAATTAGATTTAGTTGATAATTCAAGTTTAGTATTATCAGAAACTGCTGGGTCATTAATTAATTTTTTAACATTACCATCAAATCCTTTTAATTTATTTGGTTCAATTAATGAGCCTTGAATATCAATAGGTACATCTATCCAAACTGGCCCAGGCCTCCCATTTGATAAAAAGTAAATTGCTTTATCCATAATTTCTTTTATTTCTATAGGGTCTTTTACTGTAACTGCATATTTGGTAACAGGTTGAGCCATTGATACTATATCAACCTCCTGATCTCCCAATTGCCTTAGTTTTACTTTATAATTTTTTAGGTATGTTTCATTCTTAACTTGTCCCGATATCACTAACATTGAAAGGGAATCCATATAAGCTCCATATACTCCATTAAGAGCATTAATTCCTCCAGGCCCAGTTGTAACGTTCAGAACAACAATTCTATTAATTAAACGATAATAACTCTCAGCTGCCATTGCAGCACTTTGCTCATGATGAAAAAAAACTGGGGTTAATGATTTGTGTCTAGTAAGAGCATCGTTCAAGTGCATTGCTCCGCCTCCTGTAATGAGAAAAACATGCTTTGCACCAGTCTCAGCTGATCGCTGAGCAATATAATCTGCTACTCTAATTTTTTTAGTCATAACTATTTATAAATTCAGCAATAGTTTTATGAAGTCTTTCAAACATAGTATCTGTTAAGCCATGATGAAGAGGCAATAAAACACCTCTTTCCATTACAGCATCAGCATTAGGATAGCCCTTATCTAAAACTTTATATTCAGCCCCCTTCATCATTGGCTGTCTTATAATATTTCCTGTAAATACTACCCTTGTCTGAATATTTCTTTTTTCTAAATATACTTGAAATTCTTTTCTACTAAATGGTGCATTTTTGTTTATAAGAATTGGGAATGCCAGCCAAGCAGTATTTATATTATCTGTTTCTATTGGATTACTAAAATACTGTTTATATTCATTAAAAAAGCTACATTGCTTTTTAAAGTTATTTTTTCTAGTTACAATATTTTTCTGTAATTTTTTTAATTGCTCCAATCCGAAAGCTGCTCCAATCTCACTTCCTTCAACATTGTAACCAACCGCTTCAAAAACAAACTTTGCATCATAATCAATCCCATCTAGATTAACGTCAAACCTATTTTCAATGGCTTCACTTTTTTCATCAAATAATGAAGAGCTTCTTCCCCATGATCTTAACAATTTTGCTTTTTCTATTATTTTTTTATCATTTAACAGAAGCGCGCCCCCATTACCTGCACAATTTATTATATGAGACCCATAAAAACTAGTAATTGACATATCTGAGTATGAACCCGAGCTTCTACCATTAATTGTAGCTCCTAAAGTATCTGCTGAATCCTCAATAACAATAAGATTATATTTATCGGCTATTTTTCTAATTTCAGGCCAATCACAAAGATTACCCATTAAATTTGGAGCTAGAATTGCTACGGTCTTATTATTTATAGATTCTTCAATCTCGTTTACGTCAATACAATATGTCAATGGCTCAACATCTACAAAAACTGGAATTAAATTATTTTTTATTAAGCAGCCAACTGATGTTCCAAACGTAAGTGCAGGTGTTATGACCTCACCTCCTCTTGGGAAAGCATAAGCCTCTACACCAATAAACAGTGCTGATGACCCAGAATTAACATACAAACATTCTTTTTTATCAAATAACTTAGCAATTTCGTTTTCAAACTTTCTTGCATAGTTCCCCATTTGAGTCGACTCATTAAGGCATTTAATAACTGCATCTATCTCCTCTTGGCCATAAACGGTTTTTGCATAAGAAATATTTTCCATAATTTATCTTTTTAAATTGATTCGTATTGTTTAATTTGCTCTGCACTGAAAGAATACATATCTTGATCACCTTTATAAAAATTCTTATACCAAGCACATGTCATTGAAATCGATTTTTCAATATTAAGCTTAGGTGACCAATTTAATCTTTTCATAGATTTTGAACAATCTAATTTTAAATTCTTCGCCTCGTGAAGAGAATTCTCAGTTGATTCTATTTCAAAATTACTTCCCTCTCCATATTCTTTATCAAACTTAGAAATAAGCCACTCAACCGATTTATCATCTTGATTATCCGGACCAAAATTCCATGATTCTGAATAATGTTGACCATCCAAAAAAAGTTTTTCAGCTAGTATTAAATATCCATTTAATGGTTCAAGAACAAATTGCCAAGGCCTAACTGCTTGCGGATTTCTAATAGATAATTTTTGATTCTGATTTATTTTTTTTATAAAATCTGGAATGATTCTATTTAAAGCCCAGTCACCTCCACCAATTATATTGCCTGCTCTTGCAGTTGCTATAGAAACAGTGTCATTAAAAAAAGAAGATCTGTAAGCAGCTGTAATTAATTCAGAACACCCCTTACTCGAGCTATATGGGTCAAATCCACCCATAGCGTCACCCTCTTTAAAGGCCTTTAAAGAATCGTTATTTTCATAACATTTATCACTTGTTACATTAATAAATACTTTTATTGATGATATGTCTCTTATTGCATTTAAAATATTAACAGTCCCCATTAGATTAGTTTGGTATGTCTCAAGGGGATTTTTGTACGATTCTAGAACAAGTGCTTGTGCAGCCATATGAATAACTATATCTGGCTTGGCTAAAGCAATCTGAGACTTTAATTCATTATAATCTCTTACATCACCAAAAACTGTATTCACTTTTTTTTCAAGCGAAAGAGATTTAAACATACTAGAATCAGTTCCTGGTGGTAATGAGTAACCTGTTACTTTTGCACCTAGTTCAGTTAACCAAATCGACAACCAACTTCCCTTAAAGCCCGTATGCCCAGTTATATATACCTTTTTACCTTTCCAAAATAGCTTATTCACCCCAAACTTTCCATGGAGGGTTACTAGAAAGCCATAACTCCTCTAAATAATTTTTTTCCCTTAAAGTGTCCATAGGCTGCCAGAATCCATTATGTTTATATGCTACTAATTGTTTATTTTTTGATAGATTTTCTAATGGTTCCTTTTCCCAAAATGTTTTATCATCTTTAATTAGGTCAATTACTTCTTTTGAAAGTACAAAAAAACCACCATTGACATACGCATTATTATCTCCTTTAGGTTTCTCCATAAATTCATTAACAGAGTTATTCTTATCTAAAGATAGTGCTCCAAACCTTCCAGGTGGAATTGTGGCTGTAACTGTTGCCAGATGTTTATGGTTTTTATGATATTCAATTAAATCACTGATATTAATATCAGCCAATCCATCACCATAAGTTAAACAGAAAGTTTCATCGTCACCTAAATATTCCTTAATTCTTGCAATTCTTCCGCCAGTCTGTGTTTCATCACCAGTATTAACTAAAGTAACCTTCCAAGGGTCAGTCTTACTTTTATGGTATTTACGATCATTAGTTTTAAAATCAAAAGTTACGTCAGAAGTGTGAAGGAAATAATTTGAGAAGTATTCTTTAATCATATACCCCTTATATCCACAACAAATAATAAACTCATTGATGCCATAATGTGAATACATCTTCATAACATGCCAAATAATCGGAAGCCCACCGATTTCTACCATGGGCTTTGGCTTATAAATAGTTTCCTCAGAAATTCTTGTCCCTAAACCCCCAGCAAGAAGAACGACTTTCATTTTAGTTTCCCCAACCTTTTAAAGTTTTTAATATTAAAATTTATCTTATTTAACAATACTAACAAAATTTATTATATATAAATAAATTCTTCAAATATTTAAACACCAGAAGTAGTAAAGTTAATATTTGTATTAGAATAACTCCTAATATGTTAAATACTATCATTACTCCTAAAATACTTAATTTATTTATTGCCATTACTGTAGCCATTCTAACTACTGGATTTTTACGGCTACAGCTTTTTTCAGGCTTACCTGAATATGATGGTGGTTTTTATACATTTGCTGCACAAATTTATTATAGCTACTTGATTAATGGTGAAGCTTTAAAAGGCACGGCTCTGCATTTTTATCCATTGCTTACAGCTTGGATTTATGGTCTTGAGGTAAATCAATTCATTCTATTAAGACTGATCGATGGACTTGTTGCTGTAGTTGCCTCTGTTATCTTATTTAAAGTTATTTTAAAAGAAAGTGGTAGTACTCTATTCACAGTAAT
>Ga0315339_1000639_pt1 | contig 40385 bp, 39 predicted proteins | sample ASW17metaG_FD_204514 | JGI IMG/M metagenome (GOLD analysis project Ga0315339, IMG submission 204514) | Ammonia-oxidizing marine archaeal communities from Pacific Ocean, United States - ASW #17 | ecosystem: Environmental > Aquatic > Marine > Oceanic | place: USA: California | collected 2016-12-05 | reverse complement strand
TCATCCGCTTTAATGGTAAGAATTTCCTGTAAAGTATATGCTGCCCCATAAGCTTCAAGAGCCCAAACTTCCATCTCTCCAAAACGTTGTCCTCCAAATTGAGCTTTTCCTCCTAAAGGTTGTTGTGTAACTAAACTGTATGGTCCTATAGATCTTGCATGAATTTTCTCATCAACAAGATGATGAAGTTTTAACATATAAACATAACCTACAGTAACAGGTCTCTCAAATTTTTCTCCGGAAATCCCGTCTGTAAGAATTTCCTGTCCAGTATTTGATACCCCGGCTTGTTCTAAAAGATTCGTAATATCATTTTCTTTTGCTCCATCAAAAACAGGTGTAGCAAAAGGAACGCCTTCTTTTAAATTGTGAGCTAATTCAAGAACTTCATCATCATTCATTTTCTGAACTTCTTCCTTATGAGACTCCTGGTCATATATATCAAGTAATTTATCTTTAAGATCTCTTGTGTGTCCTGCTGTTTGTATTTTATTTAACAATTCATTGACCTGTTTTCCAAGAGAAGCTGATGCCCAACCTAAATGGGTCTCCAAAATTTGACCAATATTCATTCTACTTGGAACACCTAAAGGATTAAGACAAATATCTACAGGAGTTCCATCTTGTAAATAAGGCATATCTTCTGCCGGACATATTTTGGATATAACTCCTTTATTTCCATGCCTTCCTGCCATCTTATCACCAGGTTGTAATTTTCTCTTAACAGCAATAAAAACTTTAATTAGTTTTAATACCCCGGGTAATAACTCATCACCACTTTGTATTTTATCAATTTTATTTTCAAATTTTTGACTAATATTTCCAAGCTGATTTTCATAGTTCTTAACTAAAGATTCAATTTGAGATGTAACATTTTCTTCATTAATATTAATTTTCATCAAATCGTTAACACCAAGTTTTTCTAATTGTTCAAAAGTCAATTTAGTGTTTTTTTCTATTAATTCATTTCCTGAAATAAAAAACTTACCAATAAGAAGTTCTTTTAAATGATTTGCAAAACTTTTTTGAAGAATATCTAGTTCATCATCTCTGTCTCTTGAAACACTTTCAATTTGAGAATTTTCAATAGTGATTGCCCTTTGATCTTTTTCAATTCCTCTTCTTGAAAAAACTCTTATCTCAACTACTGTTCCTTTAACACCTGGTGGAACTCTAAGGCTTGTGTCTTTGACATCTGCAGCTTTTTCTCCAAAAATAGCTCTTAATAATTTTTCTTCAGGTGTCATTGGGGTCTCGCCTTTTGGTGTAACTTTTCCAACAAGTATATCTCCAGAAGCTACCTCTGCTCCAACGTAAACTATTCCTGTTTCATCAAGATTTCTTAACATTTCTTCACTTGCATTAGGTATGTCTCTGGTAACATCCTCAGGACCAAGCTTAGTATCTCTCGCCATAACTTCAAACTCTTCAACATGAATTGAAGTAAAGACATCCTCTTGAACAACTCTTTCAGAAATTAAGATTGAATCTTCAAAATTATATCCATTCCATGGCATAAAAGCAACTAGCACATTTCTACCTAATGCCAATTCCCCTAATTCAGTTGCTGGACCATCGGCTATAACTTGGTTTTTTTTCACCTTGTCTCCAACATTGACCAAAGGTCTTTGATTAATACAAGTATTTTGATTTGAACGTTGAAATTTTAGTAAATTATAAATATCAATTTTATTTAAAGAAGTATCTTTTTTATCAGTTACTCTTATAACAATTCTATTTGCATCCAATTGATCTACAATTCCCTCACGTTTTGCAACTACAGTCGATCCACTATCTTTAGCAACAGTATATTCCATACCAGTTCCAACAAGCGGAGCCTTAGGTTTAATTAATGGAACAGCTTGCCTCATCATATTTGAACCCATTAAAGCTCTGTTTGCATCATCATTTTCAAGAAAAGGTATTAGTGAAGCTGCAACTGATACTAATTGTTGGGGAGATACATCCATCAAATCAATTGAGTCGACATCAGTATTTATAAATTCTCCATTCTTTCTACAACTAATTAATTGATCAACGAATTTTCCTTTAGTATCAACATTAGCATTAGCTTGTGCTATAACAAAATCTTCTTCATTTATTGCACTCAAATATATGACTTTTTCTGTAACCTTACCATTTGAAACTATACGATAAGGAGTTTCTATAAAACCATATTGATTTATCCTAGAGTATGATGCTAAGCTATTGATTAAACCGATATTTGCACCTTCAGGAGTTTCAATTGGACATATCCTTCCATAATGAGTTTGATGGACATCTCGAACTTCAAATCCAGCCCTTTCTCGATTTAACCCTCCAGGTCCAAGTGCTGAAACTCTTCTTTTATGAGTAATTTCACTAAGAGGGTTTGTCTGATCCATGAATTGACTTAATTGGCTTGTACCAAAAAATTCTTTAATTGAAGCTGATACAGGCTTTGCATTGATTATGTCTTGAGGCATAATGTTATCAACTTCAAGAGAGCTTAAACGTTCCTTTATGGCCCTGTCCATTTTTAGTAAACCAACTCTATATTGATTTTCCAAAAGCTCACCTACTGATCTAACTCTACGATTTCCAAGATGATCAATGTCATCAACATCACCTTTGCCATCTATAAGATTATGCATATGTTTCACAACATCCAAGATATCACTCTTATCAAGTACTCTTTTTTCTAAAGGTGTATTTTTCTTAAATTTTGAAACTATTTTTAATCTTCCTACAGCAGACAAATCATATCTATCAACATTAAAAAATAAATTGTTGAATAATGTTTCTGCAGTTTCAATAGTTGGGGGTTCGCCTGGTCTCAAAATTTTAAAAATTTCAAATAGTGCTTCTTCTCTTGATCGTGCTTTATCTAATTGAAGGGTGCTTCTGATATAAGAGCCAATTTCAATATTATCAACTTTGATTACACGAATTTTTGTAAGTTTTTTTTCATTAATAAAATTAATAAAATCTTCATCAATTTCAAAGCCAGCTTCATAAAATATTTTACCTGTTTTTTCATCTATTATGTCGCTAGATAAATAATGACCAATCAAAGAACTTTCCTCAATAGTAAGCGTATTTATTTTCTTTTTTAAAAATTCATTAACAGTTCTGTGATTAAGCTTTGTGCCTTTTTCAATTATTATTTTTCCATTATTTGAATCTAAAAAATCATAATTTAAAATTTTAGACTTATAAAAATTTATATCTTCTTTAAATTGCCATCCAAATTTATTTTTTTGATATTCTACTGAATCATAGAAAAAATTAAGAATTTCTGAAGCAGACATACCTTGTATTTTTCGATTATCTGGCTCGATTTTTTTTATATTACAATCTTCTAAATATTTCTCGGAAATGTTACTAATTAAGCATTTAAATAAAGTTGTGACAGGGAATTTTCTTTTTCTATCAATCCTAGCATGAACATTATTTTTAGCATCATGTTCAAAATCCAACCACGAACCTCTATAAGGAATAATTCGCGCGTTAAATAGAAATTTTCCACTAGTATGTGTTTTACCAAAATCATGATCAAAAAACACACCTGGAGATCTATGCATCTGACTAACAACGACTCTTTCTGTGCCATTAACTACAAAAGTTGCATTTTTAGTCATCAAAGGAATATCTCCCATATAAACTTCTTGCTCCTTGATATCTCTGACCGATTTTGTTCCTGCTATTTCATCAATATCCCAAACAATGAGTCTAAAATTAACGAGTAAAGGAGCACCATATGTCATGCCACGTTGTGAGCATTCTTCAACATCATATTTTGGTATTCCAATTTCATAACTTTCATAATCCACAGTGGCTCTTTCAGCATAGTCATTAATTGGAAAAACAGATTTAAATACTGCATGCAATCCATTAACTTGACGTTCTTCAGGCTTAGTTTTTAATTGTAAAAAATTATCGAAAGATCTTTTTTGAACTTCAATTAAATTTGGCAAAGATGTTACTAAGGGTATCTTTCCAAAAGATCTTCTAATTTTTTTTGAATTTATATAATCAAGACTCATTGCTATTCCTTACAATTTAATAAGTAAAACCTCCGAATATACTCGGAGGTTTTGAATAATTATTTTAGTTCTACTTTTGCTCCAGCAGCTTCAAGAGATTTTTTCATCTCTTCTGCATCTGCTTTAGGGACGCTTTGTTTTAGAGGTTTAGGTGCTCCTTCAACAAGATCTTTTGCTTCCTTTAATCCTAAAGCTGTAATTGTTCTTACTTCTTTAATTACAGCAATTTTATTTGAGCCAGCCTCAGTCAAAACTACATCAAAATCAGTTTTTTCTTCAGTTGGGGCTTCTCCACCAGTAACTTCAGAAGGAACGGCGGCGGCAACAGATACAGCAGCAGAAACTCCCCACTTTTCTTCAAGCAACTTACTTAATTCAGCAGCTTCAATAACTGATAGAGATGACAAATCTTCTACTATTTTATTTAAATTAGTCATTATTTTTCTCCTTTAAACCTAGTTTTATTTTTCTAATAACTTGCTTCGAGAACTCATTAATCTAGCCAATTGCCCTCCTGGTGCTTGAACAACAGAAGCAATTTTTTGTGCAGGTGTCATTAAAACACTCAACAATTTTCCTCTAATTGCATCAAGAGTAGGAAGGGTTGCTAAAAAATTAATTTTATCCTTAGTAATCTTTTCACCATCAACACTACCACCAACAATTTTAAAATTTTCTAATTTTTTTTCAAAATTGACAGCAACTCTTGCTGGTGCAGCAGGATCGCTTGAATAAGCAATAGCTGTAGGACCAGTAAATAAGTCGGTAATTGATTCGAAAGAAGTATCAACTAAAGCAAGTTTAGTAAGTCTGTTCTTAGTAACTTTAAATTTTGCTCCATTGTCTCTCATTTCTTTTCTAAGAATATTTGTTTCAGAAACAGACATTCCTTTATAGTGAGCTACAATAACAGAAGAAGAACTATTAAATTCATCTTTTAGTTTTTGAACAAAATTATTTTTATCAGAACGGTTCACTCTCACTCCGGTTTATATTGAGGTTTCCCTCAGTTAGTTATTATCAATTTGACCATCAAATTAATAACAACCTGTCAAGAAGCTAATCTAATGACTTGCTTCAGTCTATGTAGGATATTAAGCCTTTCGGCTCCTACAGTCTTTGACAGGCGATAACATCATTTCTGTTGTTATCATTTTAAATTAGAGTTAACGCAAAGTTGTTGCGTTTATCTCTAATCCAAATCCCATAGTTGAAGCTATGGTAACTTTTTTTACAAAAGATCCTTTAATTGTATCTGGTTTTGCTTTAACAATTGATAAATAAAAAGTTCTTAAATTTTCTAATAAATCTTCTGCTGTAAAATCTAATTTGCCTAATCCAGCGTGAACAATACCTGCCTTATCATTTTTGTATTGAACTTGACCAGATTTTGCATTTAAAACTGCTGACTTAATATCTTGGGTTACAGTACCCAATTTTGGATTTGGCATTAAGCCCTTAGGACCTAATATTTTACCTATCTTTCCTATAGTTGGCATCATATCTGGGGTGGCTATAAGGATATCAAAGTGAATTTGACCATCCGTTATTTTTTGAGCAAAATCATCATCTCCAACTATGTCAGCACCACTATCGTTAGCTTCTTTAGCCTTATCTCCCTTGGCCATTACTCCTACTCTTATAGTTTTTCCTGATCCTTTAGGAAGATTTAGTATCCCTCTTATATTTTGTTCAGTTTTGCTAGAATCCATTTTAAGATTAATTGCAACATCAAGAGTTTCATTAAATTTAACAAATGAGCATTCTTTAAGCAGCTTGATAGCTTCTAAAGGTTCATAAATTTTTTCAATTTCAATCTTATCAATTAATTTTTTTTTATTTTTTGATTCTTTCATTTAATTTGTAACCTCCATACCCATAGAAACTGCAGAACCTTTAACCATATTAATAGCTCCATCTAAATCGATAGCATTTAAATCTACCATCTTTTCATTAGCAATTTTTTTTACATCCTCCATTGTCACTTTTCCCACAAGACTCCTGCCAGGAGTAGAATTTCCTTTTTTTATTTTTGCAGCTTTTTTTAAATAATAACTTACTGGAGGCAACTTAGTTACAAAATTAAAAGTTTTATCTACATAAGCTGTAATTACAACTGGAATTGGTGCTCCCTTTTCTAAAGCTTTGGTTTTTTCATTAAAAGCTTTACAAAAATCCATAATATTTAAACCACGTTGTCCTAAAGCAGGCCCAACTGGTGGCGATGGATTAGCTCCTCCTGCAGGTATTTGTAATTTAATAAGACCTAAAACTTGCTTAGCCATAATATATTAAACCTTTTCTACTTGTGAATATTCCAGATCAACTGGTGTCAGTCTGCCAAATATAGAAACAGCGACTCTTAATCTAGCTTTTTCTTCATCAATTTGTTCAATTTCTCCATTAAATGATGCGAAGGGGCCATCAATTACTTTTACTTGCTCTCCTACATCGTACATAACTGCTGGTCTTGATCTTTCTACACCATCTATTACTTGCTGAGATATTCTTTTTGCCTCTGAATTACTAATAGGTATTGGTTTTCCTTTAGTTCCCAAAAATCCACTTAATTTAGGTGTATTTTTGATGATATGCCAAGTGTCATCATTTAAATTCATCTTAATTAATATATATCCAGGAAATATCTTTCTCTCAGAATTAATTCTTACACCTCTTTTAACTTCAACAATACTCTGTGTAGGCACAGATACTTCTTCAACATGTTCTGAAATACCAAGCTTATTTGCTTGATCAACAATACTATCTGCTACTTTCTTTTCATAGCCTGAATAAGCATGCAAAACATACCAGCGACATTCACTCATATTAAAATCCTGATCCTATTTGAATTATTTTTTTTATTGAAAAAGACCAAACTTGATCTGTTAACATAAAAAATAAAGAAAAAAGAACAATTAACAAAATTACAATTGCCGAGGAGATGAAAGTATCTCTTTTCTCTGGCCAAGTTACTTTTTGTAATTCTTGCCTTACTTGTCTGACAAATAAAGCTGGTGATGTTTTTTTCTTTTCAGTGTTCATTTTTGTCTTCTTTTAAAGTGGCAGGAGTGGAAGGATTCGAACCCTCTCTCGCAGTTTTGGAGACTGCTGTGCTAACCGTTGACACTACACTCCTTAATGAGTTGCAAGATCAACTAAAGCCTGTCCTGCAACTATATTATTCTATAATCTCAGCAACTACTCCGGCACCAACTGTTCGTCCTCCTTCACGAATTGCAAACTTTAGTCCTTTATCCATAGCAATTGGAGATAAAAGTGTTACTTCCATAGCAATATTATCGCCAGGCATAACCATCTCAGTTCCTTCAGGGAGCTTAATTGTTCCAGTAACATCTGTAGTTCTAAAATAAAACTGCGGTCTATAATTAGAAAAGAAAGGAGTGTGTCTTCCTCCCTCTTCTTTGTTCAATACATATGCTTCAGCTTTAAATTTTGTATGAGGTTTAATCGAACCTGGTTTAGCTAAAACTTGACCACGTTCAACCTCTTCTCTTTTAGTACCACGAAGAAGTACTCCTACGTTATCACCAGCCTCACCTGAATCAAGAAGTTTTCTAAACATCTCTACACCAGTACAAACAGTTTTTTGAGGCTCTCTGATTCCTAGTATTTCAATTTCTTCACCAACCTTAACCTGTCCCTGCTCAATACGACCTGTTACAACAGTTCCTCTTCCAGATATTGAGAATACATCCTCAACTGGCATTAAAAAAGGTTGATCGATTGGTCTGTCAGGTTGAGGAATATACTCATCTACAGCTTTCATTAATTCTAAAATCGAATTTTTTCCAATTTCTTCATCTCTATCCTCAATAGCTGCTAAAGCAGAACCCTTAATAATTGGGGTTTTATCACCAGGAAATTCATATTTTGTTAACAATTCCCTCATCTCTTCCTCAACATAGTCTGCTAATTCTTTATCTTCTTCACTCAATTGATCTATTTTATTAATGTAAACAACAAGAGCTGGCACTCCAACTTGTCTAGCTAATAAAATATGTTCTCTAGTTTGCGGCATCACACCATCAGATGCATTAACAACTAATATGCCTCCATCCATTTGTGCTGCACCTGTAATCATGTTTTTAACATAATCAGCATGACCTGGACAATCAACATGGGCATAGTGTCTTTTTTCAGTTTCATACTCAACATGCGCTGTGGAAATAGTAATACCTCTTTCTTTTTCTTCAGGTGCTTTGTCTATTTGATCATAAGCAGTATATTCTGCTCCTCCTGTTTCTGCTAAAACCTTCGTAATAGCTGCAGTTAATGTAGTTTTTCCATGATCAACGTGTCCAATAGTACCGATATTACAATGCGGTTTATTTCTTTCAAATTTTGCTTTAGCCATTTTATTATTACCCCAGTATTAAATTTCTTTTTTGGAGCGGGTGAAGGGAATCGAACCCTCGTAGCCAGCTTGGAAGGCTGGAGCTTTACCACTAAGCTACACCCGCTTTATAACCGACTCACTCACTCAACTTCTTTTTCCCATTCCTCCATTTTGGTGGAGGGGGTAGGATTCGAACCTACGTACGCTCACGCGGGCGGATTTACAGTCCGCTGCCATTAACCACTCGACCACCCCTCCAATTTTGAAGAAAATGGCACATACTAAGTAAATAGCATGATTGTCAATCTAAATCAGCGTCACTCCAGCGTAAACTTTGCAAGTTCTAAAAGCGCGCTCCTTTTAGACAAATTTTATGAATTTGTATAGTTCTAGATTGTAATAAATAGGTATATCTGAAATAGATAAATTTAAATGAAAACAAACAAACAAAAAAGGTTAAATAATAAGGGATTTTCAGAAATATTTGGTAAGCATGCTGTTTATGCTGCTCTATTAAACCCCTTACGAAAACATCAAAAACTGTTTGTTTCACAACATCAAAAAGAATCCTTAAGTAAACAAATGGTAAGTTTAATACCAGAAATAAATGAATTGCATAATAAAGAATTGTTCAAAATGTTTGGAAATGAAGCAACTCATCAGGGTATAGTTTTAAGAACTTCTAAATTAAATCAACCACTTTTAGATCAAATAATTAATAGCTCAACAGCTAAAGATTCAGATGTTATTGTTATTCTTGATCAAGTAACTGATCCAAATAATATTGGATCTATAATGAGATCTTGTGCTCTATTTAACTGTAACTCAATAATCGTATCTAAAGATAATGCACCTGATATTACTGCAAATCTTGCAAAAGCTGCATCTGGCGCAGTTGAAATAGTAAACTATATTTCTGTTGTAAATTTATCTAGAGCAATAATTAAATTAAAAAAAAATAATTATTGGATTTATGGTTTTGATAGTAATTTAAATGAAAAAAATAAACAAAACATAGAATTGCCAAAAAAATGTGTTCTTATTTTTGGTTCAGAAGGAAAAGGTCTTCGTAACTTAACCAAAAAAGAATGTGATGCTCTGATATCTATACCAATGAAATCTAAAAATAATTATAATATAGAAAGTTTAAACGTATCAAACGCTTGTTCAATAGCGCTGTATGAACATTTTAAAAATAATATTTAGAAATTGGTGCCGCGTGTCGGAATCGAACTGACCACCTGATGATTACAAATCAACTGCTCTACCAAATGAGCTAACGCGGCACTTAAGAACAATTAGTATTGTTTTAAATATTCAAAAAATAATTATTCTAGAATAAAATTAGATACCAGGAATGTAAGGTATTCCATCTCCTTTTGCTTTTTCATTTACTTCATTAAATGTTGAGCAATTGGTTAATGCAAAAAATACTAAAATAATAAATAAAAAATTTTTAATCATTATAGTTCTATAATGTCTCAATCTTTGCTGCACAATATTTAAATTCAGGAATTTTTCCAAAAGGGTCCAAAGCAGGATTTGTCAATAAATTTGCAGCTGCTTCGTTATAACAAAAAGGAATAAAAATAACTCCTTCTGGAATAGATCTATCTTCTCTAACAGGTATTCTAATTGTTCCTCTTCTGGTAGACACCTTAATAACATCTCCAGGAGTAATTTCATTTTTTAATATATCTTTTGGAGAAAGAGAGACTGTTGCCTCTGGTTCAATGGCATTTAAATTACTAGCTTTTCTAGTCATTGCACCTGTATGCCAGTGCTCCAATTGCCTACCTGTTGTCAATACTAGAGGGAAAGATTTGTCCGGCATTTCATTAGGATTTGTTACTTTAGCAAAAATAAATTTTCCTCTGCCATCAGCAGTAGGAAAGCTATCTCCAAAGACTATTTCCTCTCCTTTTGAATTGGGTGAGTTACATGGGTAAGTTACCGAACCTTCTTTTTCTAACCTATTCCAAGTTATATTTTTTAAAGAAGGCATAACTTGAGACATTTCTATAAAAATATCTTTTGGATGTTTATAATCCCATTTTAAATCAAGTCTTTTACCTATTTCATTTGTAATCCACCAATCTTCTTTAGCTTCCCCAGGAGCTTCTATAGCTTTTCGACCCATTTGAACCTGTCTATTAGTATTAGTTACAGTTCCGTTTTTTTCTGGCCAAGCAGAAGCTGGTAAAATTACATCAGCATAAGTAGCCGTTTCTGTTAAAAAAATATCTTGAACAATTAAGTGTTCTAATTTTTGTAAAGCTGATCGAGCATGATTTAAATCTGGATCTGACATAGCAGGGTTTTCACCAAGTATATACATTCCTTTAATTTGATCTTCGTGAACAGCATCTATTATTTCAACAACAGTTAAACCTTTATTTGGATCAAGTTTAGTATTCCAAAATTCCTCATAAAATTTTTGATTATTATTTTTTTCAACTAATTCATAATCAGGGTACATCATTGGTATTAATCCTGCATCAGACGCACCTTGAACATTGTTCTGACCACGAAGAGGATGTAATCCAGCTCCTCTTCTACCAACATTTCCTGTCATTAATGCCAATGAAATTAAACAACGCGCATTATCAGTTCCATGAATATGTTGGGAAATTCCCATTCCCCAAAATATTATTCCTTTATTTGTTTTTGCAAATATTCTTGCCACATCTCTGATAACTAAAGGGCTTATACCGCTTATTTTTTCCATTTTTTCAGGATCATAAGGTTGAAGTTGTTTTTTTAAATCTTCAAAACCTAATGTGTGCTCTTTAATATACTCTGAATTAAATAATTTCTCTTCAACAATAACATGCATGATAGAATTTAATAATGCTACATCTGATCCAGGTGTAAATTGCAACATATGTGTTGCATGTTTCCGAAGTGCTTGACCCCTAGGATCTATAACAATTAATTTTGAACCTTTTTTTGCTGCATTTTTAAAAAAAGTAGCTGCAACTGGATGATTTTCAGTTGGATTTGCTCCAATTACTATAATAACTTCTGAATGCTCAACTTCATAAAAAGGGGCTGTAACAGCTCCAGATCCAATAGTTTCCAGCAAAGCTGCAACAGAAGATGCATGACATAATCTAGTACAGTGATCTACATTATTTGTTTTAAATCCAGTTCGAACTAGTTTCTGAAAAAGATAAGCTTCTTCATTAGAACATTTTGCTGAACCAAAACCTGCCAAACTACTTTTACTTTTAAAATTATTTTGTTTTAATTTTAATAATCCTTTAGCTGCAAAATCAAGAGCTTGATCCCATGTAGCCTCTCTAAAATATTCATTTATATTAGAAAAATTTATATTTGGATGTAGATCTTTTTTCTTGCCTTTAATTCTGATTAAAGGCTTTGTTAGTCTTTCAGGGTTACTAACATAATCAAAACCAAAACGCCCTTTAACACACAATCTGTTTTCATTTGCTGGACCATCAATACCATCGACATAGGCTATTTTATTATCATTAATATTATATTCTAACTGGCAGCCTACTCCACAATATGGGCAAACACTTTCAATTTTTTTTTCTATCTTAGTATGACCAATACCTTTTTCATCAACAATTGAAGATGGCATTAATGCACCTGTTGGGCAAGCTTGAACACATTCTCCGCAAGCAACACAAGTACTATCACCCATAGGATCGTCAAAATCAAAAACAATTTTTGAATTTTCTCCTCGGTAAGCCATACCAATTACATCGTTAACTTGCACTTCACGACATGCACGGACACAGAGATTACATTGTATGCAAGCATCAAGATTAACAGCCATAGAAGGATGAGAAACATCTGGACTGCATGCTGTTTTTTTTGGAAACCTACTGTTTTTGATTTCAACTTTATCTATCCATTTCCAAAAATTAGAATCAGGATCGTGTGCTTCTTCTTTTTTTGGTTGATCAGCTAATAATAATTCAAAAACTAATTTCCTAGATTTTTTAGCTTTATCTGAAGCAGTAAAAACTTTCATATTTTCAGAAGGTTTTCTAATGCATGAGGCTGCCAGAACTCTTTCTCCCTCTATTTCCACCATACATGCTCTACAATTTCCATCTGCTCGATAGCTTTTTTCATCAGAATAACAAAGATGCGGAATTTCTTCTCCTAATCTCTTAGCTATCTGCCATATGGATTCATTTTCATTTGCTTGGACTTTTTTATCATTGAGAAAAAAAGAAATTACATTTTTATTCATAAGTAATTTCTTCCTCAAAATGTTTCATAACTGATTTTAAAGGGTTTGCAGCTGCTTGTCCCAATCCACAAATAGATGCTTCAGCCATTACTTCACTTAGATCTTCAAGTTTTTCTTTATTCCAAATTTTTTCTTTCATTATTTTAACTGTTTTTTCTGTACCAACTCTGCATGGCGTACATTGACCACAACTCTCTTCTTCAAAAAATTTTAGCAAATTTAATCCAACATCTTTCATGCTATCTTTATCAGAAAGCACTACAATAGCAGCTGAACCTAAAAAACATCCGAGTTCAGATAATTCTTTTGAACCATAATCTAAAGGAATGTTGTTAAATTTTGCTGGAAGTATCCCTCCGGATGCCCCTCCGGGAAGATAACCTTTAAATATGTGGCCCTCTAACATTCCATCACAATAATCATCAATAAGTTCTTGTACGGTTGTTCCTGCAGGTGCAACTTTTACACCAGGATTTTTAACCCTACCAGATACAGAATAGCTATGAAAACCCTTTCCTCCTTTTACACCTTGATCAGCAAACCACTCTGCTCCTTTTTCTAAAATATCACGGAGACAATAAATAGTTTCTATATTATTAACCAAAGTCGGTTGACCAAATAAACCTATTTGTGCAACATAGGGAGGCCTATTTCTTGGCAAACCCCTTTTTCCTTCAATGCTTTCAATCATTGAAGATTCTTCACCACAAATATAAGCACCCGCACCTCTTCTTAATATTAAATGATTTTTTTCAATTAAATTTTCTTTTTCAAGTTTTGAAATTTCTCTTTTTAATATTTCAATGGCTACAGGATATTCATCTCTTAAATAAATATATACTTTTTTAGCATTCATTACCTTTGAAGCAATCAACACACCTTCTAAAAAACGATGTGGATCAGTTTCTAAATACAACTTATCTTTAAAAGTACCAGGCTCACCCTCATCTCCATTAATGGCTATAAATTTTTCACCTTCATTTTGTAATACTAATTCCCATTTTCTACCAGTAGGAAAACCTGCTCCGCCCTTACCCTTTAATCCACTATCGTTAAGACATTTTATTATTTCTTGATTGGAGATAATTTTATTATCTATTTTTTTAGTAAATAAATAACCTCCTTCATCTATATAGTCATCATATGATTTATAGTCTGGTATTTTTGCGTCAAAATTTTTTTTTATAATTGTTTCAATAACTTTTTCAGCAGTTGCATGATCAACATAATTTTTACCAACGCAAACTGTAGGGGCAACATCACATCTACCCATGCAAGGACCTGGAACAATTTTAATGTTATTATTATCTTGTGTTTTAAGATCTTTTAGAATTTTTTGAGCACCAAATAATTCGCAAGTCAAACTTTCACAAACACGAACAACTTTAATTGAATCAAAAGATTTTTCATTTTTAATAATATTAAAATGAGCATAAAAAGTTGCAACTTCATAAACCTCTGAGAGAGGAAGTTTTGTGATTTCGGATAAAGCAACTAAATGCTTATCAAAAAGAACTCCATAATTATCTTGTAGTAAATGTAAATATTCAATTAGTTCATCTCTTTTAATAGTAATATTTTGAAAAAGACCATTAATTTCATCTAGCACTTTTTGCTCAACTTGCCTTCCTTTAGGTCTCCATCTTTTCTTTTTGCCCTTTAGGGCTTTATTATTTTGAGAATTAAAATTATCCATTTTAAAATTTTTACAATAAGCTGTATATCGTTATCATAATAAGCTGTATATCGTTATCATATAGGCATGAAATATGCAGTTGAAAATAATGAAATAGAACTAGATACTTCAGGTACAGAGTGTCCAATACCCGTTTTAAAAGCAAGAAAACTAACTCAAACAGTTTCAAAAGGAACAATAATTAAAGTAATAGCTACAGACCCCTTAGCTGAAGCTGATTTTCGCCATTACTGCGAACAATCAAAATATGAATTCATAAATATTAAAAAAGATAAGAATATCCTTTATATTAGATTTAAAATTTAGCTATTTAATCAAATAGATATTTAAATGAATAATAAGTATAAAATTGATTTTTTGAAATCTGACTCACATCTTCTGGAATTTCCAAAATACCATCAGTAAAAACCATCGATGAAATCATTCCTGAACCTTGTTTATGATATTTGCTTACCACTAAATCCTTTTTCTTTTTATTAATGTTAACTCTAAGCCATTCCAGACGCTTGTTTTTTTTATTCATTGTAAAGTCTGTTTTAGCAAGTATACCCTCAGGAACTATCAATTTTCCACTACATAAATATTCTATAAAAGGTCTAACGATCATTCCATATAATAAATGAACAGACACTGGATTTCCTGGTAAACAAATAATTATTGTATTTTTAATTTTACCAACTGCAAGAGGTCTTCCGGGCTTAATAGCTGTTTTCCAAAAATACACTTTACCTAAATCAATAATTGTTTTTATTAAATAATCTTCTTCACCAACTGAAGCTCCGCCAGTGGTAATGATTACGTTGTATTTTTTAATACTTTTTAACAATGTTTTTTTAATTATCTCTTCCTTATCTTTTAAAATACCTAAGTATTTACTGTTAATATAAGATTTATTTAATAGGGCCTTCAAAGAAAAATAGTTTGAATTATTAATTTCTGATTCTTTTAATTTTTCAGTAGGCTCTCTAAGCTCATTGCCACTAGTAAAGTATCCAATATTAATTTTCTTTTTTACAAAAATGTTTTTCTTACCAATAGCTGCTATAAGATTAACATTAGTGGGAGTTATTTTATCTCCATTAAATAAAATTTTTTTTCCTTTTTTAATATCTTCTCCAGCTAATCTACAATTTTCACCATATGATGGCATTTTATTAATAGTAATATTATTTTTATGTAAAATTACATTTTCTTGCATAACAACTGTTGAAGCATTAAAAGGCATTTGAGCACCAGTAAAAATTCTTGTAGCTTCACCAATTCTTAAGTTTCTAGGTGTTTTATCTCCAGCTGTAACACGCTGTTTACAAATTAAATCTGTTTTTTTTTCTAATATATCAGTTTTAAGTACAGCGTAACCATCAACTGCGGAATTTTTAAAAGGAGGTAAATTAATTTCACTTTTTAAATCCTCAGTTAAAAATCTTCCTAAAGATTTTTCTAATAATAATTTCTCCTTACCCAATTTAGATTTTTTTATTTTTTTTAATAAACTAAATATTTTTAATTTTTTAAGGGGAGTTTTATTCATTTTTATAACTTAACATAAAATTAATAATTTCATCTATTTGATTTTTCTTAAACTGTTTTTTGTCAAAAGAATCAATTTTGATATCAGATATAATTGCAATAACATTTTTTAAATCCTTAAATAGATAACTAGAACTATTAGAAGAATCTTTTATAATTTCAAATTTTAAATGACTCTCATTTTTATATCCCTCTACTATAACTATATCAGGATTATCTAATTCATTTATTAATTCATCTAGATTCTTCTCCTTAGAATTGTTTAATTCAATTATTTTAGCCCATCTTTTTGATGAACTAATTATAATTTGTTCTGAACCTGCTTCACGATGCAAATAACTATCCGTATTTGGTTGATCAATTTCAAAATTATGGTGTGCATGCTTAATAGAAGCAACCCTTAAATTCATTGAAGTTAATTTGGATATAATTTTATTTGCAAAATAAGTCTTGCCTGAATTTTTCCAACCTATTATTCCAAAAACTTTCATCTATCTTCTCTTTAAGTTAAATAAATAGACTAATGAGTATATTACCATGGTTAATAAAATTAATACAATACCAAGTGCCATTGCATACTCTAAATTACCCATTCGTGTTTCAAGAGAAATTGCTGTAGTCATGACTCTAGTAAAGTGTTCAATATTTCCACCCACAATCATTACAGCACCAACTTCTGAAATTGCTCTTCCAAAAGCTGATAGAAGAACTGTAATTAAAAGAAAGTAACTATGTATAGTTAATATTTTCATAATTCCAAAAAAAGGAATATTTAAAGATCTAAATTGATCTTTATACTGCTTCCAATTTTGAGAAAAAATTTCATGTGACAATGATGCTACAATTGGAAAAATTATAATGATTTGAGCAACAATCATAGCTGTAGGCGTATAAAGTAATTTTAATGGACCAAGTGGTCCGCCGTATGCAAATACAAAATAAACAATTAATCCTACAACAACAGGCGGTATTCCCATTAAAGAATTAATCAGAATTAATAATAAATTTTTAAAGTAAAAATTTTTCAATGCCAAAACATAACCAACTATTATTGCTATTAATGATGAAATAAAAAGAGCTATTAAACTGACCCTTAATGATAAGAATATTACTTCATAAAGTAAGTTATCAGCACTTATTATTAATTTTAGAGCATTTAAAATAATTTCTATTATATTCATTTTCTATTATAATTATTTAATTATCATTATGGTTATTCAAAAAAAATATCTAGTATCTCCTAATATTCAAAATGATACATTAACACAAAAAATTAAAGGTAAAGATCAAGATAATAAAACAATAAATACCAAAGTAATTCAAGAGTGTTCTTTAACAATTTTTCTCAATAATCAAGAAATAGTAACATTAATGTGTATTCTAGATTATCCAGAATATTTAGCAATTGGATATCTGCTTAATCAAAATATGATTAAAAAGACTGAAAAAATTAAAACTATTGATTTTGATCGTGAACTTGGTGTTATTGTAATTCGAACGAATACCAAAACTAATTACGAAAAAATCCTTAAAAAAAAGATAGCTACAAGCGGTTGTGCTCAGGGTACTATTTTTGGTAATATTTATGAAGAAATCAAAAAAATAAAATTAAAATCTCAAATTATAATTAAACACAAATGGATTTATGAAATTTCAAAAAAAGTTAATCTGACACCAAGTCTATATCTAGAAGCAGGCGCAGTACATGGTTGTGTTATAAGCAAAAAAAATAATCCTATTATTTATATGGAAGATGTTGGAAGACATAATGCGGTAGATAAAATTGCTGGATATATGTTTTTAAATAAAATAAATACCAAGGATAAAATTTTTTATACCACTGGAAGGCTTACAAGTGAAATGATTATTAAAACTGTTAAAATGAAAATACCAATATTAATTTCAAGATCTGGTTTTACTTCTTGGGGAGTTGAGTTAGCACAACAAACCAATCTTACCTTGATTGGCAGAGCTAAAGGAAAAAAATATATTTCTTTATCAGGTCAACATAGAGTTAAATATTAATGATAGAAATTGATAGAAAAATACTTGCAATTATAATGATTGGTGGGCAATCTAAAAGAATGGGGGGTGGAATTAAATCTTTATTAGAGTTTAATAATAAAAACATATTTGATAGGATTATAGAAAGAATTAAGCCTCAAATAAAAAATATTATAATAAATTGTAACATAGAAAAAAATGGATTTACTAAATATAAACTACCTATAATAAAAGATATAAAAGAAGGTTATCTTGGTCCATTAGCAGGCATTCATTCAGCAATGAAATGGGTCATTCATAATGCTCCAGAAATAGAATGGATAATTACACTCCCTGGAGATACTCCATTTATTCCTAAAGATCTAATTTTCCAATTTCAAAATAAAATCTCCAGTAATTTGAAAATTATTCTTGCTAAATCTAATAAGAAAGTACATCCTATTATTGGTGCTTGGCATACAAGTTTGTTTATAGATCTGGATAGACAATTGGACTTAGGAACAAGAAAGATATTAGATTGGACAGATAACTATACTATAGATTTTATAAATTATAATTATCAAAAATATGATCCTTTTTTTAATATTAATACAAAACAAGATCTTGAAAAAGCCACCCTTATTGAAAGAAATTTTTTTTAAGAAATAATTGAATAGTTATAGAAAATCTTATTCTTTGAGAATATAGTAACATTAGTGTCAATTTATCTCCCTATTGCTGAAATGAATGTGAATATACTTTTAATTATATGTATAGGCATGTTGGTTGGTGGTCTTTCAGGTTTATTTGGAGTAGGTGGAGGTTTCTTAATGACTCCATTATTAATTTTTTTAGGAATACCACCAGTAGTAGCCGTGGGCACTGAAGCTCCCCATGTATTAGCTTCTTCTGTATCGGGTGTTATTGCTCATTGGAGAAGAAAGAATGTTGATTTTAAAATGGGTCTTTTTCTTTTAATAGGCGGTGTATTAGGCTCCACTGCAGGTGTTAATCTTTTCAAAATTTTAAGTACTTTTGGACAAATAGACATGGTGATTCAAATGTTATTTTTAATTTTTTTAGGTTTTATTGGATTTAGTATGGCTTTTGAAAGTGCTAAAACAACAATAACAAAATATCGAACCACATCCTCTATTAGAACAAAACTGCACCAGCACTCTTGGATACATGGATTACCATTTAAAATGCGATTCCATAGATCTAAATTATACATAAGTACAATACCTCCAATAATAATTGGTTTCTTTGTAGGAGTTCTCTCAGCAATGATGGGTGTTGGGGGAGGTTTTATAATGATCCCTGCAATGGTTTATATACTAGGTATGTCAACTAATGTAGTCGTAGGAACATCTTTATTTCAAATAATTTTTGTAACAGCTAACTCAACTTTTTTTCAATCCTATCTAAATCAAACAGTTGACATTGTTCTGGCTTCCTTGATGATTATAGGAGGAGTAATTGGAGCACAAATTGGAGCAAGGTTAGGATCAAAATTAAAAGCAGAATATTTAAGAGGGATACTTGCATTGCTAGTTTTGATGGTATGTGCAAAAATATTTACTGACATGACTCTTACCCCTCAAAATTTATTTACATTAGATTTTTTATGATTAATTTTCTAAAAAATAGTATTTATGTCTTAAACTTTACAATTCTGTTTGCTATTACTGCATTTACAATATTATTTTTTTTTAAAATTAAAATTAATTTTCTATCAAATTTCATTGTGGTAGTTTCTGTTTTAGCTTTGTCATTTAAATTATTATACTGGTACTCTATTAAAGAATCTTTAGAAAATAACTTTAATTTTAGTAAATTAAATCTATTCCTTCTAAGACTATCTTTTTGTATTTTCACATATATCACTCCTACATATTACTTACTCCAACAACCAAATTTAGTTGTAAGTGATTATGTAATATTAATAACTTTAATTATTGTTTCAATTTTTGTTTTTACTGGAATGATTATTGAAAAACTAATATTTTATATTGAATTAAAACACTCTCTCACTTTTTTCTATGAAAAAAAATAAATTAAGATGAAACAAACTATAATATTTTTTTTAGTTTTATTAATAAACAATGATACCATAGCCAATGAAGCATATTTTGATCTTTCAGAAAAAGAAATTCAAATTCAAACTGACTTTAACGGCAAAGAAATAATTATTTTTGGTATTTTTCAACCTGAAGAAGATACGGTCATCTCTATTGTAGGACCCAAAAAAGATACTAAAGTTTTAAAAAAAGAAAAAATTTTAGGTTTTTGGTTAAATACTAAAAATGTCATTTATAAAGAATTACCTTCTCTTTTTTTTATAGCTTCTTCATCTCCTATTAAAAATATTTTAAATAACGAATCAATAATAAAAGAAAAATTGTACTTCGATGAACTTTTAGTAAATACAATTACTAAAAGAAATTTTAAAGAACAAAAAAACCTTGGTAATTGGGGAGATAATTTAATTAAAATTAAAACAGATGATAACCTTTATAAAGAATATAAATTTAATAATATAGATAATAAGTTATTTCAATCACGAGTTTTTTTTCCTGCAAACTCAATTCCAGGTGAATATAAAATTACGATCTATCAAGTAAGGAATAAAGTTATTGTTAGTAAAAAAAATCGAGTTATCAACATTAGAAAATCTGGAATAGGAGGAAAAATCTATAAGTTTGCTCATGAACAATCGGCTACCTATGGTTTATTAACAATTCTATTTGCTGTATTAAGTGGTTTATTAGCAGCTACAATTTTCAGGAGGCTTTAAAAAATGATTAATGATAGATATATACTAGTAATCGCTGACAAATCTTTAGAAATGAATATTGCTCTTGAATATGCATGTGCAAGATCAAAAAAAACTGGTAGAAAAATTATTATAGCTACTTTTATTGAGCCTCTTGATGTTTTGACAACACAAGGTGTTACGGAAATCATGAAAAATGAGGCAAGGGAAGAAGCAGAAAAAATACTTCATTCTGCGGCCACAATGGTAAAAGACTCAACCGGATCAATGCCTATATTATATACTAGGGAAGGTGAGATAATATCTGAATTAAAAAAGTTAATTGAGGAAGAAGAAAATATTAATGTTTTAGTTTTAGCAGCTAGCGCAAACGAAAAAGAAAAGAATCCGGGTCCTATTATTAATGCATTAGTTACAAAAGAAATAAGCACTTTAAGAATACCAGTAATGATTGTTCCAGGCAATTTTTCAAAAGAACACATTTCTCAAATCACATAAAAATGATTACTAATTATCAAAATAAAATTGCAGAAATTTTAATAAATATCGAATCTGTGAAATTCTCCTTTGATAAACCTTTTACTTTAACATCAGGGATTAAAAGCCCTGTTTATGTGGATTGTAGAAAAATTATTTCCTATGTCAATGAACGCACAGTCATTCTTCAATGTGCATTAGATTATTTCAAAGAAAATAACATTGAATTTGAAATTTTAGCAGGAGGTGAAACTGCTGGCATTCCATATGCTGCCTTTTTATCTGAATTACTTCAGAAACCTATGATTTATATTAGAAAAAAACCAAAGGGGTTTGGAAAAAATCAACAAATTGAAGGTAGTTACAAAAAAAATCAAACAGCAATATTAATAGAAGATTTAGCAACTGATGGTGGTAGTAAAATAACGTTTATAGAAGCCTTACGAAAAGCTAATCTAAAGGTTTTAGATATCTTTGTAGTTTTTTACTATGATATTTTTGATATTAATAAATCACCATTGGGCTCTCTAAATATTAAAATACACTCTCTTTGTACTTGGAAAAATATTATATGTGTACTTAAACAAAAAAAATTATACTCCAATGAACAGATTGGAAATTTAGAGAAATTTCTTCAAGATCCTAATGAATGGAGAGTAAATCAATGAAAGATATTGTTTTGGTTAGTGGTGGCTTTGATCCTATCCATAGTGGACATATATATTTAATTCAAGAAGCTGCTAAACATGGCGATGTAATTGTTTTATTAAATTCAAACTCCTGGCTTACACAAAAAAAAGGGAAAGCTTTTTTACCTTTTAATGAAAGAAAAATTATAATAGGTTCTCTAAAAAATGTTATTGAAATATTCTCTTTCAACGATGATGATAAAACTGCTATTGATGGTATAAAAAAAGTAATTAAAAAATTTCCACATCATAAAATTAAATTTGCTAATGGAGGTGATAGAAATAATAAAACCACACCTGAAATATCTTTTTGTGAAAAAAATAACATTGAAATGTTATGGGGTATCGGGGGTAGTATTAAAATTAATTCTAGTTCACGGATTTTAAAAAAATGGAGCGAAGATTAATTTAAGGAAAAAGCTTTCTTAAAATCCAATTATTGTTAATTTTATTATACTCTAATCTATCATGCAACCTAAAAGGGATATGCTGCCAAAATTCAATCAACCTAGGTTCAACTCTGAAACCTGTCCAATAATGTGGACGTGCAATTTTTATATTTTTAAATTTTTTTTTATAATATTTAATATTTTCAATAAGTTTTTCTCTATTGGCTAACTCACTAGATTGATTAGAAGCCCATGCACCAATTCGACTGTCCTCTGGTCTAGTATTATAATAATCGTCAGCTTCTTTATCTGTAACCTGAATAGCTTTTCCTTCAATTCTAATTTGTCTTAACAAACTTTTCCAATGAAAATTTAATGCAACATAGGGGTTTGCTATAATTGATTCACCTTTCTTGCTATTTATATTTGTATAAAATACAAAACCTTTGTGATCAAAATCTTTTAATAAAACCATACGTGAACTAGGTTTAAAATCTTTTGAGATAGTTGATAAATTCATAGCATTAGGATCATTTATCTCTTTTTGTAAAGCTTGATCAAACCAATTTTTAAATAAATCAATTGGATCAGCTATAGCAGTCGTAGACAAAAAAATTTCATTCATATTTTTACACGATTAATGATATAATTAGTATATAAGTCAAATTTATAGAATAATTAAGATTTTTGTTTTAAAAGAAAAATTATATGTTTATGAAGGGTAAAAAAGGATTGGTTATGGGAGTAGCCAATGATCGATCTATTGCTTGGGGTATTGCAAAGAAAATAGCCTCTGAAGGAGCAGAGATTGCATTTACATATCAAGGAGAGGCTCTGAAAAAAAGAGTTCAACCTTTAGCAGAAAGTATTGGGTCATCAATTTTAGTACCTTGTGAGGTAACTGATTCATCAAGTATGAAAAATGTCTTTAGCACTATAAAGGACAAATGGGGTAATATTGATTTTCTCGTTCATGCAATTGGTTTTTCAAATAAAGAAGAACTAAGAGGGAAATACTACAATACTTCATCAGAAAATTTTAATCAAACTATGCATATTTCATGTTATTCATTTACTGAGGCTTGTAAATTAGCTGAGCCCATTATGAACGAAGGAGGCTCAATAATAACATTAACTTATTATGGATCTGAGCAAGTAATGCCCCACTACAATGTAATGGGAGTTGCTAAAGCTGCTTTAGAAGCTAGTGTTAGATATTTAGCTGTTGATATGGGAGAGAAAAATATTAGAGTAAATGCCATTAGTGCTGGCCCTATCAAAACACTTGCTGCATCGGGTATAGGTGATTTTCGTTTCATTCTAAAATGGAATGAATTAAATGCTCCTCTAAAAAGAAATGTAAATCAAGATGATGTAGGTAAATCTGCTTTGTATTTACTAAGCGATCTAGGCAGCGCTGTTACTGGTGAAATTCAACACGTTGATTGCGGCTATCATACAGTTGGTATGGTCGCTGTAGATGAGGCTCAAAACGTTTCTGATCTTTTAAGCGAATTTAATAAAGAAAAATAATGTCTTCAAATAAATCAGGAAAAATTTTTAGTTTTACGACATGGGGTGAAAGTCATGGTAAGGCTATAGGTTGTGTTGTTGATGGAACACCCTCTCAAATTCCTTTATCAGAAAATGATATTCAAATATATTTGAATAAAAGAAGACCAGGTCAATCTAAATTTACTACACAACGTAAGGAAAAAGATGAAGTAGAAATTTTATCTGGTGTATTTGAAGGTTTGACAACAGGGCACCCAATTTCATTAATAATTAAAAATGAAGATCAACGTTCAAGAGATTATTCAGAAATTAAGGATGTATTTAGACCAGGTCATGCTGATTATACTTACTGGGCAAAATATGGAATTCGTGATTATCGCGGAGGAGGACGTTCAAGTGCTAGAGAAACTGCAATGAGAGTTGCTGCTGGGGCAATTGCAAGAAAAGTTATTGCAAATAAAATAGAAAAAGATTTTAAAATTACTGGGGCCTTAATTCAAATTGGAAACAGTAAAATAGATTATAGTAATTGGAATGATGATTTTATAGAAAAAAATAATTTCTTTAGCCCTGATGATAATATTATCAATGAATGGGAAAATTTAATAACAAAAGCAAGAAAAGAAGGTTCTTCTTTAGGAGCTATCATTGAGTTAAGGTGTAGCGGCATGCCTGTAGGATTAGGAGAGCCTGTTTATGATAAACTTGACGCAGATTTAGCTAAATCTATAATGAGTATTAACGCTGTTAAAGGTGTTGAAATAGGTAATGGTTTTCAAAGCGTTAATGAATCAGGTATTTCAAATGTTGATGAAATGCGAATAGAAAATAAGCAACCAATTTTTCTCTCAAACAATAATGGGGGCATTCTTGGTGGAATATCTACTGGACAGGATTTAGTAGTTAGATTTTGTGTAAAACCTACAAGCTCAATTCTAAGTTCTAAAAAAACAATTAATAATAATTTGAAAGAAATTGAGATTTCAACTAAAGGAAGACACGATCCTTGTGTCGGCATCAGAGCAGTACCTGTGGGAGAAGCAATGATGGCTGCTACTCTTGCTGATCACTGTATACGCTATCTATAATTATTTCTTTGCATAAATTAAAAATTCAATATTTCCCTTTGGCCCCTTAATTGGACTTTCCACTATTCCCATAACTTTCATTTTACATATTTTAGTAAACCACTCTTTATAATCATTGCATATTCTTTCATGAATATGATGATCTGTAATTATACCTCCTTTTCTTATTTCTTTTTTTTCTGATTCAAACTGAGGTTTAATCAACGCTACAACTATGCCATTTTTTTCTACTAAAAATGATAAAGATGGTTCAATTACTTTCTTCATACTAATAAAACTAACATCACAAACAATAATATCTATTTTTTCAGGAACAATTTCCTTTGTAAGATATCTAGCATTAGTTCTAGATATATTAATAACCTTAGGATTATTTATTAATTTCTCATGTAATTGATTTTTACCTACATCAACGCTATAAATTTTTTTAGCATTTTTAGACAATAACACTTCAGTAAAACCTCCTGTAGAAGCACCAAGATCAAGGCATGTTAAATTATTTACTTCTAATTCAAATGTATTTAATGCATGAAGTAGCTTTAAAGCTCCTCTGGATACCCATTCAGGATGTAATTTATTTGCTAAAATATCAACATATAATTCGTAAACCTCTCCACTTTTAAGAACTTTTTTGCCATTTACAAAAATTTGTCCAGCCATAATCATTGCTTTTGCCTTAGTACGAGAGTCAGCTATTTTTTTATCAACTAAAAGTAAATCAATTCTTTTTTTCAAAATAAATTATATCTTTTTATAATTATTGAAATGAATAACTTCTGAAGAAAGTAGTGATAATATTTTGTTTGAAATGGATTCTGAATCCATACCCATTTCTTTATACTGATTTTCAGGAGTATTGTGATTTACAAATTTATCCGGAAAAATTATATTTTTAATTATAGATAAAGTTGGGGTTTTCTTTTTATTATGAACATAGTTCAAAACTGCGGAACTAAAACCTCCTATTGATCCCTCTTCAATAGTTATAATATATTCATGATTATCAATTATTTGATTTAATAAAGACTCATCTAAAGGTTTGGCAAATCTTGCATCAATTAAAGTAGGCAGATATCCTTTGGGCTTAAGTATATCTAAAGCACCCTTACATGATTCCAGTCTGGCACCAAAATTTATTAAAGCTATTGTGTTTCCTTCTTGAATAGTTCTTCCTTTACCTATTTCTAAAGGTAATAAATTTTCAATATTAGAAATACCAACACCTGAACCTCTTGGAAATCTAAAAGAGGATGGCCTATCATCAATAAGCAAAGATGTTTTAATCATTCGAATTAATTCAGACTCATCTGCAGCAGCCATTATTACAAAATTAGGTAGAGAATTTAAAAAAGCTATATCAAAAGATCCTGCATGTGTCGGGCCATCAGCGCCTACCTGTCCCGCTCTATCAATTGCAAATCTAACAGGTAATTTTTGAATTGCAACATCATGAACGATTTGATCATAAGCTCTTTGAAGAAAAGTAGAATATATTGCCACAAAAGGCTTAAATCCTTCAGTTGCTAATCCTGCAGACATAGTTACTGCATGCTGTTCAGCTATTCCTACATCAAATAATCTTTTTGGAAATTGCTTTCCAAAAATATCTAAGCCTGTTCCTGAAGTCATAGCAGCAGTAACGGCGACAATTTTCTCATCTCTCTTAGCTTCATCAGCCAATGTTTCACCAAAAATTTTTGAAAAGGTTTTGTTATTACCTTTTGCAATTGAAGATCCAGTGGGAACATCAAATTTGTTTACACCATGAAACTTATCTACAGAAAGCTCAGCAGGCTTATAACCTTTTCCTTTTTTTGTAATCACATGCAAAAAAATAGGCTTGTGCATATTATTATTTTTAATATTTTTTAATATTGGAATCAAATAATCAAAGCTATGTCCATCTATAGGTCCCAGATAAAAAAAACCTAATTCTTCAAATAAGGTTCCTCCTGAAACAAATCCCTTAGAAAATTCTTCTGCTCGATGTAATGTTTTTTTAAAAGATGCAGGCAACCTACTTGAAATCTTTTTTATTAAAGATCTTACACTTGAATAAGAATTAGAAGAAAGAAGCTTAGATAAATAAGCACTCATTGCTCCGACAGGTTGATCAATAGACATGTCATTATCATTTAAAACAACAATTAACTCCTTATTCATTGCGCCAGCATTATTTAATGCCTCATAAGCCATTCCAGCACTTAATGCCCCATCCCCTATTACACATATAACTTTAGAATTATCTTTTTTTAATTCTTGGGCAATTTTTATTCCTAAACCTGCTGATATAGAAGTTGAGCTGTGAGCTGTACTAAAAGGATCATATTCACTTTCACTTCTTTTAACAAAACCGTATAAACCATTTTCTTGACGCAAAGTTTCTATTTGTTGCTTTCTTCCAGTAAGGATTTTATGAGGATACGCTTGATGTCCAACATCCCAAATTAATTTATCTTTTGGAGTATCGAAAATATAATGTAATGCTATTGTTAATTCAATTACTCCTAAACCAGCACCAAGATGTCCCCCTGTTTTAGATACCGTATCAATAGTTTTTTCTCGCAATTCTTTTGCAACTAATTTTAAATCAGATACTTTAAATTTCCGAAGGTCATCAGGAAAATTTATTTTATCTAAAAACTTATAATTCATAATAACTAATTTTTAAAATTTTCTTTTTTAATTTTATCATTTTCTATTTGAACTTTTTTTATTTGTAATTCAACTTTTTTTAGTTTTTCTTCACATTGATTTTTAAGAAACATTCCTTTTTCATACAATTTAACAGATTTTTCTAAATCTATTTCACCAGATTCTAATTGATTTACAATATCTTCTAGTTGTTTTAAATTTTCTTCAAAGGTTAAATCTTTATTACTTTTTATCATATCTTTTCTTCTACTTTATAAATTAAAAAATCAATCATTTTATCTTTGTATAAAATTAATAATTTGATTATTATTAATGTCATATATTGCACCTTTTATATTGTTAGATTCTTCTATCAAGATAAGTAATTTATTTTCATCTATAACCTCAATATTCATTATTCGTTGGTCTTCAGTCAATTTAGAAGAGAAAATAATAGGTAAATCTGTTAAATTTTTATCAGATGTTGAAATTTTTAAGTACATCCCATAAATAAGCGCTAAAAAAGCTAAAACAATTAAAATACCTAGAATTATAACTATATTTTGAATAACAGTTTTTGACATGAAAAAGTTTTATAGTCGCAAAATAATCATAAATAAAGAACAAAACTTAATTAGATTAGATCAGGCTTTATCAAAATTATCTAATTTAACACGATCACAGATTAAAATTTTATTAACTAATGGCAATATTGAAAAAAATGCTAAAATATATAAAAATGCTTCGTATAAAGTAAAAGAAGGAGAGGAATACAAATTAAAATTACCTGTTTCAAACGAAGAAAAATTTACAGCTGAAAATATACCTCTTAATATAATATTTGAAGATAAAGATATAATTATAATTAACAAAGAAGCTGGAATGGTTAGTCATCCTGCTCCAGGAAATTATAATGGTACTTTAGTTAATGCTTTATTACACCATACAAAAAATAATTTGAGCAAGGTTAGTGTTAGCAGGCCTGGCATTGTTCATCGATTAGATAAAGAAACCAGTGGAATAATGGTTGTTGCTAAAAATAATGAATCGCACCTTAAGCTTGCTGATCAATTTAAAAATCATTCTATTTCTCGAAAATACAAGGCTATAGTTTGGGGAATTCCAAACAATCAAACTGTTGAAGGGTTTATTGAGAGACATCGTGTCAATAGAAAAAAAATGTCATTAAATAATAAAAAGGGGAAATATTCAAAAACTATTATTAAACTAAAAGAAAGCCATGGTAATGTGAGCTTAATTGAGTGCACATTAGAAACTGGAAGGACACATCAAATAAGATTACATATGACTTCTATAAATTCTCCTGTTGTAGGAGATAAAGTGTACGGCAAAAATAAAATTAACCAATTTGGAAAAAACAAGGCTACATTTAATAAATTTTTAATATTAAAAAATCATAAAAGACATGCACTACATGCTTTTCATCTTGGTTTTAATCATCCTAAAACTAATAAGTATGTAGAGTTTAATACTGATTTACCCCAAGATATGCAGAATTTACTTGATTTAATAGTTAAATATTAATTTTAAAAATTAAATGTGTTAATAGGAATTATGAATTTACCAATCTTATCATCAGAAGGCAATCTTGCTTTCTATCTACAAGAGATCAAAAGATTTCCCATGCTCACTGCTTCGGAAGAATATATGCTCGCAAAAAGATATAAGGAGCATGACGATACTGAAGCTGCTCATAAACTTGTAACAAGCCATCTTCGTTTAGTAGCAAAAATAGCAATGGGATATAGAGGTTATGGTCTGCCTGTTACCGATCTTATATCAGAAGGTAATGTAGGAATTATGCAAGCTGTTAAAAAATTCGATCCTGAAAAAGGATTTAGATTAGCGACCTATGCAATGTGGTGGATTAGAGCTCAAATACAAGAGTATGTTTTACATAGTTGGTCATTAGTAAAAATAGGTACAACAGCTGCTCAAAAAAAACTTTTCTTTAATTTAAAAAAACTAAAAAATCAATTGGAGTCAATTGATGAAGGCAATCTTTCTCCTGAAAATGTTAGAGTTATAGCAAGTAAACTTAATGTAAAAGAAGTTGAAGTAAAAGATATGGAAGGAAGACTTTTTTCAGGAGATCAATCTCTTAATGCACACATAGATCATGAAACTAATACTGAATGGCAAGATTTAATAGAAGATAATAGTGATTCACAATACACTATTGCTGAAAAAAAAGATGAATACAAATTTCGTAAAAAACTATTTACTGAGGCTTTAAAAGTATTAAACCCAAGAGAAAAAGAAATTATCACTCTTAGAAAATTAAGAGAAAAACCAAAAAAACTTGAGGAACTGAGTCAACAATTCAAAATTAGTCGCGAAAGAGTTAGACAAATTGAAGAAAAAGCAATGGAAAAACTACAAAAAGAAATTTCAAATATCACTTAAAATATTATTCCTATCAATTGTTTCATTTCTTTCGGGTCCTGTTGAGATTATAGAAATTTTTATTTGAACAACCTCTTCTATATATTTTATATAGTTTTGAGCATTTACAGGTAGATCTGACCATTTAGTTATTCCAAAAGTGGTAGATTGCCATCCTGGCATAGTGACATAGATGGGTTCAACTAAATTTTGAAGGTTTTCGTTAAATGGCAAGTAATCATATTTTTTTCCACCAATGTTATAACCGACGCAAATTTTTATTTCATTTAAATCATCTAAAACATCAAGCTTGGTTAAAACTATATTATTAACACCGCTTATTATAACGGTTTGTTTAACCAAGTTTGCATCAAACCACCCGCATCTTCTTTTTCTTTTTGTGACAGTACCAAATTCTTGCCCCTTCTTGCCTAAATAATCACCAATTTCATCAAATAATTCACTTGGAAAAGGTCCCGCACCAACTCTTGTAGTATAAGCTTTTGTAATACCAAAAATTTGATGGTTATTTTTTATACCAAATCCTGTACCAGCAAAAATTTGTCCCGAAGAAGTATTAGAAGAAGTGACAAAAGGATAAGTTCCAAAATCGACATCTAAAAGAGCGCCTTGCGCACCTTCAAATAAAATTTTTTTATTGTTCTTACCATACTCATTTAATATTCTCCATGTAGGTGACGAATATTGTGAAATTTTTTTATAAACTTCTAAAAGTTTATTAATTAAATCATTTTGATTATTTTTTTTATTAAAATAATCTAATCGAACTTTATGAAAAGAATATAGGTTAGAAATTTTTTTTCTAAGTAAACTTTTATCTGATAAATCACATAAACGAATAGATCGTCTACCAATTTTATCCTCATAAGCTGGGCCTATACCTTTTTTTGTTGTTCCAAGATTATGCTCACCTCTACTGATTTCATTAATTTCATCTAAAATTTTATGTAAAGGCAATATTAAACATATATTCTCTGCTATAGCTAAGTTTTTAGAATTTATCAAAATACCTTGGTTTTGTAATTTTTGTATCTCTTCATCTAAGGCCCAAGGATCTAAAACAACTCCATTACCAATTATACATTTTTTACCCCTTATGATACCTGATGGTAGAAGATTTAATTTAAATATATTTTCTTTAATTTTTAAAGTATGGCCAGCATTATTTCCTCCTTGAAACCTTACAACAATGTCAGCTTTAGATGATAACCAATCAACAATTTTACCCTTACCTTCATCTCCCCATTGAGTGCCTATAACTGTATAAAACATATGTATTTTTTATAGAGACTTTATATTATCGTTATAAAAATAATATTGGCAATTTTGTTCGATAGCTCTATTTTTTGTATATTTAACATCATCAAAATGCGTTAAAATTATATAGCCTTTTTCAATTAACTTTTTTTTCTTAATCTTACTTAGTCCTGAATTCGTCATAATTTTTTTTGTAGTTGCTTTATATGAAGAAGCTCTCAAAATTGTATCCATGTAACAAGTAAATCCAGTAGCATTTTCTTTTTTATCAGTATTATGAATTATATATCTACCTCCACGAGCAATCTCTCCTCTAACATTGTTTGCAAAAAAAGTGAAACGGATACCTTTGTGATAATTCTTATCATCTATTTCACATAAATCTAAAAATATTTTTATTCCTTTGTTATCACGATGAAAAATTTTAATAATGTTTTTTATATTTTCAATTTCTTGCGAATTTTTTTTATCTATTTTTAATTTTTCTAAGTTTATTTTCTTCTCAAAATACGAGCCTGTACAATTAAAAATATCTTTCAAATACTGATGTTTGTTTTTATCTAGTAAATTTAATACACCTTTTAAATCTTTTTGTTTAATCAATCTTTTTATTTCATCTGTATTTTTTGATTCTTTTATAATTTCATAAAAATTATCAATAAAAATTCTTGATGAAATTTCAATGGATATCTCTCTGATACCTACTAATTTTAGTGCAGAATAAGCTAGATCCATCATTTCTACATCTGCCAAATTATTTTTTTCACCAATACATTCTGCTCCAATTTGTAAGAATTGTCTTTCAGGTCTGAGCATAGTTCCTTTTTTTCTAACAACTTCTCCATAATAACAAAGCTTTAAGGGTCTTTTTTTGTCAAATAAACGAGTTAATGATAATCTAGCTACCTGCATAGTAATATCATCACGAATAATTAATTTTTTTTGATGCTTGTTTACTTTTAAATTAAATGAATTATCGGTAACCTTTGAGTCATAAAACTCAATTAATGGAGTTTTAATTAATTCATAACCATGAGATTGAAAGAAATCAATAATAGAGTTTTTATATTTATGTTCAGTTGAAACTTTATCAGTAACATCATCTTTAAAACCTTCAGGTATTAAATTATTTGGCATTTATAATTCTTTTTATATCTAATTCTAGTTTTGAGGCAATAATAGCTACCTCTTCGATATTGTTACCCTCAACTAAAATTCTTAATAGTGGTTCTGTACCTGATTCCCTTAACAAAAATCTTAATTTTGGGTTTTTTTTCTTATATTTTTCAGATAATTTATAAAAATTAATTAGCATTTTTTTATTTAATTTTTTTTTAATTGGTACATTAATTTTAATTTGAGGAAATTTATCATATAATTTAAAAATATTGCTTGCCTTTGTTTTTTTTGAAGACAGTATTTCTGCAATTTTTAATGCAGCTAGAATTCCATCACCGGTACTCATATAATTACCTAATATAATATGACCTGATTGTTCACCACCTAAGCTATATTCTTTTTTTTGCATTTCAGTGATCACATTAATATCACCTACATCTTTTCTGATTAATTTAACCGATAATTTTTCTTTAAGATATTTTTCTAATCCCAAATTTGACATTACAGTTGTAACAACTGTTTTTTTGTTCAATTTTTTTAATCTTAAAAGATTCTCTGCAAATAAAGCGATAATATTGTCACCATCTATTACGGTACCTTTTTCATCTACTGCAATTATTCTATCACCATCTCCATCAAAGGCAAATCCAATATCTGCTTTTTCTTGAATTACTCTGGTTGATAATTGTTTTACATCTACTGCACCACAATTCCAATTTATGTTTTTGCCATTAGGTTTATTGTTAATAACTTTTACATCGCAACCTAATTCCCAAAATAAATTAGGGGCAATGTGATAGGTTGCGCCATTTGCACAATCTAAAATTACTTTTAAATTTTTAAATTTAATTTTTTTATCTAATGTGGATTTTAAATATTCTGAATATCTACCTTGAGCATCCTCTAATCTTAAAGCTTTTCCTGACTCATAACTTAAATTAAAAATTTTATTATATTTGGCTTGATTAAATACTATACTTTCAATATTTTTTTCTAAAACTTTCGTTATTTTATTACCTTTTGAATCAAAAAACTTTAATCCATTATATTCATATGTATTATGAGAGGCAGTAATCATCACTCCCATATCAGCTCTGAGAGACTTAATTAGCATTGGTAAGGCAGGAGTTGGTAAAGGGCCTATCAAAATTACATCCATTCCCATAGAAATAAAACCTGCAGTAAGCAAAGGTTCAAACAAATATCCTGATAGACGAGTATCTTTAGATAAAAGGACTCTTTGTTTATCTTTTTGTTTATCTTTTCTTTTATAAGAGAGTAAATACCCTGTTGCCTTGGCTATTTTTAAACATGTTTCGGCAGTCATTGGCTCCTGATTAACAATACAGCGTATTCCATCAGTACCAAAAATTTTTTTCATTACCTCTTCTATTTAATAATTAAATATATTGAAAGTATTTTAAGCTAATTAGTTTGTGGGCTTATTTTTTTACCAGCTTTTGGGACAGAAGGTTTTATGGTTGGTTCTGGTTTTGCATTATCATCAAAATCATCTCTTGAAGGCTTAACCCCCTTTATAAGGTCTTTGATTTCTTCACCAGTTAGAGTTTCATATTCTAACAATCCTTTAGCCACTATATGTAATTCTTCAATGTTATTTTGTAAAATCTTTCTACAATCGCTTTCGGCTTCATCAGCTAAAGATCTTATTTCATCATCAATAATTTTTGCAGTTGCATCAGAGTTATTTTTCGTTTGTGCAACAGAATGACCTAAAAAAATTTCTTCACTATCGTTATTATATCTAAGTCTGCCTAATTTCTCACCCATACCCCATTCGGTAATCATCCGTTTAGCAAGATTTGTTACCATTTGAATATCACTAGCAGCTCCGTTTGTAATTTTTTCTTTTCCAAAAATTATCTCCTCAGCTATTCTTCCTCCAGAAGCAATAAGCAAATGTGCTTTCATTTGATCTTTTCTCATTGATAGTTGATCTCTTTCTGGTAATCTCATGACCATGCCAAGGGCTCTACCTCTAGGAATAATAGTAGCCTTGTGAATTGGATCAGAAGCTGGAGAATGTATTGTGGCCACAGCGTGTCCGGCTTCATGGTAAGCAGTAAGTTTTTTTTCATCTTCAGACATAACCATGGATCTTCTTTCAGCGCCCATCATTACTTTATCTTTAGCGCTTTCAAAATCCTCAAGAGTTACAAATCTTTTATTTTTTCTCGATGCAAGTAGTGCCGCTTCGTTAACTAAATTTGCTAAATCTGCACCTGAAAAACCTGGCGTTCCTCTAGCTATTATTCTTGATTCAAATTTAGGAGAGATCTTGATTTTCTTTATATGAACTTTGAGAATTTTATCTCTACCAATAATATCAGGATTTGAAACGGTGATTTGTCTATCAAATCTTCCTGGTCTTAGCAGTGCTGGATCCAAAACATCAGGTCTGTTAGTTGCTGCAATTATAATTACTCCGGCGTTTGCTTCAAATCCATCCATTTCTACTAATAATTGATTAAGGGTTTGCTCTCTTTCATCATTTCCGCCACCCAAACCAGCTCCTCTATGTCTGCCTACTGCATCAATTTCATCAATAAAAATAATACAAGGCGAATTTTTTTTACCTTGTTCAAACATATCTCTAACTCGACTAGCTCCAACTCCAACAAACATTTCAACAAAATCAGAACCAGAAATAGAAAAAAAAGGAACATTTGCTTCTCCTGCTATCGCACGAGCAAGCAATGTTTTGCCTGTACCTGGTGGACCAACTAACAAAGCTCCTGTTGGTATCTTACCACCTAGACGTGAAAACTTTTTTGGGTCCTTTAAAAACTCAACGACTTCTTCTAATTCTTGTTTAGCTTCATCAATGCCTGCAACGTCATCAAAAGTAATCTTTCCAATGGCTTCATTTAATAATTTAGCTTTTGATTTACCAAAACCCATTGCTTTTCCACCACCACCCTGCATTTGACGCATAAAAAAAATCCATACGCCAATAAGTAAGAGCATTGGGAACCAAGAAAGTAATATACTCAAAATTGGATGCATTGACTTATCATTAGGTTCTGCAGAAATTTTAACTCCATTTGAATTTAATTTTTCTACTAAGCCTGGATAGTTTGGAGAATATGTTGAAAAAGGTCTTCCATCATCAAAATATCCTTCAACATTATTACCACGTATATTTACCTCTGAAATATTTCCAGAATCAGCTGCTGATATAAAATCAGAAAAAGATATTAAAGACGAAGATCTTTGTGAACTGGTTCCTTGAAAAAGATTAAAGAGGGCAATTAAAAGCAAGCCAATGATAATCCAAAGGGCAATATTTTTACTAAAATTTTTCATTATTAATGTGTATATTATAAATAGGAATTAATTGTAAAAACACAATAGTAAATATATATATTGATACTTTTATGACTTAAAACTTATATAAAAACTGCTTTTATCTATTTGCATTCCTGCCAGATTTGCTTTGATTAAACTCTTATTTGAAAATTTATTAAGTATTTTCAAAACTTTAGCATAACGCAATAAATTTCTCTTTGGCATCAAAAATTTATAAATAATTTCTATTATTTTAATTTGTAATTCTTCATCTAAATAAATAAAATCATTAAAATTTATTATAATATTATTTTTAGATATCTGTTTATTAATTTTATTTAAAATTTGAAATATCATCTTTTTATAAAATGGATAATATTTTTGTATTAAAAAAAAATCTCTTTCAATATTTTTAATTTGATCAGTACCGACTGATAAAAATTTTCTGATTATAACTCTTGAATAATTAATATTATTATTACTTGGGTCTTCAATATATTGAATTTTTTTTGATTTGTTATAATTGATTATTGCAGATTTATCAAAAGTTAACAAAGGTCTTAAAATTTGAATATTATTTCTAATTGTTTTATCTTGCATAGCTCTTAAACCTTCAAAATTACTGCCAGCTATTTTTCTAAGTAAAAATGTTTCAATATTATCATTATAGTGATGACCAAAAAATAAGTAAAAAAATTTTTTATTAACACAGTATTTTAACATTGTAAGAAAGCGATTTTGTCGTGCTTCATTCATTGTTTTTTTTAAAACTTTGTTTTTATTAATTCTAAATATTTTTGTTACAATATTATTTTTTAATAAATAGTTTTTAGTCTTTATTGCTTCTTGATGTGATTCCTTGCGAATTTGATGATCAACGATTAAAGCAACTAATGAGCCACCGCTATTTTTTAACCAGTGATGCAATAAAAAGACTAGCGCCATGCTGTCAGGCCCTCCTGAAACAGCAACTGCTATTTTAGGTTTTTTTTCAAATAAATATTTTTTTTTTAAAATTTGATTAAATAAAGATTGTGTAATTTTCATTCCACAACAGTTTTACATTCTAATTCTGACATTTTATTTAACGTCTTAACTATAAATTTATGGTTTGGATATTCGATTGAGAATTTTTCAAGAGTATTACAAGCATCAATTCTTTTTTCAATAGCAATTAAAGATTCTGACAATTTATATAATATATCTGGAGCTTTGATATTATTTGGAAATTTTTGATATCCCTCAGCAAAAATAAGTGCTGCCTCTCTATATTCTTTATTCAATAAATTAATTTCACCTATCCAATAATGAGCAGAGCCTGAAAGTTCATTTTTTTTATTATTATCTATAAATTTTTTAAAAACTATCTTTGCATCATTAAATCTTCCTTTGCGTAATAAATCAAATGCTAATTGATATTGATCTTCTGGATTTAATTTACTATTTATCTTAACTTCAGAATCTTCATTTAAAATTTGATTATCATTTTTATTTGATAAATCTTTAGAGCTAATAACAATTGTACCAAGAATATTTTCACTTTTAACTAACTCATTTTCTTCTTTATCTACCTCTGTTTGAGTAATTCTTATTTCTTCTGATTCTTTTTTTTCTTGATTATTTAATGATTTATTATCTAAACTGAAAGCTAAATCATTAAATAAAATTTTTATTTCATCAATTTGAAAAACTAAATCTTCAAAATTTTCATTTAATATTTTAATATCTTTTTCCAAATCATAAATTCTTAAATCTAATGCAGCAAAATTTGAAGATTGTTTTGATTCATTATTTTTCTCCTTTAAAATATCGTGAGAGCCTGTAAAAACTGATTTAGATAAATCACTAACTTCTCTCTGCAGCCTGTCTAATTGCTGCTTTAAGGTTAAAAGAGAATCTGCTGCATTGGATGAGCTTAAAAAAAATAATGTTAAAATAAAAAAGAAATATTTAAACATATAGATTAATTAAATTTGTTTTTAGACAAAAATATGGCGCTAACCAAAAAAAGTTAGCGCCTGAATTAAGTATTAAGGAGATTATATTAATTAACTGTGGTTACTGAGCGTCTATTTTGACTCCATGCACCATCATTTGATCCAATAACTGCTGGTCTTTCTTTTCCATAGCTAATTGTTGAAACTCTAGAAGAATCTATTCCTAACAAGATAAGCCAGTTTTTAACTGCCTGAGCTCTTTCTTCTCCAAGTGCTAAGTTATACTCTCTTGTACCTCTTTCATCACAATGGCCTTCAACTATGATAGATAAATCCTTATATTGCTTTATCCAAGCTGCTTGCTCTTGTAAAAATTGTTGAGCATCAGAGTCTAACTCTGCACTATTAAACGCAAAATATACCCTATCACCAACATTAACTATTAAATCTTCTTGAGTGCCAGGTTCGATTGTTGGTCCACCTAAAGTTGCATCTTCTAAATCCGACAATATAGAAGCGTCTCCTGATGTAAGTTCTACATCATCAGATGATGATGCGGCAGATGATCCACTTCCAGACGAATCTGCAGTGTCTTTTGGTGTAGTTGTACATGCAGATATAAAAGCTGCTAAAAAAAATGATAATAAAATCTTATAAAACATTATGAAACTCCCTTAATAAGTGTCTCTACTTCATTAATATTAATTGTAATAGCATTTTTTTATTGATTTCAAATAATTTTTTTACAAATATTGATAAAAATAAGCAAATCTTTGCACTTAATGCATCAATGGTGACCAAGCAGGGTCTGATCCTCCTAATGGTGTAATAATTTTTCTTTCATTATAGCCTGTTAAATCTATTAAATACAAACTTGAATCTCCTCCACTTCCATCCTCTGCTGTTCTTTCTTCTTTAAAATACATTAAATATCTTCCGTTAGGAGACCAAGTTGGTCCCTCAACATGAAATGCCTTAGAAATCATTCTTTCATTATGTCCATCTTTTTCCATAACTCCTATATAAAACTGACCACCCTCTAGCTTAGTAAACGCTATGTAATCCCCTCTTGGCGACCAAACTGGTGTATAATAACTTCCAGCCTCCCTGCTTATTCTTTTAGTGTTTTTTCCATCAACATCTGTAACATACAAATGCCTTCTTTTACTTCTGTCAGAATTAAAAACTACTTGTTTACCATCTGGGGAAAAGCTGGCAGAAACATCAATCCCAGAATTATTAGTTAAACGTTTAGAAACTCTTGTTGCTAAATCTAAAATATAAATTTCTGAATTGCCTATTTCAGGATCAGAATATGACAAAATAATTTTTTTACCATCAGGAGAAAAGCGCGGTGCAAAAGTCATGCCTGGAAATTCACCAACAATTTCTTGTTGACCTGTCTCAATATCAAAAATAAAAACTCTCGGATTATTTCGATTTACATATGACATATATGTAATCTTTTGAGAATTTGGCGAAAAGCGTGGAGTCAAAACTAAATAAGAACCATCTGTTAAAAATCGATGATTTGCCTGATCTTGATCCATAATAGCTAATCTTTTTTGTTTATTGTTTCTTGGACCTGTTTCTGCAACATATACAATGCGAGTATCAAAATAACCTCCTTCTCCGGTAATTCTCTCAAAAATTGCATCAGAGATAATATGGGATACTCTTCTCCAATTATTCTCAGAAGTCTCATATTTTTTTCCTATTAATTGTTTTTGAGAAAAAACATCATACAATCTAAATTCAACAGAAATTTTATCATCTTTTTTTATAATTTTTCCAGCTATTAAATGTTGAGCTTTAATTACTTTCCAATCTTCAAAACGAGGTTGATTTGCTAATGATTCAGAGTTCTGAATAAATGCTTTTTTATCGAGTGGTAAAAAAAGACCTGATCTTTCTAAATTATCTGAAATAACCAATGAAATATTTTTTCCAATTTTACTAGACTTATTTTCATTAGAAAAAAAATCAGTTACTGCAATAGGCGTGGGCTTTACTGATCCTTGAGTTAAAGTTAGCTCCAAAGTCACTGCTTTAAAATTAAAAACACATAAAATAGCAAAAAATATAAATTTTTTCATTAAAATATGATTACCCTCCCATCAAAACATAATCTAAGGTTATAGTTAATTCTTTCCATGATTCATACTTATCTTCTGGTAATTTTAAAGGACTACATTTTGGATTTAATAGAGTTCTCATAGCGCTTTCAGTAATAGATTTATAGAAAGGATTATTTTCAGCTATATTTGTGTCATGAATATGAACTACATTGTTTTCAACTTTTCTTGCACGAGTAATTTTTGCTTTAATTTTTACAAACATTCCTTTTTTTATAACTGTTCCTGCAGGAGCTATCCAACATGATGACAATTGTTGCCTCAGCAAATCTATTTCACTTATTGATAATTGTGCATTTTCTTTAGAAACATTATTTTCAGTCTGATTAATAACCTCTTCTTTTTTTTTCACTGATTCACTCTTCATTTTAAGTGATGAATCTTCATTCCTTAAATCTTTTAATACAGAAGCTACTATATTTTTTTTTGGTTTTGGTTCTGTTTTAGTTACTACATCTGATTTTGTTTCTATTATTTTTAGCTTTGGTTTAGGTTTCGGTTCTATTTTAGTTATCACATCTAATTTAGCTTCTAATTTCTGAACAGTTTGACTTGGTTTTGGTTTTAATTTAGGTTTAATCTTTTTAGTAGGCAAACTTTCTATTTTGTTTGTATCAATCCTCACATCTTCTTTATCTAATTTTATTAAAGTTTCTTTTTTTTCCTTAATAATTATATTTTCTTTTGAACTTATTATTTTAGTTTCGTTATTCTTAATTTTAGGCGTTTCTTTAGTTTCAATTGAATTTATTATTTTAGTTTCGTTATTCTTAATTTTAGGCGTTTCTTTAGTTTCAATTGAATTTATTATTTT
>Ga0315339_1000637_pt1 | contig 40671 bp, 34 predicted proteins | sample ASW17metaG_FD_204514 | JGI IMG/M metagenome (GOLD analysis project Ga0315339, IMG submission 204514) | Ammonia-oxidizing marine archaeal communities from Pacific Ocean, United States - ASW #17 | ecosystem: Environmental > Aquatic > Marine > Oceanic | place: USA: California | collected 2016-12-05 | reverse complement strand
CCAAGACCGGTGTAGGGTCGATCAGTCTTTCCGGCGTAGCCGATGTACATGATCGTTCCATCATCCATTCGAAGCTTTGCCGATCCGTTGACATGAATGATGTATGCCGACAGGGGATCCTCGACCCAGACGAGTTCAGAGCCCTTGAGCAACTGATGTTGCTCGATGGTGCGTCTCGATGGGTAGGTGACGATGGAGCCATCCGCGAGTTTTCTTCCAAGGGGGGTTCCATCCACTGGATCGGTGACCAGGTCACCAGGCCGGGTGTACAACGGGGTCGTGAACCTGCTTGACTTCGTCAGTGATGCATGGAAGTCGGGTGCGTAATAGCCTGTAAAGAGGACAGTGCCCTCGTCATCACATCCCACGGATTCGTAGATTTCGAACTTTGTACGGATGACTTCCTTGAAGGAGCCACTGTCGGGAGCCGTTCGCATCAGTTCTCGCATGGCGATGACGGATGCCATGGCCTGCTCGTGGGTGATATTGCAGACAGGAAACCACTGCTTGCTGGAAGGAGCCGAATACCACTCGATACTCCTGTCCAGGGCATCACGCAGGAAGATGTCCCGGGCCGCCCAGGCAGTCCCCATGTCGGGCATGGATGCGGGATCAGTCACTTTCCTGAGGGACAGGGTCCCACGTGGGAGGGGCCGGTTGTAGTTCGTAGACGTGTCACGGTCTGCCGTGGTCTTCGGCTGGCTGCAGCCGCCGAGAATGACAAGCAGCGGGATCAGGAGGAGGGTGAATCGTTGCATGTTTCAACTCCGGAAGGAGAGCAATGGATGGCTGGAAGCGGCTCCTGCCTGTTCTATCGGCCTTCCTGCTCTTGAAACACGACTTCCCGGGCCTCTTCCCTGATTCCCTCATTGAGTACCCCCCGCAGTGCCGACACGATAGAATGTGGCATTCACGGGTTCATTATTCCAGGGGTCGATGACACCATGCAGACAATGCCTGACACCTTGATCAATACGCTGGCCTTCGGCATGCCGAGCATGTGGGAGTTGCTTGTCATTCTCCTGATTGGCCTCCTGATCTTCGGTCGGCGCCTGCCGGAAGTGGGGCGGAACATCGGCAAGTCGATCGTCGAGTTCAAGAAGGGCGTGAAGGGCATCGAGGACGATGTCGATCATGCTTCGGCCAGCAAGGCCCAGTCAACGTTGCCGGATGAATCACTTGCTCGTGGAGATTCAGCAAGTGTCGAGGAAGCCATGGGCAAGGTCATGCCCGATGCCGACAACCAGGGCAACGGCTGAAGCACCAGCCCGCCTCTCGGTCATCAAACCGTGGGGGTATACTTCCCGATCCATGAAACCAGGGCGATTAGCTCAGTTGGCTAGAGCGCACGGATCACACCCGTGAGGTCACAGGTTCGAGTCCTGTATCGCCCACGTCCCCGAGGCCCTGCACCGCAGGGCCTCTGTTTCTTGCATGGGTGATCATCCCCGTGATCAGGCCTCAGGCTCGAGGTGTACATAGCACCGCCGCCAGGGATGTTCGTCAACCAGTTTCCACTTGTGGCCTCCACCACTGCAGTCCTCTGCAAGGAGGATGTCACCTGGGCGGATGTCCTGTGTTTCGCCCTTTCGATTCTCGAAGACAAGGGTTCCCGAGAGGGTGATCACGAACTGTCTTCTTGGCGCATTGTGCCAGTCGTATCCGCCTCCCGAAGAAGTCTCGGCGAATTGGACTTCGTGGCAGTCCATCAATTGCGACATCGTGACGACATCACCGTGGGCGGTCATTTCGATGTCCATTTCTTCAAAGTGTGATTCACCGTCGTCGCCTGTATAGAGTCGGATTATGGACATGGACATGGAAGAATCTCCTGATCGTAGGTACTCGAGTCTAGCAATAGTTCTCCATGCCGGTGTTATCATGAGCATCCTTGTTCTCGATAGGAGATGAACCAATGGAACGTTCAAGTTGCGATGTCCTTGTCATCGGCGGTGGTATCAGTGGTGGTTCTCTTCTGTACCTGCTCGCCTGCTATACGGATATCGAGCACCTGTGCCTTGTCGAGAAGTGCGACTCGCTCGACGCTCTCAACTCGAACGCCCACAACAACAGCCAGACCTTGCACGAGGGTGATATCGAGACGAACTACTCCCTCGAGAAGGCGAAGCATGTCAAGGCTGCAGCGGGCTTGACGAAGACCTATGCCTTGGAAGTTGCAGCTGATGACTCGATGATCCACTGCTACGGCAAGATGCTGCTGGGTGTCGGTGATGAAGAAGTTTCGAAGGTGCAGGAGCGATACACGGAGTTCAAGGACCTCTTCCCGACTCTTGAACTGCTCGATGCCGATGGAATAGCGCAACTGGAGCCGAACGTGGCCCTGGTGGACGGGAAGTTGCGGGATGAACCCATTGCCGCCCTCCACAACCCCGAGGGCTATGCCGTCGATTACGGCAAGCTGACGGACCACTTTGTCAAGACAGCCCAGGAAGTGGAAGGCAAGACGGTGGAAATCCTCCTTTCGACAACGGCAAAGCACATGAAGCGTGTAGATGATGGATTCGAAGTGAAATGCGGTGATCGCCTCATGCACGCCAGGTTCGTCGTCGTATCCGCAGGAGCCCACTCGCTGTTGTTGGCTCAGAAGATGGACTACGGGAGCAACCTGTCTGTCATGCCGGTGACAGGCAGTTTCTACTTTGCTCCGAAGGTTCTCGATCGGAAGGTCTACACGGTCCAGAACGACAAGTTGCCGTTCGCCGCTATCCACGGCGACCCCGACTTGACCGCCCCGGACAAGACCCGCTTCGGACCAACGGCGCTCGTGCTTCCAGTGCTTGAGCGACACAATGCGAAGACAGCATGGGGTTTCATCGAATCATTCAATTTCGACAACGATGTCGCAGCTGTTCTCTACGAGCTGATGAAGGACAAGGACATACATGACTTCGTCTACAGGAATCTTGGATACGAGATGCCCTATTTTGGAAAGAGGAGCTTCCTGAAGGCGGCACGCAAGATCGTGCCCTCCATGCAGGTTGAAGACCTGGAATTCGCGAAGGGGTACACGGGTATTCGACCCCAGTTGATCGAGAAGAAGGAACGTCGTCTCATGATGGGGGCGGCGAAGATCGATGAAGGTGATGGCATCATCTTCAACATGACACCATCACCGGGAGCCACCAGTGCGCTGGACAATGCAAGAGAGGACATGAATTCGATCGCCACCCAACTTGGATGCAGCATCCGGGAGGATGAGTTCAAATCCGTATTCGACCAGTCGGCGATAATCACAACCACCGCGACCAGCGACGTTGGTCACATGTGACGAATCCCTGTTGTTCTATCGAAGTCCAGCCTGCTCGAGGATGCAGGCGGATGTCTCCTGTGCCGACCATCCGTAGCCATGAAGTTCGACCAGGTCCTTGGTCGAGGTATTCGTGGCATTGAGCATCTCGCCCTGGTTGAGGTCATATCGCGACTCCACTTCCGATAGGAAGTTCAAGACGCGATCAAGCCAGAGTGGAAAGTCCGTGGTTGTCATCAAAGTACTCTTGTATTGACGTGCTCTTGGTGTGCCGGAAGGGCTCGTACCCTCTCCTCCCAGATACTGGGTCGGTTTCAAAGGGCCTCTAACTGAAAAATCGATAAAGGGTGGTTCTCTTTTCATGAAATCACCGGATGCAATGTGGATGGTGTTTTTATCCGTATCCAACGCAGCAGAGGGTGGTTGTGTTCTACCGAGGGCTTGTATTCAGCAGTGCCTCGGTGGGAATCACTCCTGAGCTGAAAACCGGTGTGCTGGTCCACCAGTCACCATTTTCGGATCGTTCCCCGCGGCTCGTGAACTGGTACTGGTCGAGATGCCAGCGAAGGTACCTGGGGCCACCAGAGTCCTCGAAGGGGGCGTACTCCAGCAGGTCCAGGACCGGTTCCTTGTTCCCGGCCAGGGCCACGAGGAGGTCCGGCATGATCATGAGTCCCTCGATGTTCGGTTGGCTCTGGAGGGCCTCGGCGTAGAGTCCATCAAACCAGAGTTGCCAGTCCAGCCGCGGCATGTCCGGGATGCAGAATGAGGGTCGGCGATCCAGTGGCCCTGGCTTGTAGGTGAACACGTATGGCTCCCACTCCACGCCGTCGTTTGATGCTTCGATCCGCAACTCGGGTCGGGTCGTGGTCATGGTGCGGAACAGGCCATAGCCGTTGACAAGCCGGTAGCCCGCGAAGAACTCCCGCCAGTCTTCCATCGCGGGTCGACCGCTGAGTTGGGCCCAGCATGTTGGAATACCAAGTGAGAGTATGAAGATCAGCACGCCGGCGTTGAGCAATCGACGTGGCTGGGATTCAAGCCTGGCCAGTCCTGCGCGTATCTTCCATCGAACGCTTCGTGGCCAGAGCAGGAGCAGTTGGGCATCATCCAGCAACAGGAAGCAAAGTACGAGTGTCAGCAGGTTGAAGAATCCGTAGTTGCCCGTTGCCATGATGACCAGTTGGAGGGCGACGAGCCCGACGAAGGCGATGAACCGTACGACTCTCGGGCCGAAGATGAGCAGGGGGAGTCCAAGTTCGACGACGAACATGAGGAAGCACGAAGCCTTCTGGAACCACTCGGCGGCACCAGCCATGTACCAGGCGATCCAGGTCGGGAGGGGCTGGGTCCAGTAGTGGTAGGAGAGGGCGGTGCAGTCCCACCAGGTCGAGTCACCGGACTGGAGCTTCACGAAGCCGGATGTGAATATGAATCTCGCCAGCAGCCACAGCAGCAGCAACCGGATCGCATTCGATGGTCGCCTGGCTCCCGGTGCATTGAGCCTCCAGTGAAATGGGGCGAGGAAGAAGGCAAGGAACCCCGTTTCAAGGAGCAGTGCATCCCACTGGTAGTTGTAGAAGACATCGCCCCCGTTGACGATCGAGAGGTAGGAGATCCAGCACACCAGAAGCATGGCCATCGGTGCCAGCCCGATCACGAGCAGCGAGGCCGCGATGGCTCCAGTGATCCACAGGGCCTGGAGCATCGGATCGCCTGCATCAAGCCAGAGGAGCGTGGGCAACTGGTTGAACGGTGCTACTCCGAATACGGTTTCGATGAAGGAGAATCGTTCGGCAACAGGGCGGATGCCGTTGGAACCGACAAGTCCCTCCAGTTGCCACCCCGCCGACAGGAATGCTGCCAGGTACACCAGCCCAAGCAGGCGGAGAAACACCCTGCGTGCCAGCAGGGTCGTCGAGGGAGCCGCCACGTTTCCATGAAGCAGGGTGCTGGTTCGATCCGCTGCAGACCGGTGGTTCGATACCCACGAGTAGATCGCATTCCCTACCCTGCCAGCGATCGAGACGTGCTCATGCAGCCACAGCGGCCAGGCCCTGATACCGACCAGTTGCAGCACGCGGTAGCAGGCGGCTGCACCCGTTCGGATGGTGCCATCGGGCTCGATGACGTGCAGGGCCATCTTGAAGGCATCCTCGGAGATTTCCGGGTACTGGTCACGGGCGTTCTGCAGGGAGGACCAGGCAATGCCATCGTTCTTCAAATTCCAGTACCGGCGAATCCATCGGCGGCAGAAACGACAGTCTCCATCGAAGATGACGACCGGGTGGGGAGATGGCAGGGGTGTTTCCGGAACGTGCGCATCACAGTGCTCTTCGCACCTGTTTCCACAACCCTGGCATGCATTGCAACCCATGAACCGGCCATGGTATGTGATCGAGCCCTGGAGGCCTCATGAACACGGGCCCGCTTCTGGAAGCGGGCCCGTGGAGGCAAGGTTATGAAATGCATACGCTGTTTTCTCAGCAATCACCCCAGGCGGCGATGATTGCAAGCAGATCGCCAACGTCAACGGTGCCACTGCCATCGATGTCGTAGTCTGGATCGCTCTGGCTCCAGTTGGCGATGATGGCGAGGAGGTCGTTGACGTTGACCACGCCATCACTGCCCGCCACATCCTCTGGACAGGCAGGCTCGACGTCGCATGAGATGGCTGAAATGATGATGGCATCCACACCGGCTTCGATCACAGATCCGGCGTTGGCATCCTCGGCAGTGAAGCGGAGGCGGAACTGGTTGCTCGGAGTGACACCGGGTATGTCCGCTACGACGAATGAAACGTCATGCCAGCCACCCGTTGTTCCTTCTCCGGTTGGGCCGACTGTTTCAAGGGTCGTCCAACTCTCGCCACCATCATCGGAGATCTCGACCAGGAACACATCGTTGCCGGGATCGGCCCCGAAGTTGTTCGAGTACCAGCGTGTATATCCAAGAACGGCATTCTCGCCTGAGGCATCGAGCGCCGGTGAAGTGAGGATCGTCGTGCCGTCATCGACATCACTGTTGCCCTCGACATTGTCCGTCAGCCAGCACGAACCACTTCCATCAGCGTCATTCGGCGGGTCGCCTCGGACACCTCCGCCGGCAGGCACGCCACGGTTCCACTGGCCATCCACGGCGGTGCCGGAAACAGACCAGCCCGTATCGGTTTCGCAGTTGTCGTTGAACGAGATATCGATGCCGGAGGCGACGAGATCTTCGAAGGTCGCGCTGGGGGCATTGCTCGGGATCGTCCGGGTCTGTCCACCAACCGAGGATGCGGTGAGATACCAGGAGACGGTTTCACTGCAGGCAAGTGCTGGGAATGCAGCGGCATATTCGTTGGTTCCACCTGCAGCAGCCAGGTCGACACTTCCACTGTTCGATGGGGAGTCGTACATGAGCTTCAGTGAACCGGTATCCAGTTCACCACCATTGATGGCTTCGATGCGTACGAGCACCTCATCTCCACCATTCGGATCCAGGAAGTCGAACTCCCCGGCAAGAAGTTCAATCTCGAACTCGGCCTGCTCCATGCTCCAGACGAAGAGTCCCCGCTCGAGATCCGAACCGATGATCGTTCCACTGGGGTAGTACGGGTACGTGCTCCAGAGCCCGTTGAAACTCACGCCATCACTGCCAGGCCACGTGTCGAAGTAGGCGACCTGGATGGGTGCGACGGGGTTCGACGCATCAAACACCCTGATCCCACTCGTGTAGTTCGCCTCGAAGATCATGTCTCCCTTGACGTAGAGGTTGTGATCGATCGATGTCGAGCCGGATGTGAACGTGCCGGCCTGGAATGGATTCTCGAGATCGGACACGTCGAGGATACGGGTGGTTGTCAGGCTGCCCGTGTTCTGCTCATCGAGTTCATCATTGAGGTAGAAGTACTGGCGGTCTTCAGAGAGCCAGCCTTGGTGGGAATAATTCGGGTTTGTGTGCTGCACACATGCCAACTGGATGATGTTGCTCTTGTTCGTGACGTCGAGGATGCACAGCCCTGATTCATCCCATCCACCGTTGAAACCACCGCAGCAGAAGGCGATCTGCTTTCCAGACCATGGGCCACTGTCATAGGTCACGACCTGGGCGTCGTGTACGTAGCGTGCCGGCCAGGATCCCACGTAGGTCGGGGTCGTTGGGTCTGCAAGCGAGTAGATCCGAAGTCCGTTGTCGCCACCACCGGTCCTGTAGAGGAAGCCGCTGTCGGTGTCGATCACCACGTTGTGCGTCGAGGATGTTCCCGTGTCATCAACCGTGTTGACCAGTTGCACGAGTCCAAGATCGATGTTGGCCAGGCTCATGACCTGGATTCCAGACCCACCTTCACTGACAGCGTAGGCATAGTTTCCGTATGTCTTGATATCACGCCAGAGGCTGTTGGGGCCGGAGATGAGGTCGACGACCTGTGCGTTCCCCGGATTCGTTACTTCGACGTAGACGGTGTGACTGCTGGTTCCGATGATCGCGTATTCACGACCTGAGGAGGAAACGTACCCCCAGCAGTCATTGCCGGTGGAGCCTCCACCGATCGACGATAGGGGAAGCCAACTCATCAGCGTCATGTCCTGGAACTCGAAGTCACCAACTGCCGAAAGCGCTTCCCGGCTGTTCGTGGCCAGGTCTGCCCTGTAGGCGGGTCCTTCCCATGCGGGAACACGATCCTGAGCCTTTGGATCATCAATGTGGGCCAAGGCAACGGTCAGGCATGCTCCGGCAAGGGCAGCAACAGCGAGAGTTGATGATTTCACGAGTTGTTCTTCCTCTCAAGGTCTCAACCAATGGTCCTGCCTGTAGGCAGGAGTAGAACTCTGGTCAAATGTACAACGCCGTTCAGGGTGGAGCCAGCGGTTATCGGGGCATCCAGGCTGGTTTTTATTGCTCACCGCCTTCATTTGACTCTGGGAGTGCTTGCTCCTCTACATAGAGAGGGCTTTCAGGTGCCTGGAGCAGAGATTGGCCAGGAAGTGGACTTTCCAGTGAGCGAAGAAAGGCCAGAAGGTCTTCCAGTTCCGTCTCGTTGAGATTCAATGGCTTGAGCACGGATTCCTGATGATGGTCCTGGAGAACCATGTCTTCCAGCGTGTTGTAGTAGAGCAGTACTTCCATGAGCGTATTGAAATGACCTTGGTGCATGTACGGGGGGGTGCCAGGGAGGTTCCGCAGGGTGGGGGTCTTGAAGGCACCCCAGTGCTCCTGTCCACGCTTGGTCGACCTGGTCCGGCGTGCCTTGTCGCCGACTGGATCGTCACTGAAGGGACCGTGTGCGGAAAGTTCACTGTCCTGTACGAGCGGTATCCCATCAAAGCGTCCGGGATCTCGCAGCGGTTGTCCATCTACCCACTGGTTTGCGGGAAGACCGATGTTGTGGAATTCAAAATCTGAGAACAGTGGGCCTGAATGACACTGGCGACAACCAGCCTTTCCTACGAAGAGTTTCAGCCCTCGTTGTGCAGAGTGTGAAAGTGCAGCCATCCTGGCAGGGTCGGATTCACGGAGCCCCTCTGCAAAGAGATCGAAGGGAGCGCTCCCCCCGCGGAGCCGGGATTCGTATGCAGCCACGGCCTTGGCCAGGTTCGTCATGGCCCTGTTGATCGCTACCCGATCCTCTTCATCCATTGCGTTCCAGGCGTCCGACTCTCCATGCGACCCCGCGGGAAATCGTTCCATGTCTTCCATCGGCGGCAATTCACCGAACAGGTCTTCGTATGCAGCCCGATAGGCTTCTTCAGAATGGATACGTCGAACGAAGTCCACCCTGCTGCTTCCAAATTCGGCTGGATGCTCGATGGGATGCAGCGCCTGCGACCAGAGCGTGTCAGCTCGTCCGTCCCAGAAGAACCAACGCTGGTGTGCGACATTCAGAAGTCCGGGTGTATGGCGTGTGCCAGGTGCCAGTCCCTGTGCGACGGGGTGTCCGTCGGTGAATGCTCGTTGTGGTTGATGACACGTGGAACAGGACACGGCACCATTGCGTGAGAAGCCGGTGTCGAAGAACAAGGACTGTCCAAGCAGTGCAGCGCGTGGATCCTTGTCCCAGTCATTCGTCGGATCATCCGGGACAGGTGGAATGGGACTGTGCTGGAGGATTCGGCGCTTCTCCAGGGGTGTGAAGTCGATGGCCGCTTTTTCGGCAACGCCGTGCAGCAGGGCGATGATGCAGGCGGCAACCAGCATCAATCCACCTCGATGGAGACCTGGGCTCTTCGAATCACGTCATTGCGACTGATGTCGAAGTAGATCACCCAGTCGCCGGGCATGTGGAAGAGCATGTCCTGTACGCGCCAGTGTCCCGGGCCAACACGCTCAATCGAGGGAGTGTGGTTCATTCCATGTCGATGCTGTGGCATGGCGGCATCGACACTGAGCTCGATGTCCGTTGCAGGTGAGCCGGTTCCGGCATCAAGGACCCTTGCATCAATGACGAAGAACTCGTTGACCGGGATCGGGGCTGGGTTCGTCTCCCATTCCACGACAAAGGCTCCGTCATTGCTCTTCAGGCCGGATTGGACTCCAGGTGGTTTGATGCCGCTGACATCGGGAGCACTGCAACCATGGGCAAGAAGGAGGAATGACAGCAGGAGGATGCAGGGAATCTGCATGGTGATGCCATGTTGAAGAAGAAACTTGTTCAAGGGGTTGATCCAGATCGAAGGGGATGGCCGAGCGGCAAGTTGTTCGGGGAGTAGGACCGTCCTGCACCGAAGGTCATCAGCCAGGTACCGTCCGGTTCAAAGACCTGGCAGCGATGGTTGCCGTGATCGAGGACGAACACACGGTCATCGGCATCAACCACGATACCTGCTGGACGCCAGAACTGTGCATGGTCCGTTCCTCGACTTCCCCAGCGTGCAAGGCGGCTCCCATTCTTGTCGAACCGGGTAATGGAATGCTTCCCCGTATCGGTGACATAGATCGAGCCATCCGCCCCGACTGCGATTGAATCGGGTCGTTCCATGTCCTCCAGTTTGAACAGGCGTGTAAGTGAGCCACTCCTGTCGAATCGGAATACTCGACTTCGAGAAAGAATCAGCAGCGTGTCGCTTGCAGTGTCGTGAACGATGGCTTCCGGGAGGAGTGGATCGTCTACGAACTCGTCCAGGGAGTTCCAGGTGTCGAGAAGTTCCATGGATGGTCCAAGTACATGGACCTGCCCATCCCCACCGTCGAGCAGGTACCACCTGCCATCTGGTGTCCGAGCAGCATCGACGATCCTGGATGGTTCAATTGAAGCGGGGAGTGGCCGAGTACTCGTGAGGCGTCCCATGTCCGGATCGAATCGCGGCTCCTCGGGAGGTGGCAGCGAGATCGTCCAGGCATGGTATTGACCCTGGGCTGCATCAAGCATGTGGAGTTGGCTGTTCGCTGCATCCCAGTCAAGGGAGACAAGGTTGCCGAAGGACTGTGGACCATCTCCATTCGACCAGAGCGAGGTGAGCCTGATCGGTGATCTGCGCTGATGATCGAAGACAATCGCAACCTGTGATTCCGGTTCCCATACGACGAGAATCCTGTCTTCGAGAGAAACTACAGGCCCGAAATGCGACTGAATGCCGCTCCGCGGCGCACCGGAAGGCCGCTCGTCGATGTACCCGGGATCGTGGGGACCGAAGACCTGGATTCGTTCTTCGAAGGGTTCAGCAACGGCAAGTTGTGTTCCATCGTTGGAGACGGCGATCGCCGTGGGGTAGTGGATGCGACCTGTACCTTCGCGAGGTTTCAGTGCATGCATTCCCCAGGCATGGAGGAACTTGCCATCGGGTGAAAACGACTGGACACGGTGATTCAGTTGATCAGCAACACGAATGATTCCGCCTGAGGCATCGATCCCGGTTGGCTGTGCCATCAGTCCCGGGTGGCTGCCGCGGCTCCCGATCCGTGCAAGGAGTTGGCCATCGCCTTGGAAGACCTGGACCCTGTGGTTGTCGGTGTCGGCAACGGCGATACGCCCATCGGCAAGTACCGCAACACTGGATGGTCGTCGAAATTGCCCGGGTCCCGTACCTCGTTCACCGATGACCTGGACTGGGGAGCCCTGTCGATCCAGTACGAGGATCCGGTCGTTCCCCGTATCGGCGACCACGATGAAGTCTTCATGCGCATCAACATCCATCGGGATGCGCATCGGCCCCATCGAGGTGTCCTTCGTGTCGATCACCTGCAGATGGGTCCCTTCCTGGTTGATTCGCAGGATTCGATGTCTCCCTGATTCTGCAACGAAGACTGATCCATCGGGGTCCACATCGATGCCAAGGGGCCGGACCAGGCCACTGGCAATGATGCGCCACTGTGGTCCATCCTCGACCATGAGATGTCCTGTGTCGGAGGCGGCGGTCACCAGTTTGTTGTCCGAGGTCCATGCCACACCGCCGGGTCCGTCGAGATCCGAGTGGGTTCCCAGGGGTGTATCGATCGGCGCTGCTGGCAGGGAACTGCAGAGCAGGGCGATCACGAGAGGCAGGATGGCGTTGGAACGTCGAACCATGAGATCAATTTGAGTACGACGAATGGTAGACGATGGACTCAGGTCTTGATCAATGGGACCGTTTTCCACCTTCCCTTGAGGATCTCGCTCGAGTCTGCACCCATCCAGTCTTCAAGTACCGAGGCGTAGAGCGTACGGAAGTCGATCGTATGGATGAGATCGCCCTGGTCGAGTTTCGACATGGACGGATGGGTTCCATGGACGCCTGGCTGCACCATGTCGCCTATGAAATAGGTCGGCGCAGCGGTTCCGTGATCTGTACCACCCGATCCGTTCTGGGCGACTCGACGACCGAATTCGGAGAAGACCATCGTCAGGACGCGTCCCTGGTTCCCCTGGGCCTGGATATCACGCTGGAAGGCGAGCAGTGCATCGCCCACCTGTTCAAGCAGCCTCGCATGCTGTCCGGCCTGGTTGGCATGCGTATCGAAGCCTGAGAGCGTGACGTAGTACACACGAGTCCTGAGTTCCGCCCGGATCATTGCAGCGACCATCCGCAACTGGTTGGAGAGATTCGAGTTTGGATACGTCACCAGTGGAGAGACAGCGACTGCTTTTCGTACACGGTCGGAGGATATGCGTGCGTCGAGTGTCGTCCGCTTGAGAAAGGCTGCCTGGGAGTTCTCTTCCGGCACCATCCCGGCATGCGGAGTCTTTGCAATGGTTTCGTAGGGAGGTTCGAGGTTCTGATCGAGGTCGGTGCCCATCCACCGGAAGAGTTCCGAGCGTTCGAAACTTACGGGCATCTGGGTATGTCCCTGCATCGCCAGTGGCGCCTGTCGTCCGATGGCGATCCCAGCCTCGGGATTCGGAGTTCCATTGCAGGTGTTGTCGAAGTAGCGGCCAAGCCAGCCGTCGCTCTTGCCATCGGTGTCTGCCGAGTGCCAGATGTCCATCGAGGAGAAATGGGAACGGTTGGGATTTGGATACCCGACTCCTTGGACGATGCCGGCACTGCCTTCGTCCATGAGTTCCTTCAAGCCGCGAAGACTCGGGTGGAGCCCGATGCCCTGTACGCCATCGAGTTCAAGAGCCGCATCATCGCCTCGACCAGGTGCCTGGATTGCAAGCCCAGATCGCAGGTTGTAGTACTCGCTGCTGCCATAGGGGACGACCGAGTTGAGTCCGTCATTTCCTCCACCGAGTTGAACAACCACGAAGACACGATCTTCCGGGACCCCGGCCTGCGAGGTGACAAGTGACCCCAGCGGCAGCATCATTCCACGGGCCGTCTGTTCGATGAACAGGGGCGTGGTGGCCACCAGCGAGGCAAGTGTTGCGCCTTGTTGAAGGAACAGTCGTCGACTCCAGGGTGTTGTGTTGTGATCATCCATGGTTCATACCTCCAGGGCGAACGTGATTCCTCAACTGAGTTGGTACTCGGGCGACGCGGTGATCAGCGCCAAGATGTTGATGAGCGTCGTATTGTCGAAACGACCTCCACGATTATTGACGTACTCGACCCATTCGTCGACGCGCCTTCCATCAGGTGCAGCGACTGGATGGGCGAAGCGGAGCAGGTACACGACCCCGTCCTGCACCGTGTTCGATCCCTCGATGTCCTGAAGGTGATTGACCAGGTGGGTCGCGTCATACTCGGTACTTCCACCTCGATCCCACGCACGACTTCCCTCGTCACGACCGGTGAGGAGATAGAGCAGGATGTTCTGCCGGATGAACAGGGTTGAGGTGTTGATCCACTTCCGACCACCTTCCCATCCCTTGACGGAGGGGGGGTGGAAGATGCTCTGACCCATCAGGGCACATGCTTCGTTGAGCTTTGGAAGATTCCTGGTTGGTGTCCGCAGGGAACGGATGGCCTGGATCACCAGCTGGACGGGACTCTTGATGACGGCTCCGACATTGTCCTCGTCGTAGAAGTGCTCCGAGAGGAACAACTGCCTCAGAACGGGCTTCAGTTCCCACTTGGAGCTCTTCAACTTGGCGGCCATTTTCCGGATGACCGACTGCTGCTCCTTGGTGAAGCCGTTCGGGGAATCATTGACGTAGAACCTGTAGAGTTTTTCACAGATGAACTGCGATGCACTTGGTCGCGTGAAGATCATTTCCACGAAGTCATGACCATCCCAGCGGCCACTCTTGCCGAAGATGGACTTCAGCCCGTCATCGTGGTTCTGCGAGAGATACTGGAACTCATTGTCGTTGTAGGTGTACCCCGTCAAGGTTCGGGCGCCCTGCTTGATGTCCTGCTCGCCGTACCCACGTCCCTCGCCGAGGGTGAAGAGTTCCATCAGTTCCCTTGCCAGGTTCTCGTTGGGACTGTTCTTGTTGTTCTGGTTGTTGTTCAGGTACTTGATCATCGCGGGATCACGGATGATCCCGTGTACGAGGTCATCCTTGAAATTCCCGACGGCATTGCTCCTGAACAACTGGTTCTGGAGGAACAGGAGGTAGCTGTCCTCGATCGGCCGGTAGGCAGCCGCGAAGTGGCCGTGCCAGAAGAGCGCCATCTTTTCCTGGAACGGTCGTGGTGTCTCGATCATCCGCTCCAGCCACCAGGTCTCGATGTTCGCCATTTGTCGGCGGTCAATTCGTTGCTGTTCCTGCCGCTGTTTTCGGAAATCCTCGAGCGCCTTTTCATTTCCCTGTTCCCTCGCTCGTTTGTATCGCTGCCGTTCATTTCCTTCCCGGGGTTTGTTGATGTTGGAATCGAAGTCGTTCGGCAGCACGGCCTCCGTCTCGACGTCCCGGTAGTCGATGAGGTAATCGACGGCGTCCTCTGGGCCCATGTTTCGAAGTGCAAGGATGTTGCCCGGAGTCCCACCAAATCCCGCTCTATTCAACAGGTGCTGCGCCTTCCAATAGTTGAAGTCGCGATCTTTGACTTTCTTCATGGAGGTGGTGCCCATGCTGAGAACTCCCTGTTCAGCGTGATTCTACGATCCAGAGCGGGTGTCGTATCCCCAAAATGAGTCGAAATGAACTCCAGGGGGCCGGTCAATCAGGAATTCTCAGTTGATTGGGCTGCCCGCCGCCGTATCAGGCCCCTGAGTCGAATTGCGTTGCCTATGACGGTGATGTCACTGATTCCCATGGCACCCGCGGCAAGAAGGGGGCCCCATGTACCCAGCAGTCCAAAGGCAGCCAGGGGCACCATGGCGGAGTTGTAGACGAATGCGAAGAAGAGGTTCTGCTTGATGACACGCAATGTCTCTCGTGCCGTTGCGATCGTTTTGGGAATCGCCTGGACCTGTTCGCCGGGCACGACGATCGAGGCCGTTTCGACAGCGATATTCGTCCCGGTTCCAAGTGACACGCCGACATCCGCCATGGCCAGTGCGCCGGCATCATTGATTCCGTCGCCGACCATGATCGTTCCACCTTCAAGGGAGTGGATGAACTCCGTCTTTTCCTCGGGGGTCTGCTCGGCATGAACGGCGTCTTCCTCAATCCCGACTCGTGAAGCGATGTCCATTGCAGCGCTTCGACGGTCACCGGAGAGCATGTGGACCTGGAGGCCGAGAGTTCCAAGTGCGGCAACCGCTTCGGAGGCATCAGCCCTGGGTTCATCCGACATCGTCACGCGTGCAACGGGAGTTTTATCGATCAGGACTCGACAGGTTGCTACATCATCTCGACCGACTTCGATGAGCCGTCCATCGACACGACCGACAACACCATGTCCGGCAGTCGCCTTGAATTCCTCGGCACCCGGGATGTCCAGTTCCCGATCAACAGCGGCTTCGACCAGGGCCTTTGCCAGTGGGTGTTCACTTGAAGCCTCTACGGCAGCGGCAAGCCTGAGAATCATCGACTCATCATGGTTGGATCCGAGCAGTTCGATCTTCGTGACACGGGGTCGACCCACCGTGAGTGTCCCCGTCTTGTCGAATATCACGTGCCGGGCGCTGCCCGTGATTTCAAGCGCGGGCGCCGACTTGATGAGGATTCCCATTCGGCTGCTTTCACTGGCACCGACCATGATGGCCATCGGGGTTGCCAGCCCCAGTGCGCAGGGGCAGGAGATGATCAGCACGGTGACGACTGCTATGACACCTGCCTGGAATGTCAGTGCATCGCCCCTTGTAATTGCAAGAATGCTCCAGCCAACGAGTGTGACAAGCGCTACCAGGAGAATCGTTGGAACGAAGATGGAACTGACCTTGTCTGCAAGTCGCTGGATCCCCGTCTTGGATGCCATCGCGCCCGTTACCAGTTCAGCTATGCGGGCCACGGTCGTGTTCCGTCCGTCGACACTCGCCTCGATGACAAGTCGCCCTGTCGTATTCATGCTTCCGGACACGACCGGGTCGTTGACACTTCGTTGAACAGGTATGGGTTCACCCGTGACAACGGATTCATCAAGATCCGATTGACCTTCAATCACGATCCCGTCGATGGGCACACGTGCTCCAGGGCGGATGAGCAGTCGGTCGCCCGGTTGCACGTCGGCGCTTGGAACCTCCTGTGTACTGCCATCCTCCTCGAGTCGCTCGGCGGTCTCCGGCTGCAACTCGAGCAGTTCCCTTACTGCGGACCCGGCCTTCGCAGACGAACGGGCTTCGAACCAGTGCCCGAGGCTGATGATCCCGAAGAGAGCTGCGGCTTCGGTGAAGTACATCGGTTGGCCGGTTTCGATTCCGATCAGTTCGAGAATGAACAGGACGAGCGAAAATACATAGGCCGTTGATGCACCGATCGAGATGAGGGTGTCCATGTTCGTCGTTCGATTCAGAGCAGCCTTCCACGCGGAGACATAGAACCCGGTGCCGACGGTGATGACGACGAAGGTCGCCAGGACGAGCAGAACCCACGGTGTCCAGGGAGCGTGCACGGTCCAATGGAGCAGGAACATGGGGACGGCCACACCGAGGCCGAGGATGGCTCGGCGTCTCCACTCCCGCTCGTGCTGCTGCTGTCGCTCCTCGAGCTCGCTTCCAAGTTCAGCTGGAGTCTGGCGATGTACGAGGACAGTGGCACCGTAGCCGGCAGCTATCACGGCTTCAGCAAGTTCATCAGCATCCAGGTTCTGCCCACGGACAGTTGCCCTGGCCTGGGTCAGGCTGACCGTGGCCTCTTCAACCCCAGGGCTGGCGGCAAGAGAGGATTCAACCTTGGCGACACAGGCGGCACAGTTCAGGCCACTGAGTTTCAGGTCGATCGTGCAGTCATCATGTGAATCGGCCATACAAGGGTGGATAATAGGCTCTTGACTCCACTTCAAGTTGATCTCAATGAACATCAGCCTTCCTTGACCGATACACTGTGTAATTCATGGCATCCAGAACATGGACATCTCGACCCATCCGGAACCTTGCTGGACCGACCCTGCTGGCTGTCGTGGCCATCCTGGCGGGATCATCGGGAATTCCCCGTGGAGTCGCTGCTCCAGGACTGGCTGCCGTCGCTGTCGCCGCGGCATCCCTGGCGGTATTCGGTGATGACGTCTCCGGGGTTGTTTACGGCCCAGCCGCTGAACTCGGAGCTTGCCATGCAGTGATCGGCAGGGACCTGGTCCTCGATGGCCGGACGGAGCAGAGTCAGATCAGTCTCCACCATCTCGTTCTTCCACCCCCAGCAGCCTGATGCGTTGATTGCCGCTTCTCCATGTTGGTGAAGCGGGGCGTACCAGGGTTGCATCAAGGCAAGGTGGAGAACACGTCGTGGCTATTCCAGTTGTTTCAAAAGTCGGAAAGATGGTCTTTGGTACCCGCAACGAGCGGATGGTCAAGCGGTACCTGCACATCGTCGAGGAAGTCTCCGCCCGGGATGATGAGATTCGTTGTTTGACCGATCCGGAGCTTCGTTCGCTCACGGATGTATTCCGTGAGCGAATGGAGGCAGGTGAGAATCCTGTTGACATGATTCCCGAGGTCTTTGCGGTTGCACGCGAAGCGATGGATCGTGCGGTTGGCATCAGGAACATCTTCAATCCTGCCTTGCAATTCGATCCCAGCCGGCTGCCCGACGAGGCACGTGCCCTGTACGAAGAAGTCAGGACGACGATAGAAGCAACGGATGGACGTCCACCGATCGACGATCTGCTCGGGGGCATCGAAGACATTCCCGCGTGGTTGTTCGTGGACATTCCTCCCGCTCTCTACGAGGCGGTTCGAGCCATCGAGCCTGTTTCGAAGCCCCCGTTCCGGGCAAGGCCCTTCGATGTTCAGATCATCGGTGCCATCGTGCTGTACGAGGGTCGCATCGCGGAAATGAAGACGGGGGAGGGGAAGACCATCGTTGCTCCGCTTGCCTGCTACCTCTCGGCGCTATCGGGAGAGCAGGTGCATGTCGTTACGGTCAATGACTACCTCGTGCAGCGTGACAGGGACTGGACATTCCCCTTCTTCCGGGCACTTGGATTGCGAGTCGGTGCCATTCATCCGGCACACATGCAACCTCCCCAGGTCAAGCAGGTGATGTACATGTGCGACGTCGTCTATGGAACAACATCCGAGTTCGGTTTCGACTTCCTCCGTGACAATATGAAGTTGTCCGTGCAGGAGCAGGTGCAGCATCAAAGGAACCGGGCGATCGTCGACGAGGTTGATTCGACCCTGATCGACGAGGCACGGACTCCATTGATCATTTCGGGGCTGGCTCACGAGCAGACGCCCCGGTACGACCTGGCTGACGGTCTTGCCAAGAAGTTGATCGAGGCCCAGAAACCATGGGATTCAATCGATGCCAGCGTTCAGTCCAGCATCCTTGAGATCTCCGGCCTGGAAGGTGATATTCGCAATGCGCGCGAGAAGTCCGAGATCCCGGCAATGAAGGAGCGCCTCGATGCGGCGAAAACTCGACTTCCAGGTCTCGAGGATCAGCGGGATCAGCATCCACGCTACTACGAGGTTGAACTGGACAAGAAGCGGGCCACACTGACCCACGAGGGCATTGCCGAAGCGCAGCGAACCGCCGGCATCGGTTCCTTCTATGTGGGGAACAATGTCGATGTTCCCCACCTGCTGGAACAGTCGATTCGAGCCTACACCGTCTACCAGAAGGACCGGGATTACATCGTCGCGGTCAATGAGAAGGGCGAGCAGGGAGTCATCATCATCGACCAGAACACGGGTCGAAAGATGATCGGCCGACAATGGTCGGATGGTCTCCACCAGGCCGTCGAGGCCAAGGAACGCGTTCCCATCAAGCAGGAAACGCAGACCATGGCGACGATCACGATCCAGAACTTCTTCAAGCTCTACGACCACCTGGCCGGCATGACCGGCACAGCGGACACGGAGGCGACGGAGTTCTACGAGATCTACAACCTGGACGTCGTCGTCATTCCCACCAATGTTCCGATTTGTCGAAATGACCACGAGGATGTGGTCTACCTGAACTTCAAGGACAAGTCGGATGCGATCCTCGAGGAGATCCGGGCATTTCACGATGTTGGTCGCCCGATCCTGGTTGGAACGACGAGCGTCGAGCGATCGAAGGAGTTGTCGGATCAACTGACACAGAGGTATGGCATCAAGCATGAAGTGCTCAATGCCGAGCAGCATGATCGAGAGTCGGAAATCATCAAGGGCGCCGGTGAACTGGGTGCCGTGATGGTTGCCACGAACATGGCCGGTCGTGGCACCGACATCAAGCTTGGATCCTTCTCGTCAACCGATCTCATCGATCACTGGAAGCAGCGGAAAATCTGTTCTTCCTCGGTCAACGCCGATATGGAAGAAGACGAGATCGTCAGGCTGGCCCACCGCCACGTGGCCCCCCGAGAACTGGGCATGTCGAAGCAGGATGTGGCTGCGTTGTCGGATGATGAGGTCCGGCGTCGATTGCTGGAGGCCTGGTACGTCGCACACTGCTATGGCAAGGAATCAAAGGCCTCGTCGATGTCCGATGCAGGGCTTATGAAGGCACTCGATGACTCTGACAGTTGCATGTACCACCACCTGAGGCTCTACAGGGATATCGGGGACCTCGGTGGACTGCACGTCATAGGGACCGAGCGTCACGAGTCACGTCGGATCGACAACCAGTTGCGGGGACGAAGTGGTCGGCAGGGTGACAATGGTTCATCGCGTTTCTTCCTGAGCCTTGAGGATGACCTCATGAAGATGTTTGCCGGACCGACGACGCTCAAGGTGCTCAGTCGGCTGGGTATGAAGGAAGGGGACGCCATCGAGCACCCCATGCTCAGTCGATCGGTCGGCAAGGCGCAACGGAAGGTCGAGGAACGAAACTTCCTGATTCGAAAGAACATCCTCGAGTACGACGAGGTCATGGACCATCAGCGTCATGACTTCTACGGGATGCGACAGAGTGTTCTTGAGGGACGTGGAATCAAGGACAGGATCTTCGAACACCTCGACCTGGGAATCGAGGACGCCTGCTGGCGTTTCCTTGATGACCTGTACCTCGGCACCTGCATGTCGGAATGGGTCCGGGAGCACCTTGGAGTCAGCATTCCGGCCGAGCGGTTTGGAGGCAAGGATCGCGAGGATCTGCATGATCTGGTTCGACGCGAAGGCAAGGAAGAGGCGACAAGTACGATCGAGGTGACACTCGGGGAATACCTCTCCGAGGAGATCAATCTCGGCAAGGGCAAGATCGTCGAGCGGGATATCCACGGTGATGACTACCAGGGACTGGCCGACTGGGCACGTGGACATTTCCAGGCCGATCTGAATCCCTCTGAACTTCGAGCGTTGGACAGGCGTGGAGTGATCGATGCACTCCAATCGGCTGCTGACACGTTGATCGACAACGCTGACCTGGCAGGGCTTGATCCCTTTCTCGTGGAGCATCATGCACAGCATGAGTTGGCGAATTGGGTTGCCTCGAAATTCGGCACCGAGGTTCCTCCGGAGACATACAAGGATCTTGAGAATCCTGAAGAAGCAGTTGAACGCATCCGTGTTGAAGCCAGGGCACTCTACGCCCAGCGGGAACTCCGGTACCCGGTGGAGTTCACGATGGACATGGCGACAATGGCGATGGAACGGAATCCACAGGCGGCACTTGCCCGGTTCTGTGGCTGGGCCCGGCAACGATATGAACTTGATTGGAAACCCGATGCACTTCCATCAACCAACCCTCTCGTGCTCAGGGATATTCTCATTGCCGAAGCAGCGAGGTGGGATGATGACCGCAAGTTGCAACGTGCGAAGAAGGCACTGGAGGAAAGCGAGGGTGCCCAGGGCCTCTCTGACTGGTTCCAGGAGCACATGGGCATTCCACTGTCGAAGGAGGAGCGTGATCGAGCAGAGGATGATCGCGAGTCCGTCGCCCTGGAGCATGTCAATGCAGTTCTCAGGAGCGAGATGCTCCACTTCGAGCGTTGGATTCTCCTGCAGATCGTCGACGGTGCCTGGAAGGATCACCTCTTTGCCATGGACCAGTTGAGAGAATCCATCGGGTACCGGTCATTCAGTCAACGCGACCCACGCATCGAGTTCAAGCGTGAGGGTGCCAACCTCTACGAGGAAATGCACATGGAGATCCGTGACCGGATCACGGACCTGATTTTCAAGGCGAAACTCCAGGTCCAGGCAAGACCTGCGGCAGAACAACCCCAGGCTGCACCTTCTGGGCAGGCCCAGGTGACACAGGAGCCTGCTCCAGGAGGAGGTTCGGAAGAAGCACCTGTTGCAGCCAGGCAGGCCGAGGTCACAGCAAGTTCCGGAACAGCTCAGCAGCGCCAGGATATTGCAGCTGCAGAGCAGGCAGGTGTTCAGCAGCCCAAGGCACGCAAGCGGCAGCCGGCAACGGCAGCAGCCAGCGTAGGCAGGAATGAACCATGTCCCTGTGGAAGCGGCAAGAAGTTCAAGAAGTGTTGCGGGGTGAAGTAGAAGGTCGTGGCAGGAGGAGTGCCGTTGCGCAGATGATCAGGACCGATCCAAGGAGCCACCAGGTCGCCGAATGGATCATCCCGATCTCAGCAAAGGGCAACGCTGCGATGATCGCTGCCGCCAGGATCATCATCGACTTCCTGGTTCGCTTCGCAGGACGAAGCGGTCCCATGAATGCAAGCACCCAGGCTGGAACGGCCAGGCCGTAGAAGGCAAGAAAGCGGAGATAGGTGTCCTCCAGGAGCCAATCTTCCGCATGGTGACCCCCCAGCCACCAGGCGACCCAGACTACGGGTACCGGCAACAGCGAAACAGCGATGAGCCATGGGGTCGATCCCCAACGGTTGGGAGCAGCCTGGTTGGTAGCTAGCAGTTCACGCAGGTGCGCGCCGACCGTGAACACGACCTGGAAGAACCAGAACACGAGCACGAGCACGAGCACCAAAGGCCTCGTATTTGGTGGATCGATGTGGTCGTAGGTCGTGACAAAAAGCAGTACAAACAGGAAGGCCAGCCCGAAGACGGCGAAGGCGTGCGTACTCGGTGTTTCCCGTCGAGCGCGGTGAAAGGTCAGGTCGAGATACGGTGACAGGAGAAAGCCGATGGTAAGCAGGGGAAGCAGGCCCCAGAGTTCATGGGGTTCACGGGTTCCCGTCGATCGTATCTGTTCAATGAAATGGGTACCTGCTGCGCTGAAGGCCCCGAGCATGTAGAGGAAGAGCAGTCCTGCAAGGACAAGCCAGGCCGTGGAAGGGAGCAACGCAATGCACCCGGCCAGGACCAGAACCAGGCCCGGGACGGCCAGGATGAGGAACGTCTCACTGCTTCCAAGTTGGAGCCAGTCCAGTACCGCGAACAACGCGGTGATCCAGAACAGTTGGAAACCGATGGTGAAGACGGAGAACCAACGCATCGCCCCGCGATGCTGCTCGACAAGCTGTTCGGATCGTTTCCTCGATCCCACCACGTAGCCCATCGCGGCGCAGCCGAGGACATTGGGAATGGCAAAGGCCCAGAAACCCGGCCAGCCCCAACGATCGATTAGGAGCAGCGGCAGCCACATGCCGATGCACCACGTCCAGCTTGATGTACAGAACAATCCCCACCCTATGGTGCGGAAGAAGGAGTTCATCCTTCGGTGTGTCGACTGCCCGAGTTCAAGCGTCGACGTCGAGACTTGTCTTCGATCATGCGCTTGGGCGTGCAGTGAAAGATCATGTGGCAGCGTCCGACGCGCAGGTCACGACCTCTTTTTTTGAGGACCTGGTGGACCTCGAGATCAAGGTCGATGTTGAACTCGTCACCCTGGTCACATTCAGTCTTGATGTTCCTGATGACGTTCTCGCCTTCACGGATGGTGTAGACGGCAGGGCCGAGGCATGGTCGGAGGAACTCGTATTTCATTTCCTTGCAGACGACGGCGTAGTCACTGCCGCATTCGCTGAAGAGGAACATGCCTCCTGCAACCTCGGAGTTGCCCAGGAGGGCGGCGCCAGCCATGGCGTTGTACCAATTCCGGTTCACCCTTTTGAACGGGAGGACCGCTGCAAAGCGTGGATTCCCGAGTTGTTTCATGTGGATTCCTGATCGCCATGCGAAGGGCAGCCAGATCAGGGAGCACACCCGATGCCAGAAGTTGTTCCTGGTGCTCAGGCGACTGATGAATGCTTCGATCCGCTGGAACAGGGTCAGCCGAACGGACCCACCTTCGGGCTGAAGGGCCAGTTCCGTCTGCACTGTGGCGTCGGATTCAAATTGCATGGTCATGGGGAATACTCACGGGCAGGGGCAACCAGCCCCTCCAGGAAGGCGGTATCTTAGTTCCCTCGGGGTGTTGAATCCACCCGAAATGAGCCACACCCCCCAGTAGGGACATTTCATGCCTATCGACCGTATTGGACTGTGTTCTTGGAGCCTTCAGCAGGGGAATCCTCAATCTCTTGTCGATGCGGTCAAGGAGACGGGCCTTGAGGCAGTCCAGTTGGCCATGACTCCTATGGTCCTCGAACCGGAGTCATGGGGGAGCAGTATTGAACGATTGACTGCTGCGGAGATCAAGATCCTCAGCGGAATGATGGCGCCTCTTGGAGAAGATTACTCATCACTCAAGAGCATTGCCCGGACGGGTGGGCTTCGCCCTGATGAGACCTGGCCTGGAAACGAGGAGATGGCCAGGTCGATCGCCCGACTTGCTGCAGAACATGGGATTGATCTTGTGACACTTCATGCCGGCTTCATGCCCGAGTCTCCTGGAGATCCGGAACGGTCCGTGATCATTGATCGGTTGCGTTGTTTGGTCGATATCCATGCAGAGGTCGGTGTATCCGTGGCGCTCGAGACGGGGCAGGAAACGGCAGCGACCCTGCTTGATGTGATTGCCGATGTAGAACGTGACACCCTGGGAGTGAACTTCGATCCGGCGAACATGATCCTGTATGGAATGGGAGATCCCATCGAGGCATTGCAGGCATTGGGTCCGCATGTCCTGCAACTTCATATCAAGGACGCGGTCTCGACGGACGTTCCGGGGACCTGGGGGCGGGAAGTTCCAGTCGGCTCTGGCGATGTGGACTGGCCCGCGTTTCTCGGGATTGTCGAGACGCTCCCTCGAACCGTGCATGCGGTCATCGAGCGGGAAGCGGGAGATGATCGAGTCGCGGACATCCAGGGAGCCCTGAGGTTCCTGGGAGGTAGGGCAGCATGGGCAGGATGATCGGCATCCTTGCCATGGCCCTGCTGCTGGCTTCAACAGCCTGCAGGAGTCTTCCGGTCCAGCTTGCCTATGACAATGCTGCTGTTGCTGCCGACCATCCCCTCGCTTCCAAGGCCGGGGTGGAGATGCTCCGGCAGGGAGGCAACGCAGTTGACGCAGCCGTTGCAGCCAGTTTCTGTCTCTCGGTCGTTGATCCATTCAGTTGCGGCATCGGTGGCGGCGGGTTCATGCTCGTCTGGGATCCGGAGACCTCGAATGGATGGGCTCTGAACTACCGGGAAACTGCGCCGGCTGCCATCGACGAGACGACCTACGTAGACATGAAGGATCCGCTTGCAAGCCGATTCGGCGCATGGTCCGTCGGTGTCCCGGGAAATGTCGCGGGCCTGCTGGAAGCGCTTGACCGTTGGGGAACACTAGATCGCAAGGTCGTTCTCGGCCCGGCAATTCGACACGCCGAAAATGGATTTGCCGTCAATGCGGCCTATGTTGCAGCGGTCGAGCAGGTCGGTGGGTATCGGGAGTCACATCCGGAACTCAAGGGGGTGTCGCAGTGGCTCTGGGAGCACCTCTGCCTTGATGGCCGAATCCGTGTCGGCGACATCCTGCGCCAGCCGGAACAGGCATCGGCCCTGCGATTGATAGCACGGGAGGGAGTCGATGCTTTCTATGGCGGGCCCATCGGCAAATCGATTGCATCAACAGTGCAGCAGCATGGTGGGGGGATGACCGCCGGTGATATTGCACGGTACAAGGTTCGCCTTGACCGCCCGCTTGCATCACGCGAGGTCCTTGGCAACTACACAATGCTGTCAATGCCGCCACCGAGCAGCGGGGGCATCGCAATGCAGCAGATGTTCCGGATCATTGATGCCCGCATCAATGATGTCTCCGACCTGGCTCCGGACAGCCCTGACTACATCCATCTCGTCACCGAAGCAATGAAACATGCCTTTGCCGACAGGGCCACGCACCTGGCAGATGGTGAGCAGGTTGCTGTTCCGATTGATCAACTCCTCGATCGCGACTATCTCCTCGATCGTGCGCATGGGATCGACATGAATCGAACCGGTGACACATTTGAATACGGCTCGAGCGTCCCGCCTCCCGATGACAGCGGAACCAGCCATGTGAGTGTCGTTGATTCACGGGGCATGGCGGTCGCTTGCACGGAGACAATCAATCTCGGTTTTGGATCCATGCTGGCAGTCCCCGAGTACGGAATCGTTCTCAATGATGAACTCGACGATTTTACGACCAATCCGGGTGTGCCCAATGCATTCGGTCTTCGACAGTCGTCTGGCAATGCCCCTGCTCCGGGAAAGCGACCCTTGAGCTCGATGTCGCCGACGATCATTCTCGAGGATGGCCGTGTCCGTCTTGTCGCCGGAGCATCCGGTGGACCTCGAATCATCACCGGTACCTTCCAGGTCATTCTCAACTGTCTGCTCTTCGACATGACACCCATCGAGGCTGTCAGGCAGGCACGGTTTCACCACCAATGGCTCCCGGATACGCTCCAGTTCGAGGAAGCCTGGACCCGGGACGGTGTCATCGAATCCATGGAAGCGAGGGGGCACGTCACCGGTCGTCGTGGTGCTGTCGGTGTGGTCCAGGTCGTTGAGGTTCTCCCTGGAGGTGCCAAGCGTCCCGCTTCTGATCCTCGCAAGGGCGGTATTCCAGACGGGTTCTAGGGGCGTGCATACAATGAGTGCATGCCGATGTACGTCTACCAGATCATTGAAGCCGATGGGAGCCTTGGGGAACGATTCGAGGTCTTTCAGAAGATGTCGGACGATCCACTGACGGAGCATCCTGAAAACGGCAAGCCGGTAAAACGCATGGTGGCTCCGGTCAACATCGCGGGGAACTGGTCCGACATGGCTACGAAACAGAAGTTGAGCAACAAGAATCTCGATCGTCTTGGTTTCACCAAGTACGAGCGAGCAGGTGATGGCACCTACGAGAAGAAGTCGGGGCAGGGGCCCGATGCCATCTCGGCTGACTGAGACGGAGATCTTCCAGGAGCGCAGGAACAGGCCGGCCCATGGAGGGCCGGCCTGCGTTCATATTTTATTTTGAAGTGATCAACTGCCGAGGGTGTATCGAATGAACTTCGTCACCTTGACGTTGTCAGGAAGAACATCGCTGATGGTCATGCTTTCATCGATGACGTACTTCTGGGCCATGAGGGTATTCTCCTCGAGATACTTTCTCACCTTGCCATCGGCCATCTTTCCGGCGATTTCATCGTTCTTGCCGTTGTCCTTGGCCTCTGCAAGTGCCTTGTTCCGAATCGTATCCAGAGCACTGGGATCCACGTCATCAGCGTCAATGCCGAGCGGGTCGTGGAAGACGATGTGCTGGCAGATTCCCTTCAGTGCATCAGCCGGCGCTTCGCCATCGACCTGCAGAAGGCAGGCACGCTTGCCATCATGGTGAACGTAGGAACCGTAGGCTCCTCCGTCGAGCCGGATGCCTCGGGCGAAGTTCACGTTCTCACCGGTCGTGATGCGAAGGTTGTCCACAAGTCCGGTCATAGTCTCATCAGCATCGACGTCACCCGCCGGCATGCCCAGGGCATGGTTGGCAATGTCATCGGTCGCCTTGAGGAAGTTCTCGGTCTTGGCGGTGAAATCAGTCTCAGTCTGGATTTCGACGATCGAAGCCTTTGTACCTGCGATGGCGATTCCGATTCGCCCTTCACCGGTTGTACGCTCCGTCCGTGTATCCATCTTGCCCTTGCGTTTTTCACGGAGCCAGTTCTCGGCGGCCTCGATGTCGCCACTGTTCTCCTGGAGGGCCTTCTTGCAGTCCATCATGCCCAACCCGGTCTTGTCTCTGAGGGCAGCAACATCCTTTGCGGCGATGGCGGTGGTCATGGTGTCTGTCTCCGTTGAATGTGTAGTGCGATTTCAATCTGGTTCATGAAGCGAGAGTTTCCTCCACGCGGGATGAACGGGTTGTCATTTCTGTTCTGTCGTAGCTTCCGCGACTGTTTCAGTCGCGGCCTTTTCCGTTTCCGGGGCGGGATCAGCAGATTGTGTAGCCGCCTCTTTCTTCGCGCTGTACTTGGATCGCGAAGAACGACGCTTGGTATTCTTCTCCTGGTCCTCTTCCGACGATTCCTCCGGCTCCTCACTCGAGCCGCGCATGGCCATGCCTGCCATGACCGCATCAGACAGTATCTGCATGACGACATCGATGGAACGCATCGAGTCATCATTCCCGGGAATCGGAATATCGACGAGCTCAGGGTTGCCATCAGTGTCGATCAGGGCGATCGTCGGGATACCGAGCACCTTAGCTTCCTTGATGGCGTTGATTTCTCGTGTCGAATCAATCACGAAGACGGCGCCGGGCTGGCTGGTCATGTTCCGGATGCCCTGCAGGTTCCGGGTGATCTTCCGCTTCTCACGCATCAACTGTGATGTCATCTTCTTCGAATAGGTTTCGATTTCACCCGATTCGACAAGTGCCTCGAGCTCGGCCAGACGCTTCAGTCGCTCTCGAATCGTTCTGAAGTTTGTCAAGGTGCCTCCGAGCCATCGCTCGGTCACCCATGGCATGCCGATTTCAGTACAGTGCGTTTCGATGCTTGATTTGGCCTGCCGCTTCGTTCCGACGAAGACCACACTCTTTCCGGAAGCCACTGTCTTCGTCAAGAACTTCTTTGCGAGCAGCAGACCACGGATGGTCTGGCGGATATCGATGATGTGGATCCTGTTCCGGGTGCCCCAGATATAGGGCTTCATCCGGGGATTCCATGCACTCTTCTTCTGTCCGAAGTGAATGCCTGCTTCCAGGAGATCCTGGACAAGTTGATCGGCCATGGAGGCCTCCTCGTACAGCGACACCGGCTCGATGTTCGTGGTCCACCTCGCCCAGGGCGCTTGTGGTGTGGTGCTGGGCACCAGTCAGGGTTGATTCGGTTCAATCCAGCCACGACCTGAAGGAACCGCCCCGATCGACCGAAGGGTGTCGGGGAAAAGGAAGATTGTAGTTGGACCCCACCAGGTCTACAAGGTTGGATTTACAGGGTCTTCAGGCAACAGCGATCCGGGTGTCCTGGTACACGACCTTGCCGGAAACAATGGTTGTCATGGCCCTGCCACGTACGTTCCACCCCTTGAATGGACAATTCCTGCCCGTACTCCTGAACGAACCTGGATCAATGAGCCATTCGGCGTCCGGGTCGATGATGGTCAGATCTGCAGGCCCTCCTTCACGGAGCATGCCGATGCCCTGCTCATCAAGTCCGACGAGGGCTGCGGGGTTGCAGGTCATCATTGCGAGCATCCCAGGCCAGTCGACAACGCCTCCATCAATGAGAGCTTTCCGGTAGAGGGGCAGGGCGCATTCAAGGCCAACGATTCCGAATGATGCCGAAGCGAAATCGGTCTCCTTCGTATGCAGCGGGTGAGGCGCATGGTCCGTTCCGAGAATCGTGATGGTTCCATCGGCGATCCCGAGCTTGATGGCCTCGATGTCTTCCCTTCGCCGCAGTGGGGGATTCATCTTCGCCGACGTGTCGTATCCTGCGCATGCTTCCTCGGTAAGGAGCAGATGGTGGGGAGATGCTTCCCCGGTTGCAGGCTGGCCATCGGCTCGTGCAGATCGGATCAGGTCGATGCTGCCTCCGCTGGAAAGATGCTGGGCGTGGTACCTGGCCCCGATGTCCTTGTTCAACGTGAGATCCCGTTCCAGCATCGACTCCTCGGCACTGGCGGGCCAACCCACGAGTCCCATCTTCATCGCAAGCGCACCAGCATTCATGGAGGCTCCACGCGTGGTCGATGGATCCTGGCAATGCTGCATGAAGCAGGTATCTGCATCGGCAACTGCCTTGAGAACAGAGCTCATCATGGCTTCATCGGCGACGCCATCTCCATCATCGGAGATGCCTGAAGCGCCGGCCTGGACGAGTTCTGCGATGGGAGCGAGTTGTTCGCCTCGTCGCCCAATGGTTCCACATCCAACCGTATGGATGCGTGCGAGGCCGATATCCAGCCCCTGCTCAAGCACATACTTGATTTGATCAGGCGTATCGAGTGCCGGCTTCGTGTTGGGCATGCAGCAGACTGTCGAGAATCCACCAGCGACAGCAGCAGCGGAACCGGAGGCAATCGTCTCGTCATGCACCTGGCCCCGGTGTGGATCCCTGAAGTGAACATGAATATCAACAAGCCCGGGGCAGACGATGCAGCCGCCTGCTTCGATGACGTTGATGTCGCCTGGGTTGGAGTCAATCGATGACTTGATTGCAGTAATGCGGTCATTCTCTATGAGAACGTCGCTGGTCGTATCGAGCCCGCTTGCCGGGTCGATCACCCTGCCTCCACGAATCAGCATCGACATCACATCATTCTACCAGAGCAGGCGCATGAGAAAGGAGGCCCCTCGAATGTGAGAGGCCTCCCTGGTTGAATCTGGTGATTCGTTCCGGTTTACTGCTTGTTCTTGCCTGACAAGGGGCATCCGCCGGTCTTGTTGCCCTTTGCACCGGGGCAGCAGGAAGACTTGGCTGCATTATCATTGAATGCGCCGAGACTTGAAGCCTTGTTCTTGTCGGCACAGCAGGGCTTGGTGCAGTCTGAGCCGCACTTGGTCTTGCTCTTGGCGGTGCAGGCAGTTTTGCAGGCGGCGCTGCAGCTTGAACTGCAGGCAGGTGCATCATCGGCAGCGCTGAGGCTTGGTGATGTCGTTGAACTGGTACTCGTGCAACCAGCGATTGCGAGAACGATGCTGATCCCGAGGGTCTTGAGCATGAAATTCATTCCGATCTCCTGTCTGAAATGTGGCCGTGCCCAACACGCGGGGATCTGACCAAATTGGGGTTTTCTGGTTCCGTGACTATACCACTAGAACGTGCGAATGCCCTCATTCTTTCATTCATAGCCGGCACAAAAACGCCCTTTCAGACCATTTGAGGTGGGGACAGACCATACAGAAGGTCTAGGATGAATCCATGCCACCAGGTGGATCCAAGTCGTCAACCAGCCAGGATCGCCATCTGGCATGTGCAAAGACACTGCCGGAGGGTCCCGGGGTCTACCTGTTCAAGGATGTGGCAGGTCATGTCCTCTACGTGGGGAAGGCCAACTCCCTGCGATCTCGAGTCTGTTCCTATTTCACGTCTTCCACGGATCTGGGGCCTCGCAAGCAGCCGATGCTGGAACTCGTTGACGAAATAGAGGTCATCGAGACCGAGGGTGAGTGGGATGCACTGCTGCTCGAGTCGCGACTCATCAAGGACACGAGGCCTCGATTCAACGTGCTCCTGAAGGATGACAAGACCTACCCCTACCTGGTCGTAACGACGCGAGAAGAGTTCCCCGCGGTGCACGTGACGCGTGTCCCCGCAGACCATCCCGGAGCCCGGGTCTTCGGGCCCTTCACTTCAACGGGAGCGCTTCGTGAAGCCATGCAACTCCTGCAGCAGATCTTCCGTTTCAGGACCTGCCATCTGGATATCAAACAAGGGGACCCGGTCAACAGGCATTTTCGTCCATGTCTCCTGCACGCCATCGACATGTGTACGGCCCCGTGCGCAGATCTCATAACCCCGGAAGAATACGGTCGAGACATCACGCGTTTCATCCGGTTCATCGGGACGCAGCGGACAAATGTCCTGGATGAACTTCGCCAGGAGATGAACACGGCTGCGGAAGAACGTGAGTACGAGAAGGCCGCATCGCTTCGTGACCAGTTGTCCGCCATCGAGAAACTTTCTGAACGGGAAACACGGAGGCGGGGTGAAGGCGCTGCCTGGCAGCCGGAGGTGACTGTCTTTGCAACTGATCCCGCATCTTCGTTGCGATCACTTCAGAAGATTCTTCAGATCGACGATCCAGTGCGATGCATGGAGGCCATCGACATTGCACACCTCGGCGGCCGCGAGACGGTCGGCGCGAAGGTCTGTTTCATCGATGGTCGACCATGGCGGGATGGCTATCGCCGCTACAAGATCAAAACGGCGGCGAATGACGACTACCAGGCAATGCGTGAAGTCGTATCCCGAAGGTATCGTGAAGCAGGGCAGGGCCATGAGCTGTACCCCGATGTCATTCTCATCGATGGAGGTCGTGGTCAACTCAATGCAGCCCTTGAGATCTTCGCTGGACTGGAAGTACAGCCTCCGAGGGTCGTTGCTCTTGCCAAGCAGGAGGAGGTCCTGTTCATCGATGGAATCGAGGAACCGCTGAAACTCAGCCGTCATCATGCCGGTCTTCGACTTTGCCAGGCGATTCGTGACGAAGCGCATCGGTTCGCACAACAGTACCACCACCTGCTCCGTTCGAAGAAGATCAGCGAAGGTTCAACCGGAGCATGAGTCTTCAGATCACCCAGGACGGTCCCGATGTGCTCTTGTCGATCAAGGTGGTTCCCGGTACTTCGGGAGATTCGATATCCGGGGTGCTCGGCAGCAGGTTGAAGCTTCGAGTGAGCGCGCCTCCCGAGGGGGGGAAGGCCAACCGTGGAGTTGAACGCCTGCTGGAGGAACTGCTTGATGCACGTGGCCGGGTCAAGGTAGAGTCCGGGCTTGGATCTGCGCAGAAGACGGTACGAATCAAGGGTGTCGAAATCGATTCGGTTCGGAAGGCCCTGGTTGCCGAGTAGTACTATGCGGGAGCCGGGAGCATTCCACCAGCTTCGTCTGTTCGATCTTCGACATCAGTTGATGTCGAAGTTGCCGGAGGCTTCGTCGACTCGGACTCGAGAAGATCCGCGACCGTGGGTCGATCCAGGGTGCGTCCCTCCATGAGCAGGTTGACTTCATCGCCCTGGAGCGTTTCGTACTTGAGAAGCGCCTCGGCGATGGCTTCGACCTTCGGCCAGTGTTCCTCAAGGATCTGGCGGGTCTCCGAGTACGCCTCATCGATGAACCGCTTGACCTCTTCGTCGATGACACGTGCCGTGTCCTGCGAATATTCCTTTTCAGAAAGGAACATGTCCTGGCTGTCTTCGCCGGAGTAGCGGACGAATCCAAGTCGATCGGACATACCCCATTCAAGGACCATGTGCCGTGCATAGTTGGTCACCATCTGGATGTCCATCGCAGCACCGGATGAGATGTCTTCGGTCTTTCGTTCCTCTGCGATGCGTCCGCCGCAGAGCACCCGCATCGTGGCTGCGAGGTATCGCATGCTGTATCCATACCGATCACGTTCAGGAAGGCTGAAGGTGGCGCCCATCGCCTGCCCACGCGGGATGATCGTCACCTTGTGTACCGGGTCCGCATCCTCAAGGAGTGCCTGGACGGCGGCATGGCCTGCTTCGTGGTAGGCGGTGGCAATTCGCTCCTGTTCCTCGACCTTTCGACTCTTCCTTGCGCGGCCGAATCGGATCTTGTCCCGGGCTTCTTCGAGGTCAGCCTGCTCGATGAAGTCCTTGTTTTCGAGGGTCGCGAGAATCGCAGCCTCGTTGATGAGGGCGGCCAGGTCGGCGCCGGAGAACATCGGTGTCCCTCGGGCTGAACGCTCAAGATCGACGTCTTCGCCCATCTTCACGCTTTGTGCATGGACTTCGAGGATCATCTGTCGACCTACGAGATCTGGCAGTGTGACCTGGACTTGGCGATCGAATCGACCGGGACGGGTCAATGCAGGGTCAAGCACATCAGCGCGGTTTGTTGCCGCGATGACGATGACCTGGTCAGTCTGCTCGAAGCCATCCATCTCCACGAGGATGGCATTCAGAGTCTGTTCCCGCTCATCGTGTCCGCCGCTGCTGAATCCGCCGCCTCTGCGTCGACCGACGGCGTCGATCTCGTCGAGGAAGATGATGCATGGCGAGTTTTCCTTCGCCTGCTTGAAGAGATCTCGCACACGGCTTGCACCGACACCGACGAACATCTCGACGAAGTCCGAACCGGCGATCGAGAAGAAGGGGGCATCCGCTTCACCTGCAATGGCCTTTGCCAGCAGTGTCTTTCCACATCCGGGAGGTCCCACGAGAAGAACGCCCCGTGGAATGCGACCACCAAGTCGTTGAAACTTCTTCGGGCTCTTGAGGAACTCGACGATCTCGAGAACTTCTTCCTTTGCTTCATCGATGCCGGCAACATCGGTGAAGCGGACCGTTGAGGCGTCCTTCGTCGACAGTCGATGCTTTGACTTGCCGAAGTTGCCGAGCATGCCGCCCGGTCCGCCGCCGGCGCCGCGCATCGAGCGGGCGATCAGGAACCAGATTAAGAGGACGATCAGAAGAAACGGTCCGACCGTAACGAGCAGTTGGAGCCAGACGGACTGGCCGGTACTGGCTTCATGATCAACCCCGAGTGCATCGAGTTGTTCGAGGTAGTAGCCCCGCTGCCCCGAGTCGATCTTGACATAGACGGGCGCAGGCTCACTTGAATTGTTGAGTGCCGGATCGTGTGCACGGATCATTGCAACAATCCTGTCATTCTGCACGACCACGGGCATGGGGTTGCCGGGAGAAGATTCCGCGAGCTTTCCACCATCGGGGTTGATGAGCACCTTGAAGTTCTGCCAGCCCTTGACTTCCTTGCCGGAGGGGGAGTTGTTCAGGAGTGCGAAGAAGATCAGCAGTACACCCAGGATGAGGACCCAACTCATGAGCCCACGCCCCAGCTTGCCTTGCGGGGGCGTTCCCTTTTTCGGGTCCTGCTGGCCCGGTTGTTTCTGTTGATCCCCGTCTGGGGGCCGTTGCTCGTTCGACATGTTCGTGTGTCCCCGGTGTACCCGGGCTCTTCATTCTTCGCATGTTCCTCTGGACTGGCGCTCATCGGTCCAGCACCGGAACTTCACCATTCTAGGCCACCAGTGCCCTGAAATCGATGTCTTCGGTCTGCCGGGCGTCTACCAGGCCGACTGTAACTCATCGACCACATCGGTCGCCAACTGCTGTACGACCTCGAATTCACCCAGTTCGATGATTTCGCCGGATGGTGTCGTGGGTACGAAAAGGCCGCCACCCTCGAAATTCATCCTTTCAACGATGGTTCGGTCTGTTTCGAGGTTCGTCCAGTTGAAATCAATGGTCACCCCGACGACGACTTCCTCGTCGAGGCTGCTGCTGCTCCTGTTCTGGGAGAGGCTGGTCAGTTCGACGTTCACGATCCTGCCGGTAAGGAGGGTCTCCGCGTTCATTTCATTCGTGACTTTATAGGGCGTACGTGATTCTATGGTCGTCACAAGGGCCTTCGTGAGCAGGAATCCTATCTGCCTGTAATGGGTTTCGTTCTCGAATGTATTCACGGCAACGGTCGCGTACTGGGTCGGGTACACGGACTTCGTTGACCAGCCTTGTCGAGGATCATCCGAGCAGCTTGCAAGAAGGGCCGATGCGATCACAAGGATGAACGTGATCCTGTTCACGATGATTCATCCTCCTGCTCGTCATCCTGTGGTCCGTCCTGCACGCCGAGGATTGCATGACGAAGTAATGCGTAGTTCGGTGTCTTCTCAAGCACGTGCTCAGGAAGCCGGGGAAGAATCGACGGTATCAACTCCAGGGCTCGGACACATGATCCTGTCTCGGGATATCGCTCAACCAGTCGTCGAATGACCAGTTCCGCTCCGATCGGGTCGGCGACTACGAGGTACCAGTTCGCCGTCGAAAGAAGTTTCTCGGCTTCCGATTCCTCGATCCTGGTCAGCAGCGCGCTTGCCCCGAGCCGTTCAGCTTCTGCAGGCTGTGATGCAATCAACTGGAGGAGTTCGATCTTGGCTTCGATGAGACCGACCACGTCGAACTCCGGCCCCTTGAATGTTGCCAGGTTCGTGTAGATCAGCCGCCGCCTGGCCATGTCGAGGTAGGGAGATTTTGGATACTTCTTGATGAAGATCGCATACATGTCGGCAGCGAGGGCCATCCGCCGTTGACGGAAATAGAGATCCCCCAGTTCCATCCCGGACATCTCGGCGAGTTGACTTCCCGGTATTCGTTCCTGGATCCGGATGAACAGTTCCTCGGCTTCGTCTTCAGCGTTGGCAAATCGAATTCCCCAGAGTTTCCTTCGCTTCCCGTGGGCGTATTCCACGGCAATCTGGAACTCGCGTGCGCATGCCTGGGCGAAGACCGGGCTTGAGGGCCATCGCCGAACGATGTACTCGTACTCGTAGAGCGCCTCGTACTCATCATTGAGTGCAACCAAGGCATCCGCCTTGATCATCGTCGCTTCGTCGAGCATCTCCGAGTTGGGGTTTCGCTCGATCCATCGTTCGGAGAGGTTCAAGGCCCGGTTGGCCCGCCCCTCGGCGAGGAGTTTTCGAATCTGCCCCAATTGCCCGGCAAGCGATCCTGGTTCCGGACTGTGCTCCAGTGTCCATTCGTCGTGTGCATCCAGATCATAGGAATTCTGGGCCTGGATCGAGTCGACGCCCCAGGACAGGAGCATCGCGAGGCAGGCTGCCCTGGAGAAGGGGGAGTTCCATCGGCAGGACGTGCGGCGGGGCATCATGGCCACATGGTACGGGAAGGCAGGGAATCACGGCCCGTTGACCACCTTGCAAGGGGACTGACATGCATCCTGGGGTCGAAGCGCAAAAAACGACATTCGAGGAATGTCCCGGCATCAACCGATGACAGCGATGCCCCGCCTCGTCAGTGGGGGGTGGGGGTTGCGCGCCGGTGCATTCCGCGATGGGCATGGAGGCCCTCCAACCGGTTGCGCAGTGTTTGCGCATCATGCGCCCCGGAGCCATGGATGGCCAGCGACAGTCGGAAGCCTGAACATCATGGATACGGATCCCGTGGGATGCGCAGCAGGTCTGCATGCCCTGATCGACCGGGCATGAAAGGTCGGCCCGGGTAGATATCCGGCCGCAGTTGAGAGTCAAGGGGACAGGATGTCCCGCCGGTCAAGGATGGACCGGATACGCCAGGAAGGCGACATGCGTTTGACGGGAACAACTCCATCGAGGGTGACGGCAGCGGCCTTGCCTGCCCTGCTCCTGCTGTGTTCGGCCACGGTTGCGGACTCGACTGCCGGGACCGTTTCCGGTTCGAATGAAGGCATGCCGCTTGGTGTTTCCAACGGTCTCTTCAGCGGGCGACCGGTTGTCGACGGGGCCTCGTCAATGTCGATGTTCAATGGAGGAGGCAGCGAAATCATTCGCGTGCTCCTGGCACTTGGAGTCGTCATCGGCCTGCTCCTCCTGGTTCGATGGTGCATTCGACGTGGGAGTGGTCTTCTTCCCGGCACGAGCAGGCCACAGGGTCTGCTGAAGGTGCATGCCAGGTACCCGATGGGCAGGGGACACCACCTGGTGCTGCTGCAGGTTGGAAACAGGATGTTGCTTGTGCACCAGTCTGCAGGTCGGATGCAGACACTGACGGAATTCAGCGATGTCCAGGAACTCTCGGAACTGCACGATTGCCTTGAAGAGGCAGGGCGAGGATTGACTGCAACCGGAAAGCCCACGCGAAACATGCCTCAGCAGCACGAAGGTGGTGTTGTCGACCTTACTTCATCCCGCCGCGTTCCAGGTTGGCGACGCCTTGTCGGCTGGAGGTCGGTTTCATGATCCGCATGCGAGGCAGCTCGACATGGTTGGTCATCATCTGCATGACAACCCTGGGCATTGCCTGCCAGGCGGGGGCTGCCCCGGTGGAGCCGGGCATCGAGGTCCTGAATCCGATCGAGATTCTCGAAGAGGTATCAGAATCGATCCCTGGAATGGATGGTGGACTGAGTTCGACCATGAACATCATCTTGCTCCTGACCGTGTTGAGCATTGCCCCGTCAATTCTCATTCTCTGCACGTGTTTCACCCGGATCGTGATCGTCCTTGGACTGCTCAAGCAGGCACTGGGTACGCAGAACCTGCCCCCGAGCCAGGTCATCATCGGGTTGAGCCTCTTCATCACGCTCGCCGTCATGGCCCCGACGCTTTCCGCCATGTACGAACGGGGGATCGGTCCCTACCTGGATGGTGAGGAAGAAAGCTACGAGGTGGCCTGGGATGAGACGAAGCAGCCCTTGCGGGACTTCATGTTCTCGCAGATCGAGGCGACCGGAAACTGGTCCGGTGTCTACATGATGTTGAACTACAGGGGAATCGATACATCCGATCCATCGACCCTGGTTCGCAGTGATGTCGATCTTCTCACACTTATTCCCGCCTACGTTCTGAGCGAGTTGAAGGTCGCCTTCCTGATCGGGTTCCGGATCTACCTGCCCTTCCTGGTCATCGATCTCATCATCGCAAGCATGCTTGTTTCGATGGGCATGCTCATGTTGCCGCCCGTCCTGATCTCACTGCCATTCAAGCTCCTGCTCTTCGTTCTCGTCGATGGGTGGCAACTGGTTACAGGGTCACTAATTTCCTCCGTCATGCAGCCGGAGGTGATGCCCATGGCAGCGGGCATCGTTGCAGGGGGAGGACCCTAGTGCGCCAATCTCGCCCTGAACCCGTGTGGGGGTGTGCATGACTGCCGAAGGCATCGATGCCATTCGTCTTGCCCTGATGTACACGTTGCTGCTGTCTGCACCGATCCTGGGTGCAGGCCTCCTCGTGGGACTGCTCGTCAGTCTCATCCAGGCCGTCACGCAGATCCAGGAGCAGACGCTGAGTTTCGTTCCCAAGATCGTCGCGATGCTGCTCGTCTCCATCGTGCTGCTTTCCTGGTTGATGGCAAAGCTTGCTGACTTCGCCGTGGAGATGTTCACCGCCTTCTGACCTATGTGCACTTCCCATGAACACCATCCTTGTCCACCTGCCCGCAGCTCTCCTCGTCATCCTCCGGATTGGCGGACTGATGGTTTTTGCTCCTGTCCTCAGCTCGAAGGTCATTCCGCTGCGACTTCGCATCGTGCTGACGCTCGTCCTGGGCGTATCGATGTACCCGATCCTGCTGGGCATGGGTGCCGTTTCAACCGAGGGCCTGTCACTCGAACCGGGAACATTCCTGCCATTGGCGGTTCGGGAAGTCTTCATCGGGATGTTGATCGGCCTGGTCGCTTCGCTGCCACTGGTCGCCCTGCAGATGGGTGGCCTGCTGATGGGACAGCAGATGGGTCTTGGCTTTGCAACGCTCTACGACCCTGCGATGGACGACCAGGGGGATGTGCTCGGGCGATTGTTCTTCTTCCTGGCGTTGGCGTCATTTCTGCTCGTCAATGGCCACGAAGCGGTGGTGACAGCGGTTCTCCGCAGTTTCGATCATGTTCCGGCTGGAGCTTTTTCGGTGGATACAGGTGTTCTGTCCATGCTTTCGGGAATGCTGCTCTCGGCAATGGAGGTGTCCCTCCGGGTCGCCGTACCAGTGATCGCAATCATTTTCCTGATGAGCATTGCAATGGGATTCGTCTCCAGGACAGTTCCGCAGTTCAACATCCTGAGTCTTGGCTTTCCACTGAGGATCCTCGTGGGATTCACGGTCATGATTGCGGGACTGGTCGTGATCGAGAACGTGGTGATGGAAGCCATCGACACTACGTTGAATGGGATCACCGCATGGGTCGAAACAGGATGACTGGAGCCCCGCATGCCCGATGATCTCGGTGATCGAACCGAACAGGCGACCCCGCGGCGGCTTCGACAGGCCAGGGCTGATGGGCAGGTCGCGCGCAGCCATGACCTGGGCGCCGCAATCGCACTCTTGCTTGCGACGTTGGCAACCTGGTTCGCAGCGGGCACCATGCTCAGCGAGGGACAGGGACTTCTTGAACGTGCTCTGAACTTCTCCTTGTTCGAGGAAGGACTGGCTCCTTCGACGATGTGGGTCTTCATCGATGATGTTCTGATGGCAGCTGCCTGGGTATTCATCCCCCTGGTACTTGTCCTTGCACTGGCGTCCATCCTTTCGCAGTTCGTCCAGGTGGGGTGGCTTTTCACAGTGTCACCATTGAAGCCACGAGCATCACGCATCAACCCGGTTGATGGTACGAAGCGGCTCCTGGGAAGCAGTGGTGCAGTGCGTGTCACGCTCGACCTGTTGAAGATCGGTGCAGTCCTGCTGGTGGCGGTACTCACCATGCTCCAGTACGCCTCCGGATTGCTGACTCTTCCATACCTGGACCTTTCAACAGGGATGGAACAGGTCGGTATGTGCATGCTGGACCTGGCCCTTCGCGTCGGCGGCGTTCTTCTCCTGCTTGGTTTCGTGGACCTTGCCTGGCAACGCTGGAAATACAAGCAGGATCTGAAGATGACCAGGCAGCAGGTCAGGGACGAGTTGAGGGATGCTGAGGGCGATCCAGAAGTCCGGCGTCGTCGCAGGCAACGGGCATTGCAGGATGCCGGCGAAGGACAGGTGGATGTCAGTGCCCGAGTCCGGATTCTCCTGGTTGCACCAGGACCCGTGGCGGTACTCATCGAGCATGATCAAGCCGGCTCATCCAGCCCGATGGTGCTTGCTGCGGCCCGAGGGGATGCTGCCAGGCTGTTGCAGCAGGAAGCGACGGACGCATCGACCCCCATCGTTGAAACCGGTTCGCTGGCCAGCGAACTCCATGAACAGGTTGCCAGCGGGGAACGTATTCCCGAGCACCTGTTCCGGGGCGTCGCCGAGGTACTCGCCGGCATGTATCGCGACAGCGGGAACGGGACACCATGACACGCATTCCCGTCTCCAATCCAATCCTCGAACTGGGTGTCCGACTGAGTCGGTGGAAGCACCTGCTCGTTCCGGTGGCGATCCTCCTTCTCCTTGCAGTCCTGGTTGTCCCCTTGCCACCCGTGATGCTGGACATGCTCATTGCTGTCAACATCTCGCTTGCAGCAGTCATCCTGTTGACGACCATCTACATGGAACGGCCGCTGGAGTTCAGCGTCTTCCCCGCGTTGCTCCTGGGGGCCACCCTGTTCCGCCTTGTCCTGAACGTTGCTTCGACGCGATTGATTCTCGATGCCGATGCTCCCAGCCCGGAGGGGGCCATGGATGTTGCCGGCAACGTGATCGAAGCGTTCGGCACCTTCGTTGCAGGTTCCTCGGTGATCGTCGGCCTGGTCATCTTCCTGATTCTCGTGATCGTGCAGTTCGTGGTGATCACGAAGGGAGCGACCCGTATGAGCGAGGTCGCGGCACGGTTCACGCTGGATGCCATGCCTGGGAAGCAGATGGCCATTGACGCTGATCTTTCCGCCGGTCTTGTCGACGAAAACACGGCTCGAGAACGCCGTCAGGATGTCACACGCGAAGCGGATTTCTACGGGGCGATGGATGGAGCGAGCAAGTTCGTCCGTGGCGATGCCATTGCAGCGTTGATCATCACCGGCGTGAACATCATCGGTGGCATCGCCGTCGGCATGTTCATCAAGGGATGGGGTTTCGGGGATACAGTCTCGGTCTTCACGAAGCTGACCATCGGGGATGGACTCGCCTCTCAGGTTCCAGCGTTCATCATCGCGATTGCAGCAGGTCTCATCGTTGCTCGCGCAGGCGAGAAGCAGACCATCGCCAACGAGATTCCACGGCAGCTTGTTTCACAGCCCATTGCCCTTCTCCTGGTTTCAGTCTTCCTCGTGGG
>Ga0315339_1000636_pt1 | contig 40847 bp, 50 predicted proteins | sample ASW17metaG_FD_204514 | JGI IMG/M metagenome (GOLD analysis project Ga0315339, IMG submission 204514) | Ammonia-oxidizing marine archaeal communities from Pacific Ocean, United States - ASW #17 | ecosystem: Environmental > Aquatic > Marine > Oceanic | place: USA: California | collected 2016-12-05 | reverse complement strand
AAAAAATCCAGATATGGCTTAGAAAAAACCAGATCAAAACGCTTTATATCGATCCAGGCAGTCCGTGGCAAAATGGCTATATTGAAAGTTTTCATAGCCGCTTTCGAGATGAATGTCTGAATCGGGAGTGGTTATTGAATCTGCGCGAAGCACGAGTCGTAATCGAGGAGTGGCGCGACCATTACAACGAAGAAAGACCCCATAGCCGGCTGGGCTACCTCAGTCCAGAAGGCTTTATAGCGAACCAAAAAGTCTCACCCTAAATGGGCCAAAATAGGTAGGCCTCTCAGTGGCCTTGTATTATAATCTAATCTACAACAGCGCGCCTTCCAACTATGTGACGGCGATCACATCGGCCAAAGAAAAGCCCCCGTCGCATCCAAGCGGATGGCGGGGGCGGTGGGTCGTATGCGGCGATGCTCGTCAGGGGGGCTCAGCAAACGTTCTATGCCACCACCAGCGCTGCTCAATCCATCATGGCCCAGGTTGAAGCGTTCGCCCTTGGCCTTTTCGGTTGCCAGCCCAGATCACGCCGTTGCCGTATTATCTACAGTCAGACCGACAGGCGTCCTCTTCTTGTTTTGCGCTCAATTCAGGCACGTCTATCGCACCCCTCAGGTCCGCACCGTCCAGCTTCGCACCCCCCAGTCTCGCATTCTTCAGGTTCGCATCCCTCAGGTTCGCACCGCTCAGGTCCGCACGCGACAGGTCCGCACGCGACAGGTCCGCACTCTCCAGGATCGCATTACTCAGGTTCGCATCCTTCAGGTTCGCCTCCAACAGGTCCGCACCGTCCAGCTTCGCACCCCCCAGTCTCGCATCCTCCAGGTTCGCATACCACAGGTTCGCATCCTCCAGGTTCGCATCCTCCAGGTTCGCATCCTCCAGGTTCGCATTACTCAGGTTCGCATTCTTCAGGTTCGCCTCCACCAGGATCGCACCCTCCAGGTTCGCATTCTCCAGGTTCGCATCCTCCAGGTTCGCATTACTCAGGTTCGCATTCTTCAGGTTCGCCTCCACCAGGATCGCACCCTCCAGGTTCGCATTCTCCAGGTTCGCATCCACCAGGATCGCATACCTCAGGTCCGCATTCTTCAGGTTCGCACCCTTCAGGTTCGCACCCTTCAGGTTCGCATCCTTCAGGTTCGCACCCATCAGGTCGCATTCTGAGAGATTTCGACCTGCCAACGCACCCACGTCAGATACATCACAATTTGTTGAAGGACCTGCAGGATCATCCCCACAAGCGGATAACTGGATAGTAATCGCCGCCATGGCCATCATCGTCAACGCCACCGTTAGGCGCTTGTTGCGCTTCTCCAGCTGATCCATCCGCTGTTCCATCGTCATTGTGCTGCCTCCGTCTTTGAGTCCGCCGACAGTATACAAAAAGCCCCCGTCGCATCCAAGCGGCGGGGGCCGTGTAAAGTATAAATGGAATGTTAAGTCTTTCTCATTCTTCTTGATTGTTACTTGAAGCCACGAGCCGGCTGACAACCCCATTTGTCCCGGAATGGCTGAATTTGTGCTCGTCACTTTGGTGAATGTTGGAGATAGATTTGTAAATGGTGTAATCCTGCAAGAACGGAAGCGGAAGATTGTCGACCTTTATGGGCTTGCCGCCCAAACCTTCCATCATTTCAATTTCAACCGTTGAAGCAGGAACAGAAAACTTCACACTGCCCGAAGTCCGCTCAACCGAAATCTTCACTTTTTCTTTAGATATTATTTTGGTATTGCCCGCAAGGCTCATTGTTTCATCCAATTTTAATAGCTCAACCAGCGCATTCATCTGGGAGTCAGACGCGGTCTCATCAACGTAAAGTTTCGCCCATTCTCCGCCTCTTCGAGTTAGTACCATGCTAAGGCCGTCCAGATTCGTTCCAAAATAGTGGCCACTCTTCATTTCAATGAGTCGGCTTCCTTCACAGAAGCCCTGTGTGGGAGGAGACCCAAGAGAACAAGGACACATTACATCACAACTACAACTCCCAGAGAACGTGGCGTCGACTGCCCAATCATTCTCAGCAGAACTAACCCCACTGTTTAACCCGACCAGCGGAACGAGAGCGAATGCAGCCAGGAAATATCGAAGCTGTTTCATCGAGAGCCTCCTGCCATAGGTTTAGAAAACTATGTCGCTTGCGCGGAGTGCGTGAGCGACGAAGGGACGAGTACAATATGAAATCCGGAGTCGCCGCACAAGCAAAAGCCCCCGTCGCATCCAAGCGGATGGCGGGGGCAGCAACGGGAGCGGTAGAGATCACCTTGCCGGTGGCTATTGTGGCCGCGGCGTATATCATTGGGCAGGCTATGGTGGATGTAGGAACGAAATGAGCGATTTTTTATAGATAATCTATAGATGAACAATTTAATTTAGTCATAAACTATTGTTTTTAATCTATATAATAAAATATAGGTCGTGTTGGGGGAAGATACGGCGTCGGTTGTGCCTTGGCCAGCCAGAATGCAGAGGAGATTAGGGGGTAGCGCGTAGAGATAATAAGCGGATGTGCTTTCGACGGGTTTAAAAAAGGCGTTGGTGCTGAGGATACGCTCCTGCAGCTTTTGCAGGGCAGATGTTTAGAGTGCGGTGTGGTATCGCCAGGAGCGATCGTTGCGCATCCAACCTTTCCAGGTGGCCAAGGTAAGATTGGTCGTGCCGCGGGGTAGGATAAACATAGTGGAAGGGATCCGTCACGGGTTATTGAGATAGTCGTTGATGTTCCGCGAAAGGTGGTCAACTACCTGGACGATGCCCTTTTCACCGTGATCGGCGGAGGCTTTGCGCGCGTCTTCTCCCATTTGCGCGAAGAGTGGGGCAGAAGGATCGAATTCTACTTTGGGGTGGCGGTGGTCTGCAGGTGGAGGTTGGCTACCCGGCCAGACGGAATCGTCGCGTCCGGTGGTCAATGCGTCAAGCGCGACTAATTCGGGGAAGAGCGCCATGCCGAAAGAGGTTTCTTCGCGTGCGGCGTGGTCGCCTTGGATATCTACGGCGTCGCCGCAGATCGTGGCCTCTGTGCCGGCGAGGATTAGCGCGTCGGGAAATTCGTCGCGTAGGGTTGGGACGACCGCATCGAGAAAACCTTGCCAGGGATAGTGCCCGGCCATCAGCACTAACACACGGAAGCTATAGGACAAAAGTTGGCGGGAGGTCTCGGCCAACATTGTGGTGATCGCGGCTTCGTTTTGGTAGTGGGTCCATTTGAAGATATCGTGGCCGCCGCCGCCTCCCCACCACATTACCGGCAGCAGCACACCGCCGGTGCGCTGTGCGAGGCGCTGGCAGGTGCGGTCGGCCTTGAGGCCGTCAAAGCCGATGGGCAAGTGCCAGCCGTGGTGTTCGAGCAAGCCGAGTGGCCAATGTGCAACGGGGGATTGGGCTATAAGGCTTTCGAGTTCGTCAGGGCGAAGTTCCTCGTAGCGCTTCCAGGTGGGCATGATCGTCCTCTATCGTGTGAAGGTGTCCTATAGCATGGGATCGTCTGCCGGGCATGTCAAGGTTTTGCCCCCGGACTTTGTGTCGTATATTGGCGGCAAAAAGGACCGAGCCATGATCGTCGATAGCCACGCGCATATTTACCACCAAGATGAAGCGCTGTACCCGATGAAAGCGGAACCCTTCAGACCCGAACCGGGTGTGGGTACGATCGAGCATTTGCGGTGCGAGACTGCGGCCAATGGCGTCGATCGGGTAGTATTGATTCAAACGGGATCGGCCTATCGTTGGGATAATCGTTTATTGGCTGATACCGCCAAAGCCAATGCCGATTGGGCCGTCGGAGTGTGTACATTAAATCCGCAAGGTGAAGATAGCCCCGACGAACTGGAACGCTTAGTGACCGGTTACAATGTCAAAGGCGTTCGCGTCGAGGTCTCTCCGGCCGGTTATGACCATCCGGGAATAGAGGCGCTGTGGCGTCGGGCGAGGGAGGTAGGCGCGGTGATTTGCGCGCATCTACAGGCGGATTATCTGCAAGAATTGGCGACGTTGCTCGAACGCTTTCCCGAGGTGCCGGTGGTTTTGGATCACTGTGCCTATCCGGTTGCCGTCGACGGTCTGGAGGATCGGGCGATACGCGAAGCATCGGCGTTGGCGCGTTATGCCCAGCTATACGCCAAGGTCACTTTTGCCGTGACTAGCTCGCAACGGCAATACCCCTTCTCCGACACCCACGAACAACTGCGCTTTATGCTGGCCACCTTTGGTGCCGATCGTTGCATCTGGGGGTCTGATTTTCCCTGTGAGCACTGGCTGAAAAAGTCGACGTATGCCCAGCATTTATCAGTTTTCGTCGAAGAGTTGGGGTTGCGTGCGGAGGAACGGGACGAGGTGTTGGGACAGTCGGCGATGCGGCTGTTCTTCGCCGACTAGCTATTTGGTTTATTGCTCTGGCCAAGTTCGCTGGGGTTACCCTTGCCGGGCAACGAAGTGAATGCTTCCCCGGTAATGGCTTGCGCCAGCATTTCATCGACACTGCGGGATTTGGGCTGACCGTCGGCTTTACGCGAGGTTTTTTTGCCGTGTTGCAGAAGGAGGGCCCCTTCTCTCAGATCTCGCCGTCCTTACCCCTGCGGATACGAGGCCTTCGGGGTGAGGACGGAGCTCGGTCGTTAAGTCTTTATCGGCCTGTGGCAGATCGCAACTTGGGCAGATTTTGGCCTTGAGGTGGATTTTGCTGCTGCAGTGATGGTATATAATTACCCGTGCGCAATGTACTCCAACCAGGCAAAGGGGCCGCCGACTAGGCCGCGGGCGAACTACGGCTACGAATTGGCTACGCGCTGGTTGGCGGCAAAGTCCACGTCTCAGGTGCTCATAAACCAAAGCGCGGTTATGCCAAGTAACGGGACGATGATGATCGGTATGTCGATGGGTATCTGCATATTATTCTTTCTATTAGAAGAAATTAAGAAACGAAGGGGCAGACTCTAAATTTGGAGAAAACTCTTGTCCTGCTTGTGATGCAACCCTAGCTTGCTCGGTGGTTTTTTATGTTGGCGACGATATGGCCCATAGCCCTGCACGAAGCGCGGGACCAACTGGCGAGCCGCAGGATGGGGCTGGCAAGCTTGCTCTGTGCCTTGTTGACTGTGGCTAGCTTATCTCTGTTGCTCGGAGATTATACAGTGCGCAAGCACGGACATGATCAGCGCGATCAAGCTGGGCAGACCCGTGCCGGCAAAAGGCCGAAGCTGAGCGCGCCGCCGACGCCGTTGAGTGTGCTCGTCCGCGGTTTGGAAATGTACAAAGGGCGTTTGCTCTTTATTACTTGGTCGCAACCCCGTCGCCAGCCCGGTGCGGCGGTGATGGATCAGGGGGATCCCAATTCGCTTTTCAAATTTTCCAAGCAGCGGATTTGGTGCATATCGTGCAGTATATCCTGAGTCTATGGGGCCTTTTGGCTGCTTATGACGGCATTTGCGGGGAGCGGATGCGCGGTACGCTTGCGTTGGTATTTACCGGTCCGTTACGGCGCGGCGTATTCATCGTGGGCAAGGCGCTAGAGGTATTGCTGGGCCAGGTCGCGATATTCCTGCCGATTTGCGTGTTCGTCGTCGGTTGGCTGGCGCTAATGCCCGGGTTGGGGCTTGCAGGGGGAGATTGGGTGCGGATAGGTGGGGAGATGGTTTGTTTGCTGCTCTATATGGCAATTTTCGTACACATGGGATTGTGGGCTTCGGCACTCTTCGCTCGGCCGTCCAGTGCATTGTCGTCGCTGCTGGCGTTATGGGTGGGCTGGGGCATCGGTTGGTGCAACCTTTCGCTTTCTATGGGGCGCTGGCTCGTACCCTATCCGACGCTCGCCGCGTTTAGCACCGAGGTGATGCGCGCGCAACTTGCCAAGATGGAAGAGGTCGCTGCCCGACTCAAGGCTGCACACACGAGGGCTCGCCATCGCGAGGTGGAATTGGGCCAGATGTTCTCCTGTCTGTCTCCGATAGTTCCCTTAACCTTTATGCTCACGGATTTGGCGGGCACGGGGGTCGCTGGTGAATTTCATTTTCGCGCAGGTATAGGGCGTTTCAAAGGGGACTTGGTTACGTATTTGCATCGGCAAATGGCGGAACGGTCGATGTGGGAGCAGATCGAAGCTGAATCTTTTCTTTATTTCACACATGAGCCGGAGGTGGAAAAGGCGGGAGCGGAGGTGCTGATTTATTCGCTGATCTTACTTCTCTATGCCATCGGATTCTTTCTCGCGGCTTATTTGGCGTTTGCGCGAGCGGAGATCTGAGGTGGCTCAGGTCGTTGTTGTCGGTCCGGCTACGATCGATCGCGTGGTTGACGACGGGGTCGAGGTGTATAAGCGCGGCGGGGTTGTTACGTATGCCGGATTGTCTTTTGCCCAATTGGGGATAAGCACGAGGGTACTGAGTAATGTCGCCGTAGCGGATGAAGCGATGTTGGCTCTTTTGTGCCAGCGGGGCATCGAAGTTCATACGGGGGATAGCGCTCAGACGACTCATTTTGTCAATTATATCGCCGGCAACGCGCGACGCCAGGAATTGCTTGCACGCGCATCGCCGATTGTTGCGGAACAACTTGGCCCGGTGCTTGCGGATGTACAGCACGTACATTTGGGTCCGTTGTATCCCGGCGATATAGAGACAGCAGCACTGGCGGTGATCGCTACTGATTGCCGTGTTAGTCTCGATATTCAGGGGTATGCACGGCGGCTTGAAGGGCAGCAGATCGTCGAGCAAATATCAGGCGACTTATTTCCGGCGCTGCAGCGCGCCGATTATATCAAAGCATCCGCAGAAGAGCTGAAACTCGTGCTCGATTATTGCGGGAAGACTTTGGCACGGCTGATGGCCGATTGTGAGATTACAGAATGCGTAGTTACGGAGGGCTCGCACGGCGGCTGCGTAGTGGACGGGGCTGGGCAACGGACGGACTTCAAGGCGGCTCAGGTGGCGACGGTGATGGATCCGACAGGCGCAGGAGACGTATTTTTTGCTGCGTATTTGACCCGGCGACTACATCGGGGCGAAGCCAGTGGGGAAGCGGCGCGTTTTGCGGCGAATTTAGCTGCACGCCATGTGGAAGGTGTCTTTATCGAAGCGGAAGCGTTGCTGCTATAGGGCGGTTATGGGCGGTTGTATAGCAGCCGCAGGGGTCAGGGGTCGTTCGTGCCGATAAGTTGGCGCTTCCTCAGTGCGAATCCGGCGGGTCTTTGTCCGCGTCTATCTCAGCCTGGAAGGCCTCGAGTTCGGGTTTGACCTTGGTTTCGTAGCATTCGGGACAGATGCTGTGGCTAAATGCCACGTCAGCGCGGGTTTCGACATAGCGTTCGACCTGCTGCCAGTAATTTTGGTCGTCGCGTATCTTTTTGCAGTAGGAGCAGATCGGCATAAGCCCTTGCAGGTGCTTCTCGCGTTTGATCGATGCCTCCAAGGCGCGCACTCGGTCCGTCAGCGCAATATGCTGGTCGAGAACGCGTTTGCCTTCCTGGATTCTGGCCTGCATTTCTTTGCGGTCGAAGGGTTTGTTGAGATAATCATCGGCGCCAGCTTGCAGTGCTTCGGCAATATCGTCTTTGGTGTCGCGGGTCGTGAGTATGACGGTGTAGAGATGCTCGAGCTGTGCTTCCTCGCCGCGCCTTGCGACAGACTTCGATCCCGTCAAGGGTGGGGGGGCATCATCCAATCGAAAATCGCCAGACACGGGGCGTCTTTGGCCAGCAGGATGTCATAGGCCTGCTAGCCGTCGGTCCTGGCCTGGCTACGACCGACGGCCCCACTGTTTGAGAGGGTCTGTAGCAGCAGCCGCGAAGTCGCGTCGTCTTTGGCGATCAGGATCTTCAAAGGGATGCTCCTTTTAACCCGGTTGGGTTAACACTAATCACTCTCTTCCGTCTGGCTGGCCCCTGGCGAGTATCGCCAAGGGAATCAGAATGCAATAGCCGATGACCAATAGCACTGGAGCCAGGGTGAGGGAGAGAAACCCTTCGGCCGGTGGGATCCGTAGGCATACATACCCAATCAGGATACTCGCCAAACCGGCGGCGGCCAAGATCCAGTTTTTGCGCATAAAGGGTGGGTCGCGTTGTTCTGCCATAGCGTTCCGGGGCTTAGCGCCGCTTCTCGCGGATACGGGCGGATTTGCCTTTGCGACCGCGCAAGTAGAACAGACGGGCACGGCGCACCCGGCCTTCGCTCAGGCGCTCGATTTTGGCGAGGCGTGGCGAATTCACCGGAAAAATACGCTCAATGGCGATGCCCTGGGTAATTTTACGCACAGTGAATGTTTCCTGGATACCGCCACCTTTGCGCTGGATTACGATTCCCTCGAATATCTGGGTGCGCTCTTTGTCGCCTTCAATGACCCGCACGTGCACCCGCACGGTGTCTCCGGAGTGGAAGTCGGGGATGTCTGTTTTGAGCTGATCAGAAGTTAGCTCGCGCATGATACTTGAGTCCATTGTACAACCTTCTCTTTTACGGGGCTTCTAGCCCTTGCTTGTGCCAATCGGCGATGAGTTGTCGTTCTTCTTCGTCTAGTTCGATCCGCTCCAACAAGTCGGGGCGGCGTTCAAAAGTGCGTCTAAGGGCTTGATGCCGCCGCCAGCGTTCGACGCTCGCGTGGTTGCCGGATAGTAGCACTTCGGGTACGTTTAGGCCACGGAATTCGGCTGGCCGTGTATACCAGGGACAATCGAGAACCGCTTCCTGAAAGGAATCCTCCAAGGCCGAAGAAAAGTTGCCAAGGACCCCCGGTATAAGTCTGACTACGGCGTCGATAAGGACTAAGGCGGCAGTTTCCCCACCGGTGAGCACATAATCGCCGACTGATATCTCCTGGTCGATGAGTTCCGTACGTATTCGCTCATCGACGCCTTTGTAATGCCCACAGAGCAGCACCAGCTGCTTCTTGAGCGAGAGCTCGACAGCCAGCGCCTGATCGAGGGGCTGGCCGTCGGCCGTTAAATAAATGCAGTGACTGGCGCGCAAATCCCTTTCCTGCCAGAGTTCGTGCACTGGTTCGGGTTTGAGGACCATGCCGCCGCCGCCGCCGTAGGGCTCTCCGTCGACGGTGCAGTGTTTATCTTTCGCGTAATCGCGTGGATCGTGGGTCTCGACCGCCACCAAATCCCGGTCAACGGCTCTGGCCATCATGCTGGTCGCCAAAGGTGAGGCGAAAAAATCGGGAAAGAGCGTGACGACGTCTATTTTCACTGCGTGATCAATTCTTCAATGCCTTGCACTACTATTCGACCCGGCCCAATTTCAACGACGAAGTCGCTGATCGCGGGTATGAGGATTTCACCTTTCGCGCCGCGTACGACATAAACATCAGTGCTCGGCATTTGCATGACCTCAGCGATTCGCCCCAACTCGTGCCCATCTTGGTCGACGACGATAGAATCGACTATGTCGTCGATATAGTAGGTGCCTTCAGGTAGGGCAGCCACTTGGTCTGGAGCGACGGTGACATAACCTTTGCACAACTCGGCACGCGCTGTTTCCGGTGCCTCAAAGCCCGCAAATTTTAGCAATAAACCTTTCCCGTCGACTCGCCAGCGCTCTATCTTCAGCGGTAAATCCGGGCGCCCATCGCGTTGCAGTAAGATGTCGCTCAACGCGTCGAAACGTTCGAGGCAATGGGTCAAGGTTTCGGCCCTGACTTCGCCGCGCACCCCATGTGTGCGGGATACATAAGCTACGGCGACGCGTCGTGCGGGATCAGTTGTCACTAAAGTCCGCTCGCTACTCCTTTTTCTCGCCTTCGGCCGGAGCTTCAGCGGCTTCTTCGGCTGGGGCTGCTGCTGAAGCGGCGAGTTTGCGACGGCGTTTTGGCTTGTCGTGGCTGAGCGCGTCTTCGCGCACGGTGCCTTCTTGGCCCTTCCAGCGGGCCAAGATACCTTGGGCACTGAAGAGCGCTTGCACGGTCTCGGTCATCTGAGCGCCGTTATTGAGCCATTCTATCGCACTGTCCGCATTGACATTGATATTGGAATGCAGGGGGTCGTAAGTGCCTAGTTGCGCCAGAGCCCGACCATTGCGGGCGGTGGTGACGTTCATGGCCACGATCCGGTAAAAGGGCTGTTTGCATTTACCCATCCGTGTAAGGCGAAGTTTAACCAATGTTATTCTCCTTGGCGTGAGTGTCTTGAGAAATTCCGTTTAGCCCGCAAAGGGCATTTTCATCTTCTTGCCGCTGCCTTTTGAGCGACTCATCTGTTTCATCATTTTCTGCATCATCTGGAACTGTTTTACCAGTTGATTGACATCTTGTACGCTCGTACCGCTGCCGCGGGCGATGCGTTTGCGGCGGCTGCCGTTGAGGATCTTTGGTTGCACGCGTTCCTGGCGGGTCATCGAGTGGATTATCGCCTCGACCTGTGAGAAAGCGCCCTCGTCGACTTGCGTGCCCTTCATGGCTTTACCAGCGCCAGGAATCATGCCCATTAGTTGTTCTAAAGGGCCCATACGGCGGACGGCTTGTAATTGATCGAGAAAATCCTCGAAAGTGAAGGAGGCCTTGCGCAGCTTCTCCTCCATTTCTTGAGCCTTGTCGCGCTCAATGACTTGCTCAGCCCTCTCGACGAGCGAGAGAATATCGCCCATCCCAAGGATGCGGGAGGCCATGCGGTCGGGGTGGAAGGGCTCAAGATCTCCCACCTTTTCACCGGTGCCGACAAATTTGATTGGTTGGCCGGTAACTTCGCGGATCGACAGAGCGGCTCCACCGCGGGCGTCGCTGTCGAACTTGGTTAGCACGCAGCCGCTGAAGGCCAAGCGCTCGTAAAAGCGACCGGCTGTTTCGACCGCGTCCTGACCTTGCATACAGTCGGCGACAAAAAGAATTTCGTGCGGCGAGGTCGCTTGCAGAATGCGGTCGAGCTCGTGCATCATCTCTTCGTCGATACTCAAACGGCCGGCGGTGTCTAATATTACGACGCTGCGATTAGTCTTGCGGGCCTCGTCGACGCCCAGTCGGCAAATTTCGACTGGATCGGATCCGGCGGGCTGGTTGAAGACCGGCACCTCGATGGAAGTGCCCAGCGTTTGTAGTTGCTCAACGGCAGCCGGCCGGTACATATCGGCGGCTACCAACAGCGGCGGCCGGCCTTTCTTTTTGAACTGGCTGGCCAGTTTTGCGGCCATCGTGGTTTTGCCGCATCCCTGCAAGCCGACGAGCATAATGACGGTGGGGGGGAGGTCTGCTAATTTTAGCGGACTGTTGCTGCCCCCAAGAAGGCCGATGAGCTCGTTATGGACAATTTTGACCAACTGCTGGCCCGGCGTCAGGCTCTTGAGGACATCCTGTCCCAAGGCCTGTTCTTTGACCCGTTTTATAAAGCCCTTGGCGACTTTGAAGTTGACATCAGCTTCGAGTAACGAACGGCGGACCTCGCGCAGAGTTTCGTCAATATTACGCTCAGTAATTCGCCCTTGTCCGCGGAGCGAGCGGAATATTTCGTCAAAGCGTTCGCTAAGTCGGTCAAACATCGCTAAAGCACACAGTTAAATATACGGGAAAACCTTGAATATACGTTAATATATAAATGGGGCAATAGAGGTAAGCCTAGCCGCGTATGGCGGCGATTGCATCGGCTGGGTCCGCGGCGCGAAATACGGCCGAGCCGGCTACGAGTAATTGCGCACCGGCCTCGCGGCAATCGGCGGCGTTATCGGAATTGACGCCGCCGTCGACCTCTATGGGTAGGTATAAGCCTCGCCTTGCGATTTCGGCGGCGAGATCGCGGATCTTTGTGAGGGCTTGGCCCTGGAAGGATTGGCCGCCGAAACCTGGTTCGACGGACATGACCAAGGCTAGATCCAGATTGTCGAGATGTGGGAAGAGCGCCTCGACGGGGGTCGCTGGGTTGACGGCTAGCCCGCATTTTAGGCCGTGCCGGCGGATATCCGCCAGAATCGCCGCAGGATCGGGGTCAATTTCGACATGGATGGTTAGTGAATCCGATCCCGCTTCTTTGAACTGGGCGATAAAGGGGGCCGGGTTCTGTAACATCAGGTGGGTGTCGAGTTCGAGTTGGGTGGTTTTGCGCACGGCTTCGATTACGGGAAGGCCGAAACTGATATTCGGCACGAAGTGTCCGTCCATGATATCGAGGTGGAGCAGGTCGGCGCCGCCTTTTTCCACGCCGGCGATTTCTTCGGCCAGTCGAGCGAAGTCGGCGGCTAATAAAGAGGGGGCGATAAGCGGGCTGGTCATGGGGCTACTCCACTGTCGATTGATGCGGGATCTGGGGGAAGTTCCTCGACGCTGAGGATCAAGTCTATGCGGCTTTGGCGCGGCGCGCGTTGTTGTCGGTCCGGTGTTTGCGCGAGGATAGTGCCGGCGGCCTGCTGGTTGTCGATGCGGTTTTCGATACCGCCGAGTCGCATTTCGTATTTGCGCAGCGTATCCTCTACGACCTCTATCGACAAGCCGATTAGATTGGGGACTTGTTTGGTTCGGGAGGGGGAGCCGCTGCTTATCTGCAGATCTACCGAGTTGCCGAGAGCAAGTCGGGTGCCGGGCGAGGGCGATTGTCCGACGATGGCGCCCTCGGGTATTGCATCTGAGGAAACATAAAGCGTCTGGCCGACCTGTAACTGGTTGCCCTCTAATTGCAGATGTGCCTCGCGCAGGCTGACCCGTCGTACGTCGGGGACTTCGTAATAACGAGCCCCTTTGCTCAGGGTTACGATGATGCGGCGGCCTTTCTTTACATGTAGCCCTTCAGCGGGTTCCTGGTCGACTACGGCTTCGATCGCGATCGTCTCGTGGTGTAGCGAATCGCCGATGGCCAGGCCCAAGCCCGATTGCTCAAGGCGGATCGCAGCTTTTGGCACTGAGAGGCCTTTGAGTTTGGGGACACGGACACTGGGTACGTCGACCAGGTAGGGCATGATGACGGTGTCGAATAGGATTAGACTGATGACGCCGGCCAAGGCGGCGGAGGTAATGATCAAACCGACGTGGCGGAGAATTTTATTCATGGTGCGGTCTTGTGGATGCGTGCGGCGAAGCTGCCGTCGCCGGGGTGGTGCCCGGGAATAGTTTGAATATAGTCTTGGGCCCAAGGCTGGTCGGGAAACTGGATATCGGCGCGTTGCAGTTGAGCGGTAGGCGTCTGAGCTAGGAATTGCTCAACGACATTTTCGTTCTCCTCTTCTTCCAAGCTGCAGGTGCTGTAGACGAGGACACCACCAGGTTTTAGGTTTTCGTACGCGCGTTCGAGCAATAGCCGTTGGCGCGCGGCCAGGTCGGGCAACTGATCGGCTTCTCGGCGCCAACGGACATCGGGGTGACGTCCAATTACACCGGTGGCGCTACAGGGCACGTCGGCGAGCACGCGGTCGAAGGATGCTTCTCCGGGGGCAGTGCCGTCGCGCACCACTGTCTGCAGCGAATTCAAGCCTAGGCGTTGCGCGTTCTCATGCACACGCGAGAGCCTCGCAGGTGAGATATCGGCGGCGACGATCCTCCCGCGGTCATCCATGGCGGTGGCCGCTTGCGTCGCCTTGCCGCCGGGCGCGCTGCACAGGTCGAGCAGATGCTCACAGGGTTGTGGGTCGAGTAGTGCTACGGCTAAGGCTGCATTGGGGTCTTGGACCTGGAATTGCCCCTGCTTATAGGCGGGTGTGGTGAAAAGGTTGGCGACGCTCGGGACTTTAAAAAAACCGGGCAGTGATCCGGTTGTTTCAAGGTTGAGCGTCTGTTGCAGGTCTTCTTCCGCGCGCAACGGGTTGAGGCGGATATTGAGGTCTGAAGGTTCGTTGTTCGCCGCAAGTAGGATTTCGACGAATTCGTAGTTCCAGCGCTGGAGCCAGCGCTCAACCAGCCATTCCGGGTGGGAATAGTAGACGGATAGATAGGCTGTGGGTTCGCGCTGCGGTTCGGGGTAGCGGATTTGCGATTGCCGTCGCAGCAGATTGCGAAGGACGGCATTAACCAGTGAGGCGACGCCCTTGTGGGCGAAGTGTTTGGCCAGTTCGACCGAGGTGTGTACAGCTGCCCGCTCGGGCACCCGATCGAGCCAGAAGAGTTGGTAGACGCCCATACGCAAGATGTGTACAGCCCAAGGTGAGAGTTTGTCGATGGGGCGCGAGCAGAAAGACGTGAGTATCCAGTCTAGTCGCTTCTGCCAGCGGATCGAACCGAGTACCAACTGGCGGGCGAAGCGGGCGTCGCGATTGTCGGGGAGTTTGGCATCGAGTCCCTGTAATAATTCGTCGAGGGGGGCGCTCTCTTTTTCTAGATCGAAGAGCAGGAGTGTGGCGGCAGCGCGGGCGGAGTCGAAGGGGGGCATGACTTAACGCAACAACAGCATGGTGCGGCGGCGTTCGGCCGAATCAGTACGCAGGCGGTAAATGTAAAGTCCGCTGGCGGCTGGCAGACCAGTGGACGATCGACCGTCCCATTGCACCGAGTGGTGGCCTGGGGACGCTTTTGCCGCAAAGGGTGTCGCTATTTTTTGACCCGCTATATTGAAAATGTCTAGCTGCGCGAAAAGCGAAATTTCGGAGGGCATTGTGAAGGATAGCATAGTGCCTGCATTGAAAGGGTTGGGATAATTCGGAATGAGTCGCAAGTCCTGTGGTCGGGATGTGTCGAGTTGTGTCAGGATGGCTGTATTGGAGCTGCGCCAGGTGACCTGGCCTTCGGCGCAAAGCCATTGCGTTCTTTCACAGGCTTTGAGCATCGCCGTCGTTTGCGCGGCGTCGGCTACGGATTCGGAGTCGAGCAGCAAATGCGAATTGCCGCGCTCGTCGCTGGTGGTGGAAACCTGTTGCCGTGCACCTGCTTCAATGCGCACGGCACCCTCGTCGAGTAGCGCGTAGACTACACCCGGACCAAGGTTGTCGATCTCCCAGGTAAAGGCTTCGCCTATAGCGAATTGGCCGCTTTCATAGAGGCGGACTTCGGCGCTAGTTTCTCCGCTGCTCTGATCGACGAGACCCGCGTTGCCCATCGGTGAGAAGAGCTTTGTATCTTTGTCGAGACGAAGGAATACGCCGCGTTCCAATGCCTGGTTCTGTTCGTCGCAGTAATTGGCCAAGGTGGCGGACTGTATCGGGCGGACAGTATCGCGCTCGGCATATGAGGGGCCCAGCGATACAATGTCGAGGCGGACCTCTATCGGGACTGCCGGGTTGAGCCCGGCCGCCAATGAAAAGCTCAGATGCACGAGATGGCCCTCACCTGTTAGGCCTTCACCACCAAAAACGGCAACACCCCATTCGGCCTGACCGTCCTCTATTATTTGTGGTGGTCCGGGTGCTATAAAGGCCTCTGCTTCGGTCGTTGTTCCCAGTGAACCAGAAATGGAGTCGATGGCCATGGACGGGGTCCAACTAAACTCAAACTTTATCTGGCGAACGCCATCCATCTTGTGCGCCATCACGTCAATCTCGACGGAATTGCCGGTCGAGAGCCCACAAGGCGGACTAGAGGCGACTACGTCGATTTTTACCTCGGCATTGGGGCCGGCGGCTAATAGCTGAGGTAGGGAGCAGACGAGGAAGGCTACGTAGAATAGGGACAATGTCACTTTCCGGATGGGCAATAGGCGGCGAATCAATGCTCGGTGCCAAATCTAAATGTACGCAACCCCCATTGCAGAGCAAGCGTAAAGCTTGACTCTTGACGGGGATTTGCGGCGCTTGGTATATTGTCCTGTGCAGTATTTTCTATCCCCCAACCAATCGTGAAATTTAAGTCGTCATGCGTCTTTACCCCGTCTGGAATATAGTCCACGACGACCAGTATGAAGGTCTCGTCGATGCCCTGCTCACTTCCCGCGGTCTAACCCGCGATGCGCTTAAGGTGGGGCCCGAAGTGCTGCACGCACCCGAATTATTGTTAGATATGTCCGTTGCCGTCGATCGCCTGGAACGTGCGGTTCGCGGTAACGAGAAGATCGTCGTCTATGGTGACTATGACGTTGACGGAGTGTGTAGCACTGCGGTTATAATGGACTTCCTGGAACGGGTGGGCGCGGAGTGCGGCTATTTGCTGCCCGACCGTCACAAGGACGGTTACGGACTCAAGCCACCTGGCGTCGAACGCGCCATAGATATGGGCGCGCGTCTTATCGTCACGGTTGACAACGGCATCTCGGCCTTTGAGGCATTGGACTTGGCGGCCGATCGCGGTATAGATGTCATCGTCGTGGATCATCACCAACAACTTGCAGAATTGCCGCGTGCCTTGGCCATTGTCAATCCGAATCGCCGCGATTGCGAATACCCCTATAAGAGTTTGGCCGGCGTCGGGGTGACTTTCAAGCTGGTGCAGGCCCTCAGTAGCGCTTTTCTCGAAGGGGGTGAGCGCCGCCGCTATCTCAATGACTTGCTCGATCTTGTAGCTATGGGGACGGTGGCTGATGTGATGCCGGTGCTGGGCGAGAATCGCTTGTTTATCCAACACGGCCTCAAGATCATGCAGCAAACCAAGCGCCCCGGCCTGCGTCAACTCAAGGACATCGCCGGTTATAAGGAGAAGCAGCTGAAGACCACGAGTCTCGGTTTCCACTTAGGGCCGCGCATCAATGTCGCCGGTCGTTTGGAGATTCCGGATCTGGCGCTGGAATTACTCAGGGCCGCAAATGATGGGGAAGCCGCGCAGATGGCCGACAGGCTCAATAAACTCAATGCCCGGCGGCAAGCTCTGCAACGCGAGGGCGTACAGGAAGCAGAGGGTTTGGTCGGCCCGGAGGATTTGGCGCGGGACCGTATTATCGTCGTGCTCGGCGAATGGAAACTGGGCATTATTGGGTTGTTGGCCAGCAAGTTGGCAGAAAGGCACTCTCGCCCAGCCGTGGTATGTAGCGAAGACGCTGGCAGGGGCATCTATGTGGGGTCGGCTCGGAGTATTCCAGGTTATGATATCAGCCAGGGCATTAGCACTTGTGCCGAACACCTGTTGACTTATGGCGGGCACCCCGCTGCCGCTGGTTTTTCGCTTGAGGCCGATTCATTTGAGGCCTTTCGCCTGTCGCTTATCGAACACGCCAACACCCATATCTGCGATGAGGACATGCAACCGAGCCTGGACATCGACTTGATGCTCAAGCCGGCCGATCTGGCATTGCACACCATTGAGCAGCTTTCCGAACTAGAGCCTTTTGGGAATGGGCATGAAGCTCCAATCTTCGGATTGCACGACTGCCGGGTGGTCTCGGTGCGCAAGATCGGTAAGGACGGCGTGCATTTTAAAGCTGAGTTGGAAGCCGGAGGGCGTCGTTGCGCCGCGCTGTGGTGGAGTCAGGGGGCAGTGGCGGAAGTGATACAGCCAGGCCAGCGACTGTGCGCCGCTTTTGTACTTGAGGAGGATACCTTTGCTGGCGACGGGGCCGTGCAGATGATAGTTAAAGATATGTATCCCCAGGAGAATTCATGATAAGTTCCGAATATACGAAGAATCTGTGTGCTGAAGATAGTGATACCAAAATCCTATTTCTCGTCGTTGACGGATTGGGTGGTTTGCCGCATCCGGATACGGGTAAATCCGAGTTGGAAATCGCCAGATTGCCCAATCTCGACGCCTTAGCCAAAGGAGGGACTTGTGGTTTGATTTCGCCTTTGGGGGCAGGTTTTACTCCGGGTAGCGGTCCGGCTCACTTGGCTCTTTTTGGCTATGACCCCTGGAAAAGCGAGATTGGCCGGGGGGCGTTGTCGGCATTGGGATTGGGGCTCGACTTTGCCCGTGGCGATGTGGCGGCCCGCCTTAATTTCTGTACGGTGGATTCGGAAGGGCGGGTGCAAGATCGTCGCGCAGGCCGTATTCCCACCGAAAAGGGCCGGGAGCTTTGCGAGATTTTGCAAAGCGTCGAAGTGCCCGGTGTGGAAGTAACAGTGGCGGCCGAGATGGAATACAGGGCCGGGGTGGTTTTTCGCGGAGAAGGTTTGGGCGACCAAGTCTCCGATTCCGACCCGCAGGTGACGGGAGTGCCGCCCAAGCCGTTGGTGGCTGCTCCAGGATCAGAACGCACTGTTGGGGTCGCCAATGCGTTTCTTGGCCAAGTGGCCGAATTGCTCGCGGCGGAAAGTCCGGCCAATATGGTGCTAATGCGCGGCTTCGGACGCTATCCCGAATTGGCGCAAATGGATGAAGTCTACGGGCTCAAGGCCTTGGGCATCGCCGGTTATCCGATGTATCGTGGCGTCGCCGGTGCAGTGGGGATGGATGTGGTGGAGGTCGGTTGGGATCTCGAATCTGAATGCACCGTGCTCGAGGAACGCTATGGCGACTACGATTTCTTCTATATGCATGTAAAGAAGACCGATAGCGCTGGGGAGGACGGCAATTTCGATTTAAAAGTGAAGTTGCTCGAAGAGGTCGATTCTTATATCCCGAGGCTACTCGCCTTAAAGCCAGATGTGCTCGTCGTAACTGGTGACCACTCTACGCCTTCGATAATGGCCAGCCACAGTTGGCATCCGGTGCCTACCGTGATCGCCGGTCAATGGGCTCTTGCTGATCAGGCCAGCCAGTTTTCTGAACGTGGTTGCGCCGCGGGAAGCCTCGGCGTGATTCCTTCGAGTAGTCTTTTAGCACTGTCGCTGGCACACGCCCGCAGGCTCGATAAATTCGGCGCCTAAGGTGATTCCCCCCCTTCGCATCGCTCACCGTGGCGCCTCGGGCCAGGGGTTGGCCCCGGAGAATACGCTGGCGGCCTTCGAAAAGGCGGTTCAACTCGGTGTCGATATGCTCGAGATCGACGTGCATGCCACCCGCGACGGTCAGGTCGTGGTCCTACACGACACGACCCTCGATCGAACGACCGATGGCACGGGTATCGTCGCCGAACTTTCCAGCGCTGAAGTGCGACAGGCCGATGCCGGTAGCTGGTTCGCAGCGGATTTCACTGGCGAAAGGGTACCTCTTTTGGAGGAGGTCCTCGACTTGGCCAGACACCGGGCTTTGGTGCTAATCGAAATCAAAGCCGATTTCATAACCGAACGTATCCTTCAAATTATCGCTACCGCCGGCGCCACTGAACACGTAGTGCTTCAGTCCTTTAATCCCGCTACGGTCGAACGGGTCAAGCTGTTGGCCCCTGGGCTGCCGACTGCGCTGCTGATCGGCCAATTGCCGACGACCCCTTCAAGGGTCCGTGCCCGGAGGTTGGTCCAGCAGGTGCTTCAAGTCGGCGCCAACGCCTTGGCCAGTTGGCATGCTACGCTGACCCCGCCTTTCCTCGAGGAGATGCGCAAACGCGGGGTTGCGGTTTGGGCATGGACCGTCGACGAGGACATTATCATGCGTGACCTGGCGATGATGGGCGTACAGGGCATTATCACCAATTGCCCAGAACGGCTGAACGTAGTGCTTGATGATCTGGTGGAAAACGGTCAATTGCAACCGCCGCTGGGACGTCGCCAACGGCTCAAGCGCAGTCGCTGGGGGCGCCGTCGTCAATTGCGCAAGCTCAAAGCGGCAAAAAAGAATCGCTGAAAACCGCTAAATGGATATTCGCCGACTCGTCTGTATCGCCTTGCTTGCTGCACTGATGGCTGTAGCCACGCTGGTGTTGCGCATTCCCATGCCGGCGACTGAGGGTGATATAAATGTTGGCGATGCGGTAATCGAGGCTGGCGCCCTATTTTTGGGTAGTTGGAGCGCGGGGTTGGCTGGAGGTATAGGTTCGGCATTGGCCGATGGGCTCGGGGGATATGTTCACTGGGCGCCTTTTACCTTATTTATTGTAAGGGAGAGAAGGGCTGGTTATACCAGTGGTTTAAACCCGATTTGGCCAAGCCGATGGGCCTCTTGCTTGCTGGTCTATTGGCATCGGTGGACTTGCTTTGCATGGTGATCGAGTATTTTGTCGTTGAAATATTCCTCTACAGCATAGGTCCTGAGTTGGCCAGTTTGCCGGGAAACCTCCTACAGGCCGGAGCGAGCCTCGTATTGGGTTTACTTTATGGTTTTAGCGTTGCACCGGAGCAGCTTTGATCCAAAAACCCCTTGACGGTCTCGCTTTTACACTTCTATATTGAGTTGAACTGTAGTCGTGTATCTCGTTTTTGTTACAAGAGATAGGCGTGATTTTAATCGCCGGAACTCGAGGTTTTAAGATCGTCGCCGTTGATGCACTGGATGGGAGAAGAAGAACTGGGTTCGATCTTGAGTAAGATGGAGCGTCGTATCTACGAGCTTGGAGATAGCATCGTTGAAGAGGGCAGGCCGAGCGAGTGTCTCTTTTTCTTGGCCGATGGGGTTGTCGATGTCGTTTAAGGTGAAGGAGACCAAGCCGTATTGCTCAAGACTTTGGAGGAGCGCGGCGACTTCTTAAGTGAGATGGCGCTAATTGATATCCTGCCACGTTCACTAAGTGTATATTCCAGTGGCGAAACGCGTATTCTCGCTTTTTCCAAGCAAGTGTTGATTACCCTGTTTTCTCGGGTGCCTCGGGTCCAGATGACGCTAGTGCTCAATATCGCACGCAATTTATCATTGCGTTTACGCGAAGTCGATGCACGTATATTAGAGCTTTCGCGCAGAGGTTAAGTAAATGGGAACAGAAATCGATGCCAGAAATGCCTTTTTGCGCAACTCGCCGCTTTTTCTCAGTTGTGAGGGGGCTTAAATCAATCAATTGGTCGAAATATCAGAAATTCAGGAATACAGCCCAGGGGAAACAGTGGTTGTTGAAGGCAGTATGGGAGACGCGATTTTTCTGCTTTACGATGGAGAATTATTGGTTCCTACCCTAGATGCCGGCGGTCGAGATATAACGCTGGCGCAAGTGAATAGCCAAGGGGCCTTTTTTGGCGGATTTGCAGTTGCCCTAGCGGTCATCTTACGCAATATTGCACGGGTATCAGCGCAGCGCCTGCGCGAATCTAATGTGCTCGTCGCCTCGATAGCCTCCGACTCATCATCCGCCTGAATGTTGTACACTCTGTTTGCCGTATTGCTGTTGTTCGTCGTGGCCCTGAAGTATTTGCAAACTAATGGCGAGCGCTGCCCGCAATGCCAAACTAGCAGGGAAGACGCTGAATATCCTTTGTGCCCTGATTGTGGCTTTATTTACGAAGTGCCTGGCGAAGGAGACGAGGATTTCGAACAGGCTGAAGAAGAAGAGGGTCTGCATTTCTGAATGGAATGGGTCATCACTATACTGGCCATAGGCTGTGCATTTTTCGCCTTTCAGATCGTCATGGATTACGTCAAGTACAAGGCGGTTGTCAATCCACGGATCAAGCGCTTGCAAGCGGCCAAGGGCGAATTGCAAGTTCGCATTGACGCTTCGAAAATCGAATTGGCTGAAAGTCAAGAGAAATTGGGGCCGGCCAAAGAGGAAATCGAGCGTCTTGAGCAGGAATACCAGGATCTGCAGGCCGAGATTAGGGAAGAGCGGGAAAGGGGAGGGAGACGTGAGAAGCAAGAACTGGGCGAGGATTGATTCGCCGATCCAATCTGATTTTTGCTTGACAAGCCTACTTACTTGTATATAGATTGTTTTAGCTTGTTTGATTACTAGCGGCTTTGCGTTTGCGCGGAGCTTTCAAACTAGGAAGGTGGACCATGAGAATGCGGGTATTTTCGCTCGTTTTAATTGCCGCGAGTGTGGCTTTGGTAGGCTGTGGCGGCGATCCCCCCACGGCTGAATTAAATGCGGCCAAACAGGCCTTGGACGCGGCGGGAGCGGCAGGAGCTGAGCGCTTCGCCTCCAGCGATTATTCCGCTGCTCAGAGCGCCTATAGTCAGGCTGAGAGCACGGTCAATAGCGAATCTGAGAAACTATTTAAGAACTTTGAGCAGACTGCTTCGCAGATCGCCGATGCCAAGAGCAAGGCCGATCGGGCCAAGTCAGCCGCAGGTTCTGAGAAGAATCGGCAGAAAGGTTCGGCCGATGGCGTAATCGCTGCTGCCGAGGCGGCTATTTCCGCCGCGCGTTCGAGCCTTGACGGTGCACCGGCCGGTAAGGGCACCGAAGCGGATATTGAGCAATTGCGCGCCGACTTGAGTGGTGCCGACGCTGATCTTAGTGCCGCCCGTTCGGCTGTGGGCAGTGAGAATTTTGCCGATGCCGAGACGAAGGCCAAGAACGCTGATCAGAAGGCCGGGCAGGTTGCCAATGGCGTGCAGATGGCAACGCAGAAGTACAACGACATGGTCGAAAAGATGCGACCCTGGTACGACCGCAACTAAACGCTCGACAAGACGCAAATACAAAACGGCCGGGGAAAATTCTCGGCCGTTTTGTATTTTATACCCATGTTGCAAATGATCGCGATACTAATATCGGCGCTGGTGCTTTGCGTCGCCCCGGTGCAAGCTATGCAAGCCTCTCTTGCCGAGCTTACAAGCGAGCACCGGCGGTTGCTCCGTGCCATTGAGGATCAAACGCCACAAACACCTTATATTGTCATCAATACCCATGATAACCAACTGCTTTTGCGGCAGGGGGACGCGGTGTTGCGCCAGGCGACATGCGCGACGGGCAGTGGGCGAAAACTCGAAGGCGAAAAGCGATGGCATCGCTGGACTTTCGATACGCCGAAGGGGCGTTTTGCCATTGCGCGGAAAGTGGCTGATCCCTTGTGGATTCGACCAACCTGGGACTTTATCGAGAGTGCCGAGGAGATTCCCGTTTTCGCCGAAGACCGGCGGCGTTTCCAATATGGGGTCTTGGGCGCATATGCCTTGTATTTTCTTAAAGATTTCATGATTCACGGCACTCTTTTTGAAGTTAACCTGGGTAAAAGTATTACGCATGGTTGTGTGCGGGTGGGCGGTGAGGATCTGCGATACTTCTACGAAACGGTCGAGCTCGGCTGGCCGGTTTTTATTTATTGAACCGAAACGCAATGCCGGGAATTTGGCTCGAAAGTTGACGGATCGAGGTGCGGCGAAAGCTGCAGTTACCGGAGCGTCCAGCGGGTGAGGCGCTGGTGTGGGTTTGCGGGCTGACATCTGCAATACCGATTTGGAATTGGTCGAGGGCTATTATCCGTACCGAGGCGTGATAGGCATGAATTTGTAGGCGTGGTCGAAGAAGGCTCGGCCGGTCTGGTGGGCGAGCGAGTAGTAGGCGAGATCAATGCCGCTTGTGGTGCCTGTACGTCCTGCAGGTCGGGTCGTGCGACTTATTGCCCGACCCGCCAACCATACTGGGCATTGTCGGGCGGGACGGTGCGTTTGCCGAATATTTGGTGCTGCAGGAAGAAAATCTTGCACCAGGTGCCGAAAGAGATCGACACGGCTGCGGCGACCTTTGTCGAACCCCTGGCTGCGGCGCTCATTCAGCAGCAAGTGACGATTCGTCCCGACGATGGGGTGCTTTTACTTGGTGACGGCAAGCTGGGGCAACTAACGCGCAGACCCTGGCCTTGACCGGATGCGAGCTTCTAGTGGTGGGACGCCGCCCGCAGAAATTGGCTCTGCTTTTGGCGGGGCATTAAGATCGGAACCGCGGAGGATGTCGAGGCGGGCGCGTTTGACGTGGCGGTAGAGTGTAAGGGCAATGCAGAGGGCTTTGCGTTGGCGCACCGGTATTTGCGTCCCCGGGGGGACCTCGGTGCTCAAAAGCACTTATGCCGGCAAATTAGCGCTCGATGCTTCGGCTACGGCCGTTGACGAAATCGCCGTCGTTCCTTCGCGCCGGCGCTGCGGACCATTGGCCACGGGTCGCGTTGAGGTGGAGTCGCTAATCCAATTGCGCTTCAGTCTGCAAGATGGTCTCAAGAATTTTGCGAAAGCGAGAGAGCGGGATTGCTTAAAGGTCTCGCTGAATATGGGAAAGTTTTAGTCTTAGGTGTTACTGGAGTGGCATGAGATATGTGGCGTGGGCAAAATTTCAGCGCCAATATGCAGTCAAAGGGCTGCTGAATTGAAAAGCATAGCATTGATCTTCGCATTGTTTCTGGGGCTTGGTGCAGTTGCGGCAGCGGGTGGCGCAGACGAACTGGCGCAAATCAATGCCGCGCTTAAGGCTTGGATACAAGCGATCGAGGCCGATTCCCCTTATTTGCTGGTTGATCGGGGCGCGGCCAAACTGCGATTGATGCATGGTAAGGCGGTGATGAGGGATATCGGCCTGATCGCCGATTCACTAGGGGAGCGTCCACCGATTCGCCATGTAATGCAAGACCGTTTGCGCCGTTATAGGCCTAGTGATCCCTGGGCAAGTTTGGCTCCGAGTGCTTTCGACTGGGAGCAGAATCTGGTCGTAGATGCTCCTCCGACTGGCGCGCTTCTTTTCTCGGATGGATTGTTGCTCTATGCCGATGCGATTTGGCATAGAGTGAACGCGCTTGCTTTGCAGTTGCAGCCAGATGATTTGCGCGCATTGTACAATGCTTGTGGACCGGGTATATCACTGGTTGTATTGCCCGTAGGCTGGCAAGAGGGGCTTGCGCCTTGAAGATTTTTCAATTTGCCTGTGCGGCGATAGATATCACGCCGTCAGTCGGTATCCATATGGGCGGGTATTGGGGACGGAGGTCGGGGGCAACGCATATCCACGACCGTTTGATGGCGAAGGCCCTGGTATGCGAACTTGGTGAAGAAAGGGTTGTAATCCTCACCGTAGATCTAGTTGCGTTGGGCGCGGATGCGGTGCGTGCGATTCGTATGACCGTGACGCGCGATACCGGTATCGCCGGCGCCGCGATAATGATCTGCGCTTCCCATACTCACGCCGGTCCTTTGACGATCCCTTATCGCGGTATGGGGGAAATCGACAAAAGTTACCTTACTCGGGTGGAAGCCGCATTGGTCGAACTCGTGGTAACAGCCACGGCCAAAATGCGTCCGGGCCGATTGGGTTACGCGCGGCGCGATGTACAAATCGGTTTCAATCGCCGTGCGCGGCGAAGAGAAGCGGCCGGACCCGTCATCTCGCATGCGCACGTATTGCGTTTCGAATCGGATGAGGGGGCCGGGGCGACGCTTTTTCAACACGCGTGCCATCCAGTGGTCTTGGGCGGTGACAACCACCAGATCAGCGGGGATTTTGTTGGCGCGGCGGTGCGGTGTGTGGAGCAGATGACCGGCGAACCGGCGTTGTTCGTCAATGGCGCCTGCGGGGATATAAACCCGAGCACAACGGGTGGTTCCTTTGAGGAAGTCGAGGTACTTGGAAGCAAATTGGGGCAAGCTGTGCTGGAGGGTGTGGCTGATGCCGATATTTTGGCTACGCCGGTATTAAGCTATGTGCAAGAGCGGGTTGATTTGCCGTTAATTGATCCACCGACCCGTTTGCGTGCCGAGGCGGAAAAAGTGGTATTGCAGCTCAAAGCAAAGTTGGTGCACGAGGGTAATATATGGGCGCGGAGGGTGCCTGAGGCACGGCTTGAATGGGCAGAGGCCATGCTCGCATTGGCAAGAAGTGGCAATGGGCGCGGTCGGTCTCAGGTTTTTGAAATTCAGGGAATTGGGCTAGGAGAAATGGTGCTCTTGGGGCTGGAAGGGGAGATATTTGCCCGTTATCAATTGGATTTGGAGGCCGAGTGGGGGAGTGTTATCGCGTGCGGTTTCGCCAATGGCTGTATCGGTTATGTGCCGACGGCCGACGAATACCCCTTGGGCGGTTACGAAGTCGACGACGCTTATAAAGTCTATCCCAACGTGCAGATGATCGGGCCGGCGAGTGAAGAATTGATCCGCAACCGGACTGGGGCGTTAATCGCGCGATTGCGGGCGGGGGTTCACTGAGTAGAAAAAAAACGACTATCTGTGCCGCCGGAACCGATCTGCATATCGACGCGTTTACCGCAGCGGGGACAGGACCCTTTATATGCGCTTTTTTCCTTGTTTATATAAGCGCGCGCATATACGTTGCAGCACTTGAAATGTACCCCAAGGAATTTCCTCTTTTCAGTCATATTTCGAATATACCGGGCTGTCGCTTTGAGTGTCAAGTCGCGGTTGCGCAGGAGAGGGGCATTGTGCATTTTTTTTAAGTGCTTTTAATTGGAGGCCTATGAGCGATTTAACTCGCCAACTTGACGCGCTTTATGCCAAAGTGCCCGCTACCCGTTGTGCCGGTTCGGGCGATTGTTGCGCGCTGACGAACGAAGAATTCGACAATTATTACGCCACTATGTTTCCGCTCTATCGGGTTGAATACGCTAATATAGTCGCCTATGTCGAACGCTATTTATCCCCTGAACGCCGTCGAGAGTTATTGAAGTTTTCCGAGGAGCGGCCTCGCCGCTGTCCTTTTCTTGGGGCAGACCACGGCTGTACGATATATCCGGTGCGTCCGCTAATCTGCCGTACTTATGGTGGGATGAACGCAGTCTCGATTGCCCGAGAGGCCGTGCGTAATCAGGGGGTGTCGCCCAACGGCGCAATCCGCGCTTTTGTGCGGCGGGAAGTGGGCATGGTTTGCCCACGGGTCGCGGTGACCGAACCGGAAAAGGTCGCCGAGCATGCGCGCATGTTGATCGAGCGAACTTACGAACGCGAATTGCAACGGTTGAGCATGGAGGTGGAGGTCGCCGATGTCGAGTGCAAGGGGCTCTTTCAGCAGCTCACGGGCAAAAATAATTGGCCGGTGTATTGGTCGTGGGGGGGATTTAACGTCTTGCGTTTTTCGTCACTGGAATGGGTGCGTCAACATTTTGCTGCCTATTGGAATAAGGCCGAATTACCCGACGCGGGTTGAAATCAATATGAGAACGGATTGCGATGCGGCAGATTCCCGTTGAGGAAGCCGAAGTGGGCGATATAATCGCCGAACCGATTCAGGATCAGAGTGGTCGGGTGCTATTACCGGCGGGGGCCAAACTCTCGCAGGCGGTGCTCGCCCGTCTTAAGGGGTGGGGGGTCTTCACGCTGAATATCAAGGGCGAAGAACAAGAAGGTGGCAAGAGCAAGGCGGTGCTCGTTGACGAACTGGACCAGCGATTTGCCGGCTTGGAGGGTGATGAGATTATGATGCAGATAAAAGAAATCGCCCGCGGGCACTTGAGTGGGAATTAAAGATGCCTCCGGATAAGGATCAGTTGCGTCTGCAGATCGAGAAAGTCAGTAATCTGCCTACCTTGCCCGGGGTCGTTACTCGCATCGCCGAGATGGTCGACAGCCCCGAGACGACCGGTCGCATGTTGGGCCGGGAGATCGCCACGGACCAGGTTATATCGGCCAAGGTGCTCAAGTTGGTCAACTCGGGGTTCTACGGGTTTTCTGACCCGATATCGACGATCCAGCACGCCGTTACGCTATTGGGCTTCAATACGGTCAAGAGCCTGGTGCTCAGCTCGACCGTGCTCGATATGATGAAAGACTCGTTGCCCGGGCTCTGGGAACATTCGATTGCCTGTGCGCGGACTTGTTCGATTATTGCCGCGCACGTCGAACTCGATGACCCCGAGGAGATCAGCACTGCCGGGTTACTGCACGATTTGGGCAAAGTAATCCTGCGACAAACAATGGAACGCGAATTCAGGCGGATTGCCAATCATGTCGATCGCGCCGACATACTCTTTTATGAAGCGGAGGAAAAAGTCCTTGGCGTTAACCACGGCGAAATGGGCGGGTGGTTGCTGGAGAAGTGGGCGTTGCCAGCCAGGCTCGTCGAACCGATTGTCGATCACCATGATTTTCGCCCGAATCGCGATCACGCCGAACATACCGCGATTCTGCATTTGGCCGATATCCTATGCAGGGCGGAGGCCTTCGGCAGCGGTGGTGACCGCAAGATCCCTCGCTTGGGACCCGGCGCGCTCGAGATCCTGAAGATCGGGATCGACGACGTGCGCGAAATTATGGAGCGGATGGTCGAGGAGTTGCGCGACATCCCGCGCATGTAAGATGCTGGGTTTTCTGCAGAGTTTTCCTCGTCCGATACTCGTCGTCGACGACGCGCTCGAGATCCGTGGTTATAGCCGCAAGATCTTTTCGGTGTTCGGCCTGCGTTTTCGAGACTACGCCGATGACCCGGAAGGAAGCTTGGGCAAAGTGCTGGGCGATGAAGAAAGTCTGGGTGATGAGTTGGCGTTGGCCACGGCTACGGTGGTCCGGCCCGGCGACGAGGAAACTTTCGACTGGATCCACCGCAAGCGCAACTATGAGATCACCCTGCACGCACAGGAGGACGGGACTTTTCTGGTGCTCTTCGAGGATAAGACCGATTCTACGGTTTCCGAGGAGATCCTGATGAACGCGCGGGGTTACCTCGAACACATTCTCAGCAATATCCCCCTTGGTGTCATCGTGCTCAATAGCGAACTGCGCATTACTTCGATTAATCGCCAGCAACAGGGCTTCCTTCGGCAGATGGGGGTCGAATTCACCTTTGTCGATGCGATCGGTGCTTCTTTGCAAGAGCTATTGCCCGAAGAAATCGGCGAAGGGTGGCAGCGACTCTGTCGGACGGTGCTCGGTAGCGGCGAGCCGGCGGAGGAGACAAAGAGGAGTTTCGCCGGAACTGAAGGGGAGTTGGTGCTCAATGCGACCGCCACGCCATTGCCCGATACGATCGGCCAAACCGCCGGCGTTATTCTTATCGCCGACGATGTTACTGAAGTGGCACGTCTGGAAAAGGAGTTGGTGAAGGCCGAAAAATTGGCCACCGTCGGTCAGATGGTGATCACTATGAACCACGAGATCAATAATCCGTTGACCATTATTTCGTCCAATGCCCAGACCCTGAGAATTCTCAACAAAGGCCTCGACGAGAAGGCTAAGACCAAGCTGATCCGGATCGAGGACCAGGTCAAACGGATCGCGGAGGTGACCGAAAGGCTGCGCAAGCTTGACGAGATCGCGACCAACGAGTATATCTGCGACGGCGAGGATATGATCGACGTTTGGAACGAAAAACAACGGGAAGACGAAGAATGAAAATATATCGGATCGCCGTTCTTGGTTGCCGTGCTTATCACGAGCATCCGCGTAACGAGGTCGTAGGGCTTTGCGATTTAGTGCTCGAGTTGCTCGCGACCTTAGGCGACGAATTGGGCGTCGCGGGGCGCCAGGTCATGGAGATATTTATGGGCATCTTCGAATCGGGGGCTTATGGTCACCGGGTGAAAGTGCCACAAAAAGACTGCAATCATCCCCTATTGCGTTGGCGTGAGTAGGCGGGTTTGGCGTTGCCCGCCGCGATACCGTGGCCCTACGGGGAGTGGCTCGAAGCCGAAGACCGCCGCCTCGGCAGAGTTCCACTAGTGGAGTAAACGTATGACCTACCTCCTCAAATTGCTACATCTGCGCCGCAACGAGGCCCCAAGGTTGGGGTTGGCGGCCGCGCTGTTCTTCCTGGTTCAAATCGACGACGGCATCGTCAAGAGTGTGGCTTCGGCGGTGTTCAATGTTCGCGCTGGGGTCGAAAATTTACCGCTGATGTACACCTGGATCGCGGTGCTTTTCTCGCTGAGTATGATCCTGCTTTCATGGCTGACGGCCAAAGTTACGCGCCAGCGCTTGCTGTTGGGCATGATGGTTGGAGTGGCTTTGGTTTTCGCGGTCAATGCCGTCATGTTGTTTTTGGAACATTCAGGTTATGCCGCTCTGGCGGTCGATCATTACTCCTTCCTCTTTGTTTCTTCCGAAATCGCCCGTACTCTGATGAATTTCCAGATCTGGATCGTGGCGGGCGGTATTTGCTATGTTTCGCGGGCGAAAGTGTTTTTCCCGCTATTAGCATCGAGCGCGGTGCTGGGCGATATATCGGGCGGTTTCACCGTGCGGTTTTTGGGTTCGTGGCTCGAATCGTATCAGCTCTACGTATTGGCGACACTAAATATGGCGGTGGTGATTGGTCTCCTGCGCCAGTTGATGCGTCGTTATTTTGTCGGGCAGCAGGGTGACGAGAGTGAAGCGGTCAGCCTGGGCGAGAATCTGCGCTATTTCACCCGGTCGTATTATCTGTTGCTGCTCTTCGGGCTCTCGCTGGTGATATTCGCCGTCTATACGACGGTGCACTACGGGTTTAACGTTGTGGCCTACGACTATTTCGAGGCGGCCGATGACTCCGAAACCAAGATCACCGAATTTTTCGGGTTGTTCTTCGGGCTGACTGGAGTGGCGACGCTCTTTGTTACCACCTTTTTGCTCCAGCGTATATTGCGTTGGATAGGCACGGGCAATGTCTATCTGTGGGTCGGCGTGGTCTATGTGCTGATAGCGGTGATGCTGCTGGGCGCATTTACCGGTGGCTTAGCGGGAATATCCGGTCTGGAATGGACGTTGATTCTGGTCTTTCTGCCGGTGCTGGCCATTTTTATCGGCAACTTGATTAACTTCCTCCTGCTCGATAGCGTCATTGCGCCGACCTATCAGGTGTTGGTCAAGCTGGTACCGGCGCGTAATAGCGACGGTACTCGAATGATTATGGAGGGTGGTTTTATGCTATTGGGCGGACTGGCCGGTGCTGGAATCACCGCTTTGCACGCCCGCGATATTCTGACGATGGGTGAACTGTTTGCGCTGTTATTGTCGATGGGGTTCGGTGTGGTAGTCTGCGGTTATCTCCTCAAGCGCAGTTATACGACAGAACTGGTCAAGGCGGTACGCGAGCAGAATATCGATGTCGAGGACGATCAGTCGATGCAGGCGCTCAAAGGGCTGCTGGCCAACGATCCGGATTTTTCCCGCGGCTTGCTCTTGCACCGCAACGACGGTGTGCGGCAAATGGGGATCGAAATGCTCAGGCAATCCCCTGGGCCGGCGGTCGAGCAGGTCTGTCTGGAATTATTCGACCACGAGAATGTGCGTATCCGCGCCGCTGCGCTGGAGGCTTTTACCCTGAGCAGTGCAGATGCGTCGGCGGCGACGGCGGCCGTGCTCGGGCGCCTCGACGACGACGACGGTGAGGTGCGTTTGAGTGGGGTGCAGACGTTGGCACGATTAATCGATGAGGCCGAGTTGGGCGACGATGATAGGGCGGCGATCGGGGCCACCGTAGTGGGGCATCTGACCGCTGAGTTCCAGGCAGGGCTTCGGGCCGAGTGCTTGGTCGTTTTGACAAGACTAGATCATATTGAATCCGCGTCCCAACGCGATGAGGTGCTCAACGCGTTGCTCGCCGATGAAGAGGATGTCGAGGCGCTAATCGCCGGCATCGGGGCCGCCGGTCGGATGGGGGCAGTGCAGGCCCATACGAGGCTGCTTGAATGTCTATCCCATCAATATCCGGCGGTGCGTGAGGCCACCGTACATTGTCTCGGGGTGTTGGAGCAGGATGAGGGGCTCACCGCTTTGATGGGAATGTTGGGCGACCCGGATCCGGATGTCGTCGCCGCTGTCATCGTTAGGCTGGGCCGAGCCAAGAGCTTGAAGCAGCGGATGGTCGATGAATTGTCGCAGCGTCCGATAAAACAATGGCAGGGGTTGCTCGGGGCGCTGATCGCCCAGGACGATGAGGAGGGGTTGAACGAGGCCTTAGTCGCCTCCTGCCGCGAAAGACTGGTCGAGGCCAGTCGTTATCTGGTGGCGATCGACCGGATTGAAAAAACGGGTGACCCGGCGGTGCAATTGCTCGTCGATCAGCTCCGCTTGCAAAATTCGCAGGTACAAGACGGTGTGGTGCGGTTATTGGGTTATCTCGGAGACGTGGGAGTCGTCGGTGACCTGATGGAAAGGTTGGGCGCGGCCGACGAGGAAGCCCGCGAAAGCGCGATTGAACTGTTAGAGAATATCGCCGACCGCGAGTTGCTCGCTCAGCTGATGCCGCTGATCGAAAGCGACCGCGAAACCCAGTTGACGATGGCGTACGAGGTCAGTGGTTGGCGGGAGGGCGAGCTCGATGAGGTGTTGGGCTATCTCTTGCACTCCCCGAATGTCTGGACCGAGATGGCGACGATTTGGGCGGCCTTTTCACTCGGTCGCGAAGCGCTCTTCGATTCGGTGGCTGGAGAATTGGCGCAACAGGCGCGCGAGGTTATGGAAGAAATCAAGAGTAAAAGAGGAGATGCCGCGATGGTCGAAGATCAGCCGCTGACGACAATGGAGAAGATCACCTTTCTCAAGGAATCACCGTTTTTCGCGTCCCTACCCTTAGAAGAGCTTTATCATATCGCGTTGTCGATGGAGGAAGAAGGGGCCAGAGAAGGGGTGTCGGTGATCAAGGAAGGCACGATGGGTGATAAGATGTATATCGTAGTGAGCGGTGAACTGGAGGTGAAGAAGGAGGGCGGGCCGCGCTTTGCGGTTTTGGGCGAAAGTCAGGTCTTCGGCGAGCAAGCCCTGCTCGACGAGGAGCCGCGCTCGGCCTCGGTCGTTGCGCTGGGCGATGTGCACTTGCTCTCGCTGCAGCGCTCTAGTCTAGAGCGGATCCTACGGCGCTATTCCTCTATCGCATTCAATATGATGCGAATTCTCTCGCAGCGCTTGCGCGAGGCTCAGGCGACGAGCTAGCGCTGCGAGAAAGCAAGTGCCGGTTAGTGCACCGGTATTCGTCTAATTCAGCACCAACGATGGGACTGCGCGCCGATAGACAGCCAATTCGGCGTCGGTGGTGCGAAACCCCAATAGCGCCGGCGGTATTCGACCACATATGAGATGGTATGCATGCAAAAGGGGGGCATCGCAGTGCTCATTAGACGTATTTTACGCCTTATCTTCCCCCCAACTTAGATATTGCCGACGGGTTCATGGCGGACCGATAATTCCCGTTTACGACCGGATCGCTGTGCCAGCGAAAGATCGTGCTGGTCGGCCTGTTATTGTGACTGGGACACCTAATTTAGTCCACTTGGGGTGAGACATTTCGGTTGTTAATAAAGTCTTCCGGGCTGAGATCGCCCAGTTGGCTATGTGGCCTTTCAGTATTGTAATACAGTCTCCAATCTCCAATAACTACGCGTGCTTCAGGCAGGTTCAACAACCATTCTCGATTTAGGCATTCGTCGCGGAAACGGCTGTGGAAGCTCTCGATATAGCCATTTTGCCACGGGCTACCTGGATCGATATACAACGTCTTAATCTGATTTTTTTCGTAGCCACTGTTGGATCTTTTGGGCGATAAACTCACTGCCATTATCGCTGCGGATATGCCGGGGGATACCGTAGGTGGTCCATAGCCTGCCCGAGGGTGGCTAACACCTGCTCGGAGCGGATCTGGCGCTCTACGCGGCTAGCTACGCATTGACGAGTATACTCATCCAGCATCATCAGCATTTTCAACGTGCTGCCCTTGTCGGTCCGATCAAAGATAAAATCCCAGGTCCACACATGGTTGCGGTGTGTGGGATGGGTGGGTAACCCCGTCGAATTGCCTTGCCGAGGAATGCGCTGGGGTTTAGGACGGACTTTGAGTCCTTCTGTGCGTCGGATACGCTGGACCTGCTTACGACTAACATGCCTACCCTCTCGAGCTAACAGTGCACGGATACGCCGAAAGCCATAACGTGGATGTTGCCAGGATGGAGCGACAATGCGCTGGTGTAACTTGACCTGTTGAGGCAGAGGCGGTTTGACCGAATACCGATAGGTAGATCGATGCAAACCCAGATAATAACACGCCCGACGCTCTGAGCACAGCCTCTGGTCAAGGACATGTGCCACAGCTTGTTTTTTCTGCATCGGGCTTACCACTTTTTTGAGTTGACCTCTTTGAGCACCCGGTTTTCCAGCATCGACTCGGCCAACATCTTCTTTAACTCGGCGTTTTCTTTTTCCAACTCTTTAAGCCGTTTGGCATCAGCTATATCCATGTCGCCGTATTTGCGTTTCCACCGGTGGAAGGTGCCTTTCGATATGTTCGATTCCCGGCAGATGGACTCGACGGTTTGATCTGTATCCGACTGACGAAGAATACGGATAATCTCTTCGGTGCGATACTGTTTCTGTTTCATGAGCCTACTCCTTGATCGCTAAGAAACAGTCTCACACTATATGAAGCAAATCAAGGCGGTCAGGACAATTGTCTTCGTCGAGTATACGGATATCGGGGTAGTCAAGGCTGAAGCCGAGCTCGGGATGGGTATAACGTTCCTATTGGAAAACCTTGGCAGAAGGTGTTTGGGGGATGGTATTACAACTGCAATTGGATAGTGTCGCACAAAGACCGATCAGGGGATAGGGCGGGGAGTAGATCGGCATGGCGTTTCCCGTCAGGTGGAGTAGACGACGAGAATGGCGGCGCTCGCAGGCCGACTCTATGCCTTGACCCGCCTATCCCCGTAAAATGGCCAATAGAGGGAGGGCTGCCGAGGCGGACGACGAAGATCAGCACGAAACCCGTGCGAATTGCCCGGGAAGGCGTAGGGGATTTTCAGGCGTACCCGTATGATATTTTACTCCATATTTATTGCCACGGACTTTGTATAATAACGTTTGTGGGGATGATATATATCAAAAGGGTCGCAAGGTTCGGGATCAGTCTTTTTTTATGCCTTCGATAAATTGCTCAAAACTTGCGGTCCATAGCCCGACCGTGTCCCTTGGACCGGTGGGTTTGAAGTAGAAGAACTTGGGGCCGAAATCGACGATCGTCCCAGCATCCTGTGATCTCGTCCGTGTTGTGCGCAGATAGGGAAAATCGTCGATTATTTCGTCGATTTTCATTTCTACGCTCCAACCCGCCGGTGCAGTATAGCGCAAGTCGATATGCGGCCTAGTGCGCGCTTGCCATGTCGGATTGTGCGAGGTGTTCCATTTGAAGAAACTTTGTTTGACGCCGATGGAAAAATAGACGCGCTTTGGCCAGTTGCCGCTGAGCGCGACGCTGGTTTGCGTCAATACGACGCCAGGGGCTCGAACTGTTTGCATATTCACTCTGAGTCTAAAATCGCCAAAGGGCAACTGGTGCCATATAAGCTGCAGTCGTTCACTGTCCAACTCTCTTGCAGCAAAAGAAGGGCGCGTACAGAGGCACGCCGAAAGCGGTCCACGTCGTGTGACGGCCGAGAAACTTAGTGCGTGCACTTTGCCCCCGTACTTATATTTTTCTCTATTCAGTGACAATCTCGGCCTCAACATACCCTCTTTTAGTGGGTAAGTATAAGCGCTTGAATTTTTGCGGCGACTCTATGCACCAGGTCGTGTTATTAACAAATAAATCGCTATTTATTTTATTGGCATAAGTATATGTTTATAAATATATTATATAATATATTTTGGCGAGGCGCTGTCAAGTTTATTAAAATCAAGCGGGATCACCAGAGTATAAGGCGAAAAATTATATTTTTGTAGCCCTGCATTTCACTGGAGCAAATGACGCCTTATTCTATGCCGGCTAGCCTACCGCTTTTTATCTGAGACTTTTCAGTCCCAGTGCTGCTAAGCTAGTCGATATAGAAGTGACGGTGGCCTGATTGACGGCTGCATCAACTGTTGGCAGAATACACCCATGGCCTTTGTCGGTCGTTTTAACTTCAAGAATATGTCGGAGATTATGTTCGACCTGACGCTCGATCTATAGGGCACATAGCGAGGGCTCGCCTGCAGAGGCCGGCAAAGAAATCGTGCGCGTTTTAATTCGAATCAAGAAGCCCTAGAAGCGAGCGAAGATTGATTCTCCGTTGTCGGCAAATAAACCACTTCTTGTTCCATCCCCGTAAATGTATTGCCCGAGATCTTGGTCCCTTCGGCTTCGGCACTGACCTGGATGCCTATTTTCTGTTGGCTCTGGCCCGAGTCGGCGAAGATGTTGTCGCGGATTATCACGTCGTGCGTTTCCCCGAGGAATTGTATGCCGAATCCCTTGGACTTAAAGCCATTGTCGCAGATGGTGCAACCCTCGACGAGATTGCGGTGGGCGCCGCGGAATTCGCTCAGCGGTTGGCGGAAGAGCAGACCGACCTTGTGGTTGCGTTCGATGGTGCAATGTGCGATGCGGTTGTCGGTGTCGCGGTGGCCGATGGTGACGCCATAGTCGAGGTTGTCGCTCAGGTCGCAATTTTGTGCCAAGCCGTCAGTGACACCCCAGCAGAAGAAAATGCCCTGGCTGTTGCCGCGCGAGATGCAGTCGGTGAGGATCGGGCGCTGGGAGCCGCTGCCGGGGTGGAAACCGAGATTGGCATTGTTTTCCGAGCGGCAAGATTCGAAACGGATATCGTCGCAGACCTGGAAAGAATAACCGTCGCCGTTGTAGTTTCGCGAGACGACATGGCGATAGGTGTGGCGATCGCAGTGCTGGAGAAAGACGCCGCCAGCGTAGTTGCCGTCTATTTCATCGCTTGCAGCCCTATTGCCGTCGAGGACCAGATTTTCGACCGTGACGTCGTCGACCCATTCGGCCGTGAGGATCGGAAAGAGCGTTGCGGCGGTGGCCCCGTCTTCGAGCCACGCATTTTTCTTCATCTGGCGGCTCAAATAGAGCGTCTGGCCGTCGATGCGGGTGACGGTATCCTTGATGACTTCAAGGCGCGTATCGCGCGTAGAGCGCAGCATAATGCCGCAGCCGGGAGTGAAACCGGTGGGATCTGCAACGTGGACCTGGGCTTCGTACCAGTCGGCATCGCAGTCTAATGGCGTGCAGGAGGACGGTGTTTTTTTTAGCACAGTGTCTTCGCCTGCACCGCGAATGGTGATGCCGGGGCGCAAATATAGGGTGTTGCGCATGGTGTATTCGCCGGCGCGGATCTCGAGTGTACCGCCGCCGAGGCGATGCAGATAATCGAGACCGGCCTGCAAGATCTTATCGTCCGAACCTATTAGGTCTGCGTCCTTGTGGCCGACGCTGAGCGTCAGAGAGCCGGACACGGTGCGCGAGCGATTTTCTTTCTCGTTCATATCAGCCTGCCAGTTTTTGCATTAGACCCCAGCCGCTGATGACAGCGGAGGCGATGAGTACCAAGGTGGAGAGCCCAGCGCCGAAGGTGATCCAGGGGCGGGTGCGGTAGGCGGCGGGCAGTTTGAAATTGAGGAAGATCGCGGCGATCATCATCATCGCGATGGCGAGATTGGCAATGAGAAAACCGGCGATCTGGGTCAAAATATCAAAGGGAATATTGAGCCAGACGATGACCATCGTCGTGGCAAAGACATAGAGGCAAATCGCGCGTTTGATCGGCATATAGGCCCATTCGCGATCGGGCCAGATCGCGGTGAAGAATTCTTGTGCGACACGGGCGTAGATCTCGGGCAGGGCCTGTAGCGTGCCCCAGAGCGCGGCGAGTATGCAAATATAGTAGATCCACACTAAGCTAGGGTGGATCTGCGCCCAGACGTGGGCTTGGTGGGTCAGCAGGCTCCAGCCTTCAAAACGCGTTTCGAGCGGGAAGAGCACCGCCGCACCCGATATCATAAAGGCGCCGGTAACGACAAAGAGCACGACCGCGCCCATCGAGACGTCCCAACGCAATGGCGAGATCAGTTTGCGTAGGCGGCTGACTTGCTCAGGGTCACTCGGCAGGTAATCGATCTTGTCGCTTTTAGCGGCGTGTGCGCGAATTTTCTCAATATCCTTGTGCCCGGTCAGGCCCCACTTGTGCAGGCCGATCCAGTTGGCGTATGCGATATAGCCGATGACCGACCCGCCGACATAACCAAAGGTCGTGCCGAGGGTCAACAAGGGGTGGGCGATCGTATCGGCGGGTGCCCAAGTGGGGAAGAGCGGTATATCGCCGAAGCGGAAGGTGCCCTTGAGCGCGGCGAAAAAATCTGGGCGAACAATCAGCGTGCCGGTGACGGTGCCGACGACGAGGATCCCGCAGATAATGATCTGCTGCTTTTCCAGTCGCTCGAAGGACAAGCTGATGCCAAAAAGCAGGGCCAAGGCGATAAAAGCCGAGGTGATGGCGTTTTCCCAAAGCACTTCGTGTTGTGCGCCGGGCAATATATCGCGCAATAAAAAATGGAAGAGATCACCGCAGGGTTTGGAGATGGGCACCCAGGCTAGCGGCGCGCCGATCATTTCGAAGAGCAGGATGGCTAATAGCAACCAGCCTCGTGGGCCTGGCAGTCGCACCAGGCGCTGGCCGATCGACTCGCCGCTGACGGCGGTGTAGCGCCCGATCAGGTAGGTGAAGAACACGCCTTTGACCAGGCAACTGAGCAAGACCATCCACAACAAGCCATAACCGGCCCAAGCTCCAGCGCGCACGACGACGATGGTCTCACCGGCGCCGATGGCGACGGAGGCGACGATGGCGGCTGGGCCGAATACGGCGAGCAGGCCGTATACTTTGTTGAGCGACCAGGCCTCGGTGAAGACGCCGCTTGGTTCTGGAATTTCTACTTTGTCCATGGAAGTCAATTCCTTGTCGGGGGATCGCCGAGGTCGAGCACGGGCAATAGCGCGCCGCCTTGTAGCGCCGATTCGTGGGCGGCAAGGCCCGGTAGTACGTAGCGTGCGGCATCCCAGGCGTTATTGCTATTGGGCAGAGTTTCGCCGCTGTGGCAGGCTTTGATAAAATCGTCGACCAGGAATTGGTGCGAACCGGCGTGGCCATTAGGTAGCCCTGCGAATTCGCGCGGTAGGCGGGCCGTGTCGTGGATTTGGGCTGCGCCGAGGTGGGTGCCGTCCGCCGCGGTGACCTTGTCCATATTACCGCCCGATTTTATCGGCTGGCCAGTGGCGGCCAATAGCGCGTCGAGCTGTTGTTTTTCATTGCGGTCTTTGGTCAGCCATACCGCGCCATGTGCGTTGTCCTCGAAGCTGCCGTCGGTGCCGAAGAGCGTCATGCGGACGCAGCCTGGGTGGCCGACGCGGCGGAACTCGTTGATGCGGCAGGAACTGCCGTCGGACATGCTAAAGAGCGCGGCCTGGTTGCTAAAGGGGTTTTGCCAGTTGTTATCGGGATAGATTCGGTCTTCGTGCTCGTCGACAAAACCTTGGCAAGAAACCTTGGTCATAAACGCGCCACTGATTGAGATGATCTGGCTGGTCGAGTGCGTCGGATAGTACATGGGCGGGATGCCGGCTGTTTCGCGCCAATTTTCGCCGCCGCGCCAACGAGCTACGTCGTAGAGCCCATGGTCCCAGTCGTGGTAGTATTCGGCCTCTCCGTACACTATGCGGCCGAAAGCTCCTTTGGCGTGTTGCTGCCGGCAGTAGATGACGCCGGGGTAGTAGTAGCTGGTCTCGCCAATCATATAGACTTTGCCACTGCGCGCAGTGGCGGAGACCAGTTTTTCGATCTCGTCGACGCTGACGCCGGCAGGGACTGCGGAGTAGACGTGTTTGCCGGCGTCGAGAGCCTGGGCGGCCTGGGGGCCGTGCAGCCAGTTCTGGGTGAAGAGGCAGACCGCATCGATGTCCATCGCGCAGAGCGCGTCGAGTGAAGGACTGGTCTGCGCGATTTGGTGTTTAGCCGCGTTTTGCGCCAATTTCTCGTCGTCGGTTTCGCAGAGGGTGACCTGGTCGACGAGCGGATGCGCTTTGAACAGGGGGATAAAACCTTGGGCGAAACCGCCGGTGCCGACGATGCCGATTCTCAAGCTCATGTTGGTATGATCGTTTTGTGTGAAAAAGAAGGTGGATTGGCGCACAAAGTACAGTAGCGGGCACCGTGGCGCAAGCAAGCGGGCGGCTCTGTGTGATTTTGCGTATTATTGCCCTATACTCGAGCATCACAGGAGAGGCGCTCTATGAAATTGAACGACCAACAGATCGTACAATTTTCCACAGACGGCTATTTATTGCTGCGCGGCGCACTGACAGATGCCGACCTCGATCCGATTATCGCCGAATACGAGGCGCATATCGACCGTCGGGCCGTAGTGCTTTTGGCGGCGGGGAAAATTCCGCAGCTCTACGCCGATGAGCCTTTTGACCGTCGCCTGATTTCTATTTGCCGCGAAAACGACGAAATCTACAAAGAGCTGGATATCATGCACTTTCGCGGCCGGGCCTCGTTCGAATTTCTCATCAACGACAACCTGCTCGATATGGTCGAGGGGCTGGTCGGCCCAGAAATAACCTGCAGCCCGATCCAGCACACCCGGGCCAAGTTGCCCGCGGGCATAACTCCGGGCGGCGCCGATCCACACGTAGCCCCATGGCACCAGGATTCCGGTGTCACTTGGGAAGAAGCCGATCCGCACTTCATTGTCACAGTGTGGTTGCCGCTTTCGCCGGCGCGGCCGGAAAACGGCTGTTTGCAAATCATTCCCCGGGCCCACAATGCGGGCATGCGGCAACATCATATCAAACAGGGTTTGGGCACGGTGATTATCGACGACGAGATGCCCGCAGAAGAACAGCTGACCTTGCCGATGGATAAGGGCGACATATTGCTGATGGACAAACAGACGCCGCATCGCTCGACTGCGAACAATACTGATGTGGTGCGCTGGAGCATGGATTTGCGCTATCAAGAGACGGGCACGTCGACCGGTCGCCCGTACAATCCCGACTTTGTCGCCCGCAGCCGATCTAATCCGGATAGTGTACTGCGCGATTACGACGAGTGGTGTCGACAATGGGTCGAGGCGCTAGAGGAAATCAAGGGCAAAGCGATCAAGGGCCATCGCTGGGAGTTCGTTTCTTAGTGTTAGGAGCTGTGAACAATGTGCATAGGCGCTCGATTTTAGCGTTTGTGGTTGTTTTGTCGTTGGGTTTGTTGTTGCGGCTTGAGGCGTTGTCGACGCACTACGCGTCTTCGCCTCTGGGCAACGACGGCTCGCTGGAATTCCAGCATTACGCCGAATATCTACTCGACTATACGCTGCAGGGCGAGGCTTTTCCGCCTGGTACGGTGATGCACAAGCCAGTGCTGTCGGTGTTGCTGGCGGGCGTCTTCGCCGCATTGGGTCGAGACGCCTATGGGCAATACGCTACGACCCTGATGTTGAGCATGGGGCAGTTGCTGCTGGTTTTTGTACTGGTGCGGCGGTGGTATGGGGTCGGTTGGGCGCTGGCGGCGGCGCTATTGCTGGCGGTCAACGCCGAGGCGGTCTACGACGCGGTTCCTGTGAGCGGGACCTAATAATTGGCCCAGTTAGGGTGTGAGTATTTTGGTTTGTATAAAGTCTTCCGGGCTTAGATAGCCGAGTCGACTATGGGGTCTTTCTCGATTGTAATATTGGCGCC
>Ga0315339_1000634_pt1 | contig 40899 bp, 30 predicted proteins | sample ASW17metaG_FD_204514 | JGI IMG/M metagenome (GOLD analysis project Ga0315339, IMG submission 204514) | Ammonia-oxidizing marine archaeal communities from Pacific Ocean, United States - ASW #17 | ecosystem: Environmental > Aquatic > Marine > Oceanic | place: USA: California | collected 2016-12-05 | reverse complement strand
AGACTCCGACAGCACCTGTGTAATAGCTGCTGTCAACGTCGTTTTGCCATGATCCACATGTCCTATCGTCCCGACGTTTACGTGTGGTTTCGTTCTCTCAAATTTTGCTTTTGCCATAATTCACCTCAATCTTTGACCAAGTCGCGTTTAAGTTCTCAACAAAAGAGAGCCCACGACCAGGATCGAACTGGTGACCCCTTCCTTACCAAGGAAGTGCTCTGCCACTGAGCTACGTGGGCAAGCTGCTCCTTACTCTGGACTACACCACCAGAAAAATCTGTCGTCTGCGACCCTGCTTCCCCATTCCAACCCACGTAAGATTAATAGTTTACGCGCTTCTCATACAGTTTTGGAGCGGGAGACGAGATTCGAACTCGCGACCAATAGCTTGGAAGGCTATGACTCTACCACTGAGTTACTCCCGCCCTCGATCCAAAACCCCCATTATCTCTAATTTAGAGGGTTCACGCAAGCCAAGTCGCGGAGCCTTCTACAAGAAAAAAATGTAAGGTGTGGAGGGGGCAGGATTCGAACCTGCGTAGACCCGAAGGTCGACGGGTTTACAGCCCGTTGCCTTTAACCACTCGACCACCCCTCCCTACTCTCCTCTCACTCAAGACAATATTTTTAAAAAAAACAACGGGACCGGTTCATTCTCTAACCCGACCCGTGCCCTAAATATCAGCTGGCGAAGGGAATCGAACCCCCAACCTGCTGATTACAAATCAGCTGCTCTACCGTTGAGCTACGCCAGCACAAAAGAGCCAAAGTAACACAGCCCAGCAAACCTTTTCAACTTGGCAACTAGTTCCAAAGAGAAAGGTCTCTACAACCTTGTCATCAAAGGCTATCAGCTTGAAAATTAGTATGGGCACCGAAACAGAAGAGAGAAGAAAAATATGGTCGAAATTCACACTACCAATTTGTTAAATCCGCCCGATACCAAAATACAGAAAACCTAATCCCCTCATCTCATCTGGATTGTACTGATTTCTGCCATCAAAAATAACAGGATGTTTAAGCAAACTTTTAACCCTCTCAAAATTTGGGTTACGAAATACATTCCACTCAGTTATTAAAATCAATGCGTCAGCATTCTTGAGAACTTCGTAGTTATTTGGAGCATAACTAATTTTTTCCCCAAAAATTTTTTGGGCTGTCTTCATTGCTTCGGGATCGTACACTTGCACACAGGCCCCCAACTTAAGTATCTGGTCAATAATGGTTAAAGAAGGAGCCTCCCTCATATCATCTGTTTTAGGCTTAAATGAAAGACCCCAAACAGCGAATGTCTTCCCCGTCAGTGGTTTAGCTAGAGCATCTCCCGTTTCATCCTGATTGAAAGTCATATCATCAAGCACCTGAGAACTCGAAGAATAAAATTTCAAAATTTTTTCTACAATTACCATTTTCTGAAATTCGTTTGCTTCTTGGGCCGCTTTCACCACCTTCATTGGATATTGATGATCCTCAGCAAGACTCAACAACGCCTTGATATCCTTGGGGAAACAAGACCCACCATAGCCCACACCAGGAAAAAGAAATGCAGAACCTATACGCCTATCAGCTCCAATTCCCTGACGAACCCAATGAATATCGGCTCCCAGATGTTCACATAAATTAGCAATTTCGTTCATGAAAGAAACTCGACAAGCTAACATGGAATTAGAAGCATATTTGGTCATCTCTGCGCTCCGAGAGTCCATTACCAGCAGAGGTGCCCCAGTCAAAGTGAAAGGGTTGTATAGTTCTTTAAGGATCTCTACCGCTCTAACCTCATCGGTTCCTATAATGACTCTATCAGGTTTCATGAAGTCTTCCAGAGCAGACCCTTCCTTCAAAAATTCAGGGTTAGAAATCACGTCTACCTCAAACTGAGTTAACGCATTAATTTCCTCAAATACACGTTTAGCCGTACCGACCGGAACGGTGCTCTTAATGACAACAATCTTGTAAGAATCTGCTGCTTTTGCAATATCCCGTACTACTTCCATAACATGTCTTACATCTGATGAACCATCCTCATTTTCAGGAGTGCCAACCGCGACAAAAACAATTGAAGAATTTTGTACCGCCCACAAAAGATCAGTAGTAAACTGTATGCGTTCTCCCTGCAGATTTTTCTGAATCATTTCCTCCAAACCAGGTTCGTAAATATGAATACTTCCCTTCTTCAAAAGAGAAATCTTCTTCTCATCAACATCCATGCAAATAACATCATTCCCAGTCTCGGCAAAACAAGCTCCGGCCACCAAACCAACATATCCGGTTCCAATTACACAAATCTTCATAAAGCCTCTCCAAGCACCTCTTCAGACTAAGATTCTAAAGACATCTCCCCCTCCAGTCCATCATGGAATGCCCAGCAATCGGATCAAAGGGAAACATTTTTGTTTGATCCCAAACTTTAATTTCCGCTATCCTCGTGACGTTTGGCAGCTTAAGAACCATTTGGATGTCCAAAGATCGATTGACTAATCTATGAAATTTTTAATTACTGGCGGTGCTGGATTCGTTGGTTCCCACCTCTCGGAACACTTACTTGACGAGGGACATCAGGTTTTCGTAATTGATGATCTTTCGACCGGCAATATGGAAAACATCCTCCATCTCAGTGATCACTCTAATTTCCACTACACAATTGATACGATTATGAACATTCCCTTAACTGCGGAACTGATGGGCCAATGTGATGTTGTCTTTCATCTGGCAGCAGCTGTTGGGGTTCGTCTGATTATAGAAAGCCCAGTTCGGACCATTGAAACGAATGTTGGGGGCACTGAGACTATTCTCCAACTGGCCAATAAAAAGAAAAAAAAGGTCGTGATTACTTCCACTTCTGAGGTTTACGGAAAATCAGGTGCAATCCCGTTTTCAGAAGAGGGTGACTTGGTTATGGGTTCTACGGACAAAGGTCGTTGGAGTTACGCGTGTAGTAAAGCAATTGATGAGTTTCTCGCTCTTGCCTATTGGAACGAAAAAAAACTTCCAGTCGTAATAGCCCGTCTTTTCAATACAGTGGGACCACGTCAAACTGGACGCTATGGGATGGTTCTGCCCACATTCGTACAGCAAGCCCTGTCAGATCAACCTATCACTGTTTTCGGCGACGGCACTCAATCCCGCTGTTTCGCACACGTCTCTGATGTGGTAAAAGCCCTTTCCCAACTTTCACAAACGGAAGAGGCCATAGGACAAGTTTTCAATATTGGAACTAATGAGGAAATTAGCATTCACGATTTAGCTCAAAAAGTTAAAGACATTACTAATAGTTCTTCAAAAATTCAACTGGTCCCCTACAACCAGGCCTATCAAGCAGGTTTTGAAGATATGCCCCGCCGAGTTCCAGACCTCTCTCGCATTAAGAAACTCATTCGCTATCAACCCACAATGGATCTCAATGGAACCATCCAAAGCATAATCGATCATCATCGCAATACTGAATTGGTTGCAAAAGTTTAGGCTAGCATAGCCAACTGAATTTACTGCAAAAAAAGAGGGAATCCAATATCTCGTCAGCAGAGGCTATCTCAAGAACCCGAATCACGGAAAAATCGAAGAGGATTAAGAGGTTGTGAATTTAGCCGGACCTCATAATGAAGATGCGGGCCAGTGGTGCGTCCTGTTGAACCGACGTAGCCAATAAGATCACCCTTCCTAATGCTCTGATCGGGCTTCACTGTGATACTTCCTAAGTGGCCGTACAGAGTAGATATACCAAACCTGTGCTTGATTTTGATTAGCTTGCCATATCCTATTTTTCGCCCAGCAAAGGTAACCACACCATCAGCTGTAGCCATTACCTTGTTTCCACGGGGAGAAGAAATATCAATTCCCGGATGAAACTCTCGTTCTCCATTGAAAGGATCCTTTCGATAACCAAAATTTCCCGAGGGATAACCCTGCACTGGCATAATAGCTGGTGTAGACGCTAAAAGAATAATACGAGTGTTATACAAACCCTGGAGTTGTCTCAAACTCGCCCCCAAACTAATACTTCTTCTTTCCAAAGATCTGAAATGCTTACTCAAACTTTGGCCATCAAGTTCAGAAGGCACAAACGGAGAAGGCCCACCAACACCTCCTAGGCCCTCTCCGGTTAGACCAGAAATCATCTCTAGTTTTTTAGAACTCACTTCCAGAGAAGAAACCTTTTCATTTAGCTGTCTAGCAACTAACCTAAAGGCTTCATTTTCTTTACTAAGTTGAGTGAATTTGTTCTTTAAAAGAACGTAATCGTCAAAATCTTTCCACATGTGGTAGTAGTGAAGCATTGACAAAGTAAAAAAAGAGAAAAAGGCTACTAGAACAATGCCGGTAACGAGAAAAAAGGCCCGAGAAACCCTATACCGGGAACCAGAGTCGTTACTCCCGCGAGATACACTGATGGTAAACTTTTTTTGTTTGCTCATTTGGTGTTTTCTTGGAAAAATTTATCTTGTACAGACCGTCTTATTATAGTTATTTGGAGCTAAAAATTCAAGAAAATTTAAGCACAAAACACGCTCTCCCTTTTTCCTTAATGGATTCGTACAGGCAAACTTCTCTAGATATAAAATCATTATTTCACACGGGGGAAGAGTTGGTGGAGGCGGTGGGAATCGAACCCACGTCCGAAAACCTTCGGCAACAGCCTCTACATGTTTATCCGGTTTGCATTTAACGTTCGACAGGCGATGGAAGCCGGCAAATCAAACCCATCAGACGTCCCTTGGTAAATTTCTCAACGACCCCCAAAGAAAACGAGCACGTTGAATATCCCGCAAAATCGACGCCTCATTTTACCCGGCGGGCCAAGTAAATAAGACGGCTGCACCTAAATTATGCAGCGAGTGGTAACTGTTTGTTTGCAGTTATTCGTTTTTGCCACTGATTTACGAGGTTGTGGCACCTCGACATGCATCCACTGCCTCAACTATTTCCGTCGAAGCCAATCGCCCCCAAACCGCTTTCAGGATAGCGTCTACACCTGCTCAGTTGCAAGCAATTGAGGAAAAGCATAGAAGAGGTTCATTCAACGTTCCTATATTCTCAACAAAGCTTACAGCATCCTTCCCAACTCAATCAGTTCAGGTAGTAACAAGACGGTCCCCGTCCAGTCCACTCGCGTTCATGCTAATATTTTCTTATGCTAACAGTTGGATTGACCGGTGGGATTGTCTGCGGAAAGAGTGAAACTCTTTCAGAACTAGATAAATTAGGCGCCTATACAATTGACGCTGATGATATTGCCCATCAAGTAATTACCCCTGGACAACCTGCCTATCACCAAATTGTTTCCACATTTGGGCCCAGTATTCTGAAATCCGATCAAAGTATCGATCGTAAAAAATTAGGGAAATTAGTCTTTTCAAACAAAGAATCCCGCGAAACGCTAAATCAGATAGCACACCCCTTCATTTTAGAAGAGGAAGAACGTCACATATCGGAGTTGAAAGCCCAAAAAAATCCTAGATCACCTGTTATCGTCGTTGAGGCCGCCCTAATGATTGAAACCGGTTCTTACCGGAGATACGACTTAATTATCGTTGTAAACTGTCGCCCTGAAATTCAAGTCAAAAGACTCATGTTGCGAGATGGATTGTCTGGAAAAGAGGCCCTACAACGAATTAGTTCACAACTGTCCCCCGAGGAAAAAATTAAGCACGCCCAATATGTCATGGAAAACTCAGGTCAACTTTCAGAACTGCAAGAACAGGCACGGACCATCTTCGTTGATCTAGTCGATCATCATAATAAAATGCAGGAAACCATATAACAAAACTTTCTGTTATCTCAGGGCTGTTCTCTTCTGATTGGCTCTCTATCCGTGGATTAACAATGCAGCTAAAAGGGGTACCATTATTTCATGGTGGCCGGTCAAGCCAATCCCTACACCTGTCTCTGAAACAGGACGTTCTAGAACATTCCTGCTCGGCCGATAGTGTTGGATAAAGTCTAGATTAGCTGTGGTAAAACCCTCCAACTCGGAACCTGTGTTACGAATAATTGAGACGGCCTTCAAAAATACTTCAGGAAGAATCACGGCTGAACCCAAGTTCAGATAAACCCCACCATCGTGAAGAAGGGATACTTGCTTTGCAAATACTCGAAAATCAATCAAGGACCCCTTACCCAGAGCCTCACCAGAGGCAGTTGGGTGATTGTGGATGATGTCTGTACCAATCGCAACATGCACTGAACAGGGGATATCCCTCTTATAGGCTTGTAACAAAAGAGAAAGCTGAGGATATTCTAAGCTGCTATCCTCTAGAAAGTGGCCTACCGATTCACCAATTCCTTTCCCCCTAGAGGCACCTTGGGAAATAGCCTGATTCAAACATTCTGCTGTTTCTCGAGCCATACCGAAAGCACCACTACTCAGCTGTTCGTCTACCTCTTCGGAAGTATGACCACAAAAAGCAATTTCAAAATCATGTATTATCGAACTCCCATTGGTGGCCAGAGCAGTTATGAAATTTCTTTCCATGAGGTCAATTAAAATGGGGCTAAGCCCCACTTTGATGACATGACCGCCAAATCCCCAGATGATAGCTCGACCCTTGTCGCGAGCCTCCTTAATGCGATCAGCCAAAAATTGTAACTTCTTAGCAGCCAATAAATCAGGAAATGAGGCAATTAGACCCGAAATAGAATCTTCCTGCAAAGCTTGAGCAAATTGCTCTATTTCCACTTTGCTTTTACGAGAGCCTAACGGATAATCCCTAATCCCTGTCACCGTATATTCATCATATTTAGACATAAGTTGTAACCTGCTTTATGAGTTCTTAAGAAACCGCTTTAATGCTTGTCCAGTATAGGATTTTTTCGAATGAACTACCCTCTCAGGTGGACCAGCTACCACCACACGACCTCCCCCATTTCCCCCCTCAGGCCCCAAATCAATTACCCAATCAGCACACTTAATTACTTCGAGATTATGTTCCGTGATTATCACAGTATTTTCACGATCAACTAGCCGATTGATAATGTCAAGAAGCTTTTTTACATCCTCAAAATGTAATCCTGTAGTTGGCTCATCCAAAATATAAAGCGTTTTCCCAGTAGACCTTTTACTCAGTTCCCGCGATAACTTCACACGCTGAGCTTCTCCCCCCGACAATGTATTGGCAGATTGTCCCAAACGAACGTAGCCCAGTCCTACATCAAGCATAGTCTGAAGTTTAACTTGAATACGTGGAACATTTTTAAAAACCGTGACAGCTTCTTCAATACTCATGCCGAGAACATCAGCAATAGAAAAGCCTTTATATTTAATGGAAAGAGTCTCGCGATTATAGCGAGCGCCCTGACAAACTTCGCAGGTCACATAAACATTAGGAAGAAAGTTCATCTCAATTTTGCGGAGTCCATCACCCTGACAAGTTTCACAGCGCCCTCCTTTCACGTTAAAGCTGAATCTGCCCGACTTATAGCCACGCACACGCGACTCAGGCAACAGGGTAAAGATTTCACGAATAGGAGTAAACGCCCCAGTATAGGTGGCCGGATTAGAACGGGGAGTACGACCAATAGGTGACTGATCAATCTCAATTATCTTGTCGATATACTCCATTCCTCGAATCCTGCTACAAACACCTTTTTTCAGTGAAGAGCCGTGTAGGTGATGAGAAAGTGAGCGATATAGAACATCGTCTACAAGAGAAGATTTTCCCGAACCCGAAACACCTGTCACTGCAATTAAAACACCAAGAGGGAAAGCAACATTAATATCCCTGAGGTTATTATGACGTACACCTTGTAATTGGACAGCTTTTCCACTTCCCGAACGACGAAGTTCAGGCACTGGTATCTGCTTGCTCCCATTCAAATAACTGGCTGTGAGAGATTGATTGTTCTTGAGCACCTCAGAAAGGGTTCCTTTAGCCACTACATACCCCCCCTCAACACCAGCTTTAGGGCCTAAATCAACTATGTAATCAGCACTCCTAATAGTGGCGTCGTCATGTTCTACTACAATAATAGTATTTCCTAAATCTCGAAGTTCTTTGAGGGCAGTCATTAGGTTTTCAGTGTCTCGGGCATGAAGTCCAATGGAGGGTTCGTCCAAGACATACAATACCCCTTGCAGTTGAGACCCAATCTGAGTTGCAAGACGAACTCGCTGAGTCTCTCCGCCAGATAATGAAGTTGCAGTTCGGTCCAATGCTAGATAAGAAAGACCCAAATCGAGCATAAATTTCAGTCGATTACTAATCTCCTGTACTACTTGACCAACAACAGCCTCCTCACGTGAGGAGAGTTCGATTTTATTAATAGATTTCAGACACTCATTCAGTGTTAGGCTACAGTAATCAGAAATGCGGAGACCTTTAACCCGCACTGCTCGACTTTCTGGACACAGTCGACTTCCCTCACAAAAACTGCAATTGTCTTCATTCATAAATGCAGTTAATTTCTGCCTCATTTTATTACTTTTTGTTGCCTCAATCTTGTTAACCAACCACCGATTTAGCCCCGAAAAGATAGAACTATACGAGTAATCTTCGTATTCAAACTGTAATGGTTGCTCAATCCCCTGCAACAAAACTCGAGACAATTTTTTGGGGTATTTCTGAAATGGAGTTTTGGGATCAACATTGAATTCCCGAAGAAGCGCTTTAGTTGATTCCCGAAAGAAATGTTCAAACTCCTTATCAGGAAGAGTTAACTTCAATTTACTCAAAGGAGCTTCTGGGTTTTCTATAATTTGCTGCATATCTGCCTGTAATTCTGATCCGGTCCCCCGGCAATGAAGACAAGCTCCAAAACGACTATTAAAAGAAAAACTGCGAGGCTCTAAGGTTGGGATATTGATCCCACAGTCTGTACAGGCCATTGCCTCAGAAAAAAGAATTTCTGAACCATTAATTACTGATGCTGCAACCAAACCTTGGGTCATTCGAATAGCTTGGCGCACTGAGCTTTCCATTCGATTGTGGAGTTTTTTCTGAACTAATAGTCGATCAACAACTATGTCAATACTGTGGTTCTTTCGTCTATCCAATTTTGGAGGATCTTCCAAGCTAACCATTGAGCCATCTACTCGGGCTCGGAGATATCCTTCTTTCAAATACTTCTCAAATTGATTCTTGAACTCACCCTTTCTCTCTCTTACTACAGGAGCAAGGATAAAAATCCGACTATCATCTGGAAGTTCAAAAATTCTTTTGACAATCTGGTCGATTGACTGACTGGTTATCGGCTTGTCACAAACAGGACAGTAAGGAATACCAATACTCGAAAACAAAAGTCTCAGATAGTCGTAAATTTCTGTGATCGTTCCTACCGTAGATCGCGTACTTCTGCCGGTTGTACGCTGTTCTATCGAGATAGAAGGAGAAAGCCCCTCGATAGAATCCACATCAGGCCTTTCCATTTGTTCTAAAAATTGGCGGGCATACGTAGACAGAGACTCAATATAACGTCGTTGGCCCTCCGCATAAAGAGTGTCAAAGGCAAGACTGGACTTTCCAGAACCGCTCAAACCAGTAATAACGGTCAACTGATCGCGCGGAATGTCAAGATCCACATTTTTTAAGTTGTGCTCCCGAGCACCACGCACTGCAATACTCTGCATAAGTCAAACTTCCTATTGTCCTTGAATTGAGGGAATACGGTCAAGGAGGTTTAGCTTGAAAAAGGTGCGCCATTAGTTCAAGTGAAATGTTCAAAATCGACTCGATCAAAAGATTTTATTTTTTTTAAAAAAACACTAAGGGTACTTAACTAACTGGAACACAACAGCCATCCATACTTTACTTAGCCTCAAACCAGGAAGAACCTGTAACCAGATCAACCTGAAGCGGTACTATTAAATCTGCTACTCCTTCCATTTTTTCCCTAACAAGCAAACTTATTTGTTCTAATTCTCTATCCTCGACTTCCAAAACAAGTTCATCATGTACTTGCATGATGAGTTTGCTCTTCATCTGTCTATCGGATATTTCGTGATCGATTGCAACCATTGCTTTTTTGATTAAATCAGCAGCTGTGCCCTGAATGGGAGCGTTAATTGCAGTACGCTCCCCGAAGTTTCTTATATTCCGATTTTTACTATGAATTTCTGGTATCGGCCTGACTCGTCCAAATAGAGTAGTTACATATCCTGTCTTATTAACCTCTTCTAAAATTCTAGCTCTCCAAACTTCTATTCCCTTATATTTTTCAAAATAATCATCGATAAATTTCTGAGCTTCCTGGCGGTCGATTTTTAAACTCTGAGCTAAACCGAAAGCACTCAGACCATACATAATCCCAAAATTAATAGCTTTGGCATGACGCCGACACTCGCGAGGATTCATAAGAGCTTGCATTCCAAAAACCTCACGAGCTGTTCTTTCATGAATATCTTCTCCCTTAAGAAAAGCATCCACCAAAACAGGATCCTTAGATAAATGGGCCATAATCCGGAGTTCAATCTGTGAATAATCAGCAGCCAAAATCAAATACCCCGGCTCAGCAATAAAAGCACGTCTAATCTCTCTTCCCAACTCGCTTCTGATGGGGATATTTTGAAGATTGGGATTACTAGAAGAGAGTCGACCGGTAGCTGCAACCGTTTGATTGTAAGAGGTATGAATACGACCAGTTTTGGAGTTCACTAATTTGGGCAAAGCATCCAAATAAGTATTTTTCAACTTAGCCATCTCCCGATAATCCAATACCAAGCGGGCAATTTCATGAGTCTCTGCTAAGTCTTTAAGAACTTCTACTCCCGTAGCATAGTGACCTGCTTTGCGGGTCTTTTTTGCCCCCGGAAGATTAAGCTTTTCAAACAACACAGCAGAAAGCTGCTTGGAGGAATTAATGTTGAACTCCTCATCTGCAATCTCATAAATTCTATCCGTCACTTGCTCAATATTTTTCGTCAGTTTATTAGACATTTGGGCGAGCAACTCGCAATTAACCTTCACCCCATGTCCTTCCATCCGCACCAAAACTCCAACCAACGGCACTTCGATTTCATTAAAAAGCTCATCCATCCTCTTTGACTCAAGTTGAGGATCTAACACTGCGAAAAGCTGCAATCCAAAATCTGCTCTTTCACACAAAATATGGAAAGCCTTTTCTCCATCCTCTCCCGACTCCATCTTCGTCGCTCTGCACTGCAAATATTCTGGAGCTAACTTTTCCAGTGAAAAATCGTTTGGATTGGGATTTAAGAGATAGGCCATTAACATTGTATCCTGCAGGCTACTGGTTAGAACCCAATCTTGGGATTGGGCAACAAGGTGAAGAGACTTTAAATTGTGAATAACCCATCCTCTAGGCTGCTTAACCAACTGGGAAATTTCAGCAGGACAACTCTCCAATAATTTTTGAGGGATAAATACGGCTTTTTGTTTTTCTTCGCACACAGCCATAGCCTTTACTACTAATGAACGATTATCAAATGAGTAAAGCAGGGAAAGACCTGCGATGTTTCCCTTAATCCTCACAATCAGTTCTTGCAATTCTTCGACAGTTTCAAGAGCCCTGTAGTCCAGTTGCACCAATTCTCTTGTGGAGGAAAAATCTTCTAATAAAGCGGAAAACTCTAATTCTTCAAAAAGTTTGCGGGCCCCATCGTACTCAGGCTCTGATAACTTCAACTCATCCAAGTTCAATTCCAACGGCAAATTATCCCGGATCGTAACCAGATCAAGACTTTGCCGAATAAGGGCTTCATTTCCTTGTAAACTTTCGCGGTAACTTTTACGGGAAACCTGATCGCAGGATGAGAGCAAATTGTCAAGATTGTCATATTCCAAAATCAATTGCCTGGCACCTTTTTTCCCAATACCAGGCGCTCCAGGAATATTATCCGAAGGGTCTCCAACCAAACTGAGAACATCAATCACTTTTTCAGGAGAAACCCCAAATTTTTCCTCCACCTTCGATGGGTTCAACCGAGTCATGGTACGTGTATCTAGAATAGTGACCTCATCACTCACCAACTGGAACATATCTTTATCAATAGTGACCACTACTACCTGCAACCCCGCTTTCACACCTTGGCGCACCAGAGTCCCAATGACATCATCTGCCTCATACTTTTCGCAGGAAATTACAGGAATCTTCAAAGCCTTACAAACCTGTATAACGTAAGGAATTTGCTGAACTAAATCCTCAGGCATAGGACGTCTTGTAGCCTTGTAGTCAGCATAAAGCTCATGTCGAAAGGTGGGCCCAGGAACATCCATGGCAATCCCCAAATAGTCTGGCTCCTCCTCCACAATTAGCTTGCGCAGCATATTGGTAAAGCCAAACACAGCATTTGTGGGAATACCTTGCTTAGTAGCCAATCCCTGAATTCCATGGTATGCCCTATAAATACTAGACATTCCATCGACGAGATAAAGTGTGGCTGCCACACCGGCTATAATATCACTTTCCCTCGATCATAGACTCTTTCTCCTCCGGATCTATTTCCACGCGAAATTCTATTGAAAGGGATTCCAAGATTTTCCCAAAACCACCAGATACAGATCTGATTATTGAAAAGGCACAGTCCACAACAGTTGACCCTCCTGCTTGGGCTGATTTAGCATGTGGGGCACTAGCATGGCTTTTCTCGTCAAAACAAATGCAATCTGGCGTGTACCGTTGATTTTATTATGGACTGCCGTAATGGCCTGTCTAAGTATGGCAGTCTCTCTATTCGATCAAACGGGACGTTCTCAGCATTGGTGTGCCCGAACCTGGAGCCGGTTTATAATTTGGGTTTCGCGAGTCAAAATAGACATCCAAGGTCTAGAAAACCTAGATCTAAACAAATCCTATATTTTAGTGGCCAATCATCTAAGTATGTTTGATCACTGGGCTTTCTTATCTGAACTTCCCTTCCAGTTTCGTTTTGCCGCTAAAGCCTCGCTATTCCGTATACCCTTCTTGGGTTGGCACCTGCAACGCTCTGGAAATATTGCGATTGACCCACAAAATCATCGTCAAACTCTAAGAAGTTTCCAACAAGCTGCCCGTAGAATTAAAAAAGGGATATCTTTTGTGATCTATCCCGAAGGGATGAGAACCTTTGGAGATACAGTAGCCCCCTTTAAGCGAGGCAGTCTTTTGCTGGCAAGATACGCTAACGCTCCTATTGTACCCGTTACCATTATTGGAGCCCATCGACGTTTGGCACGTGGATCGATATACATTTCTCCAGGCTCTATGCAAATGATCATTCATACACCAGTCGAGTTCGAAAACTATCTTGATCTAGATTTGGATGTATTAGCCGACACCATTAGAAGCACAATTTCAGAAAGCTATCAGCAAATATCGTGAACAAAAAAAAAGAAGCACCTATCCTAGCAATACAAGAAAAACTCCGATCCCTTGAAATACCAGCCTGGCTTTTTTACGGATTTAAAAATATTGATCCGATCGCTGCCAACATCCTAAAACTCCCATCAGATCATCTAGTCACTCGGCGCTGGTTCTACTTGATCGGAACAACCGGAGAACCCCAAAAAATTGTTCATAAAATAGAATCCACTATGCTAGATCACCTGCCGGGCAATAAGATAGTTTATCTCTCTTGGCAACAACTGCACACCCACCTCCAAGTACTTCTTAATGACTATGAGTGTATTGCTATGCAGCACTCAGAAAAAGGAACTATTCCTTCTATTGCCCAAGTAGATGGAGGAACTATCGACTTAGTAAGATCCTGTAATACTAAAGTGATCTCATCAGGAGATTTGATACAACACTTCGAATCAGTGTGGACAATCAATCAGCTTGCTCAACACCGGCAAACTGCTCATACACTGACCAATATTGTTAATAAAACATTTGCGGAGACAGCTCGCCAAATTTCTTTTGGGAATTCAACCACTGAACTAACCGTTCAAGATGCAATTCTAGACAGTTTTCAAAAAGAGGGGTTGACTAACCAACACCCTCCTATCGTGGCTGTCAATGAAAACAGTGCCGACCCTCATTACCAGTCTGGATTGCACCAAGATTGCGTAATTAAAAAAGGAGACTTCCTGCTAATAGATTTATGGGCCAAAGCTTCTGGAGAAGACGGGGTCTACGCAGATATTACATGGACTGGTTTTTTCGGACCAACACCTTCGAAAAAACTTCAGGAAATTTTTGAAATTGTACGACTCAGTCGTGAAAAAGGAGTGGATCTACTGCGCCAACGATTTCAGACTTCCACTCCTCTTCAAGGTTGGGAGGTCGACGATGCCGTTCGGGAAGTTATTAGTCAGGCAGGATATCAAGATTTTTTTCTCCATCGCACCGGACACAATCTGGGTTCGGAACTACATGGCAATGGGCTCCACTTTGACAACCTGGAGACCCACGACACTCGACTAGCCATACCAGGAATCTGCTGCACCATCGAACCAGGAATATATCTACCTGGAAAATTCGGTATCCGAAGTGAAATTAACGTTTATTTGGACGAGAAGGGCCCAGAAGTGACTACCCCTGCTCAACAAAAACTGTTGGTATTCCCCATCAGCTAACTATCCCAATTTACCCAAGAGACGATTCGTCTAGCCAATCATGGATAACTTTAACCTCATTGGAAGGAGAGACTACTTTCTCTTGATCGTGTGGCCAACGTCCTTCATCATCAGGGTTATATACATGGGAAGTCATGTACAGTAGATTTGCCGGTCCTTTAATACATTTGCACCCATGAGCAACACCTGGGGGAATCTTGAGAACTAAACTTTTCTGACCATCTCCCAACACTATCTCAGTCTTCTCACCATGGGTGCTGAATGAATCGCGATCATCATATAAAACTACCTCTAAAACCCCATTACAGACATACCACCAGTCAGTTTGTTTTTGATGGATGTGCCAAGCCTTGATTATCCCGGGATGCATCAGAGAATGACTCCACTGACCAAAACCTTCCCCAAAAAAACCGTCTGTTATTCTAATAACTTCTCTAAAAAAACCTCTCTCATCCCGATGAGTTACCAATGCTTTTAGCATTACACCTTCAATCACTATTCCCTCCGCAAATAAGGGTCATCATAAAGACGGTCGCAGATAATCACAACCGTGACTACGTACAGCAAACTGAGGAGAATCTTTCACAAAATACAATTCACTCCCTAAGGCTACTTTGCAAAACACATTTTCTACCTGTTACTACCAGTGATTTTCACTTTTCCTTCCCTCGTAAGCATATGTCCCTCTGGAAGATTCTCCTCAATTTGTGGACGAAATCCCTTAACACTCCACTGTTTTTCAACAAACTTGGTCATAATTTGCCGTTGAACACGAGGTCTATCTTCAGAATTCAGATAGCATCGCAAAATATCCTCTCGACTCTCTTCTTCTGAATAATGAAACAAATGATCCAGCACAGCTAACCGAACATCATCTGCTTCGTCTTCCAAAAACATCTTCATAGTAGCCACCAATTTGGCAGATTCTGGCACATCCAACAACTGAATCAACTGGGCCTTGGGATCTGAACTTGCTGGAGGATTTTCCCATTGATACTGAAGAATCTCATCTATCTTTTCTTCAAATTCCTTGGTTAGCAGGATTTCTTTCAAGGCTCTCACTGGCCAATAAACTTGGCGCTCCCTTTTGAGAAATTTAATCAAAGCAGAAACTGCCCTTTCTCCTCTTTTCACAATTTGACGAAGAACATCTTCCTTCTCTTCCTCATCCTGTGAAGATGGGGAAACATTAATTGTAAATCGGTCCAATAAAGCCAAAACAGCTTCAGGGGTACCTATTTCTAAAAGCCGATAGGCAGCATTGATTCTGTTCGCTGAATCGCCATGTGGTTCTTTAACCTTTTTGCGGGCCCTTTCAATTTGCTTCTCAGGGGAACTGCGAAATATTGACAGCAAATTCATAAGACCACCAAACCTAAAAAATTTCTAGCACTACGAAACACAAGAACTAACACTACAGTCTTCTTGAATTCTCACAACAAAGCAAAGTTTTAAAGCAACCACAACTTGCTTAGTCACTGAATCAGCTCTACCTAAAAAACATTAGTCTTCTGACTTCCGTCTCAATCCCACTACATTTTCGATGTGATAGGTTTGAGGAAACATATCTACAGGCTGAACCAAGTCAATATCATATTTCTGACAAAGTATCCCAAGATCTCTAACTTGGGTAGCAGGATTACAGCTTACATAAACAATTCTCTCAGGTGCTAAAGATAGCAAAGCTTGAGAAACATCCTTGTGCATACCAACACGGGGTGGATCAACCACCAATACATCGGGTTTCCCATGCTGCCTGATGAAATCATCATTTAACTCACTTCGCACATCTCCACAATGAAAAGTGCAGTTGTCAACACCGTTGAGAACTGCATTGTAAGTTGCATCTTGAATTGCTACTTGCTGGTTTTCAATCGCAACAACTTTCTTTACCCGATTAGCTAAAAAAAGAGAAAGAGTTCCAATGCCCGAATAGAGATCATAAAGTGTCTCGTTTCCCTTTAGTTGAGCAAAGTCCCTAACAACCTTATACAAACGTTCTGCCTGTACAGTATTGGGCTGAAAAAAGGTGTCTGGACCAATCGCAAAAGTAAGACTGCCAATCTTCTCCTCGATAGTTCCCTGACCGTGATAAATTGCCCTTTCGTCTCCCGAAGACACGGGAGAACGACTGGAATTAATGCTATTTACCACGGTAGTCACTCCAGTCGAAATTTTCTGCAAAACCTCAGTGAGAATTTCCATTCGATTTGGATCACTGTAGGAAGTAACTAAATCAACCATCGTTTCCCCAGTATAGTGACCTGTACGAATCACAAGGTTACGCAAGTAACCTGTGTGCCCCCGACTATCGTAAGCACTCCAGCCTTGCTTGAGACTGACTGCACGAACTGAATTGACGATTTCTACACTACCGTGCCCCTGGAGATAACAAACATCCAAATCGAGTACTTTATCCCAACGCTTTGGCACGTGCAGTCCAAGAGCAAAATCCTTAGAAAGTCGCTCTTTGCTCTGAATCTCTTCAGAGGTCAACCATCGATTTGCCTTGAATGTGAACTCCATTTTGTTTCGGTAATAATAGGACTCAGGAGCGGGCAAGATCGGACCAATATCCTCAAGCTCCAAATCTCCTAAATGCTTAAAAATTTCCTTAACTTGCTGGCGCTTAAAGATCAACTGTTGAGAATAATTCATGTTCTGCCAAGAACACCCTCCACAGACACCAAAATATCGACACTCTGGAATGACTCGATGCTCGGATTCTCGAATAACCTCTTCGACGACTGCCTCGACATGGTTTTTCTTCTTACTAATAACACGTGCTCTAACCAGATCGCCAGGCACTCCGTTTCTAATAAAAACCACTAGACCATCCACTCGAGCAACAGCCAAGCCTTTATACCCAGCAGAATCTATTTCAAGATCAATCAATTTACCTTTGCCCAGGTAATTGGAGTTCATATCAGTCATTTTCTGTCACATCACTTCTTGCCGATTGGTTGTAAGAAAAACAGAGAATTCAGGGTTTCTACCCAACATTTTATCCATTGATATCACGGACAAACACGACAAAGATCAATGATACAGTCATATACTAGGTAGTATTAGTATTCCGCCGGTTGCCAACAGTCAACGATCATCTTTGAAGCAGTCTGATCAACTCTCTTTCCAGAAGTTTTTGACTATATTTGGCACCATGAGAAAGATTGCGATTCTGCCACCAAAAAGTAGGAGCAGGAGCAGGAGCACCCCACTTCAGACGGCTTTTGTAGAGAATAAAAATATCCCAGGCATGTTCAGAAGAAGGATATTTCAGTTGCTGCGTATAATGACGCATACCAAAACTCCACAAATCCCAGAAGTGTTCCACTCGAGAATCTGCCAAAAAAGCCGACGCCTCCACTGCCGAAGACATACTGTCTCGTGAAAGAATAGGTGTCCAAAGAACTAAAACCTTGACCTTAGCATCAGGAGTTTTTTTCAAAATTTGATGAACTTCGAGGGCCCCTCGAATGCAGTGTGGTCAGGTTGGTGAAAAAACCATTACCAAACGCGTCCTATCCGCTGTCGCGTTAAAGGCACCCTTAAATTCACGCCCATCTACAGAGACTGGAGAAACATGCTGTTTTTCTCCCGGTTGAGCCCAATTTCCCTGAAGCAATAACGGCAATAAGAAAATTAATAACTTCATCAGACCCCAAGATACCGAATAACCAAGTCACGTTACAAGGAAGAATTACTGAGCAACCTACCATAATCACCAATGCTAATGAATAAAGGTAGAAATTCATACGATCCAGTGATATTACTAGTGGATACTATGAGTCATAAAAAATTAATTGTTGCCTTGAGTGGTGCTACTGGATCTATTTTTGGAATTCGTCTACTTGAATTACTAAAAGAATCAGACGTAGAAACCCATCTAGTCATGAGTAAATGGGCAGGTCGCACTCTAACCCACGAAACTCCCTACAGTGTTAAAGAAGTTCAGGAGCTAGCGACCGAGGTTTATTCTCTCAAAGATCAAGGAGCAGCAATTTCGAGTGGTTCCTTCCTTACAGACGGAATGGTTGTAGTGCCGTGTAGCATGAGAACTCTATCGGCTATTTCACATGCTCAAGGAGAAAACCTCATCCATCGAGCAGCCGATGTCATCCTAAAGGAACAAAGGAAACTGGTATTGGTTACCAGAGAAGCACCCCTACATGAAATTCACTTGGAAAATATGCTCAGGTTGTCACGAATGGGAGTAACTATTTTGCCTCCTATGCCTGCCTTCTACAATCATCCCAAAAACATCGATGACATCGTTAACCATGTGGTAGGTCGAATATTGGATCAGTTCCAAATTCCTGCAGATGTTGTCAAACGCTGGGGAGGGAAAATGTCAGTCGACGGAAAAGAACCATTGGAGACTGTGGAAAAAAGATCTGCCCTTAAAGCCACATAACTCTACCGCCTCTCATTGAACTGTCTATTGATCTAATTCCTGATCTTGTCGTGACTCATACTTCAGCTTTTAGCTTTGCTTGTTCTCCTAAGTTAAACTACTTGTAGTCACCATGAACTCATCCCCATCACATTTGCAAAAAATATTGGGTCGCCGTGAAGTTCTGGGAATAGCCTTTGGAGCAATGATCGGCTGGAGTTGGGTAGTTCTTTCCGGAGAAATGATCATCCGGGCAGGAACAATTGGTTCACTACTATCACTTCTGCTAGGCGCTGTCATGGTACTTCTAGTCGGACTGACCTACGCTGAATTAACCCCTGCGTTATCTCGAGCTGGAGGAGAATTAATTTTCACCTTCGTGGGAATAGGCCCCCGAGCATCCTTTTTATGCGGCTGGGCTCTAGTACTAGCCTATTTTTCGGTTTGTGCCTTTGAAGCAGTAGCCCTGCCTTTAGTAGCTCAATATATGTTTCCAAACTTACAAAGCGAACACCTGTATACCCTTCAGGGTTGGGATATTTCTTGGGGACAGATTTTACTAGGATCTGGAGGAGCTCTAGTTATTGGAATTGTAAATTACTTTGGCCTACGCCTAGCTTCCTTCCTGCAGTGGTTGGCCAGCCTACTAATGCTTCTAGTTGGATTGTCTTTTTTTGGTGCCGGCAATTTAAACGGTGAATGGGGAAACCTAACACCTCATTTCACAAACTGGAATGGCTTTTTTAACGTAGTCATCATGACTCCTTTTCTTTTTCTAGGATTTGATGTTATTCCACAACTGGCGGAAGAAATTAAATTACCCGCAGCAAGTATTGGAAAACTCATCTTGTTCTCTCTCTTATTAGCTCTGGGCTGGTATGAACTAGTTCAGTGGACGGTAGGCTTAAGTTTAAGCGCCGAAATTCGGGCATCATCAGATCTCGCGACGGCTGATGCTATGACCGCTGCATACAATAGCCCTCTTGCAGGCCAACTGTTAGTTTCAGCCGGGCTTCTGGGAATTATCACCAGTTGGAATGCATTCTTCATTGGAGCCACTCGGCTCATCTTCGCCATGTCACGCGCCAAAATGCTTCCTTCCATTTTCTGTAAACTGCATCCCCGATACAAATCTCCTATAGCAGCTATCATATTAATGACAGTACCAACTATGCTGGCTCCTTTCATAGGACGCCCTTCGCTGGTTTGGCTAGTCGATGCAGGAAGTGCAGCTGCAGTAGTTGGCTACATTTTTGTAGCTATCTCTTTTCTAGCCATCCACAAAAAATATCCTCTTCTACCACGACCCTACCAGCTAGCCGCTCCACGTCTAGTGGGAATTCTAGCACTGCTGTCCACCATCTCCTTCGGACTGCTTTACCTTCCTTGGAGCCCTTCAGCCCTAGTTTGGCCCTATGAATGGGCAATTGTTCTGGGTTGGTCTACCCTAGGAGCACTACTTGTATTGATCAGAGGAAAACAACTATCCAAACGCGACAAAGAAGATCAAAAAAGCTATATCCTGGGAAACTACGAACATGTTCTCTTGGCATCAACACCAAAAAAAAACTAGGACAAAGAAGTACTTGAATCTTCTCAACTTAAATAAAACCCCTGTGACGTACGTTTTCAACTTTGCATAAGTAAAAGTCGCAACCCAAATGCCCCAATCTGTTCCTTGACCCAACAAAGGGCTTAAAGTACAATTTTACCCATACTAAAGTGGTTTTCAATAGACGTTCGGATTGCTTTTTAAGAGAGGAACGGCAATCTGGTTCACAATTCAAAACCTAGACCTCTCCGCGCGATTAGTTTCGCAAGAATGTTCCACTGTCTATTACTCATGACTTGGGAGACGCCCCCATGGAAAATAAAATCAACATAGACCTGACTGTCAACGGGAAGCCAGTTACTGCAACTGTACCTACCAAAGCAAACCTCCTGGAATTTCTGGGAGAAAAGAAGATGACTCCCCCCTCAGCCAACAAACTGAGCCTGATGAATTTTTTGAGGGAAGATCTGAGACTAACTGGGACTAAAAATGGGTGCGGCACGGATCATTGCGGCAGCTGTATGGTTTTGGTTAATGGTCAAGCCAAAATGTCCTGTCTACTGCGGATGGAAAACTTGGAAAACGCTGATGTAGTAACCATTGAAGGAATCGCTGAGCCAGGAGATCTACACCCTATTCAGGCAGCCTATATGTCTTCTGGAGGCACTCAGTGTGGTTTTTGTACGCCAGGTATGATCATGGCTACTAAAGCTCTTTTAGATAACAATCCCAATCCGACAGATGAAGAAATTATGGATGGCCTCAAAGACGTCATTTGCCGCTGCACCGGCTATAACAAAATTATCGATGCAGCTAAACTGAGTGCCCGCTGGATGCAAAATCCTGAAGAAATGGAATCGATGTCCAGTGGTGGACTTGGTTGTCCCGTGGACGATTTTGACGGTGTAGGAAAAGTACAGGGATCCTTAGACTTTGGTAGCGACTTATTTATAGAAGGCATGCTGCACCTGAAAGCGCTATGGAGTGAACACCCTCATGCACTAATTAAGGGAATAGACACCACAGAAGCGGAAAAGGTTCCAGGCGTAGTCCGAGTCATGACAGCTGCCGATGTTCCTGGACACAATGGCTTTGGACCTCTCACGCAAGATCAACCAGTTCTGTGTGGAGAAAAAGTCCGTTTTCTTGGAGATGCAGTAGCACTGGTAGCTGCTGAAAGTGAAGAAATTGCTGAAAAAGCTCGTAACTTAATCAAGGTTGACTACGAACCCCTTCCAGGAGTGTTTTCTCCGTCAGAAGTTGCAAAAGAACTCTCTCACCTTTCAGAAGAAGATGCGGATCAAATATCCTCTGGAAACAGCGCTGACCACGAAATAGACGACCGTCTCTGCAAACATTTAGTTCACAAGGTAGGCGATATAGAACAAGGACTCTCTGAAGCTGATCTAGTGGTCGAGGGTCACTTTGACACACCTGCTATTGAGCACGCTTATCTGGAACCAGAAACAGGCGTTGCTTATTGGGATGATGACGTATTGGTTCTGAAGGTCCCCACCCAATCTCCCTACGAAATGAGAACCCAAATGGCAAAAGCTATGGGACTGCCAGATGATCAAATGCGCATCATTGTTACCCCATCGGGAGGAGCATTTGGAAGTAAATTTGATGCTGTGGTAGAACCTCTCCTGGTTCTGGCAACGTACTGTACCCGACGACCTACAAAAATGACCCTTACTCGGGAAGAGTCTCTTATCTCCAGCGTTAAACGGCATCCCTATGAGCTGGATTATCGCGTTGGCCTGGATAAAAATGGGAAAATTCTAGCTGTTGATGCCAAAATGGTTTCGGATGCTGGACCTTACACCGAACTTAGTCCGCGAGTGATTGACCAGGCTTGCCTGTTCGCCTGCGGTCCCTACGAAGTTCCTCATCTTCGTTTGGAAGGTTGGGCTGTCCACACCAACAACGTCAGAGGCAGTGCCTTTCGAGGTATGGGAATCAACCAGGTAGCTTTTGCCCTTGAGTCTCTACTGGATGAGGCAGCTGAAAAACTGGACATAAATCCTTTTGATCTGCGTTATCTAAATGCTGTAAAAGAAGGAAGCAAAACAGCTTCAGGGCAGATTCTACGGGACAGTGTGGCCTTGGAGGAAACTCTGGAAGCCGCCCGGTCAATTGTAGAAAAAGAGTTGCCACGCTTTAAAGAAAAAATTCAACCCGGAAATAAACTAGGAATTGGGATAGCTAGCGGTTTCAAAAACGTAGGTGCGGGAAAAGGAAAAATAGATGAAGCCGGAGCTACATTGACCTTATTGCCCGGTGGAAAAGTTGAATTAAGAATTGGGGTAATGGATTTTGGGCAAGGTATTAGAACTGCTATGGCCCAAATTGCTCGAACCATTCTTCCATTTGACGCTAACACTTTGGAACTTGTGACTGGAGACACTCTGTTAACTCAAAAAAGTTGGGGAGCCTGTGCTCAAAGACAGACTCTAATTTGCGGTTTTGCAGTACTCAAAGCTACCGAACTGTTCAAAGACGAATTACTGGCTAAAGCTGCTTCTGTAATGGAAGTGCCTGCATCCGAGTTAACCTATATGGATAGCGCAATATGCCACATGATGTCTGACAACCAATTATCGTTGGAACAATTAGAACAACAATTGGTCCAAAAAGAAGAAGTAGTAATGGCCAATTACAGGCATGTGGCTCCCAAAACATTTGCACTAGCTGATGTGGAAGGCCGCAATAGTGTTCCACCCGAAGAATATCGTAACTACCCAACTTTTGCCTATGCCACCCAAGCATCTATCGTTGAAGTAAATCCCCAAAACGGTCACGTTAAAGTACTCTGCATAGTAGCCGCACACGACGTCGGAGTGGCCATTAACCCCAAGGTTATTGAAGGACAACTAGAAGGAAGCTGCTCTCAGGGATTAGGGTATGCTCTGAGTGAAGACTTTCCAGTAGTAGATGGGATACCCCAGATAAGAACTTACCGAGGCCTTAAGGTTCCCTCAATTCTGGAAACACCCGAAATAATAACTGCTATCATAGAAAAACCTGAACCAGCTGGGCCTTTCGGAGCCAAGGGAATTTCAGAAGTGGCCACCGTACCAGTCACTCCGGCCATCACTAATGCAATATATGATGCAGTCAAAGTTCGCATCTACGACTTGCCTGCTACTCCAGCCAAAATTTTAGCTGGTCTCGGCGCAAATGGACATTAAGAGAGACTATACGGATTAGTTTAGCGCAACTCTTCAATCTAAAAACCGCTCCCTCAGGTAGATGCTATGAAAAAATTTTACTTATCTCTAGCCTTGCTAGTAGTCTTTTGTACAGCTTGCAATCTAGAAACTGATCTCGACCAACCCTCAGAATTCCAGTATCAGGGAGACCGTTTCGCTGATCTTCAAATTCTACGCTACCAAGTCCCAGGTTTTGAAGAACTGAACAAGAAACAGAAAAAACTGCTCTATTACCTTTACCAAGCAGCATTATCTGGACGTGACATTATTTGGGATCAAAACTATCGCCATAACCTCTACCTACGCAGCACACTAGAAAATATTTTTGAAACATACCAAGGAGATAAAAACAACCAGGATTGGAATCATTTTTTGATCTACATTAAACAAATTTGGTTTTCGAGTGGGATTCACCACCATTATTCAACTATCAAAATCACACCCCAATTCTCACAAAAATACTTCAGACAATTGGTGGAAAATTCCAATCAAGACAGCTTCCCTCTTCAGAAGGAAGAAACTGTTGAAGATTTATTAAGTAAGCTCACCCCAATTATTTTTGATCCAAATGTAGATCCCAAAAAGATAAATCTCGATCCAAAAGTAGACCAAATTCGAGAATCAGCCACTAACTATTACGACAAAGACCTTACCAAAAAAGAAGTGGAACACTTCTACAACTCTCTAATCGATAAGAATGATTCTCACCCCATCTCCTATGGCCTTAATTCCAAACTGGTGAAAGAGGGAAATACTATTCGGGAGAATGTTTGGAAAGTCGAAGGCATGTACGGTAGTGCCATTGAAAAAATCGTATACTGGCTGAAAAAAGCTGAACAGGTAGCAGAAACCACCGAACAAGAGGCTTCACTGAAAAAACTTACCCGATACTTGGAAACTGGAGATTTGAAAACCTTTGACGAGCACAACATTCTTTGGGTACAGGACATCCATTCGACTATAGATGTCATCACCGGTTTTATTGAAGTCTACGGAGACCCTCTGGGTTATAAGGGAGCCTTTGAATCTGTAGTCTTCTTTCAGGATCGGGAAGCGACCCAGAGAATTGAGGCCCTGAGTCAAAACGCTCAATGGTTTGAAGACAATTCTCCTACACTAAAAACACACAAGAAAAAAACTGTTAAGGGGATCTCAGCTCGAGTGGTAACCGTGGTGGTTGAATCAGGAGATGCCTCACCATCTACGCCAATTGGCATAAATTTGCCCAATTCTGAATGGATTCGAAAAGAACATGGATCCAAATCCGTTAGTCTCGGCAACATCGTCTATACCTATGAACAGTCGGCCAAATCGAGTGGCACCTTGGAAGAATTTGCTTACAGCCAAGAAGATGTTGAACGTTCAAAAAAATATGGCATCCTAGCTGGCAAACTCCATACCGATATGCACGAGGTTATAGGCCACGCTTCTGGACAAATCGAGCCTGGAGTTGGAACCCCTAAAGAAACCCTCAAAAGCTATGCTTCTACTCTGGAAGAAGCCCGCGCCGATCTCGTAGCGCTCTATTACCTGATGGATCCAAAACTAGTTGAAATTGGAGTAATGCCTTCTTTAGAAGTGGGTCGTGCTGGCTACACCAACTATATCCAGGGGGGATTGATAATCCAATTAGCACGGCTGAAGGTCGGCGAAAACTTAGAACAAGCCCATATGCGCAATCGACATATGATCTGCAGTTGGGTCTACGAACAGGGTCATTCCAATAAAGTCATCGAAAAGAAAATCAGAGAAGGTAAATCCTACTACGTCATCAATGACTACCAGGCCCTTCGCCATCTCTTTGGAAAGTTACTCCGCGAAATCCAGCGCATCAAATCAACAGGCGATTACCAGGCTGGTAAAAACCTAATAGAAAGATATGGCATCAAAGTGGACCCAAAGCTTCACAAAGAAGTACTGGGTCGCTACGCCCGCTTAAACCGCGCCCCTTACTCCGGCTTTATCAATCCAGTTCTGGTACCAAAAGAAAATAATAACGGGGATATCGTAGACGTTGAAATAAAGTATCCGGAAGACTTTGCACAGCAAATGATGTACTACGGCAAAAATTATTCTTTTTTGCCCATATACAACTGAATAACTCACCGAGCCTATCCCAAGGTAACAACTAAATATGAGTGACTTAGTTTAATAATTAAAGCATCATGGGCCCTCCTATGCCAATCCACATTCATCTACTGGCGTTAACTACAGCATTGGCTTGGGGCTCTGGAGCCATTTTAAACAAAAAAGGGTTTTCCATGGGTGGAAATCCCGTTCAATCCTCGGTAATAGTAGTAGGCGTCAACGTTCTGATTTTTTGGATTTTTTTCTGGATGTGGAATGGATTAGATGATGCCTTAGCCCACATTTCCTGGTCAACAATCGGTCTTTTCGCACTTGCTGGACTCTTTGGTAACGCCCTGGGACGGTTTTTAGCTCTTTACGGAATTGACCAACTGGGGGTTACCATAAATACAGCCGGCATAAGCACCCGACCACTTTTCGCCGCTACCATTGCTGTTATCTGGTTAGGTGAGCGACTACAACCATTTCTTCTAATAGGAATTCTATTAGTCGTTATCGGAATCATTACTCTTGTATTCTCAAAAGGCGGCAATCTTCAGGGTTGGAAGGCTTGGCAAATCTGGATTTCTTTAGGAGCTGGAGCGTCTTTTGCCATCGGTAATGTCATCCGACGTTTCGGATTGACTACTACACCAACCACCCCTCTTGAGGGACTCACAATTGATCAAACAGCAGCCTTTGTTGGGCTGCTTATCTATGCCTATGCCCAAAAAAATATCAACGTGTTTTCTGCTCCACCCAAAACCTACCTATTCTTTACCGGCGCTGGGATATTAGGAGCTATTGGACATTTTTGTCTTTTTGAGGCCCTCGATCGAGGACCTGTCGCAATAGTAGATCCACTGATTGCAACACAACCTTTATTCGCCACATTCCTAGCTTACTTCCTACTAGGAGACCTAGAACGTGTAACCCCCAAACTAGTCATCGGGACATTATTAATTGTCTTAGGTGCCAGCATCGTCATGCTTTATGATCCATCGACCATACTGGAATAACATCAACCTGAAATACTTTACTTTGAACAAATGCCAAAAAACAGTATCCTTTTCTCAACCTAGGCGTAAATCCAGCAATAACATTTGCATTCGGAAGGAGAGGAAGTAAGATGAAATTGGGCTTTCAAACAGTAGTTTTTTGGACAGTACTAAGCATGTTGGGAGCGGCAACCAGCTGCTCAAAAAATAATAATGGAGAAAGTCCTCTTAGCGGCCACATTCAATCCCCTCAAGGAGAACCACTAGCAGGCATTCCTATTCGAGCCCACCTTCAGGATTCTAATATTGCTGTCACCGTGTTTACCAATAAGGAAGGGCATTATTATTATCGCAACCTGAGACCTGGAAACTACAAAGTAGACGTCGAACTTGCAGGATTCGAACCAATTCAAGAAGAATCAATCAATATTGTACCAACGGGGCGAGCAAAACTAGATCTCACCTTACAGCCCAAAGAACCCTCTCTGCAAGAGTTAACTACTGCAGAAATTTTGTTGGCAATGCCGGGAACGGATAAACTGAAAGTAGAAGCCGCTGATTGTTCCGACTGCCATTCCTTGCAGTTTGCCTTACGAAAAAAACGTAGCCGAGACGACTGGTTACAAATTATTGAAAAAATGCGAGGGATCACCAGCTCTGGAACAATGCACTCAGCAGAAAATGTTAAAAGAACTCTCGCAATAACCCATGATATCAATCGAGAATTGGCTGACTTTTTCGCCTCTGTCAGAGGACCTGACTCCCCCCCCATCCCCTATAAACTTTTCCCTCGTCCCACAGAAGAAGCCTCTACTAGCGCTGTTATTACTGAATATAGAATTCCTCGAGGGGCAATTCCGGCGATCTTCCGAGGCAATCCCAACGGTGCTTGGTTGCACGATGTAATGCCCGATCCCAATGGTCGCTACGTCTGGTATACAGATCACTTTACAAATGTGTTGGGTAGACTGGATCCAGAAACTGGAGAAATCAAAGAATTCGCCTACCCCAATGCTGTCCCTGAAAAAAAACAAGGTGCTCACAAGCTACTCTTTGACAAGGAAGGAAACATCTGGCAAGCACAAAACTGGCAGGGAGTGATAGTTCGATTCAATCCTAAAACAGAAGAATGGAAACAGTGGGCCAATCCAGAAGAGGGAGCCCGTCACGGCATGTTTGGAATCGCTTCAGACGGCAATATATGGACAACCTCCTCTGCCACCAATGGCGTTTATAAACTTAATGTCACGACTGGCAAATTCAAAAAGTACCCGCTTCCAACTCTACGAGGTGCCTATGGTTCCGACGTCGACTCAAATGACTTGTATTACTATTGCCAGTTTAGAGGGGGGCAAGTAGCCAGATTCGATCCCAAAACAGAAAAATTCACAGAATGGCCCACACCAACACCTGACTCCGGTCCCAGACGCTTGGATATTGATGATCAAGATCGGCTTTGGTTTGCCGAGTTTTTTGCCGGTAATATCGCCATGCTGGATCCAAAAACAGAAACTATTCAAGAATGGAAAATTACCGATGATCCTTATGCTGCACCCTATGATGTGGCTGTCGACAATTACAACAAAACCGTCTGGACAAACGATTTTAACAACAATCGAGTTGTGCGCTTTGACATGCAAACCAAAAAGGTCACAGAATTTCTTATGCCGGAAGCAAATGTGGAAATCCGCCACATCTATGTAGATGGATCCACCACGCCGGCCACTGTATGGATACCGGACTATAGTCCACCAGGTAAAATATTAAAGCTCCAGGCTTGGTAAACAGGTAATGGATTACTTCGTAAATCCATAAGTTTCAAGCTCTCGTTACTCTATTTTCGAAATATACTGATGCCGGAAATCTCTAAGTTCCTTGGTAGCATCTTTCAAAGGTTGCAAAACCCTCTCTAAGTCATGTTCGTCGGTTAAAAAAGCAGGTTGAACGCCTACGATCCTATTGTACTCCCTCAAAAACTGGGGATCCCTCCCTAAAGCTTTAAAAGCCGACCGAAGAGCTTTGATAGCCTCCAACGGGACCCCGGGAGGAAATAAGATCATGCGATAGGCTCTTGAAATTTGGAAAATCTGCCATAAAGGACCGGAAGGTTCCCGACCAGTCAATTTTCTAACAAACTCCTCTGCTTTGTAGGCAGGAGCTAGTTGGGAAAGCTCCATTGGGCTGTCGTACCAAATAGGAATCGCCTGCTCCTTGTCTACCACTACCGGCTTAACCCTATTTAAGAAAAACGGAGTGCTTCCATCGACATAATCGACCTCTTTTCGTAGAAAGGCTGCCAAAAGATCAGCCGATCCCGGATAACCCGTAACATATCGATAGTCGGCTGCTACCAAATCTAGAAGTGCCCTGAATTTGAGGTCCTTGGTATCATTGGATCGGAATCCTCCAGCAACCCATCCCTTAGCTCTCAATATATCCTCGGGTCTGTTAATTGTAATACCAGGGGACAATTTTTTTCTTACTACTCCGACTGAAACCAAGGGAGCAAACATAACTGGAATAATTTCCGCCATGTTAGCTCTCAACCCCACTGATTCAGGATTTCCCAAATACCACTCTTGATACATAATGGTATTGGTCTGACAACCAGCAATGGTTCCATCACGTCGAGACCTCTCATAAAGCAAATTCATCGCCACCATGCTACCGGCTCCCGGACGGTTCCGTACTACTATGGTTGGTGTTCCCGGCAGGTGTCGCTTTAAATGACGAGCATAAAGCCGACACTCGATATCGGTCCCTCCCCCAGCAGAGTGACCAACTACAAAAGTTAAAGTCTTACCTTGATAAAAGGGCTGATTGGCCCAGATGAAACCAGTTTGGAACAAAAAAAACCACAGGATCAAACCTGCCCTATTTTTGGATTTTGGTGAAAAAATGGCCATTACGTATCACCCATCATAGAGACATCAATGATTTTCTCCTACATAGCCAAAACAATTTCAGCTACCCAGAAGTCTTCCGACAGCGCACTTCAACTTTGAATAGATCTCTAATTAAACTCTTTTTCTAGAATGGGATAAACTTCTAAATCCATCATAACAATGGTGTGTGGCGTGAAAAGAATTAGCGTCTCATCAGAAGATGGAAAGAATAGAACCTTGGTTTTTGTCGAACAGATTGATATTTTAGTGGACTCTCTCAGGAAAATAGGGGTTTATTAGAACGCAAAAACTATGTGTGGAATTATTGGTTATCTGAACAAAAATATAAATAGACAAGCTCCCCTCGGAGAAATCTGTTATCGAATGCTTAGCGCCTTAGCTCGAAGAGGTCCCGACTCGGCTGGGCTTGCAACATTTGGAACATCAAACAATTCTCGCTTGGTTCTTTGTATCAAACTAGATGAAAAAGAAAATTTGGAAGATCAAACGGCCAATGTGTTGGAAAAAATTAATGTCCTCACTCACGTTCACGAACAGTTAACAACTAAGGAATACCTGCGACTGGTTGTTGAATCAGTTGAAGACTCCGATGCATTGATAGCCCAGGTAGAATCAACAGCAAAGGAAGTGGAACTAGTTAGTCTGGGCACCCAATTGGAGATTATCAAACAGGTAGGTTCCCCAGACAGCCTAGAACGCCACTACGGAATCCGCAGCAAAAGTGGCACACATGCCATCGGCCACACACGCCTCTCTACTGAAAGTCGAGTGGATCTGAGTCATTCCCAACCCTTTTGGGCACATGGAGTGGCAGATTTGGCCACAGCTCACAACGGCCACATTACCAACTACCATAAGTTGCGTCGCCAGTATGAACAGAGAGGCATTCGTTTTTACACTGAAAATGATTCTGAAATTATAGGAATTTATTTACGAGATCAAATGGAACAAGGTTCCTCTCTAGAGGAAGCCCTCTGGGCCTCTTTGGAAGACTTCGATGGTTCTTTTTCCTACTTAGCAGCCAATAATCACTGTTTAGCTTATGTCAAAGATCCATTTGCTCTCAAACCCCTGATGGTAGGCGAATCAGAGGAGTTCGTAGCCCTCGCCACCGAAGAAATTGCCTTGAGAAAAATTTCAAGAAAACCCTTCGAAGTATGGGAAGCCCCCGCACAACACGTACAACTGTGGTCAGTTCCAACTCATACCCAGGAAACCTTCTGATGACGATTCAGAAAAATCACAGCACAACACAAATTGAGGGCCATGAAAAAGGTTCTAAAGAAATTAACCAACAGATTAAGGACTTAATAAAATCTGGACAAGAACAAATTCAAGTAACAGGATGTCAGGGACAACATAATTTAGCTGTCGGCCTCTTATCTAAAACATCCATTCTACTTGAAGGTAGCGTAGGTTATTACTGTGGAGGTCTTATTGATGGACCTAATATAGAAATCCATGGCAGTGCGGGATGGGGTCTGGGCGAATCAATGATGTCAGGGACAATCCGTGTTAGAGGAAATGCTAGCAACAGTTGTGCAGCATCCATTCGAGGAGGAACCGTAGTCGTACACGGGAATGCCGCGGCTCGTGCTGGAATAAGCATGAAGGGGGGATTACTTATTATCGAAGGAGACTGCGGTTACATGACCGGATTTATGATGCAAAAAGGGGTTATTGTAGTGTGTGGAAATGCTGCTTCAGCTCTGGCTGATTCCATGTATGAAGGCTGTATTTATGTAGCAGGCAGTATCCAGGAATTGGGTAATGATGCCGTGATAGAAGAACTCCAAGATTCTGATCAGAAATTCATTGAAAAAAATCTCAAAGCCTGGAAAATTGATCCAAATCTCCCTTTTAAAAAGGTGATATCGGGGAAAAAACTCTGGAACTTTGATAAACGAGAGATCAATCTCTGGAAGGAAGCTTTGTGAAAGATCACCGCACCCTCAACCAAGGTAGTCTCTGGAGTTCTGAAATGATTGAGGACGTCCAGACCAAAGCCGATTTAGGACGTTATCGCATTCGCGGTTTTGGCACACTGAGAAAGCGCCCTCTTCCCTGCCTCGACGATCTGGTCTTTATTCCAGGAACCTTGACCCGTGTTCCTCTGGAAGGTTACAGAGAAAAATGTACTACCCGAACGGTACTGGGAACCCGTTTCGCCAAAAAACCAATTGAATTGGACATTCCACTAATGGTCACTGGCATGAGTTTCGGAGCCCTCTCCTACAACGCCAAGGTAGCACTGGCTAACGGAGCAAGCCAGGTGGGCACCTCTACCACAACGGGAGACGGGGGAATGCTTCCTGCTGAACGTGAGCATTCAAACATCCTCATCTATGAAGTTCTCCCTAGTCGCTACGGAATCGATATCAATCACATGAAAATGGCCGACGCTATTGAATTGACAATCGGTCAAGGAGCCAAGCCAGGAACCGGGGGACTTCTTTTAGGCTCTAAAGTATCTGAAGATATCTCTGAAATACGAGATCTACCTGCAGGAGTGGATCAGCGCAGCCCCTGTCGACATCCCGACTTCCTGGGACCCGATGACATGATAATTAAAATTGAGGAACTCCGTGAAGCCACTGATTGGCAAGTCCCTATCTTTGTCAAAATAGGAGCTTCCCGGACTTATGATGACGTTAAGTTAGCTGCCAAAGCAGGTGCCGATGTAATTGTCATTGACGGAATGGAAGGAGGAACTGGAGCCTCACCTGATCTGTTAATGAATCACACAGGTATCCCCACGCTGGCAGCTGTCTGCGAAGCCCGAGCAGCACTGGAAAATCTCGGTCTTTATGGAGAAGTTCAACTAATCATTGCCGGAGGTATCCGAAACGGCGCTGATGCCGCTAAAGCCATGGCCCTGGGAGCCGATGCTATTTACATGGGGACTGCTCTTCTGATCGCTATGAATTGTAACAAGCCAATTTATCTGGAAGATTATCATGCATTAGGCACCGAGCCACATTACTGTCATCATTGCCATACCGGACGTTGCCCTGTGGGCATCACTACACAGGACCCGGAATTGGTAGCAAGATTACCCATAGATGAAGCAACCGATAGAGTAACTAACTTTTTCCATGCTGTAACTTCAGAAATACAGATTTTAGCTCGAGCTTGTGGGAAGTCAGATGTTCATGATTTGGAACCTGAGGATCTACGAGCCTTGACCTTGGAGTCTTCAATGATTACCGGAGTTCCTTTAGTAGGAACTCGTAACGTTTTTGGTGGAGGACCAGGGTGGAATAATGAAGGAGATCCTCCTTCAGAAAGTTGATATTTAACATTGTCATTTTTGTTGCCTTGCCCTAACTGTGGACCACGCTCAGTGTATGAGTTTAACTTTGGAGGGGAATATCATCCTCGACCTGCTGAAACCGCCTCTGCTAAGGAATGGTCTCAATACTTGTATTTTCGAGAGAATTCCACTCAAGATCAACTCGAGTGGTGGTACCATCAAATGGGTTGTTGCTGCTGGTTTCTAGCGATTCGTAACCCCTTAACCAACCAAGTAAAAACTGCTTTCTGGCCAGAAGATTTACACACTTTCCAAACTGATCCAGAATCCTCTCCTTCCGAAAATCCCAGATAAAAACACCATGCTTAGAACTAACCCACAACCGTCAGAGATCATCAACCGAGAACAACAAATAAGTTTTCGGTTTGAAAATCAATCTTTTGCAGCTCACGAAGGAGATACGATTGCTTCTGCTCTGGCTGCCAGTGGTATAGATGTCTTTTCGCGGAGCTTCAAATACCACCGTCCAAGAGGTTTGTTGTGTGTTTCTGGAAAGTGCCCAAACTGCTTGGTGAATCAGAATGGAATTCCCAATGTTCGCGCCTGTACCCAGCAAGTACACCAAGGAGACCGGATAGTTCCCCAACATTGTTGGCCTTCCTTGAAGATCGACCTACTTGCCCTTATTGAAAGATTTGATAGCTTTCTTCCAGTAGGCTTTTATTACAAGACATTGTTTAAGTGGCGTTTTGCCTGGAAATTAGTGGAACCTGTAATTCGACGCCTAGCGGGTCTGGGACAACTTGATCTATCTGGAAAAGGGTACTTGCCTAGCAAAGAGCAACATCTACACACCGATATTGCAGTAATCGGAGGTGGCCCAGCAGGATTAACTGCTGCTCTAACAGCCTGTCAAGCAGGTGCTAAAGTACTACTAATCGATGACCAATTGGAATTGGGAGGACACTTACGATTTCATCAGCAAACTTTCCTAGACCCAGACTCAGGAAAGTTTCTTCCTGGTTTCGAAATTGCTCAAAAACTATCTGGAAAACTCAAAAATTGTCCTCGCCTGACTATTCTAAAATCGTCTGTTGTCTTTGGAGCATATGAAGACAATCTCATTACTGCTGCTTCGGATGATTGCTTATTTCAAATCAGGGCAACACAAATCATATTGGCCACCGGAAACTACGAATACCCAAACGTTTTTGCAAATAATGACCTGCCGGGCATTATGTTGGGAACCGGTGCTCTTAGACTGCTTCATCTTTACGGGGTACAGCCCGGGAAACAGGCTGTGGTTGTGGTCAACGATGATAGCGGTCTACAACTGGCACTGGATCTTTATCAGGCCGGAATTGAAATTGTGGCAGTGGTTGATCAGCGTCAAAAGTCCTCCGACTCGTCCACTATTCAGAAACTTCTAGAATTACAAATACCATATATCGAATCTTTTACTCCTATTCGTGCTACTGGCCGAAAACGAGTTCAAACACTGACAGTAGCTCCTCAAGATAAAGACGGTCGAGTCAATATGTCTCAAACAAAAACCTACACCTGTGATTTGGTGTGTCTGTCCTCTCGTCGGGCGCCTTCAGCCGAACTACTTCGTCAGGCAGGAGGCAGCGTATCTTTTGACTCCTCTCTCAACCAAATGATACCCAATATCGTCCCTTCAGAAATCAAAATAGCTGGTGAAATTAAAGGTTTTCGAGATCTATCTATTATTACGATCCAAGGGAAATTAGCAGGACTGCAAGCCGCCCAATGTTTAAAGCCTCTTCCTGAACCTCTAACATCGGAATTGAATCAGCTTAAAGATCAATTAGCCGAAGTTGAAACTCAATATCTATCAAACACAGAGTCCCTTGTTCCTCTAAATAATCAAAAACAAGGCAAACAGTTTGTTTGTCAATGTGAAGATGTTACTCGACAAGACGTTACTCACGCAGTAATGGAAGGATTCAATGAGATGGAATTGTTGAAGCGCTACACTACCGCTTCTATGGGACCCTGTCAGGGACGTATGTGCTCGATGGCTCTGGCGGCTTGTTGCGCAGAAGAAACAGATCAAACCCTTGCTGAAACAGGAACCACCACTTCACGCCCTCCCGTCCAACCTGTATCTCTCTCTGTTCTAGCAGGCCCTCATCATCATCCAATCAAACTAACTCCCATGCACCACCAACACATTCAGGCTGGAGCAAGCCAAATGGACATGGGAGAATGGAAACGTCCTTTCAGCTATAGTCTGCCCGTCACTGAGTGGCGATCTGTTCGGGAAAAGGCTGGTTTGATTGACCTAAGCACTCTGGGAAAACTAGATGTTCGAGGAAAGGATGCTCCTCAATTACTGGATATGGTCTATACCCATATTTTTTCTACTCTCAAAGTAGGCCGGATTCGTTACGGAGTCATCTGTGGAGACGATGGAATCATCTTGGATGATGGAACCGTTAGTCGACTGTCAGAGGACCACTATTACATCACAACCACTTCGGCAAATATTGAATTTGTCGAAAGCTGGATTGAATGGTGGGCAAACATCAATGACCTATGTGCTCATGTCACCAACGTAACTGGTGATTTTGCAGCTGTTAACTTGGCCGGACCTAAAGCTCGACAAATATTGCAAAAAGTCACTGAAATAGATATTTCCTCCGACAATTTTCGCTATATGCAATACGCTGAAGGTACGTTAGCAGGTATACCAGCCAGGCTCTTACGAATTGGGTTTGTAGGGGAAACAGGTTGGGAAATCCATGTTCCCTGGTCTTATGGCCAGTATTTGTGGGAAGTTTTGATGGAGGTCGGAGCAGAATTTGGTATTGCTCCTTTCGGAGTTGAAGCTCAGAGAATTCTAAGATTGGAGAAAAAACATCTTATAGTCGGACAAGATACAGATGCCCTAAGCAATCCACTTGAAGCCGATATGCAATGGGTTGTTAAATTTTCCAAAGAAGATTTCGTAGGCAAGTCACTGCTAACTCAAGTGCGCGACCAGGGCTTGCGGCAAAAACTAGTTGGTTTTATTTGTGACCGACTAGTCCAAGAGGGGAGTGCAGTAGTAGTCGACCAAAAACCTGTTGGTCGAATTAGTAGCGCTCGTATGAGCCCATTAAGTAATCAATGTGTAGGCCTGGCTTGGGTACCATCTGAAATCTCCTCCGACGGCACTCAAATTACTATTTTACATGAAGGGAGAATGATACCAGCCCAAGTTTACCAATCTCCCTTTTATGATCCAAAAGGAAAGCGGTTGAGGCAATAAATGGCAAATTCTTGGATTCCAATAAAACGATCTCCGGTACATTCCAAACTAGAAAAAATGGGAGCAGTACTGGAAAACATTTCACAGTGGCAGTGTGTAGAACGTTTTAGTGATCCCAACCAAGAAATCAAAATGGTGAAGGCCGGTGTGGGACTGCTCGACCTTAGCTTTGCTGGAAAATGGGAACTGAAAGGCAAGGATCTAGAAGAATTTTTTAAATCAAATCTAGACCAACCATCACCAAACCCAGGAACAGCGATCTTAACAGGCTCAGACTGCCTAATTCGGATCACCCAAAATCATGCTCTGCTAATAACCCAACAAGAAGATAATTCTTCACTACTGAAACTCATTACCACCAAATTCAAATCAAGCTGTTTTCATCCTATTGACCGAAGCAGTGGACTGGGGCAATTTCTCTTATGTGGCCCTCAAGCTAGAACAGTATTGTCCAAGCTTACTTCACTGGATCTTCGCGAAGATCACTTTGCCAATCTTTGTTGTGCCTGTGTGCCAATGGCTGCTATCCCTACCACCATTGTTCACCGGAACCTCAATACATTGCCTAGCTATCAAATCGTATTTAACAGCGAATCCGGAGAGTATTTATGGGATTGCATTATGGAAGCCGGAGAAGAATTTGATATAGGTCCTTTTGGTCTCACCGCTCTGCAGCTCTTGGAAAGATAGTATGCGTCAACTTTTTAAGTTCGAACCAATGTGGTCCAACACACCTCTCAAAGACAGCTATGATGTGGTTATTATCGGAGCAGGTGTACACGGTTTAGCCATCGCCTACTATCTCGCACAGGAGGGAGTTGACAACATAGCAATTTTAGAAAAAGGTTATATAGGCTGTGGTAACAGTGGACGCAACACTGCCATCCTTCGTTCCAACTACCGCACCCCTGAAGGTATTCCTTTCTACCAGCAAAGCTTGAAACTCTATGAAGAACTCTCGGCTACCCTAGGCTACAACGTACTCTTTTCACAGCAGGGCCATCTTACCTTGGGCCACACGGATTCATCGGTCAATGACCTGAGGGTACGAGCTGAAGCCAACAAAGTACTAAATGTTGAAAGTCGGATGATTGACCCCCAAGAAATCAAGCGTCTGGTCCCAGCTATCGATATTAGCAACAGACCTCGCTATAAAATCCTAGGAGGGCTATACCATCCACCTGGAGGAATCATACGTCATGATGCAGTAATTTGGGGTTATGCCCGTGAAGTCAGCCGGTTGGGTGGAGAAATTCATACCCACACTGAAGTACAGGATTTATTGGTCGAAAAAAACCGTATTACGGCAGTACAAACTAACCGTGGAAAAATTTTCACCCACAAAGTCGTTAATGCTACTTCGGGATGGTGTTCAACCATCTCCAATATGGCAGGAATAACCTTGCCAGTAGTCAGTCACCCACTGCAGGCCTGTGTCACTGAGCCACTAACACCTGTTCTCGACAAAGTAATTGTCTCTGCCAATCTACACGTCTATATAAGTCAAACCCCTCGAGGAGAGCTGGTTTTTGGGGCTGAAATTGACCCTTACAATTCCTACAGCCTGCGGTCCACTTTCCCCACACTCCAGTCAATTGCTTCACACACTCTCGAGCTTTTTCCCGATTTTTCCTCAGCACGTATCCTCCGACAGTGGGGAGGAATTTGCGATATGACTCCTGATTACTGTCCGATTATCGGAGAAGTTCCCGATCTGGACGGATTCTACCTAGATGTAGGTTGGGGCACATATGGATTCAAAGCAGGACCGGTGGCAGGCAAGTGCCTAGCTCAATTGATTGCTACTGGCCGGCCCCCGGAAATAATTAAGCCCTTTAGTTTATCCCGATTTGATAAAAACCAACTAGTGGGAGAAAGAGCCTCAGCCGCTGTCTCCCACTAACAAGAGAGGTTATTAATGGAAAACATTAACGAGATTAAAAAGTCAGTACGGGAAAAAGGTATTGAGTTCTTTCTTTGCTCTTTCGTTGAAATGTCAGGAGTTCCAAAGGCTAAACTAGTTCCCGCCGAACACCTGGAAGACATGATAGAAGGAAGCGCTGGTTTTGCCGGATTCGCTGCAGGGAACATGGGACAAGGACCACACGACTTGGACATGATAGCCATGCCTGACTTCAACAGTTTGACGCAGCTGCCCTGGCGAAAAAATATAGCCTGGGTGGCCTCCAATATCTATGTCGATGATAAACCTTGGCCCTACTGTCCGCGAACGATTCTCCAACGTCAGTTGAGTCGTGCTGAAGATAAAGGATATTTTTTCAAAACAGGAGTGGAACCAGAATTTCTTCTTCTAAGTATAGACGATGACGGAACCTATCAACCCCACGACCCTATGGATGTCTTGCAAAAACCCTGTTACGACTTGGGAGCCCTCGGTCGAAACTTGGATTTCGTGACCACTCTAATCAAATATATGCAGGAACTAGGTTGGGACCCCTATGCAAACGATCATGAAGATGCCAACTGCCAATTTGAAATCAATTGGACCTACTCGGATGCCTTACGCACAGCTGATCGCCATACCTTCTACCGCTGGATGGTAAAAACCTGTGCTGAACAGGAAGGGTTAGTCGCAACATTCATGCCCAAACCTTTCGATTATCTAACTGGGAACGGAGCCCATTTTCATATGAGTTTGTGGAGCCCAGAAGAAAATCTATTCCTAAATAACGAAGACGAAAATGGACTATCAGAGCTAGCCTATCACTTCATCGGAGGCCTAAAACACTCAGCCAGTGCAGTAACTGCAGTTACTGCACCAACCGTTAATTCATATAAACGCCTGGTAAGCGGGGCTCCACGCTCAGGAGCTACCTGGGCCCCTGTTTTTGTAACTTACGGAGGTTCCAACCGAACACAAATGATCCGCATCCCAGGTCCCGGTCGTATCGAAAATCGCACTGTCGACGGTTCTACTAATTCCTATCTAGCTGCTACTGTCATGCTGGCGGCAGGGTTAAACGGAATTGATAACAAACTTCCGGCAGGCGAACGAAACGATCGCAATCTATACGAAGTTACTCCGGCAGAAATAGAAGCCTTCGGTATTCAGTTATTGCCCTCTAGCCTGAGTGCTGCAGTAGATGCACTCTCACAGGACCCCGTCATTCTGGATGCATTGGGAAACCCCTATGGAAACTACTACGTAGCCACCAAGCAGGAAGAATGGAAAAATTATCATAATTCGGTGTCCCCGTGGGAAATCGACCAATACCTTGGTCTGTTTTAAGAAAGGACGGGTTTATTCAATTGATTGATCTATTGGTCAAACACGCACAATATCTGATTACCATGGATGAGCAGAGGCGCATTATTAGAGATGGAGCCTTGGCAATTCACAATGGATTCATAAAAGCTGTAGGAAAAACAGATGAGATTGACAAAGAGTTTCCCGAAGCTCGGGAAGTGATCAATGCCCAAGATGGCGTCATTACTCCAGGTTTCATTGATGGCCACTTCCACACTACTGTTCAACTGGCGCGGGGTTTGGGGGACAATACGACTCTGCCCGTTTATTTACATGAAAGAATTTATCCCGTAGAAGCCTCTCTCTCCGAAGAGGAATCTTACATTTCAGCCGTTTGTGCGCTAATAGAGTCAGTACGCCATGGCACTACCTGTTTATGTGACCCTGGAGCTCAAAAACCCGAAGCAGTAGTGAGAGCTGTTGGTGACATGGGATCCCGAGCAATAGTCAGTCGTTCTCTGACTGATATGGGTGGAGGTCGCAACCTGCCAGGCACCTTTAATTTAACTGCTAAGGAAGCTGTTGCTGCCGGAGAAGCTTTCGTGAAAAGTCTTTCCTCTTCAGATAATTCACACATACGAGCCTGGTTCTCGTTACGAACCGAGCGTATGGTATCCGATGAGCTCAGCCAAAAGGTGGCACAATTAGCCGAACAATACCAAGTTGGCATTATTTCCCACATGTGTTCTGCACAAGATTCTGTTGAACATCACCAAAAAATTTTTTCTGGACAGCGGCCAATCGAACGTTATGAAAAAAACGGACTCCTTGGACCCAATCTCTTATTAATCCACGCCCATTGGTTAGAATCTGAAGAAATGGATTTGTTGGCCACCCATCAAGTAAAAGTCGTCGATTGTCCAACAGCTTGTGTCACAGTAGGAATGGGAGGATTCTCCAGAGCTACCCAAATTGAACTCCTAAAACGAGGTATTTGCGTATGTTTAGGTTGTGACCAATCAGGTGCATCAAACACCATGGATCTACTCAGAGTAGGTCAATACTTCCGTGTCTATCAGGACATCTTAGAGGATTCCAGTGCAGTTACCCCTGAACTTATCCTCGAACTTTTAACTATCAATGGAGCCAAAGCACTCCTCTGGGAGGATGAAATTGGCTCTTTAGAAGTGGGGAAACGTGCCGATTTAATTATTTTTGATACCCAACGACCTGAGTGGGTTCCACTGCACAATCCTGTTTCAACTATCGCCAATGCTACCAGCGGAGATGCTGTAAAAACAGTTGTTATAGATGGAAAAATCATCTTGCTAGACGGGCAATTCATTTCGATTGATGCACAAGAATTTCTAAAACAGGGAAACAAAATCGCTGCCAAAGCGGCAGCTCGACTGGGCCTAGATAAATTTGCCCGTCCGCGCTGGCCTATTACTTAGCTTCTAATCCTAAAACAAGGGAGAGGGAGTACTACACAAAAAAATGTCCCAAGTGATAGGCCTTTGAGTTGGTCCTTGCTGGCCAAGAAAGCTTTCTCTCCCGTCCCCCCGAAGAGGGCCGGTTTCTAAACTTCCCCG